>Ga0182013_10000528_pt1 | contig 52761 bp, 74 predicted proteins | sample 612S2MmetaG_FD_120487 | JGI IMG/M metagenome (GOLD analysis project Ga0182013, IMG submission 120487) | Permafrost microbial communities from Stordalen Mire, Sweden - 612S2M metaG | ecosystem: Environmental > Terrestrial > Soil > Wetlands > Permafrost | place: Sweden: Stordalen | collected...
AACTCGCGCTCGTTTAGCGACGGCTGCAGACCTTGTCGAAAAGGCTGGTCCGATTACCCCGTTTGATGATGAAAATCGTTTCGAGGACTGACCTTAGGGCTTTATTCGGGGAGTTCGAAGGGTCATAGAGAGCCTCGGGAGAAATCTCGGGGCTTTTTTATTGAGGGATTTTTATGGGACTGTACTGCGCACTAATAGACGTTCAAAACCGACTCCAGAGCAAGGTGAAGTTCGCCGCTGCGGGTGTTACGGACCCTAACCAGATGACGACAACGCTCGCGAACTCGCTGATTCAAGAAGCCGAAAGTCAGCTTGAGATCGACCTAATGGACCGCTACTCAACCCCTTTTGTGAATATGGCTGGGGCGGCTTTCGGTCCTAAAAGCCTTCCTACGACTACCTGGGTGACGATTAAGAACCTTGCTGAACTCCTCAGTATGATCCGAATCATGGAGACGGACTTCGGTCGCGGAACCTCCTCGAACTCGGACAAGTACACGGAGAAGTGCCAGAAACGCTACGACGACGTGATTAAGAAGCTCATGACCCGTAGAACGGTGAACGGAGTCGAGACTCGAGAGTGGAATACGCGTCCTTTAGACGGTCTCATGGTGGCGTACAACAACACGGGTGACAACGGGTTCAGGGGTCGGGTCCATAATACGACGACCATCACTCACGAGGCTGATTACGCTACGAAGCAGATTAACTCTCCTGGGGAGACGATCTTTAACGGGCTCTTAGACCATCTCCAATTCGGTCAAACGCAAGAGGGTGGAAGTGTCAACTGAGCTCGTTCAGATCGACTTCAAGTTCCCTAATCTCTTGGAGCGCTATAACCAGCACTTTCGAAGAATCCTCATTGGTATTGCCTCAGACATTCAGACGAATCGGGGGCTCTTATTCGACGCCGAGGGTGCCTACAACGGACACGAAAAGTGGCAGGATCTAAAGTCTAAGAAGAACTTAAAGATTGCTAAGAACGGACTTCAGACTCGGCAGATCCTTCGTAAGACCGGGGCTCTAAAGAACTCTATCGGGCCTACGGCACCCACGGGAGAACCTGGCCCAGACGGTTACGTGAAAATCGAGGGCGATAAGAAACTCGCAGTCGTGAAAATTGGGACCTACCTCAAGTATGCTCGTATTCACGATCAGGGAGGAGAGATCAACCACCCTGGGACGGATAATGGCTTCGGTCGTGGGATTAAGATCAAGGCTCATACAATTAAAATGCCTAAGCGTAACTTCACGGATTGGAATGAGACCGACGGGAAGAATATGAAACTGTTTCTAAAGAACCTAACGGACGTGCTCAATGGTAAGTGAGAAGCTCGATAACGCCACTCCCAGTCTCTTCCTAGATGGCCCTGGAGAATTCCTGGCTATGCAGCTTGCCGCTCAAATCAACCTCGAGCCCCACTTTAACGAGATCTTTCAGGGTTCGGTTTTCGACTACCAGAGAGAAGACATATCTTACCGAGAACTCCCCGCGCTGAGAATTTACACACTGGATTATACTAAGGAGCAGGAATCGCATTACATTAACGGAGACGTTCACGCTGACGTGATTTTTCCTCCTAACATCCGCAGAGAGAATATCGAGACGCTTTCTAGCCGGATCGCTTCTGCGCTTCTTCAACAGTTTCGTAGGCCGCCTTTCTTCGCAACGATGTGCGATCTCGTTCCTGGATTGAATGAGTTGGGTAAGGTCTTCAATATTAACAAAAGCATGGTCTTTCAAAACACGGAGCAAACCGATGAATGCCCCGTAGTCAAGATCACTTTAAATTTTCGATTGGACCTAAAGGTCTGGGACCAGTATCTTATTGATAATGGAAGAACTAAGGACGATCCTTTCGATGTGACTCTAAAGAACCTTAAGATTATCGCTGGGATTATTCAGGCGATTCGCGAAGAGGTTGGAGAGGTTCCGCAGGACATCCAATTGGGGATTTTAGATAAAGTTTAAGGGAGATTCAAATGGCAGCGAATTTAACCACTATCGGTTCACAGCTTACCCCAGGTACTCCGACGGAGATCACGTTTGCTCCAAACACTTCCCCGCCTGCTGCCGTAAACGCAGTTGTACTTATCGGTCGTCAATCCGCAAGTGCTGGCTCTGCCTCTGGAGCTAACTACGTACCAGTTCAAATCTCGAACGTAGCTGATCCAATTGCTTGCTCAGGTGAAGTCGCTGGTCTGTTCGGACAGGGCTCTGAAATGGCGAAGATGGTGATTGCAGCCGTTCAAGCAAATCAACTTCAAGGAACAACTTTCCCTCCTCTGACTGCGATCCCTCTCGCTTCTACGGATACGGATCACGGACAGGCTCTGGTCGCTGTGGATAAACTTCCTGGAATTGCATACGTGGTTTCCCCGTTCGATGCCAATACCCAGTCCCTCATGAATCCTTTGCTCGCAGAGACTACCGCGATGTCCTTGCCTCAGCGTGTGGATAACGGTCAGTATGGAACGATTGCAATTGCAGCAAATCAAAGCGCTACGACCTTCTCGTCCCTTACAAAGTACAACACTCCTTATGGTTCCTTTCAGTGGTTGCGTAACTCTGCACCGACTCAATTAAACGGTGAGATCGCTGCTTCTGTTGCGGCTCAACTCGCTGCGAATGCGGTTCCTTTCAACCCTGTTAAGAACCTTGTTATTCCAAACATTGTAGCTCCGTCCCAAGCGGATCAAATCACTGTTGGAGCGGGAATGGATTCGGAAGGGGCTTTGGCTGCAGGTTGGTCCCCGCTCCGGCTTCTTTCGACCGGATCGGTGGCTCAGCTTCGTGCTAGAACTCTCCGCATCTTCCTCGCAGACGGTGTGACCCCTGTGACTGATTACTTCGACGTGATGGACTTTAACGTCCTGTTCTACTGGAGACAGACTCTAGTGACTCGTTATAACCAACCAGACTTCGCAAACGCTAAGGCGTCTCAAGGTCCTGGAAGCACGGGCCAGCTTCTTCTTTCGGAAGTCATTCGTCTCGGGTTCTTGTTTCAGACGAATGGAATGTTTCAAGGAATGGATCAAGCTGCGAAGAGCTTCTTGGTTCAACGAAACGCTACGGATCGCAGCCGCTTCGACGTGCTGACTCCTGTAGACGTGATCCCGATCCTTGCAGTGATCGCAACCAATATTCAAGCCACTGCGGCTTACGACACCATTACTGTTTAAGGAGATTGATAGTGGTTTGTAATAGGTGCAGTTCAGATAAGCCAGAATCTAATTTTGGAACCTATTCAAACGGTAATGGTAAAGGTCGTATTTACACAAGAAAACAATGTCTTAAGTGCAGAACGGCCTTTAGGAATAAAGAAAAAAATTCGGAATGCTCTCTAAGATGTTGGAGGAAAAAGTTCTCTAAAAATAAAGAAGCTTGGAACTCGAAGGTAAGGGAATACAGATTAAAAAGAAAGCTATCTGGAAACCCAATCAAGAGAAACTGTGCTTCTGATAAATACAGGTCTAACTCTAGGATTAATATTTTTTTTCGGGCAGAGGTTAGAAGAATTTATGGAACGATTTGCTCTTACTGCTTCTTAGAGGCAAAAACCATAGATCATGTGGTCCCGTTAAATAAAGGCGGGTTAAATGAGATTGAAAATCTCGTTCCAGCCTGTAACTCTTGTAATAGTTCAAAACAAGACCAGCACTTGACTTTTTGGCTGGCACGAAAGGCTGGGTAACTATACGGCGACTAAATACGCGGATCGCGCTTTTCTGAGTGTAAACGGTGCAAAGATCGCTGATCTTCAAAGCGCTACAATGAACCTGAACTACAACGCCAAGGCGGTTCCGAATATGACCCCAGACGGTTTTAATACTGGGTTCGTTCAAGGAAACTTAGATTGTGATATCGACTTTGAAATCGCAGTCGAGAATCTCAATGCCACCCCGAAAATCGAAGAGCTTCCCTTCGATACGGCAGATGTCGCATTGAACTTCGTTTGCGGAGCTGACCAGTACATCTGTAGCGGTCTTTTCTGTAAAACCATGAAAGAAGCAGCTTCTGGCATCGGTCAGGAAGCTAAAAAGAATTGGACCTTCGGGGCCCTAAAGGCAACAGATGCCGTGGGTAACTCCGTCTTGTTCAATTTAAGCCTGTAGGTAGAAAATGAAACCAACCCCGAATGAGTTTCCAAACCTTGCCCTAATCCGTCAGGGCGTAGATTACCGTTTTAAAGTAAAGCTGCGCGCTAAAGAACTAGAGATGCGCCCGCTCTCGGTCTCTGAAGAGGATCAGATAACCCAAGAAGTGGTTACCGAGATGGCTCGTCTCCCAGAGATTCAGAGGACTAGCTTAAGGCAGTCTCTTCTTCTCTCGATTAAGAAGCTGGAAAAGGCTCAGACCTCCGCTCCAGGCGAATATGATCCTGAAATATTTGCAGCGGAATTAAACCAGCTCACGCCTGGCGAGATTGAGTTTATCTTTAAAGAGTGGAATGCGGGTAACGACAAGCTAAATCCTATTCTCGACAAGATGCCGGTCAAAGACGTTGAGCTATGGGTCGAAGGATTAAAAAAAAATTCCAGCGACAGGGAGATGACCTTGATCGGATTATCTTTCTTTCAATTGGTAAATATCTGTCACCACTTGCTAGCCCAGGAAGAATTACAAGCGGACAAATTACCTGGCTGACGATTCATCAACTTGTTTCTGGTGAGCGCAGCCTTATAGGAAACGGAAGATAGAATATGTCGGTCGAGGTAGAAGTCAGATCACAACTCACAAAGATCGTAGACGACCTCCAAGCTATTCAAAAGGCTGCTCAGGCCCTTTCTGCTCAGATGGGCGATACTGCCGAGAACGTAGGGAAGAAAGCTAAAGAGCAAACTAGATCCGTTAAAACCGCCATGCAGGAAATGCAGGACTTCGGTCGGCGCGTCGCAGACCAACTTAAGAATGACTTCAAGTCTCTCGCCTCCATTGGCTCTCTCACTGCTGGGCTCAAGCTTTCTAATCAATTCGCAGGATCAGCCAAGGAAGCAGTAGACCTTTCCGACACGGTTCGACGCCTTGGGTCGGTATTCGGGATAGCCGGGAAGGACTTTGCCTCGTTTCAGTCCCTTCTTCAATCAGGTTTGGGCCAGATCGGTCTTTCCTCGGAGAGCGCCGCAAATGCCCTCAAGGGCCTCGCAGAGACTCCGGTAAGGGGTCAGGCTAATCTTCTGGCTTACGCGAAGACTGCGGGCGAGCTGGCTAGTATTAGCGGGCAGAAGGGGCAGGAGGGAGAGATCGCCAAGGGTGCTGCCGGAATTATTACGGCGCGTGGCGGCAATGTAAATGATACTAAACAGCTCGACGCTGTAAGTCGCGAGATCCTTCAGATTCGTCAAGCCACGGGTAAGTCGGTTACGGACATCACCTCGGCGCTGCAGAATATTTACTCCAAGACCAATAAAGACTTCCAAGGCAACCTCAAAAACGGGGGTTCAACCAGCTTGGCTTCCGCCTCTCTTTTGGGTGGCCCTCAGGCTACGACCTTCCTGGAGAAGTACCTCGGGATGAACCGCATCGAGCGGAAGGGTTTAGAGGCCCAGGGGTTTAAGGGGATTGTCGGATCTAACGGCGAGCTCAACGTAAAAGCTATCCAGGCCACGATGCAGGAAGCAAAAGGCCGCGGTCTCGGGGATGCTCAGGCCGGGCTCAAAACTTTCGGACTAGGGGATGAGGAAGCCAAGGGCTTCATTCGTCTCGCCGAAGCTCTTCAACAAAACGAGAAAGTCATCAACGGGGCCTCCAAGAGTGTGGTCGACCTCAACGATGAATATCGCAAGACTATGAGCCTTGGGGATTCTTTCAGGGCGAGCATCAATAAGGTCAAAGGGATCTTTTCCGCACCCATCGCTGGGGCTACGCAGGGGCTCTCAAATCTTCTCGGTAAGGCCAGCGGATCGACCTCTGGGGCAATCGGCGTGACTGCTGGAGCCGGAGTTCTTGCCGCTGTTTTGGCTGGTGGTGGGATTCGTGGCCTCCTCGGTGGCGCGATCGGCGGTGAACTTAAGGCTAAAGCTATTGAAGCCGCGACTGGTGAAAAGGTTCAAAAGGTCGAGGTTATCAACTTCCCTGCGAGTTTTGGCGGTGCGAGCGGATTGGCAAGCAAGGCGGGAGGGCTTTTAAGTGGAGGCGCGCTAGCTACGGCGGGAACTGTTGCGGCTGGTGTTGGGGCTCTGGCTGCCGGTGCTTACGCTGGGACAAAGCTCGAGCCACTAGCAGATGCTGGACTTAAAAAAGTTGCTCCGGGTGTGGACGCCGGTATTCAAAGCTTCGTGGACATGCTCTATCAAAAGTTCTCTGGATTCCAACCCGTTCAGAGGGTTCACGTAGAAATGAAGAGCAAAGACCTTAGACAAGCAAAACCACCAGGAAGAGGGGTATCTAGCTAATGGCCTTAGACCTGGGTAACGCTCAAGATTTCGCAACCGCAACACTCTCTGGAGCGTCGAGTATTTTAAATCAGTTCGCTGGTTTGAGTAACGAAACATGGGATATTCAGGAGAGCGCTTACGGGCACCCTCCGAATAACCTAGTTCTATTTCACGTCTTCAAAACACCAGAGAATTACGACGCAGCTGTGGATGAGGTTCAGGATAATATTTCTCGCCGCGTTGCTGTTTTTGGTTTTCCTTATGTGGACGGTCAAACCACGGAAGATCTTGGAAAGAACGGATCAACCTACGATTTTAACATCCTTATCCACGGACCAAATTACTACGCCGCCTACCTTGCGCTTCTAGACGAATTTGATAATCCAGTTCCAGGAACATTAGTTCACCCAGTTTACGGACAGCTCACGGTTAAGTTCGAAAAGGCAACGGTCACGCATCGAAGCGATAAGCGCAAGGCGATTGCTTTAAGGGCCACCTTCATTGACCACACTTTTGAAGTTAGCTTCGACGAGTCCAACCCAACCACTAAGTCTGCGCTAGCAAATGCGGTTGGATTCATTTCTAAGATCGCTGGAGTTCTTACTGACATTCAATCGAATGAGAACGTACTTTCGCAGATTAAATCCATACTTACGAATAAAACGCAGTCTTATCAAACCGCCTATCTCCAGGCCCTAGTTTCATTGAACACTACGTTTAATCTAGGGAGTTCTTCAGATATCCCAGGACTTGTTGCAACGAACCCAGGAAACGCTAGCGCCTTCCCCTCTGCCGAGTCCCCAACCGACCCGCTGTCAAATATCGACCCTTCACAGGTTCAGGCGTTGGCTAGCCCAGTTCTTTCTGCGAACCAAGCGATCGACATGGTAAGTGCTCTCAGAACTCAAACTCTTACTCTTGTTGAGGCCATTGAGGGCGCCAATAGTGGTCAGGGTGCTCTGATCTTCTACGCTGATGTCCTAACGATCAAACAATCTGCGATTGCGATGCAGCAGGTTTTAGAGCTTGGTCTTCAAACCTCGAACAATACGATCGTAAACTACACCACGCCAAGGCTAATGAGCGTTCGAGAGGTCTGCTTCGCGGTCGGCCTATCGCCGGATGACTCGCAGGGTATAATCACACTCAATCCACTGATACTCTCTGCTAACTATATCCCAGCAAATACGCTTCTTCAGGTGCCTTCGTCGTGAGCGCACTACTCGATTTTATTCAGAAGAACGGTCGGGCTCCGTCGATTGGTTTGAATATTTATCCTATTAACAATTCGCGTCCTCAATTCGCCTTAAATCAGTTTCTAAATTATAAGTTCTCTTCTTCGATTCTAATTCCAGTTGATTCGTTTTCATTCCAATTCACAATGCCAAGCAACATCTCTGGTTCAATCACAAATTATATCCAAGAGGGTGATATAGCGGAATTAACAGGGGCTGGGAGTACAATCTGTACTGGCATTATTGACGTAGTTGATATCGAGACTACATCAGATGGTGGTGACGTGGTTTCAATTCAGGGTAGAAACCTTCTCTCTCAACTAGAAGATCAAAGCACTGTGAACACACTAGATAATCCAATGTGGGGGAATAACATCCCGCTTCCTAGCGCAGTTGGAAGTGTCATTCAAAACACAAGAATCCCCTACTACATTGCCCAGGGCGCCCCAGCTGGTAATTTTCTTTTCGCCACATCTCCAGGGGAAAGCAAACTAACCGCGCTCCAGCGTTTTTGTGAGCCATTGAATTGTTTAATTTGGGGAGATCCGCGCGGTGGGGTTGTAGTTGGAAGGCCAAATCAGGGATCGCCCGCCATCGGATCGTTCTTTTGTGATCGAGATAATCGGGTTGCTAACGTGATGTCTATTAAGGCAATTAGGGCCTCGACTCAGATACCGAATATTATCCTACCCGTTTGGAATGGTCAGGAGACGGTTCAAAAAAGAGTTGCTGCTGAACAGGCCCTTTATAATCCCGCCTACGGGCCGAAGCGCCTAAGGCTCGCGAACCATAACGTGCAGAGATGCGTAGTCGTTTCGAACCCAGATTCTTCTGATCCGCAATCGCTGTCAGATATCAATGCGATAAAGGTGGGTGGCTCGAATATTCTTCAGGCTTACGCCCTTCGGGAGATGGCTCGGGATAATATGCAGGAGCTGAACGTCCAGGTAAACGTTAAGAGTCACTACAACGACGACCTTCAACCCATACTGATTGATCAGGTTTACCAGATAAAATATCCTAGAGCCGGTGTTGATGAGGGGATGTATTGCTACCAAGTAGAGTATACTTGCGACGCCTCTCAGGGCCCAAAAACCTCGGCTTACTTCTGCAAACTAGGAACGATCGTTGTCGGAACAAGCCTCACGATTGCTGCTAGACAACAAACGAACTCTGGAAATCTTCAGAAGTTATGAAGGACCAATCAGATCTCCGAAGATTCATTGGTAAAGAGATCGAGAGGCAGCTCAATATTATCCTCTCTGGTGAGGCTGGAAACGCAACCGAGCAATCTGAGGATATCCAAAACTCTTACCCAGGTATGCCAGGTATCGTTTCGCGCCCAGTGATGCACCCATACGGATTTGCCTCTAAGGCACCAGATGGAACGATAAGTGTCGTCGCGCAGCAGGGTAGCCACCCTGGGAATAAATTGGTACTGGGTCACAGAGCTTCTGATCGTCCTACAGACCTTGCCTCTGGAGAGGTCGTTCTTTATAACGAATTCGGCCAGGCGATTTACGTTAGAGATGGCAAGATCCAAGTAGGTACGTCGGCTTCTGCAAGCCCAATGGTTCTTGGTGACGTGCTGATGAACTTCATCACCGACTTGATAAATGCGTTCTTAAACGCCCCAGATATCACTCAGGGGGCCTTCGGACCTGGCTTCTTGGAGCCTCAAATCAGACAAGCTCTGACGGATGCACTTCAGAAGTACGTGACTACCACTTCCACTAATGTTGTTTCGCAGCTAACCTATACGGAAAGAGGGGGAACAAATGGCTCTTAGCGCAACAAGACTAAATGCTAATCGTTTCACTTCCATCTACGCCGACCTTCAGGCTCAGTTCCCAATTCCAGGCGGTCTTCTCGCGGCGGAACAAGCGCAGTGTACTGCGGACCAACAGAAGCTCGCTCACGCAATCGCAGACAATGAGGGCTCCGACGTAGTTACTGAGTTTGTCGACAACGGAACAGTTCCTGCCGGAATTGCCCTAGACGTTACCTCTGGCCCTGGCGCCGGAAGCACTGGAAATACCGTAGCCCCTGGGGGGATTTTATGAGCTCTTGGAATTTGAACCCAGCTACCGGCGATTACATCATGGTAAACGGGGCGCCTCAGCCAACGGAATCACTAACCATTCCATGTTATTACAGGATTAAGATTCCTAGAAAGCAATGGATGTACGCACCAAATACCAGCTACGGTTCTGACTTAAATACGATTAAAAAGAAAACGGGAACCGCTTCACTTAAGATGATTGAGGCCGCATGCCAGCCGATCGTAACAGATGGCCGTGCTTCTTCTGTTTCCGCTTCTTACCAAAACGTGCAACCATCTTCTCGAAATAGCGGAGCGGTTCAGGTCGCGATCGTAGATGCGCAGGGTACGCCCCAAAATCTTAACCTTCCTCCGGTAGGAGACTAAAATGGCGACTACGCTACCAACACCAACAGACATCGCGGACGATTACCTCGTTTATTTAAGTAGCCTTCAACCCGACTTGAATGTCGATCAAGAGGATTCTGACTGGTGGATTCGTTCTCGCGTAACGGGTGGGGTGGTTGCTGGCGTTTATGCAGATAATTATTTAATCTCTCAAGACGCTTTCCCTCAGAACGCGCGCCAAGACGCCATTGCCCAATGGCTGATTACCCTTTTCGGAAACGATCCAGTTCAGGGTAACTTTCTTCCGGCGACGATATCTCAAGGATTCGCGTCAGTAACAGGAAACCCAGGGCAAGTTGTTTCCGTTTCTCTTCAGGCTATCTATGGTCCTAATGGAAATGCCTATACGGTTCAGGCTGCCACCACCCTTGATTCTATAGCTGGAACAGGTCTTGTCCCCTTTCAATCAGTTGGGACTGGTCAAAACCAGAACCTTAACGCGGGTGCGATCATTACCTTTCCATCCCCACCAGCAGGATTAAACTCTACCGCGGTTGTTGCTTCTGGTGGTTTCTCGGACGCCACCGACCAAGAATCTCTGACTGCAGCGCGTGCGCGCGTTTTAACTCGAATTAGAACTCCTCTTGGTGTTGGAAGAGTTTCAGATTATATACAGTACGCTGAAGAAGCAGACCCCTCGGTTACCTCGGCCTCCGTATCGCGCTATCCATTTGGTCTTGGGACCGTAGGGGTCTACATTACTTCCGGGACAAATAATATTGATGCCGCCGTAGATGCGGGTGAGCCAATCAACGTAATCCCATCACAGCAACTTATTGATACGGTTCAGGCTTATCTAGATATCAATAGTCCGGCTACTGACTGCGTAACTGTTTTGGCTCCTTCCGCTGTAGCTATTGACGTGAATGTTCAAGTCTCTTTATCTCAGGGAACCCTGGACACGATTCTTGCCGGTCAGAGCTTATCCCAGCGTCAGTTAATTCAAAGAGAGGTCTCGAGAGCACTGTATAAGACTCCAGTTGGGGGAAGAATCCTTGGAGCTTCTGGGTATGTTTTAGCGTCTGATATTGAACAGAGTATCGACGTAACTCTTTCCGCAGAAGCTACGGAAACGGGGACTATCCCGATCCTTCTAGATCGCCGCGTATTTCCGCTTACGGCTACTGGATACAATAGAACGATCCTGCCTCAAGAAGTTCCAATACCAGGTACGATCACGGTCACGGTGTTCTGATGCCAATTTTTCTTCAGGCTCAGGACGTATATCGGATCATACAGCGAGAGCTGCCGCCCGATGACGTGTATCCAGATGGAGCGCCAGATGCCTTTTATTCAACGTCCGACAGCTTTGCGACCGCGAAAATCATCGCCGACTATTATTCGGTCCTTCAGAATACTTACGAGAATAACTACCCTAATACGGCTGTTGACCGACTCGCGGACTTTGAGTTTCTTTATTTTGGCTATACTTTGGATGCTTCTCTTTCGGTGGATGAGAGGCGGTCCCGGCTTTTAGCGAAGATCCGCACTCAAAGAAGAACCACTTCTGCGGATCTTCTTGCTGCGGTTTACACCGTGATCGATCCCAGCATTTTGGCTGAAATCGTTCCTTGGGGTTGCGGTTGTAATGGTTGGGTTCTGGATGTTTCTCAATTAGAAATCTCGACCATCCTCAATGAGTTCAACGGTCTTGAGCGAGTCGGACCAAATCTTTGTCAGTTGGACGCAGCGGATTATGGATTCACTCAACAACAATTTGAAGATCTTCAAGCGCAAGCTTATACCTACGAAGTGAGAATTTACGGCTATACTCTCAGTGAGACGGAGAGATTCAACCTTGACCAGACGCTTCTTCAAGCTGAAGATGCAAGAGACCTGCACATCATCGTGGATGGCCTTAACCCGAATGATGCGATAGGGGGAGACACATAATGGCGAACGATTCCACAGCTTTCCTGTATTGGTACAGACGTTACAAAGTCCGCGCTGTGGATATGACCAACTTCCAAGAAGCGATGGTTGAAACCGCTCGTGGTGTAGCTGAGGCCGGTTTTGGCGCTGCGGTTCTTAAAGGTTTTCAAGTTACTCCCGGATCTGGCTCTTCCGTTAATGTGAGCGCTGGTATTGCTTCTGCTCCGAGCGGTTACCTAGAAGTCATCAATGAAGCCACAGTCTTAGACGTTTCTGAAGCCGTCTCGGGGGCCTTCCCTTGCCGCTCTCTCGTCGTAGTCACCGCTGTCCCGACTGACGCAAACAACATCAACTCGCCAACCGACCCAAGCCTTCAAGTTCCGTTGAACAGTCTTCAAGAAGCTGAGATCTTTTTAATTCCAGGAACACCTTCTCAAAATCCTGTCTATCCTTCAAAGGGTCCAAACGACACGATTCTGTGCGGACTTATTGTTCCTCCAGGCACGACTCAAATCACAACTTCCATGTTTGATTTCGAAGTGCGTGACTCCCTCGGGGTGAACTCTCTCATCGCTCAAAACCAAGTCCGCTTTGACGATAGACTTAGACCTTACAGAAACACTCCCACCGTTTTGGGTGTGAAGCCTTCTCAGAATGTGGGATCTGGTCCTTTCGGATTTACTTATCCTGGTCGCTTAAACCCAAGCAAGTACCCTCTCGCTGGTGGAAATTATTCGAGCGCAGACTCATTTTATGACTTCGCTACGGGAGTGATTACTGGCGGTGACTCTACAACCCCAATGTTCTCCCCCTTTATCCCAAGCGGAAACAAAAGCGTTGTCTGCCTCGTTGTTCTGACTTCTGCTGACGTTCTTAAATTCAATTTCGGAAATGCTGGCGGATACGCTCAGTGTTTGGCCGCGATTCAGAATCAAGACTTCTCCGGGGGGGCCGGAAGTCTACCCGCTCAGGATGGGAATTTTCCTGTTGCCTATGTAATCATCAGCTCTTTCGGTGGTGCGATCTCCGATATTCAAGTCATCGACTCTCGCGCGTTCTTAGGATCTGGCGCAGGGGCTGCGAAGTTTCAAAAGGAAGTACCCGTTGGTTTGGTTAACGGAAGCAATAACCTGTTCGCTCTTTCAAGTGCTCCTGTAGACCCATTGAGTTTAGATTTCTACGTCGGCACGAATCTTTTAGAAAAGTCTGACTACACCCTTAACGGAAACGAAGTCACGATCACGAACGCCTCTTTGATCCCCTATGCGGGTCAATCGGTTTACGCGAGCTATTTAATTTCTGGAGCCGTAGCAAACGCCGGTGGTGCCGGCACTGTAGGCGCTAAGTTCACTTCTGAGGTTCCTTCTGGAACAGTAGACGGCACTAATAACGTGTTTACTCTAGCGAACACTCCAATTGATCCCGAGAGCGTCTTCTTTTTTGTTGGGGTGAACTGCCTAGAGTCAACCGATTACTCGATTAGCGGGACTACTATTACGATTAGTAATTCTGATTTTATTCCGGTCCCAGGTCAAAGCGTTTACTGCAAATACCTCTATTCTGGGATTATTCCTGGGGGTGGAGGAGGCGGCGGTGGGAGCGGTTCGTCGGGATACGTGGCTCACGGTTCCCCAGGCTCACCAATTCTAGTCGTCTCGATGACGGCTGTATCTGGATCGAATGACCCACTTCAGACCCTTTTCCTAGCGACTGCAAGCGGATCTTTTAATGTGGGTTCCAATCCACAGATTAGACCTGGTGTGTCCGTCGGTCAGGTTATTAAGCTTAAAGGCGTTGACCCTGTAAACTACCCGATTTTCCAAGACGGAAGCGGCCTCGATTTGAATGGGGCTCTTTATCTAAAACAAGGACAGGCTGCCGAACTCAGCTGGAACGGCTCCGTCTGGAGCGAAGACTCAAGGAGAATGTAATGAAAAAGTATTTGCTCTTATTATTAGCTTTATCGACAGTTGTTTTTGCGAGTTCTACTCGAACGGTAACGGATGACCAACTCACATCCCCAGACGGTTCTAAAGTTTGGTCTATGCCCGCTGCGACCGATACAATTCTTGGACGTGCCACTACGGATACGCTCACGAATAAATCAATGTCCGGTGCGAGTAATACCTTTACTCTCATTCCTGTTGGAGCGATCGGGGATGGAAGCGTCCTTTCCGGATCTAATACAGGGGACGTTACGCTGGGAACCGCGAATGGACTTTCTCTTACAGGACAGGCCCTTTCTCTCGGTACTTCAAGCACCTCAACTACTGGGGCCCTCACTTCGACTGATTGGAACACTTTCAACGGAAAGCAATCAGGACCACTCACTGGAGACGTGACCACGAGTGGCGCGGCTGCGACTCTAGCCACCGTGAACTCTAACGTGGGATCATTCACGAACGCAAATATCACCGTTAATGCAAAGGGATTAATTACTGCAGCAGCTAACGGAACCGGAAGCGGGACGACCGTTGTTGGGTCCACTGGAACCCCTACTTCGATTACCGCTGCAGGTGGTATCTCTTTCAGTGCTGCGAATGACACACTGAACTTCATTCAGGGTTCTGGCGGAGCTGTGACTGTAACGGCGAGCCCTCAGATTGCTGCTGGGACCGCTGTAGGACAAAAACTAGAACTCATCGGTCGTAGCGCAACCAACACGGTTACTCTCGCAGATGGTACGGGACTTTCTTTAAACGGAACTTGGGTGGGTGGACTTCAGAGCGTGATCGGTTTACGTTGGGACGGAACCGTATGGACTGAGCGCTACAGGAGATAACCCGTGAAACTAATATCGCTTCTGCTTCTCTTCTCTCTGAGTGCGTTTGCAAGCTCTACAAGGCTTCAGCAGGGCGACGTATTAATTTCGTCCGATACTACTAAGACCTGGACTCCCGGAGGACCTACAGGGACCCTGATGAATTCCTCCGGGATAGTTCAAGAAATCCCCGCTGGCACCTGTAACGGGTCCACAACCACCTTTACCTTGGCGAACACCCCAAACGTGGCGTTAACCGTTTCTCTCTATCTGGACGGTTTACTTTTGCTGCAAGGAGCCGGTAAGGATTACACCATTTCAACTGCAACCATAACTTTAACAACCGCTTGCGCGACTGGACAAACCCTAACCGCCAGCTATTCTAAGTACTGAGGAAAATATGAAACTAATCTCCCTGATCTCAATCTTCGCCCTTCTGGCTTCGAACGCTTTCGCGGTCTCCAAGATCCAACAACAAGATATTACGACTCACGCGATTTGCTCGGCTGCAGGTGCGACCGACGCGAACTGTCTTCCTCTGGATTCTCAGGTTTATGTGGGAGCCTTAGGGATCAACCAAACTTTAAATTCCGCGATCACGGCTGGTCTCATCGGCGGATCGGGCGGCGGCGGTGTTCAGCTCCTCTCGAACGCTAGCTTTGAAAACGGAACCGCTGCGACGGGTTGGACTTTCACCACGATTACGGGCTCTGCCAATACAACTTCCGTCTCGGCTGGAAAACAGTCTGAAGATCTGACTTATTCTTCTTCGACGGGGAGCATCGCTCAGAGCGTAACTCCGACTCCGATCAGTACCTTGAACATCCCCATGGAAGCGTCTTGTAAGGTCAAGACGACCGTTGGAGTGGCTGAAGTTTGTGCTTTGGTGAACGGCGTGAAGAGCGGATGTACTGCGGCTTCGGCCTCTGGTGCTTTCACTTATGTTCCTGTTAATTTTCAAGGTCCTACAGATGGAACCACCATCGGCGTGATGGTCGATGTGACCAGCTCGACTTCTGGAATCGTAACGATCGATGATTGCTACGTGGGTCCAGCTCGAAATGGGGGAAGCGTTCAGCAGGCTCAGCTCGTAGGCGGGGTAACGATCACGGGTTGCGCTTCAGGTTGGACTACGACCGGCACTTCTTATGCCGATTTTTCTACGGTTTCTGGTTGCACTTATACTCCTTTCGGTTCTGCCGTTGCTCCATCAACCAATCTTCCTGCCGTAAAGTTTCCTTCTCTCGGTGCCGGAAACTATGTCATCCAATATGAGGGGCAGTATCGTATCAACGGATCGTCTACTGACACGGCTTATGTTCAGTTTTGGGACGGAACGAATACTGCGATTGAAAATTCGCAGGTTATTACAAATGCAAACTTCGTGGGTGTTCCTGGAATTAACCAGTCGATTACCTACGCTTCCGCTCAAAGTAACGTAACTTTATCCCTTCGCGGAAAAGTTTCGACAGGCACGGTGACTGCCTCCATTTATGGGACCAACACGTTCCCAGGCGTAATTAAGGTTTATTATTTTCCAACTCAATCTCAGCAAGCCTACAACCCTTCTCAGAACCCAGCGAGCTGGAGCGGAGTTCATCAGAACTGCACAAACTGGGCGTTCACAAGCTCTACTTACGCTGATCCTGGAAACCCATCAAGCGGATCTTGCGCGTTAGTGCAAAGAACGAATAGAAATTTTGGAACAGTAACTGGATACGTTGCTACCTCTGGCTCTACCGCCTTACCTGGGATTGTTTTTAATCCTCCAAGAACTGGAAGGTACTTAGTTACGGCGTCAACAGCCCTAGAGAGCGCAGCGGCATCTTCTTCCGGAGCTGTGTTAACGGACGGATCGGGTAATATTCTTTCCGGCTCCTCTAGAACGGGGGGGTCTGTCGGAGCTGTTTCTGCCTCGGTTTCTCTAATCGCATATTTGGATGTCACGACGACATCAAGTCCTTACACCGTAAAAATTCAAGTCGCGACTACGGGTGGAACCGGGTTCATATCCGATACTAATTTTACCAATCAGACTAACGTAGAGTGGGCCATTACTGAGCTAGATGCCCCCCAGTCGATGCCATTCCTTCAGGGAAACGTGACTAGTAATACCCAGGGTTCAGAGCATATTGAGCGGGCTTCGATCGCTACTTCGTGCACCTCTACCCCTTGCACGATTACGAGTCAGTCCGGTTCTTGGTTGACATCTGTTAGTCGCGCATCAGCCGGAACTTACACGATGAACATTCTTTCTGGAGAGTTCTCTGCGACTCCAACATGCACGGTGGTCAATGGGGACGGGAACAACGTGGCTTATGGAGTGATCCAGGCGTCGGCTACATCTACGTCGGTTCCTTTCGATTCCTACGCCTCTTCTTCGAGCACGCTAACTGATTCTCGCTTTAATATTATCTGCATGGGAAGTCATTGATGAAACAGGTGAGACCGAGAACCATTGACGGATATAGAGAGAAGCTTAATCAGCTTTCTGTTTCTAGTAGCAATGGTTGCGTAGAGTTTTCTGGACAAAGAAACAAAAAAGGATATGGGAAAATTAAGTTCTTTCGCCGCGATGTCCGAGCACATCGTCTCGCATACGAGTTAAAGTTCGGCCCAATCCCCGAGGGTTTGTATGTCCTTCACCGGTGCGACAATCCGCCATGCATAAACGTAAATCATCTTTTTCTAGGAACCGCTAGGGCTAACGCCGTTGACCGAATGCTAAAGGGTCGCGGAAATAATCAATACACCGTGGTCCTCACTAAGGAGGTCTGAGTGGTTAGAAAATCTCACGAGTTAACTGATCGAGAGCTTCTCATTCGGATCGACGAGAGGACCATCTCTCTTCCTAAGGACCGCGCTAGGATCGCCCGTCTTGAGGTCTTCGCGATTGTCGTCGTCGTCATAGCCTGCCTTACGATCCCTAAGCTCGCTGACTTAGTCGCAAAGTTCCTCTTCGCATGACCAGGTACCTAGAACGAATAAGGCAAGACGACTCCAGTCTCTACGGCCTCATGAAAGGCGACGGTTACGTGAAGCTTGGGGTTACCCTAGAGCGCCTCTTTTACGGGAAACCAAAGATCCCTGCCGGTACCTACGTCTGTAAGCGCCGGTTCTCTGGAAGATTTCAGTGCGATGTTTTCGAAGTGACTGGCGTCCCGTTTTGCACTTTTATCGAAATTCACCCCGCTAATTACGTCACTCAACTCGAGGGCTGCGTAGGAATCGGTACGGCGTTCGGTCCCGATATGATCACTCAGAGCCGCCTTGCGTTCGACAAGTTCATGGCGGACCTTCAAGGAGTTGACGAATTCAACCTCATAGTCTCGGACCCATCTTAGGGTTCTTAAAGGCATTCTGGCACTGGATCTTGACGGCGTTGTGGCTTCCAGTAGAGTGGTGGCTGTACCGGAGATCTGCTGGTATAATTTTCTGGATAGTTAAAAAACTTTTAAAAAGGGGTTCTCAAATGTCTGTAGATAAAGTGATTAAAGTTGGTTCTGCTGGTCAAATCGAAATCGTAGTGGCTGCTGGAGTAGCAACCGTGAAGGTCTCTCTCGCTGCTGCTGCCGGTGGTGGTGAGTTTGCTGGAGTTCTTAAGGGTTCTGCTTCTATCGAAGTAGACGTGAGTGAGAAGGAATTGGTTGACGCTTTGGCCGCTTTGGCTGAAAAAGCTGTTCCGGCTCTTGCTCCTGAAATCGCAGCGGCAGACGCGATGGTTGACGCCAACCTTGCAGCTCAGTAATTCTTAGGGCTCGTCTTCCCCAGAGGGCGAGCCCAATCTTATGACGACCTCAGTATCTCCTACACTCACCCAAGCCGAACAAATCGCCTACGACCTATTCTGGAAGCCCATGATTGATGCCGGGAAGGCCGCTCTATTCGTAGCGGTGCCAGAGCTCAACGCTCCTATCCTTGGGACTATTGATAACGCGATTATTGACGTCATCTCTAACGTGGTGTTTAACCAACTAAGACTCTTCATTGATGTAACGGAAATTAAGTTTGTAAGCGCGGCTCATATGAAGGCTTATACGACTGAAAACTTAAAGCTCGCGCTGATCGCGAAACAGGATGGGGTAAACTCGAATGCCTACCAGACCGAAAAAGCAGTTTCTCTTCAGACTCTCTCTGTGTTTCTCCGCATGCCTGGCTCTTAATGCCTGCGTGACGGTTCATAACTTCTTCGGGTGCAAGCAAACTCCTGACGGAAGCGGCCAGTGCGCGGAAACTAATACGGGTTTCGCTAAGAATATTACTCAGGACGAGTACGTGAATCTCCTCGTCGGTAACACGGCTTTAGGGGATGGCCCTGCGATTTGCTTCCCGCCGTCTCAAGTGAATGAGATGCAGAAGGAATTAGCACTAGCCTGTCGTGAGCTGGGGAATAAATGTAACTACGATCATACGCCCGTACTGATAAGTTTTATTTTCCAAGGAGTTCAAAAATGAACGGTGAAGTGACTTTTCAAGAGATATCGACCTTAGGTACCCCGCGATTACAGCAGACGGGGATTCAGCAGTGGGACGAAGAAGGCGTTCTTCATCTAAAGGACTTCATCCCTCACGATTTGATCGAGGCGTATGTTCAGGAAAGAACCAATTTAATTGGCAGTACAGACAAGTGGCGTCCGGGTTGGAACGATGCAGTTCCGTATCTTCGTGTTCAGTCCATGAAGGAACTGGCTTGTTTTCGTCCGCTGACTGAAGCCATTCGTCCGCTAATTGGTGGCCACGAACCGGGTCTCCATTTGTGCTTAACAGGCTTTCAGTCCACGGAGAGGGCTTGGCATCAGGACAGGTATCTAAATCCTGAGTATGTGGGGGAGAGATATATCGCTGCCTGGATAGCTCTAGAAGATGTGCACGAAGATGCCGGCCCCTTCGAATACGTTCCTGGTTCGCATCGCTGGCCCGTAATCGAGCGGTCCAAAGTCTGGAGTCGGATGCGGCAGGTGGGACAAAATCCAGATCTACCGACCTGGCCAAGTGATTCGCAATCATGGGTGGGAACCGCATGCGAAAATGAGATTCAAGAGCGTGGAATAAAAACTGCTCGATTTCTTGGTAAGAAGGGAGATGTGTTGCTGTGGCATGCTTCTCTAGTTCATCGTGGATCGAAACCGAAAAATCCGGAACTTGAACGTCGAAGCCTAATCTCACATTACAGCAGCATTCACGCCCGTCCCGACATGCAGAGCATGCGCAGGATGGAGAACGGTTCATTTTATTTCTTCTTTCCCGAAGGACTTAAAGAGCCCTCGAAGTCTACTCATAAACCCGCATAGTGCCTCACTGTTCTTCCTAGGAGTTCGCAGAAGTCTTGCGGCGTTCCCCCTATTGAACTGAGTCGGCTGCAATCAAGTAGGTACGCCTTTTCGTGTCCAGGTCTGTCTGCCTGTCCTGGTTTTATTTTTGCCTTTACGTTGAGGATCTGAGCTATCAGACAAACCAATTCCTCGTTCGGCAGCTTCTCCCCGGCGGCGTGTATCTTAAATCTGGGTGTTGCCATTGGGATTCCTGCGACCATGAGCATTATTTTAGAGAGGCTTTCTGCGTGAATCCACTTCCGATAGCAATCGTGAACTTCGATCTCTTCCCCCTTGAGTAGCTTCTTCACGGTAGAGGGGATGAACTTATTCTCAGGCTGGTACTCACCGAAAATGTTCTGGGTGTTCATGATCGTGATCGGAAGCTTGTAGCTTTTGGCATAGGAGGTTGCGATGGCCTCCTGGGCGCACTTTGAAGCTGCGTAAGGGTTGGTCGGCATAAAGCGGTCGCCCTCGTACCACTCCGAAAAATCGTTATGACTGGTGTTCGGCCCGTAAACTTCCGCAGTCGAAACGTGAATGAATCGCTGTAGGTCTGGGAGGTCTCGCGCGAAGTCCAGCATCGTAATGACCATCTCCACGTTGTCCCTGATGAAGGATCTCGGGTCTTCTAGGCTTGCCGATACGTCTGCCCTGGATGCGCAGTTGAAGATGATGTCCGGCTTTACCCAGTTCATCCGTAATTGCATTCTCAGGTCCCTTTCTGTCTGAAGGAACCTCTCGGAGCTGATCCTCTTGTTCTCGAAGTAGTCCAGACCGAAGACCTGCCAGTCCGTTTTATCGAGGATGAACTGAACGAGGTGATGCCCCAGAAGTCCTGCTGAGCCGGTTACGATTACGCGTTTCACGTTACGCCTTTCTCTTTCAGATAAGCTTCGAAGTCGCCCTTGAACCCGTTAAAGTCCGCGTGAGCTTTCTTCCATTCGTTGTAGAGAGGGTCAGCTTGGAACCAGAGGGAGTTGTCCTCCCAGTAGTCCCGAAGGATTGCCCACTTCTTTCCTCGCTCAACGATCTTCGGCCACATCCAAGCTTCGATACCGCCGTAAAACTCAAACGGTTCAGTGAGTCCGCCGACCTCTCGGATAAAACCTACCTTCCAAGCGATGATCGACATGACGACGGCCTTGTGCGTGTAGCGAAGGACGAGCCCGGATTCTAGGAAACGGTCGTGATGCCCACGCTCAATGAGTTCACGGTCGATACACTCGTTGTTCAGGCCGACCACCACCAGATCAGGATCACTCTCGAAAGCTTCTCGGATCTTCGGGAGCCAGCCGGTGTGTTTTACCATCGCGTCCGGGTCGTAGTTGATCAGGATGTCTTCATCTGGGAGCGTCTTTGCAACGAGATTGATCCCCTCGTGGTAGCCAACATTTTTTCTAGCGTCGAGGTAAAGTATTTTGTAATTGCTCGCTGTCATCTCGGTGTGAGCCATGTGAGATTTGACCGAAGGCAATGGGTAGTGTTGATCTAATAAGACGTGCGTCTCTGGGTCTTCTCCGCAGGTAACGTAAAAAGAATTTAGAGCCTCGTCGATCAATTCGCTCTTGTTGTAACTCATCGTCATAGCGTGAATTTTCATTTCCCCTCGGCTTTCTTCATGGCTTCTCTGAGTCTTTGATAATCCTCAAAAACAGGATGTGGTGTTCCGTTTAGACAAGCGGTATCGGCTTTTCTTAGAAAGTTTTTAATGGCCTCGTACATGTCTGGGACAGCCGCTTCCTTTTTTTCTTTATTCACAGTTTCCATAACACAACCATTCCGCAATGAACTTGCCTTCGTGCTCGTAGGTTTTAAATCGATAAAAAGAATAGCCCATGACGGGGTATCCGAGTCGCTCTTGTTCGCGCTTCGCGTCTTCTTCGGAGATCGGGCGATCTGACTCCGCTTGGAACTTTTGATTTGAGAGTTTGTGGGATGGCTGAAAAAGGATTTTCGTTTTCATATTGCTCCCTTCTTGAAGCGTCTAAGTATGGGAATACTATACTACATTTATAGAGTAATTTAAAGCGTAAACGCCCGTTGACCTAGGTCCGCTCCTCAGAGACTATCGGCACATGATTCGTGAGCAGCTTGCGGGAAAGCATATAAGGGGTTCTGGCTGCGAAATAGGCGGTTTGCACGTTCCCACCAAGGTTTTACCTGGGGCCAAAGTGACCTACGTTGACAGACTCCCCCCTGGAGAGGCCCACCCAGACGTACAAACCAGGGTTCACGATCTCGTAGTGGACGACGCTGAATTTCTAACCCACTTTCATAACGACACTCTCGACTTCGTAATTGCTAACCACGTACTGGAGCACTGCCACGATCCGATTGGAACGTTGAAGAATTGGTGCCGAGTCCTTAAGCCAGGAGGGATTGTTTACTGCGCTCTCCCTGATAAAGAACAGACCTTTGATAAGCCGAGGGCCACCACTACTTTGCTCCACCTGATTGACGACCATGAAAACGGTTCTGGGCGAGGAGACATAATTCATCTTTCAGAATGGCACTATCATATTGATGGTTTGCGTGGCCAAGCCCTTGAGGACCGGGTGAAATTCGGTTTGGATTCGAGGTCAAATATTCACTTTCATTTATGGGACGAAGAGGGCATGCAATTGCTGTTTAATTACGTGGGTAAAGAGCTTGAGATTTTAGAAAAAAAACGTAACGGAGCAGAAATAATATGGGTTCTAAGAAAAATTCCCGCTTAAAGTGGCCAACTAATTATCGGATCTCTTCTTCTGGTTGTTGGATCTATCTTGGTTGCAAAAAAGAAAACGGCAAAGGATACGGGGTGATAAGCACCGGGGAGCATGCCCATCGAGCGTTTTACGCTCTCCATAAGGGCGAAATTCCAAAGACCCTTTGGGTTCTCCATCGCTGCGACAACCCTCCGTGCGTTAATCCGGACCATCTGTTCTTGGGAACCCATAAGGATAACATGCGCGACATGGCTGAAAAAAACCGAGCCTGGAATCCAAAAGCCAAAGCTCTTAAAAGCCAGACCTCTTGTAAAAACGGACATCCTTTTGACGAAAAGAACACCTACTACAGAAAAGACAGGCCTGAAAAAATGGGCAGGATTTGCAAAGCTTGCCGAGGCATTAGGCTCAAAGTTTACGCAGAAAAGAGGTGACTATGGAATCTACGAAAATTGTCCGTATCGAATGCCAAGGTGTTGCGTCTGCTCCTGTAGATGAGTTCTCTCCGCTTCAAGGAGATTTAAAAAGTCTCTCAGATATCGACTACGAAGCTTTTAAAAAAGAAATTATCGAGATCGGATTTAAGTTCTCCCTTCACGTCTGGGAGAATGAAGATAAGAAATGGATAACCGACGGACATCAAAGAATTACTGCTCTCAAAAGAATGCGGGCTGATGGCTGGGAGATTCCTAATATCCCTTATTCCCTAGTATTCGCTGCGGATATCAACGAGGCAAAACAAGCTCTCTTGGGTGCCGCAAGTCAGTACGGTAAAGTAACTGAGACCGGACTGAAGAACTTTTTGAATGACGTTCAGATCGATCCGATCCGTTTAGAAAACTTCCGGCTTCCTGATATTGAAATGCCCATCTTCATCGAGACACATCTCAGAATGCCAGAATTTCAGGAGCCAGATAAAAAAGCTGATCCTGTTTTAAAAGAACCGGACCTTAAGCAATGTCCTAATTGTGGTGTGATCCTCGACAATGGGTAATTATGGAATTCCCTATATGGGGTCGAAGGATTCTCTGATTCAAAAAATAGGGCACCTTTTCCCTGCTGCTGAAAACTTTTACGATTTGTTTGGTGGCGGTTTTTCGGTCTCTCATTTTATGCTTTTGCATAAGTCTGAAAAATATAACCGTTTTTTTTACAACGAAATAAAAGCTGACATCGTTCGGCTGGTTTCGGACGCCATCGCTGGGAAGTACAATTACGATGTGTTTAAACCTAAGTGGATCAGTAGAGAAGACTTCGAGAGAAACAAGACCAATTGTGCTTATACTCGTTGCATCTGGTCATTTGGAAATAACCAAAAAAGCTATCTTTTCAGCGCTGAAAACGAGACGAACAAAAAATCACTTCACAATGCGGTTGTTTTTAATGAATTTGATTCGCTCGCCGAAGATCTTTTAAAGATAACTTCTTTTCCTGGGCATCTGTCTATTCGTGGCAGAAGGCTAATGTGCCGGTCTATTGTTTGCGACCGCAAGGGTGAGTTAGAGCAGTTAGAGCGGTTAGAGCGGTTAGAGCGGTTACAGCAGTTACAGCAGTTAGAGCGGTTAGAGCGGTTACAGCAGTTACAGCAGTTAGAGCGGTTAGAGCGGTTACAGCAGTTAGAGCAGTTAGAGCAGTTAGAGCAGTTAGAGCGGTTAGAGCTTTCTAGTAAAAGCTACGAGTCCATAACAATTTTGCCGCGTTCGGTGGTTTACTGTGACCCGCCCTATAAGGGAACTGCCGGTTATATCGATTCGTTTGATCATGATATTTTTTGGGACTGGGTGAGGAATCAAAGTGAGCCCGTTTTCGTATCGGAATATAACGCCCCCAAAGACATCCGTGTCCTGGCGGCATTTAACCATAAAAAATCATTATCTGGTTTAGGGAGCTCGACTGGCTCGGTGGAAAAGCTATACATTAACGCCGCAGCGGAGTCCATCCTTGCCGAATCAAAAATCATCGCCGCTCAACCAGTCTTGCGGTAATTCCGATAGTACGCCCGCGCGACCACATTCCGACGTGCCGCCAGCCGCTCCAGTTTCGCTTTAGGCAGCCGATAATGCCTGGCGAGGGCTCCGACTATTCTCGGGCTCACCGGGACCGTCCTAGACGATTCTAGGTGCTTTACAAACCCCTCTGAAATCTTCAAATATGTGGCAAGGGCCTTTTTGCTCTCGCCTCGTTTTTCGCGACTCATCCTGACAACTTGTCCAAAATTAGGCATGGTGCCTCCTTATGACTCTCAGCGTAACCGTTAATGTGCCCCGCGTCAACCATTATCTGCTTCCTGAAGATCAGCTCCTGTTCTCGGTCTTAAGACAATCGTGCATCGGATAGCAAAAAGCGCTTTACCTTTTGCACGACCGGCTATAAAACGATTTTCAATCGACTTTCCAAGAGACATTCAAAGCGGTGGGGGTCTCCTCCACCGCGTCTCTCCTAAGTCGAAATTCACGGGGAAGTCGATTTTCCCAAGAGAGTAAAAAGCAGTGCCCGAATAAAACGCTGGTGTGGCGTGGTGCGATCTTGCGCGTTCGGAACAGAGTTTGAGGGGGGTAGAAGTGGAACCAGTAATTTACACAATCGAGATAGACAGAGATGGTGTCATAAGGGCACTCCCGTTTAAACGCTCAGAAATGCCCCAGGGTGCGCCGGAACTAGAAAGAGTCTATTCCCTAGCCCAGGTGGAGAAAAAAGCAATCCAGACCGCTTTGCGGTTGTCTCCTTCGCTTCGGGAAGCATCTGAGGGTCTTGGAATTAATCTGTCGACGCTCTGGCGCTTGCGCAGACACTATGGGTTAGACTGATGGCTAGCAAGTACGATGGCGCAACCCTCACGGTCGCAAACTGGGAGAAGTATAATCCCCGAAATGACGCTAAGGCTCACACCTGGTTTAGGATCTCAAATGACATGCCGTTCGGCCCGTCGTTTTTTAGGTTCAATTGTGAGCAACGTTGGATGTGGATCGTGATTCTCTCGCTAGTGTCGAAGAAAAAAGGTCAACCAATCGTCTGGGAGAGTGGTTTTATAGAGAATACTAACCACGTTTCGCCCTCAACTCAGGACCGCGCGATAACAATGTTCATTGATTACGGCATGTTAACTTTTGTAACTTCAAGTAACATGAAGTTACATGAAGTAACATTAAGTAACATTTTAGTCACGTGCCCTACAGACATACAGACAAACAAACAAACACACGAACAAACGAAACCCGGGAACAGGAAAACTTCGTCGAACAAGTTCGACTATTCAGTTGGATTTTTAGAAGTCTATGACGCATACCCACGCAGAGAGGGCAAACAAGCGGGTTATAAAATCTACCAGAGAGAAATAATCACCCAGGAGCTTCGAACGGATTTACTCACCGCAATACAAAACTATCGAAAACGAAAGTCAGGAACCGAAACTAGGTTCTTACTCATGTTTGGAACTTTCATGAACCAGTGGAAAGACTGGCTCGATGCCGAAACTGGTTCTTCTCAAGAAATTAAAAAGAAAGTCCCCTTTTACGATTTTCGGGAGACCTCCGAATGAGTCAAGGTTTATACCGGATGCACGACGTTACCCCAAGCGGGATGATTTCAGTGAACCCCAAAGAAGCTCACGAATGGAATAAGCAAGGATTTGGAATATTTGTATCGGTAAATTCTTTCAAGGGACCGAGACGCAAAGAAAATCTAAAACGGATCGTAGCCTGGGCAGTGGATCTTGACACTGGAACCAAATCAGAGATGGAGATTAAAATTCAAAGTGGGCTGACTCCTTCTTTGGTCGTAGAGAGTAAGCGTGGATACCACGTCTGGTGGAGATCGAAGGATGGGGAACCGCAATACTGGGACGCAGTAATGTTAGATCGATTAGTTCCGTTTTATGGGGCTGATAAGAACGCGAGAGATATCTGCAGAGTTCTCAGAATGCCGGGATTTAATCACATGAAAAATCCAGCAGAGCCATTTTTAATAAAAAAAGTTTTCGAGTACAACGTATCTTACACGCAAAACCAGATGGCGAATTTCTATCCTGACGTTTCAAAACCTGAACGTGAAGAATTTAAACGAGAGATTACGGAACTGAAAACAGGAGCTAACTTCTGGGAGAAAGTTTGGAGACTCGACTGCATTGATGGGCTTGAGAGACTTTCTGGAAGTCCCTACGTGAACAACGAGACTTATTCTTTCAGTAGAAATGCAAACGGGAAGTTTAATATTTCAGTCAACGGGAAGGGCACAAGTTGTTTTATAGATCATGAGTTTAGAATCGGATCTTCCTCAAAAGGCGGTCCTACGCTCTTTAGTTGGCTTCGTTGGTACGGACACAGTGGGAAAGAAGCAGTAAATATTTTAAAAGAAATGTTTCCAGAACTTGAGACATCCAAATGACAGATCAGAAAAAATTTAGCACGAACGTACTCGACGAAATAAAAAAGCTGAGCGAGCGATTAAAAACAGAAGCCGCAGGGAGACAGCCCCAGAAGCCGCTCAGTTTTGGAATTAAATATTTGGATGACTGTCTTGGAGGAATTAGAACAAGCGACTTTATTGTTCTCGGATCGAAGACCGGAGTAGGAAAGACCCAGGCAGCAACCATTTGTGCCCTTGCAAACGCAGATCACAAGAGGATTCATTTCTTTGCACTCGAAGCGGAAAAGGACGAAATTGAGCGCCGGATCAAATACGCGATGGTTGCTCATCACGTTTACGGATCAATGAAGAGCAAATTCAAAGACAAGCATTTCAACTACATGGATTGGATGAATGGAAAGTTTAACGAAATCTTAGATCCACTCAATCCAGAATTCGACGCTCTCTTGTCAGAAAAATATCCAGGGTTAAATACTTACTACCAAGGCAAGAGCAACTTGAACGAAAACAACATCTCGCAGGTAATTCTTTCGATTCAAGACCAGACGGATTTAATCATTATCGATCATCTGCATTACTTCGACTTTGAAAACGAGAATGAGAACCTCGCTATGAAAACTTTAGTCAAGAATCTCAAAACACTTTCGCAAGACTGTTCCAAGCCTATTTTGATGCTGGCACACCTCAGAAAATCAGACAGGAGATTTCAATCGATTGTTCCAAACATCGAAGATTTTCACGGCTCCAGCGACATCACCAAGATAGCAACGAAGGTCGTTTTGCTCGCACCCTCAGACGGGGAGACCGGAGATCTCTACAAATACCCGACTTATATTTCAGCCGTAAAAAACAGGTATGATTCATCGCGGGCCAGGTATACGGCTGTCTGCGCCTACGATGTGAAAAGGAACGGATATGAAGAAAAGTACCACATCGGCAAGGTTAACTCCGCGCAGGATGAGTTCAAAGAATGTGAAGAAAAAGAGATCCCCTACTGGGCGGTTAGCGCAAACAGGCAGGCTAGAGAAGTACCTAAAGTGGAAACTAAAGACCGGCGTAGTATTCAAAGATCATTCTATGAACCGAATGATTAGGACGCTTTTATCGGAGTTTAAAACGATGAAAAATAGAACAGATTTATTTTAAAAACAGCTTTACAAACAACGAACAAGAAGTAATACAAAAAGAACGGGGAATTTCCAGAATGGAAAACAAAGAATACGATTTCAAAAAATATCTTAAATCTTGGAAGGAAGAAAAGTTCGTCGAGAACCTTCCTGAAGAGATCTACCACGCAGAAGAGGCCCTCAGCTCCGGTCAGCTTTCAGCGATTATCAATCCCGATTACGGAATTCATCGTCTCTTCGCAGAAAAGACACTAGGCTTAAAAAAAGAAGCCACTGAGGCGCAAAGCTTTGGGAGCAAGTTTCATAAGGCAGTTTTAGAGCGCGACGAATTTCTAAGACGCTACAAAGTTGTTCCAGAATTTACAGGCCTAACGAAAGATGGAAGACCCTCCACACAATCAGCCGAAGCAAAAGCAAAGAAGGCAGCCTGGTACGCGGACCAGCCCAAAGATGCGATTATCGTAGAGAGCGCCGAAGAACGGGACCAACTTTCTGGAATGCTTGAATCACTTTTGAAACACAAAGAGGCGGCGGACTTGTTGAAGGGCGGGATTACAGAGCTTTCGGGGTTCTTTAATTTGAACGGCTTTCGATGCAGAACTAGGGTCGATATTTTCCGCGAAGATATTAATACGATCATCGATCTCAAGACGACTAGGAATGCCTACAGTCAGGAGTTCGAGAAGCAGATAGTAAAGAATTTTTATTTCATCCAAGCGTGGCTCTACCTAGCGGGAGCGATCAAGATTACGAAGCGCAAGAACATGAAATTCAAGTTCATCGCGGTCGAAAAAGAACCGCCGTATCTCGTTACGGTTCAGGAGATCGGAGAATCTATGTTGACCTGCGGAGATATTCTAGCGAACCAAGCGATGTCTAAACTCAATGCTGCGATCAACAGCGGAGTTTGGCTCCCAGAACCCCAGATGACCTACATGGCAGAAGCCCCAGAATGGATGCTCAAGAAATTGGAAGGACAAGTATGACCACGCAAGGAGTAACAGATGCAACTAGGGGAAAGATTTTGGTCAAAGGTAAAGAAAACGGAGACGTGTTGGATATGGACGTCGGCGAAAAACAAGGCGGGGTACGGGTGTTATCAGATTTATCCAAAAACGCACCTATCTCACAGGCTCAGCTACCAGGAAAAACACGGAGCAATTCCACAGAAAATTGGAGTTCTGCACCAGTGCGACAACCCTCCTTGCGTGAATCCGGACCATCTGTTCCTGGGGGATCAACTAGCAAACATGAAGGATGCGGCTCAGAAGGGGAGGGTCAGAAACGGCCACATGAACCAGAAGGAATGCCACAGAGGGCACCTACTATCGGGGAGCAATATCTACACGAGCAAAAAGGGAATGAGAATGTGCCGCAAGTGCAGCAGAAAATGGAAGGCAGAGTACTACCGGAAGACAGTAAATCCAAACGCCAAACCATACAAGCGCAGGGGAACGGAGTACTAGTTGGAACTAGTTTTGAGGATCAATACCGAATTGCTAAGGCATACCACGCCTCTGGTTTAATGCCGAAATCTTTAAACTCAACTGAGAAGGTGCTAGTTGCCATGCAACTTTGCAGGGAGCTTGGCCTTCCAGTGATCTCTTCTCTCGGAAAGATTATGGTTGTGAACCAAGTCCCAGCGATATTCGGAGACCTACCTCTGGCGCTAGTTTTAAGCTCTGGGAAGGTGGAGGATTATCGAGATGATTTTGAACAAAAAGACGGTAAGCCTTACGCTTCTACGTTTACGGTGAAGAGGAAAAACCTATCACCAGTTATTCGAAGATTCACGCTTGACGACGCAAAGAACGCCGGTCTTTTCAGGAATGATATTTGGAGCAAATACCCACAGAGAATGCTCCAATGCCGAGCCAGGGCTTGGGCACTTAAAGACGCATTTCCAGATGTTCTCTCGGGCGTCTTTATCGCAGAATACGACTTTAACACAGTCGTAGAGCAAGCGAGCGAATCAACACCATCTACGAGAGCAATGGATCGCCTTAACTCTCTCGCAGAACCAGATCCAATTGTTTTACCGAAAGAAGAAATTGAAATGAGCAGTGAACCAGAGTTCGATCCGAGCTTTGACATAATAGGAGAAGAGAATGAGCCAGCAGCCCCTAGAATTGGAAGTTGAAGAGAGGAAAGTTACGCGTTTAGTTCAGGTTGAATTAAGCGTAGCAGATCACGCGCAACTTCATAAAGACAGTTGTTCCAAGAAAGCCGAGATCCATGATTTGGAAACCGCTTTCAAAGTAAAGCAAGAAGAACATAAAGCAGCCCTCAGGGGCTTAGAGGCCGAACTTGATTCGATCATCGACAAGCAAAGCGAAAGCAGAGAAGAAGAGTGCATCCAAAAAACCTTCTTCGAAAACAACCTTGTCCAAGTCTGGCACGGAGATAAGCTCATCGAAGAAAGAGCGCTCACGGCAGAAGAACGGCAAATGCACCTTGGACCAATTCAACACGGGACGGTTGTTGGGGCTGAAGAAGACACAGCAGAAGTTACTCCAGAAGAGTTTAACGAAGATCTTTCCGAAACAATGAGAGAAGAACGTAAAGCAACGAAAATGAGTTTGGTGGATTTAAGATAGTTTCGCTGTATCCCCGAAATGCGCGAAACGGAAGGTAGGGAATCGGAGCACTGGGTCGTACCCGGAGGTTGACTGACCCTACCTTTTTTTAAAAAGGAGAAATGAAATGGCAAAGTCAAAGTACAAAGTTGGAATGATGATTAACTACGCGGCCAAGGACACCCCCGAAGCCTATGGGAGAGTTACCGGAATTCTCACAACGAGAGAAGGCTACTACTACCAGGTTTTGGGAGCAGCCACGATGATCGACGAGGGAGACGTCAGAGCAGCTTATCGTCCGATTCATTCCAGAGCGAAGCGGAAGAAAGTTTCTAAGCCGGTAGAAGAACGGGTTGCACAGTGAGCACGATGGAACCTGATCTAGTAGAAAGTACGGTTAAGAAATGGGAAGAGCGTCAAAAGAACAAGCCGGAGTCTATGCTTGCCCAAAACGAGGAAGAAATCGCCGCCCAAAGAAAACGAAACAGGAGCGCGACGATCAGCGCAGCGAAAAGCTTGTTCTGGAAAGAGCTAGGAAAGGGGTCTGTGCTGCGTGCGGCAAAATTGGCGGTCTTGATCCTGATCACCAAGTTACAAGAGGTGCCGGCGGTGGGGAGGAGTATTGGAACATTATGCCTTTATGTCGGAAAGAGCATGTACAAAGGCACTCTAAAGGGGTCCTCTGGCTCTCGGAAAAATACCCAGGAGTAAAGGCTTGGCTAATTCAAAATGGTTGGGAGTTTTGTGATTTACGAAAACGTTGGGTGCATAATTAATGACAATCGAACCGACGACGTTTCTATTCTTAAGGGATCTGCTAGCCGCCCTTTGCATTATCGGCCTTTTGAAAATCTAAAACTAAACAAGGAACCTAAAAATGAAATTACTATCCCTCCTCCCCATAATTCTCCTGGCAAGCTGCTCGACTCTAACCGTAGTACCGAGTCCTAGCCCCTCAGCTTCACCCCAGGCGAGCGCTTCTCCCTCTCCGAGCACTGCCATGGAGATGGTCAACACGGGAACGATTACGAATAAGTGACAACCTCAAAACGTAGCTTTAAATAGGAGGAGTTGAAATGCAAGCACAAGAGCTTAAAAATATTTTAGAGAAACATCGCAAATGGGTGATGGGCGAGACCGGCGGCGAGAGGGCGGACCTCCGCTCTGCGGACCTCCGCTCTGCGAACCTCCGCTCTGCGAACCTCCGCTCTGCGGACCTCAGCTATGCGGACCTCAGCTATGCGGACCTCAGCTATGCGAACCTCAGCTCTGCGGACCTCCGCTCTGCGGACCTCCGCTCTGCGGACCTCAGCTATGCGAACCTCAGCTCTGCGGACCTCCGCTATGCGAACCTCCGCTCTGCGGACCTCAAAGAAATTAAAGAGGACTTTTTCAAAGTTCTTTCGATTTCTAAGAATGAGGTGGTTGGACTTTACGATGCTCTGATGCGCGGAAAGATAGATGGCTCTCAGTATCAAGGGGAGTGTGCGTGTCTCGTTGGAACCGTCGCGAATATTAGAAACGAGAAATACGACAACCTTGGAATTGATCTCAGACCCAATTCGGATCGTCTCGCTGAGAGATGGTTCCTCGGAATATCTAAGGGCGACATTCCAGCGAATAACGAGGTTTCCCGCGTAACCGTGTCTTGGGCAGAAGAGTTTATGACTGAGAATGGCCTGTCTGTTCCTCAGTACAAGCTTATTTCTAATCTTGAGCGTCTGGAACTTTTCAAAACGCATCTTTAAACAGGAGGAGTTGAATGAATAGCGAAATAAAAGCCCAAATATCATTTGGTCCAGAAATAACAATTCATCTAATTGGTGGACACAGCCCATACATTTGGGTTGGGAGCGATGAAAATAATGGTTTTATTAGCGACCGCTCTATCAGAAAGCTCAAGCGATTTTGTGATCATATTTTGGCCAAGAAGAAAAAGAAAACCTCAAAACGTAACCGGGTAGCGGGATAAAGGGGAGTTTATGATAGCGGCCTTGTTTGTTCTCAAAAATGGTCCTTACTTTGGAATTGACCAGGTCGATCCATGGGATGAGGACAGGGATGCTAAAAAATACCGGGGGCCTTTTAAGGTTGTCGCACATCCACCCTGCGAGCGATGGGGTCGTTACTGGTTTGGGGGGCCTAGCGTTACTATTCGAAAGAAGCTCGGGGATGATAACGGCTGTTTTGAGTTCGCCTTAGCGTGTGTAAGAAAATATGGCGGCGTTTTAGAGCACCCCGAAGCCTCTCACGCGTTTAAATATTACAAGCTTCCCATCCCGAAATGGAATGGAGGCTGGACTGACCCAGATGAGTTTGGAGGGCGCGCATGTTGCGTCGCTCAAGGGCACTATGGACACGCAGCTCGCAAGATGACTTGGCTCTATGGCGTAAACATCGACTTTCGTGAACTCACATGGGGACCCTCAAAGAACGGCCTTCGTCTAGACGAAGGCTTTCACTCCAAGGAGGAAAGAGCTCGGGCCATAAAGACAGGTGTCTGCCAACGCTTGTCTGCAAGACAACGTAAACTCACCCCCGAGCAGTTTAGAGATTTGTTGATTGAGCTAGTGAACCCCAAATCGTAACGCAAGGAGATTAGTTTTATGAACTGCAAACACCCCCCTTGTCCCGAAGGATATCTGCAATGGCACTTTTGGGCAGAAGAGATGAGAAAGATGCATAAGCAGCTTAGGTGTGAGGGTTGCGGGCTTTATTCTATTTGGGTGAGAAGATGAAAAGCGCGAGGGTAGTGGCGGAAGCATTAGCAGAGCTATGTAGTTTACTAATGTCTCGGCAAGAGAAGATTGACTCAATAGAGCGAGTGTTGAACGAGTACGCGGATGCGAAGCTGGATGAACTTGTAAAGCTCGCTGTTATGACAGATCACGCCCATATGAATTATAGCTCGTTTCTACAGAGTGTTCACGCCCTGAAATCCCCCGCGCCCCAGACCTAAAGTGAAAGAAGGAGAGGAAGAGAATGACCCACGTATTAAAAATTTATTATGAACACTATAAAAGAGTTGCTGAAGGCACAAAGACTTTCGAGATTCGAAATAATGATCGCGCCTTTCAGAAGGGCGACCGGGTCCAGCTAAGACCGTATGACCCCCATGGGGGACAAGACTATTCAGACTGTCTCCCGTTAGATCGAATTATCGGGGATGTTTATCCAATCGATGCCGACAGAGTCGTGTTTAGTCTTCTTGAGGTTTCCAAATGACCCAATCCCGCAGAATGCTGAAGATGAATTTAGAGCTAAAGAAGTCAGGACTATGGCCCATGAGTAAGAAGCTGTCGCCCGAAAGGCTGCAAGAAATTAGAGAATGGACGGGTAGTTCGAATCAATATTATCAGCAAGAACTCCTTGACCACATCGCGGCTCAGGATGCGGAGATAGAGACTTGGAAACAGCGCTCAGTGATAAATGGGAAAGAAGCGTTTAAGTTGCAGGATGAGCGCGACTCCCTCCGAGCTCAGATCGACAAGGCGAAGGGAGCTTTAAAGAAAATGGAAAACGAGTTCGTACAAAAACACGATGGTCCTGTGGTTACGAGGCACTATTATGCTCGTGACGTTCTCGCCGAACTGGAGAAGAAATGATCATCTTTTCCTTTTCTTTCCCTTTTCAAACCCAGGTGGAGTTGGATCATACCCACTCGGACGTTCAAACTCATCGTCATCCATAGAAAGAGGTTAGCTTGATTTTATCGATCGACCCCGGAACCTTTGAAAGCGCTTTCGTCTTATTTGAGAAGGAAGGTACGAGAATCGTAAACTTCGCGAAGGTAAAGAATGAGATCCTCTTGGAATCCTTAAGAATACCGAATCTCGATTTAAGTCTGTTGGCTATTGAGACGATGGAGAATCATGGGATGGCGGTGGGTGCCACAACCTACGACACTTGCCGCTATATCGGAATGCTTCAGGAAGCCGGAAGACGGGTCCCTCAGCTCTTGATTAAAAGATCTCAGGTGAAGATGCATATCTGCAGAACGATGAAAGCCAAGGACCCTAATATTCGCCAGGCACTCATAGACCGCTTCGGCGAGCCAGGGACTAAAAAGAAGCCGGGCAAGCTTTATGGTTTTAGCGGGGACTGCTGGAGCGCCCTAGCTATTGGATTGACGGCAGTGGAGACGATTACTAATATTCAGGCTTGAGGATTGGGTCATCCAATCGGGGTGGGTACCATCTGCCCTTCAACCGGGAACTTATCGAGCTAGCAGCTCATTCACATGGATAAGATTGCGGTCTGACACTTGACTGAAGATTAAAGACCGTAATACGCTCACAGTATGACTGAACTCGAACTCCCCGAAACCAACCTAGCCCCAGAAACCACCATCCACGATTGCCTAGAAGCAGCCGCAGACTCTAAGAGAACCCCAGGGGCTACTCCCGTGTTCTCAGTACGCATCCCAGAGGACGTAAAGAAGAAGGCAATGTTTATCTGCGAGCGGAATGTCACAGATCTAGGCTCTTACCTCAGACAATGCACGCTCGCCCTTGTTGAAGACTACGGCGTCCAAGTCGAACCCGATCAGGTGTAATCTATGCCCAGCGAGGGGCCAGATCCAGAAGTGCTCCCACCAGAAGAGGAGCGGCCACAAACCGAAAAGGAATACCGTCAACAGGGACGGAGACCTAAACAGATCAATAAGGGGGACTTCGAGTCTCTCTGCTCCTATCATATGACTTTGAATGAGGTTTCTTCGTTCTTTAAGGTTCAGCCAGACACACTGCAGCGATGGTGCGTTAACACCTATGGTCAGACATTCGGTAAGGTTTACATAGAGTTATCTTCATTCGGTAAGCTCTCGCTAAAACGCAAGATGTGGACGAAGGCATTGGACGGAGACAACATGATGCTCATTTGGCTCTCCAAGAACATGCTTGGGTTTAGTAACGAGCCAAGGGAGAGCGACGCGGAGAAGAACCCAGCAGTAGTAAATATCATCTGGCAGGACGCACAGCCTCAGATTCCTAAAGACGCATTTTACGATAAGCCCCAAGTAGACGAAGAAGCCCCTGAAGTTCTCCCGGCTGAAGAGTTCGAGGACTGATGGACTTAAAGATCATCCCGCTTCAATCCTGGCAGCGGAACGCGATTAACAACCCCTACACACACTTTGCCTTTTATGCTGGTGTGAGCTCTGGGAAGACGTTCACCGGCTCCCACTTCGTGATTAAGCACGTCCTAGAGAAACCAGGCCTCACGGGGATCATCGGGGCGAATAACTACATCCAGCTCAGCACAGCGACTCTCCGGGAGCTGTTCTATTGGCTGAACGAGTATGGCTTCGAGTTCGTGATTGATAGACAGCCTCCAGCGAGATGGGGAGTGACCCGAGCCTTCAAGGATTACGCGAACATTCTTCTAATTAGATCCCCCTGGACCGGGGCAGTGACTACGATCTTTACTCGTGTGATGGCAGACCCGGCCCCTATTCGGGGTATCGAAGCGTCCTGGTACTGGCTTGATGAGGTTCGGGACACCCCTCAAGAAGCTCACGACGTGGTTCTCTCTCGTCTGCGGGAGTCGGACTATATCAAAGGCCTAGTCACAACCACCACGAATGGCGAGGATTGGTCCTACAAGCGTTTCAAGTACAAGGAAGGCTCTAACCTCTACGGGTCCATGCACGTTCGTACAGAGGAAGCCGTGTTCGCTGGGATCATTTCCAGAGAGTTCTATGAAGGGCTCAGACAATCCTATTCGGAGCTGATGGTGGCTCAGGAGTTAGATGCGCAGCACGTCAACGTCTACGGGGGTAAAGCTTATTACTCTGCTGGCGGGGAGAACTGTAAACCGAGAGCTCCTTGGGGCTTTAAGTACCCAGATCCCAATAGGCCCCTCATCGTGGGGTGTGACTTTAACTTCGACCCAGCTCCTCATGTTTGGGTGGTCGGACAGATGTCCCAGGACAGGAAGAAGATTCATTGGTTTAAGGAAGTGTCTGGAAACAGGATGAGCACTGTATCTATGACGCTGAAGCTCATAGGTCTCTTCCCAGGCTTTCACTACAGAGTATTCGGGGATAGGTCGGGTGCGAGAGCAACCACTTCGAACGCTGGAAAGCCAGACTACGACCAGATGGCGATGACATTCCGGGAGCACGCCTGCTCTTTCACGATCGACCAGGACCAGGGGAACAATCCTTTAGTTAGAAACCGAGTCGAGAACATGAACCGAATGTTTAAGAACGGACTCGGGGAAATGAATCAGACCTACGATCCAGAAGGATGTCCTTACCTTCACGGGGACTTAAAGATCGTGGGTTGGAAGCAGAACGTGAACAAGGGACAAGGTAAGCTCGACTCCTGTGGTGATATGAATAGAACCCACGCTTCGGATGCCGCTGGTTATGCTGTGTGGAAACTCTTCCCCCCAGGCAGTCGCGGTTCGATCATCAAAGGCGTTCCCTCTCTCGCATCAACTTTACTTGGACCGAAATAGTTATTGCTCTCTGAATCTTCTCGTGGGACGAATCTCACAGAGGTTCAATGAATGGACAAGAAAGAGAACAAGAGGGGTGGCTTAGTGATCACCCGATATACGCAACAATCAGTCATGCTTCACACATCCGACGGAATCATAGAAGTCACTGTCAGCTCGATCATGGGCCGTAAGTGCAGACTTCTCTTCCGATGTGATAAGCGAATCCCAATTCATAGATCAGAAACAGCTACGAAGCCCCAGGACGACAATGGACCAGCTAACTGAGCGCCGTTGTCTTAAGAGCCTAAAGATACTTCTCCAACACGCGCGGAGATTCCCCAAAGAAACTCACGCGATGATGACCAAGATGTCTCAATGCGAACCCGTATACACAGACCCAGCAAGTGCTTGGTTTCTCCTCGGGATGGTTTACGGGTCTCTCGGCACGATCATGACGGATGATTTTGTTCTTTATCTAAAAGTCATAGAGGTTGCCTGCAAAGAAAAAGACTTTAAACCCGGTGATTTCATCGGACCGAAAAGATTATACGGGAGAGCGACATGAGCAAGGTTCTTTGGCGAGTGATTTACAAACAAGGAGCGCGTCTTAAGGATCGCTGCTTTAGTGAGGAAGCTGAAGCGAGAGAGTTCGTGCTGAAGCAACGCAAGTACCTGAACGACTACCGATTGGAGAAGATCAGCCACATTCCTATTTGGGACCGATGGCTCCGCACTCGAATCACTTGGTTCAATCTTGAAGTTCCAATCCTCTTTATCGTTCTTTGTGCATTCATGGGCTACGGCCTCTGGGAGATCCTAAAATGATTAACGTTCTACTTATTATCCCGAATAGAAACGACGCGACCTCACTCTATCGAGGCATGGGACCATTCGCCTTACTGCGGAAAGAATTTAATTTTAACATAGTAACCTCTGACACGGTGGACGAGTCGATCTTAGATCTCGTGGACTTCGTGTTCATGCAGAGACCCAGTACGGACGGGCACGCCAAAGTAGCGGAGATGTGCAAGATCAACGGAACACCGCTCTGGATTGATTACGACGACTTCCTATTCGAAGTTCCTCAAGATAACCCAGCTTACGACGCATACATGAAGCGCGAAGTGCATAACAACATCGTTAAGATTATTCGGATGGCAGACGTGGTGACCGTATCCACGGAACAGCTCAAGCGTTGCCTTCAACCTAAAGGCCACGTTTTGAATGAGCGAGTCTACGTGGTTCACAACGCTCTTCACGATAAGTACTTGCGTCTGAAGCAGCCGTTTAAATTTAAGCCGCACATCAACTGGCGCGGATCAAGAACGCACATGCGAGACATCATGGAGTACGCACCAGAGGTTGCGGAGTTTGCTAACAAGCATCAGGAGTCCACGTTTACCTTCATTGGGGATAACCCGTGGTACCTGACTCAGAACATGCCTCGCAAGCAGGCCATCGTTGTACCTCCAATGGGAATAAACGATTACTTCCAGTTCATCACGAAGACGAACCCATCTATTCAGATCGTGCCGCTTCACGACTCCATGTTTAACCGCTGCAAGTCGAACATCGCTTGGATCGAAGCTTCTCTCGCTGGGGCAATCTGTATCGCTCCGAGATGGCAGGAGTGGGAAGATAAACCCGGATGCCTCACCTATTCCACACCAGAGGAATTTAGGGACTGCCTCGAATACGCTATCGCTAATCCAGATGAGATGGCACAGCAGCACGCGCTTGGGTTCGAATACATTCAGAAGAATCTATTGCTCTCGAACATTAATGTGTTTCGTAATGTACTGATGCAATGTCTTTACGCCTTAGTTCGCGGAGCAGAAGTAACATTTCCAAGGGACGGAGAAGCGCTCGAGGAAGAAGCTGTCATGGAGCTGGAATGAAAGTTCTAATCACAGGATGGGCTGGGTTCATCGGCTCGAACCTTACTCGGATGATCCTCAGTGATACTGACTGGGATATCTACGGAATGGACTCCCACACCTACGCAGCAAGGCCGCTCTGGGTTTACACGGTGGTCCAGTCGAACCAAAAACTTAAAGATAGATTCTTCGCTCTGCCGAATGATATCCGCACATTCCCCCTCGAGGGCTTAGTATTCGATGTGGTCATACACCTTGCCGCTGAGTCCCATGTTTGTAGATCAATAGAGGGACCAGAGAAGTTCATCGATACGAATATCCTTGGGACGTTCAATCTTCTCGAGGGTCTTCGCAGGTCAAAAAGCAAAGCAATCTTCCATCACGTATCAACAGACGAGGTTTACGGTGTCGCGCAAGAAGGATCAAAGTTTAAAGAAAGCACTCCGTACGATCCAAGGAGTCCTTATTCAGCAAGTAAAGCAGCAAGCGACCACCTCGTATCCGCTTACCACCACACCTACGGGCTCAATACGAGAATCACGAACTGCTCGAACAACTTCGGTGCGAACCAGCATTCAGAGAAGCTCATCCCCAAGACGATCAAGAGAATCCTCAAAGGAGAGCCGGTCACTCTCTACGGACCAGGCAATCAAGTTAGAGACTGGATCTGGGTTGACGATCACTGCCGAGGAATCCTCGCAGCTATTGCTAATGGCAGCCCGGGAGGTACTTATTTACTTGGGGGAGAGTGTGAAAGAACAAATCTCGAAGTCGTACAAGACTGCTGGATTGCTTGCCAAGAAGTCGCGGAAGAACAAAAGATCAAACTCCCGACGGACCTCGTAATAGAACATACAAACGACCGCCCGACCGATGACCAGCGTTACGCCATTGATTGCTCACATGCCAAGAAGATGCTCAACTGGAAGCCGTTACACGAGCTGTACTTCGAAAGGTTGAAGGAGACCGTTAGATGGTATCTGAAACACGAGCCAACGTAATCGTAGACGCGGACTTCGTAGAATCGGTTTCGGACGTAAAGGACATCACGCTTGCTTATGTTAGAGCAGCGATGGAAGCAGGGGACGATAACAAAGAGACCTACCTTCGGGGAATGCTTCGAGGGGTTGAGATCTGCATGGAGAACTACCAGATATGTTTAGACGCGATGGCGAAGGATCAGAGAGAGCAGGCGCTGAAAGATCTTCAAACGAATCTCAACTTAACCACAATGGACAGCAGTACTTAGTTCACGGGTTCGGTAAAGGCGGGCCCAAGCTTATTACCTTACCCAGGTATATCGACGATCGCGGCTCATTCATGGAGAGCTTCAACAAGAGGGTGTTTGAACTCTTAGCGCTACCTACGGAATTCCCACAAGACAATATAAGTGAATCTAAGGCGAACGTGATTCGCGGGATGCACCTACAGAAGAACAACCCCCAAGGGAAACTCGTTACCGCGATCCGTGGGCACATTCAGGATGTATGTATTGATCTTCGACCTGGCGAGACCTTCGGCCAAACCTACTCAGTAAAGCTCGGTCCTACGAAGGAAGGCTTTAGACAGTTCTTCTACATCCCTCCAGGGTTCGCTCACGGGTTCAGAAGTCTGACTGATTGCATCGTTCAATACAAATGCACCACTCTTTACGACAAGGAGTCTGATGGTGGGATTAACCCAATGGAGTCAGGAATAGACTGGGGATTAAAAGAAGAACAAGGCGTGACGATCTCCGAGAAGGATCGAATGCTGCCATCCCTGCTGGACTACTACAAAGCTTGCCATTAGGATTAGTCCATGGCCGATCCGCATATCAACGACCTCGATAAAGACAATCCACTGCCTGAGTACGAGGATGTAGACGACGCCTTAGAAGACGTTCTCTATGCGCGACACGCTGAGATTGAGACCTTCGAAGACCTAGAGAAGCAGCGCGGGACATCGATCCCAGCCCTCTTTAACCAGCTCTATAAGTTCGTTCAGAACCCCAGCACTGTATCGGTCGAGACCTACAAGCGGATGGTCGACACAGACGACACGATCGGCTCCGGCGTGGACTTCCTGACTTCCTGCCTGGCAGCTCGCCTTGGGCGCTATCAACATAAGTCGAAAGAAATTACAGAGTTTGTTAATATGGCCCTCGAGGGGATCGAAGGCGGTCAGACGAACCTGATAAAGGAACTTCTCTCCGCTACTTGGGCAGGCTTCTCCGTTGGAGAGCAGGTCTGGGCGAACAAGGATGTGGGATTCGTTCCCCAAAAAGTTATCGTCCTACCACCGAACACGGTTCTATTCGAAACGGAGCGCACTGGTGAGCTTACCCCCGATGGCATCATGCAGTACCAAAGAAACTACAACCCGTATCTTCAAGGTAACGGCCTCGGTTATACGATGGGCGGTATGGGCTCTGGTTTCTATGGCGCTGATCGTCCTGATGCTTACGCTAAGCTTGGTGATTTACCTTTTCCTCTCCGTACAGCTAACAGCTTCAACTACCTTTCGATCCGCATCCCCCGCCAGAAGTGCATTCATTACTCCTTCAATGCTCAAGGTCAGTTCGGAAATCCTTACGGAAGATCACTCTTAAGACGGATTTATAAATACTACGTCATGAAGGACGCGATCCTTCAGATGCAAATGATCGCCCTGGATCGTAAGGGAACCGCTTTGACTGTCGTGTTCTGCGATCCGAATGCAATGCTAGAAGACGGAAACCAAGACGACGGATCTGGTCTTCAACAGTTCAGGGGTCAGGCCAAGAAGGGCATTCGTGCCGACTTTGCTGCGAGAGACGCCTTTAAGAACGTGCATAACGATTCCACGATCCTTCTTCCTGGTAAGAAAGGCGAAATGTATGACGTTGAGTTCATGCCTCAAGCTTCTAATATTCAGGACTTTATTGCGGCTGCTCAGTTCTGTAACCAATCGATTCTCCGAGGATTACTCCTCCCAAGCCTCATCTTTGGTAATGGTGATGGAACCGGCTCTTACTCTCTGGGGCAGGAGCACGCCAAGACTTTTGATAAGATTTGTGACTCCGTTAACTCCGGGCTCGAGAACGTACTCCTTCAGCAATTGGTTAAGCCGATCATTGCCTATAACTTCCCTCGCTCCGCATGGGAGAAGGACGGCCTCGGTTCTTTCTCCAAGCGCAACCTAAGCCAAGAAGAGATCGAAAAAGAGATGGCGATGTACGAGTCCGGTATTAATGCTGGAGTTATCGACGCGAACGACCTGAACGATCTCAATAAGATGCGCGACACTCTTGGGTTCGACCCTCGGGATGAGATCATCGAGAAGCCTATGCCTACTATGCCAGGAGAAGAAGGCGCGGAAACAACTGAGCAAGATCCAGCCGAGAAGCCCGAAGCTAAGGACGCGAAGAAGGAGGACAAAATGAAACGGTTGTTCTCGAAAATTAAAAGCATTATCCTGGGTGGGTAATGACTAAGAAGACCGTCACACAGTTGTTCATTCTTCTTACCTGCCTGATCTGGGTGGTTTGGGACGTTCTCGTTTATCTCAAGTGGGGAACTCCCACGACGATTAGTGCGGTGATCTGGAGATGGTCCTGGCACTGCCCCGGTATCCCGTTCTTCGCAGGTATTCTCTGCGGTCATTTGTTCTTTCAGATCGAAGGACCCACGGCCCTACCTAACCAGGGGAATACGTAAATGCTTTGCGCTCTAGTTCAAAACAGCATGGTCGTTTCAATCGTGACGATCCCCGACGATGGTGGAACGTCTTATTCTGAGGTCGCCTCTCAATACCAGGCCGCAATCGACATTACCCAGGCCGTCCCACAGCCTCAAGTAGGGTGGACTTTTAACGGAAGCTCTCTCGTCTCAAACGGTTCTGCGTCCATGAAGATAACGAAGCTTGCTCTAAAGAACAGGTTTACCCTTACTGAACTCGTGGAGATACAGGCCGCATCCTCGGTCGCAAATACCGAGGGGTTTACTCTCCAAGTTCTTGAGAGTGAGGAGTCAGTCGCAACATTCATTGACCTCAGCGACCCCAATACGATTCAAGGAATTTACTATCTAGTCAGTGTTAATCTCCTGACCTCTGATCGGGCTAACACGATTTTAACAACGCCGCCCACGGCTTTTGAGGCATACACGGGATGAAAACATTTCAAGTCGGTTTACAAAACGCGATTCAAACAACCTACTCTAACAACGGCGTCACGACTCTTTTAGGCCGCGTGTTTCAAAAGACTCTTCAAGGGCAACAAGCTTTAGGGCCTTCTAGAACTCAATTCATCGACGTGCAAACTCTTGCCGGGTTCTCGCCGCTCATGTCGTTCTATAACCCTACGACTCAGCATTTATTCGTCGTGAGTGGGGCAAGCGCTAATCCTTCGATCGCTTTATTTAATTTCAATAGTTCTAACGGCACTTATTCCTATGTAGGGAAAGTGATCATGTCCCTCGCAAACTCTGCTGTGACTACCTATACGTTCCGTGGGTTTAAGGTTTACGAGTCGGGTGGAGTGATTAACCTTCTTTTGTCCACCGGGGGGTCTGTCGCTACGAACGGTGGAACTTATGCTGCTCTTGGTCTCTCGACTGCAGATTTCACAGTGGGATCGACCACTATTTACTCTGCCTCTGGTCCGAGTCAAAAGGCAGTTTACTTCCTTCAAGACCCTGCAAACGTGGGAGTTGCTCACGTTGCTACGACTGCATGGGGAGTGGCACTTCCGTATTCATCTTCAAACTCTGCACTCAACACGAAGGTTTATCAATTAAACGGAACGATTGCTCTTCCACAGGTTTTCTCTTGGGATTTAGCCGGAACTCCATCCGTCGATGGAACGGTTACCAATGGAGTGAGCGCCAAGACTACGACTTACGCAGGGACTTCTCCTGCAGCTTTTTATCAAATGGCTTCTCAGAATGGGTACAACGTAACGAACGGGGATGCAGTTGTTTTGATGAATGGCACCGGAAACGTTCCGACCAACACCACTCCTTGGGCTCCTGGGACTAGCCAAACGGCAGCGAACGTCTACTTTGTTCGTGATCTTCAGAACGTCTCTGGCGCATGGCAGTTCAATCTCTCTACTACTTTGGGAGGAGCAGCGGTTACTCCAACATCTACAACTTCTAACTTTACCATGATGAGAGCATTCGGTATTTCAAGCTCTCTCTTTAATATTAAAACTGGGATTCTCCCTGCGTTTACTCTCGGAACGCTTTTAACGAATAACTCCTCTGGTTACTGCAAACCAGTGAACGCTCCAGCAAGCTCGGCCTTGAATGGACAGGACTGCATTTACTTCATGACGACTACAGCTCTGTACATAGGGAAAATTACAGATCTTACATCTCTAGGCACTACTTGGGCCTCAATGACCTTTTCTGGGATTAATATCACAGGAACGGGTGTCGATATCACAACACCAGCCGTGGCTAACGGTACATACTCGGGTCAAGGGAATGCGTCCGATATCGACCAGTTCATCTATTCGGTGACCGGATCTATTTTTGTTCTCAAGCCTTACCAGCCCTCGAACATCACTTCTGTCTTTGGAGGATCTAACAACCAGTACTTCGAAACCCTTAACCCAATCACGGTTCCTCCTGGGGCTGTGACGATCACCGATGTAAGTTGCTACGGGGGCTGGATGTTTATCTCTAGCGGCGCTACAGGGCAAAGAGGGATTATCTTTACTGATCTTTTCTCTGCGGGTTCTTTTGGGAACTCAGCAATCATCAGCGCGGTTCAAAGTGTTCCATCTGGCACTACGCTTAAATATATCAACAACACAGCCGCAATCTTTTCTCTAACTAACGAGCCAGCTTTCTGGATTCGAAGCGCCGCCACTTCTACGGATGCAAGCTTTAACTCAGCAACTCTTCCTGTAGGGGTTCCTATTACTTCCGGGGTTGTTTCAAACGGATGGACGAGCATCGTAAAGGGTTCAGATCTCAGCGGAATGGGAATTGGGCCTTACTTCCAACTCTGCGTTACTTTCCCCCTTACGAGCCAGGGGATCGGAGTACCCGCTCAGATCATTGATGCTCAATACTCGTGCTATCCCCCAGGAGAACAGTCTGATAACTGGTCCGTTGATCAAGACCAAACTACTCAAGGGACCGGATCTCCAAACTATACCGCTTGGTATATGACTCAAGTTTACGCGAGCGTCGTCCCTACTCTTTACGCAAGAGTGATCGATACGAACGGCAACTTGATCTTTAGCGCCAATACTTCTGCGAACCCCACGGCATTCCAGTACTCGACGAATAACGGAACCAGCTGGACATCGCTAGGAACGATCCCAAATACTGTAGGGACTTTGGTTAGAGTGCTTGTGACGCCAACTCCTTCTGTACTCGCTTCGCCTTCATTAAGGGAGTCTTAAGATGGGTTATCTGTTTTCAGAGGCAGTGAAGACCTTTCCTCAGACAGCGGTACAAAATACTACCGCCCCGACCTTCTCTGGCGTTTCGAGCGTTGTTCCTAACAACGATGGATCGATAACCGCAAACTGGTCAGTCGCTACTGGAGCTGCTGCTACACCTATTCGATACAAGGTTTATATTGCGTTAGGGGCAAGTGTGGCTCCTACAACTCTTTTCGTCGGGGCAAACATCGCTGGAGAAGTGCAGTCGGGTTCCACATTCGCAAACATTTTTCAGCTCGGCGACAAGGCGACCTATCTCATCAACGGCTTGACATACACCGTGGGTGTCCGCGCTTACAGTGCCGAGAACATCACAGAGACCAACAACGCTACTTTAAACGTAACTGCGGTTGCTTCTGGGAATATCGGCGGTGTTATTCAAGCAACTTCGTCGGCTCTTATCGCGACTCAGCTACTACTTCAAACTGACCACTCTAATTTTCAAGCGGATCATACCGCCTTCCAGGGAGACCACACGGCGTTCCAAGGAGATCACTCCAACTTCCAAACCGACCACACGAACTTTGGAACGGATCACTCTAACTTTCTTACTGACCATTCGAACTTCCAGAGCGATCTATCTACCTTCGCTGCAGACCTCGCTACGTTCGCTACAGGGCTCACGGCGTTCGCGAATAGCAATACGGCCTTCGCCTCTTCCCTTACTACGCTAGCGGCTAACCTGAGCACTCTGGCGGGGCAACTTACGACGTTCGCAACTAATAATACGAACGCGGCGACAAATAACTCGACCCTCGCTGGCTACGTCGCCACGCTTTCATCTCAACTTACCGCACTGGCAACGACGGCCGCATCTCTGGCTTCTTCGGATGCTGGGATCGCAGCTTCTATCGTGGAGCTGAATAACACGGTGGATTTATTCGAATCCTTAACGGACACCCTAGAGGCTCTAGTTTCGACCTTAAGCTCTGCCGTGATTCCTACTGACGTTTTAGGCGCAGTAGTTGATGATGATGAGATTACGGGACTCGTAGAAGGATAGGAGAGAAGATGCCATCACAGATCATTCAAGGTGCGGATAAGGCTTTAGCGGTCAGACTCTCTAGCGAGTCAACCGGAGATCCGTTTGATCTTTCTTCTGCAACCGAGATCGAGGCTAGATTCTTAAACGCAGACGGATCTTGCCAACATTACGACCTCAGTACTGGGGGAGTGACCATCCTAAGCGCAGGAGCAGGAAAGTTTCAGGTTAACCTTCCAGCCAGTGGTACCTCTCTTCTCGCTCCTACGGATAACACCCAGGACCCGCTTCTTTATCAGGGTGTCGAAATCCACGTTGAGATCGCGGGTAAGGAGACGATTATCAACCTCCCGTCTACGATCGACGTACAACCACCTCTCTTTCCTGGCTGCTAATGGCTAAGTTCGAAGAAGATTTAGACGAGCAGACTGGGGTAACTCCGAAGAAGAAGAGCCCTGCAGATATGCAGAAGTCTCCACTCGACCTCTTGAATGACGCCGTCGACGAAACCGCCGAGAAGCGCCAAGACGACTTAAACGACACCTGGGGAGTGGTAAACGGAGAACCTCACCACGGGCACGACAACACGAATAATAGAACTCCAGGGTCTAATGCCAGCGAAGGTCGCGGAGACCACAAATGGGGCATCAACGATAACGGTTCCAAATAATCAAATACGCATTTAGACTTTTAAATAATGGATGTTCAACACGAGATCGTGTCGCTTTTGAAGCAGCTAGCATCTGAGCTTGGCTATACTCCCAGCATGAGGGAGTTTCATCAAAAATCAGGCATATCGGAAAGAAGACTCTTTAAGGCTTTCGGAGCCTATAGCGTAGCCGTTCAAGCGGCGGGACTAGAACCAAACAAGCCCGGTAAGAGAAAGATTACAAACTCTATTTTCGAAGTTTCGATCGAGCAACACCTCGAAGATTATCAACCGAATGAACATAAAGAGAGAAAGCCCTATTCTACGATGGCGGTTATTTCAGACATCCACTGGCCGTTTCACTGCCAAAGGGTGATTGACAAGTTCTACGAACACATTAAAGAACATCAACCTGCGTACGTTATCCTCGATGGCGATGCTAAAGACATGTACTCTCATTCTAAGTTTCCAAGGTCCCATAACATCTTCACTCCTATCGAAGAAGAGAAGATGGCGAGAAATCTAAATGAGACGTTCTGGAAAGAAGTGAAGAAGCGTTGTCCTAAAGCGAAGTGCATTCAGATCCTCGGTAATCATGACGTTCGTCCCCTTAAGAGAACCCTGGAAACCGCTCCCACAATGGAGCATTGGATCGAGAAGTATTTCGAGGAGCTATTCACCTATCCAGGTGTGGAGACCATCTTTGATTCTCGTCAGGAGCTTCTGTTTGATGATGTGCTTATATTCCACGGTTACAGAGGCGCTGTAAATGCTCACAGGGATTACACGCTCTTAAATTGCATCACCGGCCATACTCACGTCGGCGGGACTTCTTTCCGTAGAATCCGTGGTCAGGTTCTCTGGGAGTTGAAGACCGGATACGCAGGAGATCCGGAAGCAAAGGGGCTTACCTACACACCTCAGAAGACGACGCATTGGACGCATGGATTCGGATACGTCTGGGCTTGGGGCCCTCAGTTTATTCCTGCTTAAGCTGTGTTACGGTGAGCACATGGATCTGATTACTTACAAATCTCTGCCGGCTTCAGATCAAATCAGACTTAAGAACTCTTCAAAGGTGGCAGACTCGCTCGAGATTTACTGGGCGAGAAAGATATCGGGCCACCTTGAAGATCTCACTCCAATAGTCTTAGAAAGTCTTAGACACACTGGCAGGGTTCCTCAAATCAATCTGGATGATCTATTCATAGAACACTTCTTTGACGTATCTACTAAGGCGATGCGTTACGCGATGACCGAAGTCGAGGAGCGGGGAAAGGTTAAAAAGGTCGTAAAGGCCGCCAAGTTTCCAGTAGCTCGGATTCCAAAGAGTCTCGAAGGACTCATGAAGCTCTATGATCTTTGGCGCAAGGGGAAGTACAAGCCTAAGCGTGCAGTAAAACAAGCTAAGGCAATCAAGGACCTCTATCTCAAAAAGGTTCGATCTGTTTGGGAAGAACACTCCGAGGACTTTCGCAAGGGCAATGTAGCGACTCAGGAACTTGTAGTTCAAGAGATCAAAGAGGCTGCGAATACAACCATATCCAGGGCGAAGAACATTGTACGCACCGAATCCACTTCGTATTACAACCAGGCTCGCAAGGAATTCTATGACGAATCTGAAGACATCACTCATTACCTTTTCCTGGCAATACGGGACGCTGCTACTTCACCTTGGTGTACTCCTCTTACAATTCGCGGTTACCGTGGTCGTAGTGGTTTGGTTTATGCGAAGACCGATCCCCTCTGTGATAAAGAGAGACCCGCATGCCACCCAGGGTGCCGGAGCGAGTATCTTCCGCTCAACAGATTGAACCCGGCGCATCTCAAGTACATCCAAAACCTGAGCATTCAACGTCGCGAGAACACCTGCTTCCCTCTCTTGAAGGGATGGCGTTCCTAAAACCTGATGACAAGGGATTAGATTCCACTTACGATCTTCTCTATGTCAGTAAAGAAACTCATCGCTGGTAAACACTCATGCGTAGGACATCTGTCCTCTGGGGATGCTATCGGAGAGAATAAAGCGCGTCTTGAGAAGAAGGCGATGCTCGTTTACTGCGGTTCTTTTGATTCTATGGATGGCCCGGTCGAGATCACGGAAGATCATATTGACCAACTCATCCTGAATCATAACCTAAGACTAGAGAAATTGACTCAGCTAGCTAGCGATCCCGCTCATATAGAGAAATCGATGCCACCGCTTCAACTAGATCACAGCACCTCCGCTAGAGATACGGTGGGGAGAGTTGTTGGAAAGCTGAGCAAGGGCCAGTACACGCGCCCCGACGGTGAGACCGTGCCCTGCCTAGAGTGCGACAAGGTGATCGTTCTCGGGTCCGATAATGCGGAAAAGGTTGCCGATGGCCGCTGGTCGAACGTGAGCATTGGAGCTGATCTAGATAAGGGAGTTCTTAGTGAGCTCTCGATTACCCCTTTCCCTGCCGCCGAGAATGCTGCCCTGTTGGCGGCTAAGAAGAATTCTGAATTGTCACAAGGAGACGCTATGCACGAGAAACTGAAGAAGCACTTAATGAAAGAACACGGAATGGAAGAAGGCTCTGCTGAAGAGATGTGCCATGCGATGCATAAGCACCTCGTAGAAAAGCTCGGCATGGACCACACCAAGGCCGCAGAACACCTTTCCTCAATGAACGAGTACGAGACCAAGGCGTTAATGAAGCACCTCGCAGAATCTACTCAGGTTCCTAGCGCTGAAAAACTCTCTGCCGAAGAAGAAGAGAAGAAAAAGCTTGCCGAGAAGGAAGAGGAAGAAAAGAAGAAGTTGGCCGATGACGTGAAGGAAGACGAGAAAAAGAATCTCGCTGACGACGTTAAAGAGAAGGAAGAAAAGCTTTCCGCCGCTCGCGCCAAGATTATTACCCTCTCCAAAGGATTGAAGACCGGACTTAAGGAAACCAAACTTAAAACCCGCGAACAGTCTATTATTGCTCGCGTAGCACGTCTTCGTTCGATGGCGAAGATTACCCCAGCAGAGCAAAAAAAGATCAACCTTGCTGAGCTTTCTACTAAGCCAGAGGCTGAATTAGACGCGTTCTTCAAGGGCTATGAGATCCGCGAGAACGTAATCGATGCGCGCGTGATCGGTACGACCCGCGCTCTTAGCCTCGCTGCCTTGAAGAAAGAAACTAAAGAAGTCCGCATGAGCCGCCTTGAAGCTGAAGGCCGTAAGGATATGGGAATGCCGATGGACGAGGAGCAAAAGAAAGCTCTCGCCGATGCAGATCCTCATAAAGAAATGGCTCAAGAGACTCAAGTTCCGCACGACGAAATGTTGAAGCATCTCGGAGATATGCTCGCGTCTTACGATCAACGCGACGCTGTCATGGCTCACGTTCAGAAGATGATGGAAATGAAACACATGAGTGACATGGCTCCGGAGCAAGCCGAGAGCACCGAAAAACAAATGTCTGCACTTGCGGAAAACGTAAACAGGCTTCAAACTCAATTCCAAGACCTCATCTCGTTGATCGGGGATACCGCCGGAATTAAGTCTGAAGACTTAGCTGAGTAAGGAGAAGAAATGGGAACTCAAGACGCACGGTTTAGTAATCAGATTTTTCGCTACGATAACCCCATCATCTTGGCATGCCGCCGAGATCAAGCAGTATTCATCGGTGTTCGTATTCCATACGACGCTACTGGATACCTGCCGGGACAAGTCCTAGCTTATAACCCTACCGATGGGCTCTACTACAAGTACAGCGCATCCCTTCCTTCGGATCAGGGTGGTGGAGCTGTCTCCGGCACTCTTACCGCATCCGTTGTTCTGTTCGACCAAGCAAACCAAGATCAACAGCTTGCTGATGGAAGTGGTTTGGCTGGTGTTTCCGGCGCTTCGCTGGTTCGCGCTTTGGCTGGTGCGGTTGTCTACACTGCAAATCTTATCGACTACACTTCACAAGCGAAGTCCCAACTCGGCGGAAAAGACCGTGTTGATGCTGGTGGTGTTGGCTTAACTCGGTTCTACTAAGGGGGATTTTATGGCTAATGAATTTTTTACTGATGAGTACACTGCAGTTATGCAGAAGCTCATTTTCGAAGTGGTGAATGATCCGAGTACCTACCAAGGATCTCGTATCCTTCCAGCAGTGGCGATTCCTGTTAAGAAGATTCGTACCGAAGTGGTCGAAGCTTCCGGTGGGTTGACTCTTGAGCATGTTCGCGGAACTGATGTCCAATACGTTCAGTCTTTCGGCAGCCGCGTTCAAGAGTACGTCGCTCCAGAGTACAAGGAAGCGATTCACTACGACGAAGACAAGATCTTGAACTTCCGCGAATTGGGGCAAAACGATGTCTCTAAGCGCGGTATCCGTATGCTGATCAATGAAGACATCAAGCGTTTGAATAGACGCCTTGAAGCCCGCATCGAGAAGCTTCGTTGGGATAACATCTTCAACGGCGGTTTTAGCTACCAAGGGAAGACTTTCTCCTTCGGTATTCCTGCACAGAACAAGGTGGCTCCGATTACTGCCCTTTGGTCTACGGACGGGATCAACGCTAACGCTGCTGCAAACCCATTGATCGACATTCGATATTGGTTGCAAGGTGGATACGCTCCTTACCGCAAGTACAACATCTTGCGCATGATCATGAACCCTAATACCGCTCGTTGGATCTTGGACAACGCGAACACTCGCTCGTTCTTGACCTCTTATGGTGCGAATCCTTTGCTCGGTGAATACACCGTTCAGAAGGTTCTCGGGCTCCTCGTGCCAGGCGCACCCGAGGTCTTGATCTATAACGGTTGGTGGCAGCAAGAGTCCATCGGCAGCGGAACGACCAATACTGGTCTTCCTGCGGTCGCTGGTCAGATCACTGTCGCAAACGCAACCTACTTCATCCCAGATGGCTCGATCTTCTTCGAAGCGGCCCTTCCTGGTGGTGACAAGATTGGTGAGTTCGTGGAAGGCATTCACTTGGCTTCCGGGACTGTCGACAGCCCAGGCTACGGTAAGTTCATCGTCCCAGAAGAGAATATCGCTCCTGGTACGAAGGGCGGACCAGGTAATCCATACATCGACGTTATCGCGGGTGTCCGTGGTGGCGTAAAGTTGGATCGTGCATGGGACGTGTTGACCGCTCAAGTTAGCTAAGCTGCTCCGTATTGGGGGGAGGGATAAAATCCTCCCCCTTCTTTTAACCCGAAAGGACTCCCCGAAATGGAAACTCAGACTGAAAAGACTAAAATGACGAACCCTCCTCAATCTCAAACCCAAATGGTTGCCGCAGAGAAGACGAAGAAGATGTACAAGCTCGTTGCTCTCCAGCCTTTTAACGTTGGCGAGGTAGAGTGGAAGGAAGGCCAGATCGTTCGCGACGGCACGAAGACTATTTTCCCAGGCGAGATTATCGAAGTAGACGGAAGACGTGCTCGTGACCTCTGCAAGAAGATCGAAGGCGGCTATGCTTTCTCAGGAGAGCGTTACAATGCCGATCAGGATCTTCCTAAACACAATTTAACTCGCGCTCGTTTAGCGACGGCTGCAGACCTTGTCGAAAAGGCTGGTCCGATTACCCCGTTTGATGATGAAAATCGTTTCGAGGACTGACCTTAGGGCTTTATTCGGGGAGTTCGAAGGGT
>Ga0182013_10000533_pt1 | contig 52124 bp, 58 predicted proteins | sample 612S2MmetaG_FD_120487 | JGI IMG/M metagenome (GOLD analysis project Ga0182013, IMG submission 120487) | Permafrost microbial communities from Stordalen Mire, Sweden - 612S2M metaG | ecosystem: Environmental > Terrestrial > Soil > Wetlands > Permafrost | place: Sweden: Stordalen | collected...
GCGGCGTAGTTCTCCGCATGGGCGCGGTGGATCGCACCGGATGAGCAGCGCGGGCCGGCATGTGATCCTCGCTCGGGTGTCGGAAGGGGAGCATCAGCCTTCGGGGCCGTCCGCTGCCGGCGGCGTCCGGTACGACTACGACTGGCTGGTGATCGGATCCGGCTTCGGCGGGAGCGTCTCTGCGCTGCGGCTCGCTCAGAAGGGGTATTCCGTGGGCGTGTTCGAGTGCGGCCGGCGCTACGAGGACCGGGACATGGCGCGCTCCGCATGGGATCTGCGGCGCTACTACTGGTGGCCGCGCCTGGGCCTGCACGGCACGCTGCGCATGTCGTTCTTCAGGAACATGGCCGTCCTCAGCGGTTCGGGTGTCGGCGGCGGGAGCCTCGTGTACAGCGCCGTCCACTACAGGCCCCCCGACGAGTTCTTCAACGATCCGCAGTGGGCGGCCCTCGCGGACTGGGGCGCCGAGCTCGCTCCCCACTACGACGAGGTGGAACGGATGCTCGGGATCCGCGACAACTCACGCGAGAGCGCGGCCGACGGCCTGCTTCGGGAGATCGCGAGGGAGGACGGCTACGAGCACACGATGCGCACCTCGCGCGTGGCGGTCTTCCAGGGCGAGCCAGGCAGGCTCGTCGCCGACCCCTACTTCGGTGGCGAGGGCCCCGCGCGGCGCGGCTGCCGCTCGTCGGGGGCATGCATGATCGGCTGCCGCAACAACGCCAAGAACGTGCTGACGAAGAACTACCTGTGGTTCGCGGAGCGCCTGGGCGCCCTGATCTTCCCGCAGCGGATGGTCATCGACATCAGTCCGCTCGGCGCGCCCGACGGCTCGGATGGTTACGCGGTCACCAGCGAACGTCCGGGCTCGTGGCGGGGGGGGCGCCGGACCGTGCACACCGCGCGCGGTGTGGTGCTCGCAGCCGGGGCGCTCGGCACGAACTCGCTGCTCCAGCGCTGCCGGCTCGAGGGTTCTCTCCCGCGGCTGTCCCCGCGCCTCGGCCATCTCGTCAGGACCAACTCCGAGTCGCTCGTGGCGGTGAGCGGCGGCGCGGACCAGGATTTCTCCTCCAGCGTGGCGATCAGCTCGAGCGTCCATCCCGCACCCGACATCCACGCCGAGCCGGTCACCTACGGCCGGCACGGCGACGCGATAGGCATGCTCTTCACCGTCGTCAACGAGCGCGGCCGCGGGCTCTCGCGGCTCCTGCATTTCGCCCTGGCCCTGGTGCGCGACCCGCGCGCAGCGCTGCGCACGCTCAACACGTCGCGCTGGTCGCGGCGGACCGTGATCCTGCTCGTGATGCAGGCGATCGACAGCTCGATCACACTGTCGCCGTCGCGCCGCATGCCCGATGGCAGCGTCGCGCTCAGGAGCCGGCCGGACCCCTCCAAGCCTCTCCCGAGACCGATCCCCGCCGCCTACGAGCTCGCACGCAGGCTGGCGAAGAAGATCGGCGGCACGGTGCAGGGCTCGGTCTTCGAGTCAGCGCTGGGGATCCCCGCGAGCGCGCACATCCTCGGCGGCGCCGTCATCGGCGAGGACCGCGAGCACGGCGTTGCCGACCGCGACGGGCAGGTGTTCGGCTACGAGCGGCTGCTCGTCTGCGACGGCTCCGCTGTCCCCGCGAACCTCGGAGTGAACCCGTCGCTGACGATCGCCGCGCTGGCCGAGCACACGATGAGCAGGGTTCCTCCCAAGCAGGAGGAGGGGCCCGAGCGCAACGGGCGCGTGAGCGCCGGCGCGCCCAGCTGAGCGGGCGCGGACCGCCGGTCCCGGTCCTCGCGGCGGCGGGCGCTGACGCAGCCGCGGCCGTCATGCGGCCGTGACCCTGGCCGCGCCGGCCACGGGCCGCTAAGTTGTGCCTGAGGCTCGCGGCGATGGGGACCGCCGGCCGAGCGGGCAAGCATCAGGCACATCGACAGAGGAGACGGGGATTGTGAGCGCGCTTAGCGACGTGCAACGCGAGGTCCTGACGGCGGTATGCGACACGGTTGTGCCCTCGCTTGACCAGGAGGGCGACGCCGACGGGTTCTTCGCCCGGAGCGCCAGCGACGTCGGCGCCCCGGCGGCGCTGGAGGGGATCCTCGCCGGCATGCCCGCCGAGCAGCAGGCTGGGCTGATGCAGCTGCTCGACGCGCTCTCAGACCAGGGTTTCCTCGCCGCCTCGCGTCGCTCGCGAGAGCAGATCCTGCGCAACGTCTCCCTGATGGGGCCCGCGGCGGCGGCCGGCGTCGGCGCCCTCAGCGGCCTGACCCTCTTCCTCTCATACGCGCTGCCGGACGGGCGCGGTCAGAACCCGTTCTGGAGCAGGTTCGGCTACCCCGGCCCGGTGGGCGCGCCGCCCGACGTGCCCAGGAAGATCACGCCGCTGCAGGTCCACGGCGACACCGACCTCGAGGCTGACGTGTGCATAGTCGGCTCCGGCGCCGGCGGGGGTGTGATGGCGGGCGTCCTCTCCGGCATGGGCCTGAAGGTGGTGGTGCTCGAGGCGGGCGGCTACTTCGACGACGCCGACTTCAACCAGCTCGAGCTCCCCGCGTTCCAGAATCTCTACTGGCGCGGCGGGCCGACCCCGACGGCCGACATGAACGTCTCGCTGCAGGCGGGCGCGTGCCTCGGCGGTGGCACGGTCATCAACTGGACGAACTCGCTGCGCACGACCCCCTGGGTGCGCGAGCAGTGGGAGCGCGAGTTCGGCCTCGAGGGTCTCGCGGGCCCCGACTTCGACGGCCACCTCGACGCCGTATGGGAGCGGCTGGGTGTGAACGACCGGTGCTCGGAGCTCAATGGCCCGCAGCAGCGGATGAAGGCCGGCGCCGACGCCCTCGGCTGGCGCTTTGACACGGTCAGCCGCAACACGGACGAGGCGCTGCACTCCTTCGACACGGCGGGCTTCATCGGCTTCGGCGACCAGAGCGGCGCGAAGCGCTCGACGGTCAAGACCTACCTCCAGGACGCCGCCGAGCATGGCGCGGTGATACTCACGCGCTGCTTCGCCGAGCGCGTCCTGGTGAAGGACGGCCGCGCCGCGGGCGTCAAGGCCACATGGTCGGACCCCGCGAGCGGCGAGAGCGCGAGCGTCACGGTGAGGGCCCCGCAGGTCGTCGTGGCCTGCGGCTCGCTCGAGTCGCCCGCCCTGCTCCTGCGCTCGGGTATCGGCGGCCGCGCCGTGGGCGACTACCTCCGCCTTCACCCGTGCACCGCCGTCATCGGCTACTACGCGCAGGATCTGCAGGGGTGGCGGGGTGCGCCACACGCCGGCCTCGTCAGAGAGTTCGAGAACGTGGAGGACGGGCATGGCTTCCTGATCGAGGGGGCGCAGTACACGACGGGCCTCGGGGCCTCAGCCGTGCCGTTCACAGGCGGGGAGGCCCACAAGCGGCTGATGTCGGCCTACAGCCGCGGCGCCTCGTTCATCGGACTGCTCAGGGACCGCGGCCACGGACGGGTGACGGTCGACGCCGATGGGATGGCGGTGCCGTGGTACTCCCTCACCGACGAGGTGGATCTCGCGATCACGCAGCGGAGCATCGAGGCGCAGGTCCGCCTGCACGTCGCCGCGGGTGCACAGCAGATCGTCGCACTCGCGGCCGGCACGCCGACATGGCGCGAGGGGGATCGCCTGGACCCGTTTCTCGCCCGCATCAAAGGCATACCGCTGCGCGCCGGCGGGTGGAGGCTCTTCTCCGCCCACCAGATGGGCAGCTGCCGGATGGGCAGGGACCCCGACACGAGCGTCGCCGGGCCGTGGGGGGAGCTGCACGACACGAAGGGGGTCTGGGTGGGCGACGCGAGTGCATTCCCGACCGCATCGGGTACCAACCCGATGATCACGAACATGGCGCTCGCCCACCGCAACGCGCATGCGCTCGCGGCGGCCGCGAAGGGGACCGTCGCCGCAGCGGCGACGGCCTAGACAACGATCGACACGGAGGAGCCAAATGGCCAGCGCAACAGAGCAGAAGGTCCACGTCCGCGACAGGATCTACATAGGCGGCGAGTGGGTCGCCTCCAGCGGCAAGGGCGTGCTGGAGGTCATCAACTCCACGACCGAGGAGGTGATGGGCTCGATCCCGGACGGCACAGCGCAGGACGTGGATCTCGCCGTCACGGCGGCGCGGGAGGCGTTCGAGGGCTGGTCCCAGACCCCTGTCCCCGAGCGCGCTGAGTGGATCGGGCGGATAGCCGGCGCTCTCGGCGACCGCGGCGAGGAGATCGCGGTGCTGATCGCGCAGGAGGTCGGCATGCCGCTGAAGCTGGCGGGCATGATCCAGGCCGGCCTGCCGACGATGGACTTCGGCTCGATGCCGGAGATCATGGCCGAGATGCAGTGGGAGCAGGAGATCGGCAACTCGCTGGTCATCCGCGAGCCCGTCGGCGTCGTCGGCGCGATCACGCCGTGGAACTACCCGCTTCACCAGGTGGCTGCGAAGGTGGGAGCCGCCCTCGCCGCCGGCTGCACGGTCGTCGTCAAGCCCTCCGAGGTGGCGCCGCTGAGCGCGTTCCTGCTCGCGGACATCATCGACGAGCTCGGTCTTCCGGCCGGTGTCTTCAACCTCGTCACGGGCGTCGGCTCCGTCGTCGGCGAGGCGATGTCCAGCCACCCGGGGATCGACATGATCTCGTTCACCGGGTCCACCGCGGCAGGGCGCGCCGTCAGCGCCGCGGCTGCGGGCACGGTCAAGCGCGTCGCGCTCGAGCTCGGCGGCAAGTCGCCGAACGTGATCCTCGACGACGCAGACCTGCAGGCGGCGATCACCGACGGGGTCGCGAAGTGCTTCCTGAACTCCGGGCAGACATGCAGCGCGCTGACGCGCATGCTCGTGCCGCGCTCGCGCCTGGGGGAGGCCGAGCAGATAGCGGCCGCGGTCGCCGGGCACTTCAAAGCGGGTGACCCGTTCGACGCCGAGAGCACGCTCGGGCCGCTCGTCTCGGAGATCCAGCGCGAGCGGGTGCGCGGCTACATCCGTACCGGTATCCAGGAGGGCGCGAAGGTCATCGCCGGCGGGCCCGACACACCCGAGGGCCTCGACCGGGGCTTCTTCGTGCAGCCGACGGTGTTCTCGGAGGTGACGAGCGAGATGACGATCGCCCAGGAGGAGATCTTCGGCCCCGTCCTGTCGATCATGCCCTACGAGGACGAGGAGGACGCCGTGCGCATCGCCAACGACACGCTCTACGGCCTCGCGGGAGGCGTTTGGTCCGCGGACGAGGAGCGGGCGAAGCGCGTTGCCAGGCGTATCCGAACCGGCCAGGTCGAGATCAACGGCGGGGCCTTCAACCCGCTCGCGCCGTTCGGCGGCTACAAGCAGTCCGGGCACGGCCGCGAGCTCGGCCCGTTCGGCCTCGAGGAGTTCCTTCAGGTCAAGTCGCTGCAGCTCTGAAACGGCGGGAGGGGCGCGGGTCCGGCCGGGCCCGCGCCTAGCCTGCGGCGGCGGGCGCGACGGGGGCGAGCATCTCCCCGACCCAGTCGTCCATTTCCTGCCAGCGCGCGTACAACCAGACGGTCAGCTCGTCGCGGCCCTGCGGCACATCGGCGGCGGGGAAGCGCCAGAACTTCATCCGGACGGTCGTGCCGATCAGGCCCCCGGCCCAGATGTCGCTCACGTACTCGAAGCCGTCGAGCCCCACATGGCCGAACAGCACCACGTCCGCTCCACGAGCGGACTCGAGCAGGGCGATCGGGCCGCCGAGCCGCGGCGGCAGCAGGTTCTGCAGGCGGTCGGCGAGCGGCGCGATGTCGGGTTGGCGCTCGGCGATCGTCCGCTTCGCGCTTGCGATCTTCGCCGCCGTCGCACGGGTCCCCTCGGGGTAGATCAGCAGCGCGTCGCGCTCTGAGAGGTTCACGGACAGGAGCCGCATCCTCTCCAGCTCGCGGTCGATGTCGCCCGATGCGCGGCGGACGAACAGTGTCGGCACCCAGCGGCCGCCGATGTCGATCGTGGGAAGGGCCTGCAGCTCGCGCTTGAGGATGAAGCGCATCCCGAGGTCGTGCGCTTTGCCGACGACCACGTCCGAGAGCGCGTTGTCGATGATCGACGCGTGGCGGATCATGATCACCTCCGGCCCGGGCCCTGCGAGCTCCAGGCCCTCGCTCACGAAGCGGATGCCGAACAGGCCCCGGATCCCCGCGAGGTGGCTCGCGAGCCAGCGCCGCTTGAGCCGGTAGACGCGCTCACGCCGCCGCGCGCTGTCCCCACCCGGGCTCGTCACCCGGATCCACAGCAGGCCCGCGAGGCCGTAGAGCTCGCCGATCAGGAACCACCACAGCATCACCAGCAGCCGCACCGCCATCCAGTGCTTGCGCCGGCGAAGCCAAAGTGCGCCGTCGACCGCCGCGCCGCACAGGAGCAGCAGCGGGGAGAGAGCCGTGACCGCGATGAAGGCCACCAGGATCGCTGCAACGCCACGCGTGCGGCGCCAGAGCCGGGCGCCGCGCGGGCTGTCATCGGGAATAAGCGGTCCGAGCTCGCTCATCCCCCAACGGTACTCCCGTGGGACGAGCTGCACGCCGAGGCCTCAGGAGAGCTCGGGTGCCGCGGGCACCTCCGCCAGGTCGCGGATGACCCTCGCACCCGCGCTCTCGAGCGCGGCCTCGTCGCTGTCGGCGCAGTAGCCGAACACCGGCATGCCCGCCGCAACAGCCGCACGCACCCCCGACGGTGTGTCCTCGACCACCACGCACGAGGCGGCCGGCACCCCCATGCTCGCCGCCGCGTGCAGGAACAGATCCGGATGCGGCTTGCCGCGCGCGACGGAGTCGGCGCTGAAGAGCCATGAGGGCTCGAACAGGTCGTCGAGTCCCGTCAGCTCGAGCGAGAGCGCGGTCTTCGCGAGCTTCCCCTGCGATGCCACGCAGACCTTCAGCCCGGCGCCGGTGAGCGACTCGACACACTCGCGTGCTCCCCTGACGGCACGCAGGCCGGCGCGGAACGCCTCGGTGCGCTCACGCTCGTAGCGCTCGATCCACCCGTCGCCCAGCGGCCGGCCGAGCTCGCCCTCCGCCGAGCTCCTCACCTGTTCGAGCATCAGACCCTGGTATCGGCTGCGTGCCTGCGCGACGCTCATGTGAAGGCCCTCGAGCCCGAGCATGCCCGCAAGCACGGCGTTGGAGATCGGCTCGCTGTCGACGAGCACGCCGTCGCAGTCGAAGATCACCATCCGCTCGGTGCTCACGGTTCGCCCCGTTTCAGCGCACCTAGCATCAGGTAGTGCTCGCCTATCGCGGGTATCTCGAACGGCCCGCGAACCACGCTCATGCCGGCGCGCTCATAGAGCGTGCGGGCCCCGATCCGCGCGTTGCACCAGATCCGCGTGCCGCCGCCCCGGCGAGCGTGCTGCTGGAGGCGGGCGAGCATGGCGGCGCCGATCCCCCGGCCGCGCACGTCCGGGGTGCTCGCCATGCCCCGGATCCGCCAGTCCCCGGGGAGCGGGTCGCCGGGCAGGCCCTCGGGCATGACGCTCGCGACGGCGAGCACCTCGCCGGCGACCGTCGCGGCGACGTGCAGGCTCATCGGATCATCATCGCCGGGGTAGGCCAGCTGCGCAGGTGACTGGCCGGGCCTGAGCACGCGCTCTCGCAGGGGCCTGACGTCGGCGGCGGGGACCGAGTTGAGCTCGTAGGAGATCTCACCCACCGGCGAGCTCCCGTCCGGCCTGTTCGAGCTGCTCGATGGTGCTCGCCAGGCGGACCGACGCGAGCCCGAGGGAAGCGAGCGCGGCGGGCTCGAGCGCGCACGAGCCCGCGACCGCATGGACGGGGACACCGGCGGCGTGGCCCCGGCGTGCCACCTCGCAGAGGACCTTGCCCTCCAGCGTCTGGGCGTCGATCCTCCCCTCACCGCTGATGACCGCGCTCGCCCTCCGGAGCCGCTGCGAGAAGCCGACGGCGTCAAGGATCCATTGTGCGCCAGGGGCCAGCCTCGCGCCATATGCCGCCCACAGTCCCCCAGCCAGACCCCCGGCGGCGCCCGTCATCGGCCGGCCGCGCGGGTCGCGCGGAAGTTCCTGCGCGTAGGTGTCAAGGCGCGCGGACAGGCGCGCCACGGCCGCGGCGTCCGCTCCCTTCTGGGGGGCGAAGATCTCGGCTGCTCGCTCGAATGGGGTGCGGACGTCGGCGAGGATCGTCAGCCTCGCGCCGTGCAGTCCTCCCGCGCGCCGGAGTGCCTCGATCGCGCCTGCGCCTCCGTCCGTGGTCGCCGAGCCGCCCGCCGCCAGCAGGACCTCGCGGGCGCCCGTCGCGGCGGCCGCGGCCAGCAGCTCACCCGTGCCGGTGCTGCTGGCCCTCTCAACGTCGAGCTCCGCCGGGTCAAGGAGCGCGAGACCCGACGCGCCGGCGACGTCCACGACCGCCGTCTCGCCGGCGTGCAGCAGGCCGAGCTGTGCGTCGACAGGGCGGCCGAGGGCATCGTGCGCGGGCACGCTCAGGGTCTCGCCGCCGAGCGCAGCCACGAGGATCGATGTCGTCCCCTCGCCTCCGTCGGCGAGCGGACACACCTCGACCGGCGTGTGGGCACCCGCTCCTCGGGCGATCGCGAGGGCCACCTGCGGCGCGGTGTGGGTCCCCTTGAAGCTGTCGGGGGCGATCAGCAGGCCGCGCTGGCGGGACTCGGCGGCGTCGGCGGGCATCCTCAGCGTGTATAGCGCACGGCGCTCCTCGCCCGGCGCACGGGTTCACTGCTGGCCGCGACGCCCGGATGGGGGACGGGCGTTCGCGGCCATCAGGCGCAGTAGCCGGCGCGTCGCCGGCGGTTGGCTGGATCCGCTGCCTCCTTCCTCTCCACCGCGGTGGTGGGTCGTGACCTCGACCGGTGCCGCGGCTCTTGCCCTTAGAAGTGGTGTGCCCGCTGGTTCCGGGGAGGGACCTGCGGTTCTCCCTGCGATCGGAACGGCGCCTCGGCTTGGCGTCTGATCGACGTTAGCCCCGCCGCGTGCAACGATCATCGGTGGGCGCCACCGGAGCGCGCTCCGTGCAAACCCGCACCCGGCGACGGCGGCCCGTCAGGCGTTCGCGAGCGCCTTCAGCGGCCTCATGCGGGTGACCCTCCACGCCGGGTAGATGCCGCCCAGCACCCCGATCGCGACGCCGACGAGCAGCGCCTGGCCGAGGCCCCACGCGGTCACCGCCGGGGTCACGTACGTGCTCACGCCGAGCGCTTTCACCAGCAGGCCCCCGCCGATCACGCCAAGCAGCAGGCCGGCGGCGGCGCCGAGCATGCTGACGGCGACACCTTCGCTGAGGACGAGCGATGCCACCCGCCACGGCGACCATCCGACCGTCGCGAGGATCCCGATCTCTCCCTGGCGTTCCATGATCGACATGGCCATCGTGTTGGCGACGCTGATGCCGCCGACTATCAGTGCGATCACGACGATCACGAGGATCGCCTTCGAGATGAGCGTGCTGTTCGCGCCGGCGCGCAGCGCCTGCTGCGGATCGGAGATCGCCTGAGTGCCGGGGAATTCCTTCTCGATCTGGCCGGCGGCGCTGCTCGCATGGGTGCCGGGGGAGAGCTGCACGACTATGTCGGTGACCTCGCCGGGGCGGCCCGTCAGCGCCTGGGCCTGCGGGAGCTCGAGCACCGCGCCGGAGTCCTCGAACAGGATGCCGGAGTTGTAGATGCCGCTGACGGTGAAGCGGTGCCCGCTGATCGTCACCGGCGAGCCGGCCGACAGATGGGACGTCGACGCGAGACGGTCGCCCACCAGCACCTGCTGTGTGCCGGTGACGGGCGCGTGGCCTGCGGTGAGGACCAGGCCGCGGTAGAAGAAGCCCGAGGGGTCCGCGCCGAACACGATCGCGCCGGGATCGGACTTCAGGCCTTCGACGATCAGCACGAGCGGCGTCGCCGCCGACACGTCGGGCCGTGAGGCGACGCGCGCCACGAGTGATTCGGGGAGCAGCGACGCGGTCGGGTCCGAGACGTTGGCCTGGAAGATCCCGAGGTCCGAGCCGCCGAGGTGGACGAAGCCGGCGGCGGTCTGCTTGAGCCCCTGCGTGAACGACAGCAGGGCGACGATCATCGCAACGCCGACCGCTATCCCGAGAGCGGTCGCGATGGTGCGCGCGGGGCTGCGCAGGAGATTTGCGGTGACGATCGCGAGGATGCTGCTCGCCTAGCCCTTGTACAGCTCCACGTCGGAGCACTCGGGTTCGACCCGCCCGTCGATGAGGGTGACGGTGCGGTCCGTGCGATTGCCGACGGAGCGGTCGTGACTGACGATGATGAGGGTCATGCCGAGCTGGTCGCGAAGGCGAAGCAGGAGGTCGAGCACCCTCACGGAGGTGGCGGAGTCCAGCGCCCCTGTCGGCTCGTCGGCCAGCAGCAGCTTCGGCTCGTTGGCGAGCGCGCGCGCGACCGCGACGCGCTGGCTCTCGCCTCCCGAGAGCTCGGCGGGACGATGCTCCGCCCGGTCCTGCAGCGCGACCTCCGCTAGGAGCTCCAGCGCCCGGCGCCGGCGCTCGCGACGGTGCATTCCCGCGCCGATGAGGGGCACTTCGACGTTCGCCCGCGCGGTCAGCGACGGGAGCAGCAGATGTTTCTGGAAGACGAACCCGACCTCCTCGCGCCTGGCGCGCGCCGGCCGGGGCTCGGTCCAGATCGCACGACCGTCGATCAGGACCCTGCCGGTATCGGGCTGCTCCAGGCCCCCGATCATCGCGAGCAGGGTGCTCTTGCCCGAGCCTGAGCGGCCTGTGACCGCGACGGCTTCACCGGCCCCCACCTGCAGTGAGAGTTCCCGCAGCGAGGCCACGCGACCAAAGCTCTTGCTGACGCGCTCGACGGCGACCTCAGCCCCCGTCGGCGTGCTCACTTGCCGACCTGGACCGGATAGTCGAGGTTCACGACGGATGAGCCCGAGGTGACGACCGCCCTGAACGTGAGCTGGTAGCCGACGGCGGTGGCGGGCCAGCGGATGATGTCCGAGAAGTGACCCGTGAAGGTGTAGTGCGAGCGGTGCGCGACGACCGCGCCCCCGAACAGGTACTCATAGCTGATGCTCGCGCTGGCGGGCTTGGAGTTCTCGTATGCAGCGACGTGGATCGGCCACGCCGCGTCGACCTTCGGCTGGTGCGTCGTCGCGTGGAGCGTCGCGAGCAGCGGACCAGAGCTGCCGACGATGCTCCCGGCAGCGGTCGCGGCCGCCGCGAGGGCCGCCTGGGATCCTGCGCCGGCGGGGCCCGTCGAGGTCGAGCTCGTGGACGGGGTGCTCGCGGTCGTCGACGAGGAGGACGAGGAGCTGCCGCATCCGGCGAGCGCGAGCAGCACGCCGGCGAGCAGGCCGAGGGCCCGCAGCCTCACGGTGGGCACAGCGAGGGTTGGCACCCTCAGGGCGCTGGTGATTCCGGTCGCGCCAGTGCTCGCGCGACGTCCAGGCTCGAGACGACACCGGTGGGCTCGCCGGACTGCGGCGATACGACGACCAGATGCGTGCACTCGTGATCGGCCATCAGGCGGGTGACGTCCTCGACTCGATCGCTTGATTCTACCGTCACGATCTCCGTACCCGCGAGTTCGCCCGCATTCGCGTCCAGGCGGCCGTTCGCCGCGGCCCTGATGAGGTCCAGGTCCGACAGGATTCCCCATACGAGGGTCTCCTGCCCGTCGCGCGCGCGTGTCAACCCCTCGACCACTATGCAGTGCACTCCGTTGTCGGCCATCTGCGCCGCGACCTCGCCGAGCGGCGTCTGCGGCGCCGTCGCGATGACGCCGTGGTGCATCACCTCACCGACGGTCGGCACCGGGCCTGTCGGGCTGCTCGTCGCGCCCGCCCTTCCTGGGCTGGTGACGGATCTCGCGCTGGAGTTCCTGGATACGCCCCAGGAGCTGGCGAGACCTCTGCACGTACGCCGGGCCAGTCATGCCCTTCAGGCCGCCGTGCCGCTTGCCGGCCGGGACCCCCGCGGTCGAATTGACCTGCACCCTTGCTCCCCCTCTTCGAATGGAAGCCGAACCACTATCGGCTATGGGAAGAATCATTGCGCGGCGCTGCTGTCAGGTCATCCGGCGGCGCCACTGAGGTCACCTCAGGGGTTTGCCCACCAAAGACTGGGGCTATCAGGAGGGCTCGCGCGAGAGGGAACGCGCGGGGGGCGGCGACGTGCGATCCACCGCGGCTGCATGCGCCCCCGACGAGGAGCAACCACCCCCGCGCTACGGACTTTCACGGATGATCGCCGCCAGCCGCTCGGTCAGCATGGCGGTCATGTTCGCAGCGGCTCACGCCCGATGAGCGCCCTCAGCCCAACGGGTTCGGGCGTGCCCTTCCCGGCCGCGGTGGACGTCGCCCTTCGCGACGGGTCAACGGTGCACATCCGTCCGACGGTCCCCGAGGACAGGCCCGCGATCGAGACGTTCCTGCACGCGCTCTCTCCCGAGTCGATCGGCTTTCGTTTCTTCGGCGCCGTCAACCTGGACTGGGCGGCGGGATGGTCCACGGACATGGAGGGCTCGGCCGGCCTTGCGATCGTCGCGACGACCGGACCCGACCAGCTGATACTCGCCCACGCCGCCTACGTGCGCACCGATCCCGGCCGCGCCGAGATCGCGTTCATGGTCGCCGACGACTGGCAGCAGAAGGGCGTGGCGACCCGGATGCTCGATCTGCTCGCCTCTTCGGCAGAGGCGAGCGGCATAGGTGTGCTCACCGCGCAGGTGATGCCGGCCAACCACCGCATGATCCAGGTCTTCCGCGACAGCGGATTCGCCGTCACGCTGCGCTCACGCAGCGGGGTGATCGAGGTCGAGTTCCCCACATCTCGCGACGAGAACACCGTCGAGCAGTACGAGCGCCGCGAGCAGACAGCTGCGATCGCAGCCGTCGGGCGGTTCCTGCGTCCCGCGTCCGTGGCGGTGGTGGGAGCCTCGGACCGCCGCGAGACGGTCGGAGGGGAACTGCTGCGCAACCTGCGCTCCTACGGCTACGACGGACCCCTCTACCCGGTCAACAGACGCGTGAAGGAGATCGACGGCCTGCGCGCCTACGGCTCGATGGCCGAGGTCCCCGAGGCGGTGGACCTCGCGGTCATCGCCGTGCCCGCCGCCCACGTCGGCGACGTCTCACGCGAATGCGCGAGCGCCGGAGCCCGCGCGCTGCTCGTGATCTCCGCGGGCTTCGCAGAGGTCGGCGGGGATGGGGTGGAGCGCGAGCGCGACCTGATCGAGGTCTGCCGCCAGTCCGGGATGCGCCTGATCGGCCCCAACTGCCTCGGAGTCCTGAACACCGAGCAGGACGTGCGGCTGGACGCGACGTTCGCCGGCGAGGTCCCGCCCGCCGGCCCGATCGGGTTCCTCTCACAGAGCGGAGGGCTCGGGATCGCGATCATCGAGGCTGCCGGGCGCATAAACCTCGGCCTGTCCTCGTTCGTCTCGGTCGGCAACAAGGGCGACGTGTCCGGCAACGACCTTCTCGAGTACTGGGAGCAGGACCCCGGCACGAGCGTGATCATGCTCTACCTGGAGTCATTCGGGAACCCCCGGCGCTTCTCGCGCATCGCGCGCAGGGTCAGCGCGACGAAGCCGATAGTCGCCGTGAAGGCAGGGCGCTCGCCCGCCGGCGCACGTGCGACCGCGTCACACACAGGCGCGCTGCTGTCGGCATCGGACGTCACCGTCGATGCGCTGTTCAACCAGTCCGGCGTGATCAGGACCGACACGATGCAGGAGCTTTTCGACGTCGGCGCGCTGCTGTCATCCCAGCCGGTCCCGAAGGGACGGCGAGTCGCGATCGTCACCAACGCGGGAGGCCCCGGGATCCTGTGTGTCGACGCCTGCCAGGCCGCGGGCCTTGATGTCGTGGAGCTCGGTCAGCGCACGCGCGAGAAGCTCGCTGAGTTCCTGGCACCCGAGGCGTCCCTGGGTAACCCGGTCGACATGATCGCGACCGCGACCGCGGAGAGCTACGGCCGGGTCATCCGGACGCTCGCGCAGGAGGGCGTCTGCGACAGCATCGTCGCGATCTTCGTGCCGCCCCTCGTCACCGCCGCCGAGGACGTCGCACGTGAGATCCGCGCTGCCGCACTGGAGCTGCAGGACATCACTCTCACCGCCGTCTTCATGAACAGGGGCGGCGCGCCCCAGGATCCGGAGCACAGGAGCAACGTGCCCCTGTTCGCGTTCCCCGAGGACGCCGCGCTCGCGCTCGCGCACGTCGCACGCTACGGGACTTGGCGCTCGCGCCCGGCCGGGACGCTCGTCACGCCCGACGGGTGTCGCCCGGATGAGGCCGCCGCGATCGTCGCCCAGGGCCTGGCCGGCGGCGGCGGGTGGCTCGGGCCGCAGGAGACCGTCGCGCTGCTCGACTGCTACGGGCTCCCGTTCGTGCAGACCCGTTTCGTGAGCACCGCGCAGGAGGCCGCGGAGGCTGCCGCCGAGCTCGGCGTGCCCGTTGCGCTGAAGGCGGTCGCGGGCGACCTCGTCCACAAGACCGACGCCGGCGGCGTCCGCCTCGGCCTCGACGGCTCGGATCAGGTCATGGCCGCCGCCCAGGACATCGAGCGCTCAGTCGCCCGGCTCGGACACAAGCTGGAGCGGCTGATCGTGCAGCCGATGGCCGAGGCCGGGGTGGAGCTGATCATCGGCGTCGTCCACGACGCCAGCTTCGGCCCCGTGATCGCGTGCGGCGCCGGCGGCACGAGCGCCGAGCTGCTCCGCGACGTCGCCGTCCGCATCACACCGCTCACCGACGTCGACGCGAGCGAGATGATCAGGTCGCTGCGCACGTTCCCGCTCCTCGACGGCTACCGCGGCGCGGCGAAGTGCGATGTCGGGGCCGTGGAGGACGCTCTGCTGCGTCTCTCGGCGCTCGTGGAGGACCATCCCGAGGTGGCGGAGCTGGACGCGAACCCGCTCCTGGCGGGGCCGTCCGGTGCGCTGATCGTGGACGCCAGGGTACGGCTCTCGCCGGTTGCGTAGTAATCGGCAGTCGCGCCGCGAGAAGCCCCCGATGGCACGGCCCCGCACACGAGGCACGCTTGGGGTGCAGGTTTCTCCCCGTCGATGAGAGGGGGCCAGATCCAGGAGCACAGCGCGAAGACGGCCTCGGCTCGCAGCCCAGCCGGGGGCGTTGGAGTTATCGGCGGCGCCCGGACCGCGTCGCGCACAGACGACAAGCCGAGGAGTGGAGAGCATGGCAACCATCGAGCAGTCCACAACCTTCGAGGCGCCGGGACACGCCGGCAGCCCCGTGCAGGTCAATGAGAAATACGACAACTTCATTGGCGGTGCGTGGGTGGCGCCCGTCGACGGTGAGTACCGCGAGAACCTCAGCCCGGCAACGGGCCTGCCGATCTCGCAGGTCGCCCATTCGGGCGCCCAGGACATCGAGCTCGCACTCGACGCGGCGCACGCCGCCAAAGACGCCTGGGCCGAGCGCTCCACCACCGAACGCTCGGCGGTTCTGAACGCCGTGGCCGACGCCATCGACGAGAACCTCGAGATGCTCGCGGTGGCAGAGAGCTGGGAGAACGGAAAGCCCGTGCGCGAGACACTCGCCGCGGACATCCCGCTCGCCGCAGACCACTTCCGCTACTTCGCGGACGTCATCCGCGGAGAGGAGGGAAGGATCTCCGAGATCGACAAGGACACGGTCGCCTACCACTTCTCCGAGCCGCTCGGCGTGGTCGGCCAGATCATCCCGTTCAACTTCCCGCTGCTGATGGCGGCGTGGAAGATCGCACCGGCTCTCGCGGCAGGCAACTGCACGGTCGTGAAGCCCGCGAGCCCGACGCCCTGGTCGATCCTGAAGTTCGCCGAGCTGATCCAGGACATCGTGCCGCCCGGCGTGCTGAACATCGTCAACGGCCCCGGCGCCGAGACCGGCAAGGCCCTGGCGTCCAACAAGAGGATCGCGAAGATCGCGTTCACGGGAGAGACGGTGACCGGCCGGCTGATCATGTCCTACGCGGCCCAGAACCTGATCCCCTCGACGACGGAGCTCGGCGGCAAGTCCCCGAACATCTTCTTCGAGGACGTCATGTCCGCGGACGACGAGTTCCTTGACAAGGCGATCGAGGGACTCGTGCTGTACGCGTTCAACAAGGGCGAGGTCTGCACCTGCCCCTCCCGGGCACTGATCCAGGAGTCGATCTACGACGAGTTCATGGAGCGCTGCCTGCAGAGGATCGGCGCAATCAAGCAGGGCAACCCGCTTGACCGCACGGTGCAGCTCGGCGCGCAGAACTCCGCAGCGCAGCTGGAGAAGATCGAAAGCTACGTGCAGATCGGGCGCGACGAGGGAGCCGAGCTGCTGGCCGGCGGCGAGCGCAACATGCTCTCCGGCGAGTTCGCGGGCGGCTACTACTACGAGCCGACCGTGTTCAAGGGCACCAACGACATGCGGATCTTCCAGGAGGAGATCTTCGGCCCGGTGCTCGCGGTCACCACGTTCAAGGACGAGGCAGAGGCGCTGGAGATCGCGAACGACACGCTGTACGGCCTCGGTGCCGGTGTCTGGAGCCGCGACGGGAGCCGCGCGTTCAGGATGGGCCGCGCGATCAAGGCGGGCAGGGTGTGGACCAACTGCTACCACCTCTACCCGGCGCACGCCGCGTTCGGCGGATACAAGGCGTCCGGAGTCGGACGCGAGAACCACAAGATGATGCTGGACCACTACTCGCAGACCAAGTGCCTGCTGGTGAGCTACGACAAGAACGCGCTCGGCTTCTTCTAGGCCGCGCGCGACGTATCTGACGCGGGGGTCCGGGGGGCGCGCTTGCCCCCCGGACCCCCGCGTTGCATGAGGAGAGCAAACAAGTGACACTGGAGCGCCGATGAGCACGCTCGTCAGCCAGAGGATCGAGCGCGGCGACCTCGATGAGCTGTTCGCGGCCCTGGGCCGCCGCGGCTACACGGTCGTCGGTCCGACGCTGCAGGGCCAGGCGCTCGTGTACGGCGAGCTCGGCTCCAGTGCGGACCTGCCCGCCGGCTGGACGGACGAGCAGGAGGCCGGTCACTACCGGGTCAGGCGCCGCGAGGACGACGCGCTGTTCGGCTACAACGTCGGCCCGCACTCCTGGAAGCGCTACCAGCTGCCGCCCGAGCGACGGCTGTGGAGGGCACGCCGCGACGAGCACGGCGGGTTGACGGACATCGAGCAGGACGGCGCCGCGCAGCCCCGCTACGCCTTCGTCGGCGTGCGCTCGTGCGAGCTGCAGGCGATGGGCATCCTGGACCGCGTGCTGCTCGGAGGGTCACACCCGGACCCTGTCGAGCAGTCGGTGCGCGAGGGGGTCTTCATCGTCGCGGTGCAGTGCACGCAGGCCGCGAAAACCTGCTTCTGCACCTCGATGGGGACAGGGCCGACAGCCGAGAGCGGCTTCGACATCGCGCTCACCGAGGTGCTCGAGGACGGCCAGCACTACTTCCTCGCCGACGCCGGCAGCGACAGCGGCTCGCGGCTGCTGGCCGAGATGCCGGGCGGGCAGGCGAAGGCGGCCGAGCAGGAAGCTGCCCGCGCGGCCCGCTCCCGCGCCGCGGAGCAGATGGGCCGCGAGCTCGACGTCACCGACATAAGGGACCTGCTCTACCGCAGCTACGAGAGCCCGCGCTGGGATGAGGTCGCCGAGCGGTGCCTGTCGTGCGGGAACTGCACGATGGTCTGCCCGACATGCTTCTGCACGACCGTCGAGGACACGACGGACCTCGCCGGCACCGAGGTGGAGCGGGTGCAGCGCTGGGACTCGTGCTTCACCGTCGACTACTCGCACATACACGGCGGGGCGGTCAGGGGCAGCACCCGCTCGCGCTACCGCCAGTGGATGACGCACAAGCTCGCAACATGGATCGACCAGTTCGGCAGCTCCGGCTGCGTCGGGTGCGGCCGCTGCATAACGTGGTGCCCGGTGGGCATCGACATCACCGAGGAGGCGCGGGCGATCCGCGAGGAGGACGAGCAGCGCGATGCAATCGATTGAAGAGCTGATGGCCCTCGCGCCGACCTTCCAGGGCCTGGCCCCGGAGCACCTGCGCCTGATCGCCGGCTGCGGCCGCAACGAACGCTTCGGAACCGGCGAGCGGATGTTCCGCGAGGGCGAGCCCGCGGAGCGGTTCTTCCTGGTGCGCGAGGGCGCCGTCGCGCTCGAGGTCCAGGCGCCCGCGCGCGGCGCGCTCGTGATCGAGACGCTGCACCCGCGCGAGATCGTCGGCTGGTCCTGGCTGTTCGAGCCTCACCGCTGGCAGTTCGACGCGCGCGCGATCGAGCCGACGCGCGTCATCACCTTCGACGGCGTCTGCCTGCGCGGCAAGTGCGAGGCCGACCACGAGCTCGGCTACCAGCTCATGCGCCGCTTCGCGGGCGCGATCTCCGAGCGGCTGCAGGCCACCCGCCTGCAGCTCCTGGACGTGTACGGGCATGCACGCCTCGTCTGAGCCCATCGCCGCCGAGCTCGGCCCGATGGTGCCCTCGCCGTACACGGTGACGGCCAGGCGCCAGGACACCCTCGACACCTGGACACTCGAGCTGGAGCCGTGCACCGGCCCGCCGATGCGCTTTGACCCGGGGCAGTTCACGATGCTCTCCGCGCTCGGCTCGGGCGAGGTCCCGATCTCCATCAGCGGCGACCCGGGCCATGACGGCCCGCTCGTCCACACGGTTCGCGCCGTCGGGATGGCCACGCGCGCGATCTGCGAGACCCCCGTCGGCAACAGGCTCATGGTCCGCGGCCCCTTCGGACGCCCGTGGCCCACCGCAGAGCTGCAGGGACTCGACGTGGTGGTGATAGCGGGCGGGATCGGCCTCGCGCCGCTTCGCCCGGCTGTCCTTGACCTGCTCGGGCGCCGCCAGAGCATGGGCCGGCTGATCCTTCTATACGGGGGCCGGGACCCCGAGCAGCTGCTCTACACCGACGAGCTCGAGCGCTGGGCGGACCTCGGCATGGAGGTGTCGGTCACCGTCGACAGCGCCGGGCCCGAGTGGCTCGGGCACGTCGGCGTCGTCCCGCGCCTGGTGGGCCGCGCCCAGCTCGACCCCGCCCGCGCGGTCGCGCTGCTGTGCGGGCCCGAGGTGATGATCCGATTCACGGCGGCTGCGCTCGCACGCGCGGGCGTCCCCGGAGAGCGCGTGTACATCTCGATGGAGCGCAACATGCAGTGCGGCATCGGCCACTGCGGCCACTGCCAGCTCGGCCCGACGCTGATCTGCCGCGACGGGCCGACCTACCGCTGGAGCGAAGTCGAGCCGTGGCTCGCGATCAGGGAGCTGTGATGGCCGGCGTCAGCAAGCCCACGCTCGCGGTCTGGAAGTTCTCCTCCTGCGACGGATGCCAGCTCAGCCTGCTCGACTGCGAGGACGAGATCCTCGAGCTGGCGGACACGCTGCAGATCGCCTACTTCCTGGAGGCGACACGCGCCGAGCTCGCAGGCCCCTACGACGTATCGATCGTCGAGGGGTCCATCACCACCGCGCACGACGCGCAGCGCATCCACGAGGTGCGCAGGCTCTCGCGCACGCTGATCACGATCGGCGCATGCGCCACCGCCGGAGGGATCCAGGCGCTGCGCAACTTCGGCGACGTGGAGGACTTCACGTCCATCGTCTACGCGACCCCCGACTACATCTCGACGCTGGCGACGTCCACCCCGATCAGCGCTCATGTGCCGGTCGACTACGAACTCAACGGCTGCCCGATCAACAAGACCCAGCTGCTCGAGGTCGTGGGCGCCCACCTGACGGGAAGAGCCCCGAACATCCGGGCCCACAGCGTCTGCATCGAGTGCAAGCGGCGCGGCACCGTGTGTGTCACCGTCGCTCACGGAACCCCCTGTCTCGGCCCCGTCACGCATGCGGGGTGCGGCGCGATATGCCCGTCCTACGACCGCGGGTGCTACGGCTGCTACGGCCCGATGGAGAGCCCCAACACCGCAGCGCTGTCGGCGCAGATGGCGCAGCTCGGCAGGGGCGAGGTCGACATAGTGCGCGCCTACCGCACGTACAACGCCGGGTCCACAGCGTTCAAGGAGGCGAGCGAGGCGCATGAGTGAGAGCCCAACCACGCGCGTGATCCGGACCGACTACCTCTCGCGGGTGGAGGGCGAGGGCGCGATGTACGTGAAGGTCGACGGCGAGACGGTCTGCGACGTCAAGCTGCGGATCTACGAGCCGCCGCGCTTCTTCGAGGCGCTGCTGCGCGGACGGGACTTCACCGAGGCGCCGGACATCACCGCCCGCATATGCGGGATCTGCCCCATCGCCTACCAGATGAGCGCGGTGCGGGCGATGGAGGACGCGTGCGGCGTCGCGATCGACGCCGGTCCCCTGCGCGAGCTGCGCCGGCTGATCTACTGCGGCGAGTGGATCGAGAGCCACAGCCTGCACGTGTACATGCTTCACGCGCCGGACTTCCTCGGGTACCCCGGCGCGATCGAGATGGCGCGCGAGCACGCGGAGGTCGTCGAACAGGGCCTGGCGATGAAGAAGGCCGGCAACGCCCTGATCACGATGGTCGGCGGCCGTGAGATCCATCCGATCAACCTCCGCGTCGGAGGCTTCTACCGCGCCCCGACACGCGTCGAGATGCGCTCCGTCGTCGAGCCGCTCGAGAGGGCCCGGGAGATCGCGCTCGCGACGGTCGCGTGGACGGCGGCGCTGGACTTCCCCGACGTGACGTGCGCTCCGGAGCTCGTCGCGCTCAGCGACCCGGGCCGCTATCCGATAGACCTCGGCCGGATCGTCTCCGACGCGGGCATCGACATCGCGCCCGCCCAGTTCTCCGACCACTTCGTCGAGGAACACGTCGAGCACTCCAACGCGCTGCACGCGCGTGTGCGCGAGCGGGGCGCGTACCTCACGGGCCCGCTCTCGCGCTGGCGGCTCGCGGGCGATCAGCTGCGCCCGCTGGCCCGCGAGGCCGCGGCCGGCGTGGGCCTGGAGCGCGACTGCCGCAACCCGTTCCGCAGCATCATCGTCCGGGCCGTCGAGCTCGTGCAGGCATGCGACGAAGCGCTCGCGATCATCGACGGATACGAGGAGCCGGACGCGCCGTCGGTGCCGGTCATCCCGAGGCGGGCGACGGGGCACGGCGTGAGCGAGGCTCCGCGAGGCATGCTCTACCACCGCTACGACATCGACGAGGACGGCACCATCCTCGACGCCGAGATCATCCCGCCGACCTCCCAGAACCAGCTCGTGATCGAGGACGACCTGCGCGAGGTCGTCCAGCAGCACCTCGATCTCCCCGACGAGCAGCTCGCGCTGCGCTGCGAGCAGGCGATCCGCAACCACGACCCGTGCATCTCCTGCGCGACGCACTTCCTTCAGCTCACGGTCGAGCGTGTCTGAACGCCGGGCGCCGGTCCTCGTCATCGGGGTCGGAAACGAGCTGCGCGGCGACGACGGCGCCGGGATCGAGGTGGCGCGCAGGGTCAGGCAGCTCGTGGACCCGGGGCAGATCGCCGTGCTCGAGCAGCACGGCGAGGCGCTCGGGCTCATCGAGCAGTGGGACGGCTACCGCGCCGCGCTGATCGTCGACGCGATCGGAACGGGGGCGCACACAGGTTCCCTGCGGCGCCTGGACGCCTCAAGCGAGCCGCTCCCCGCCGACCTGCGCTCCTCCACCTCGACCCACGCCGTCGGCGTGGTCGAGACGATCGAGCTGGCGCGCGCGATCGGCCGCCTGCCCGAGACGCTCGTGGTGCACGGCGTGCAGGGGGAGATCTTCGACACCGGCAGCGAGCTCTCCGTGGCCGTCAGGGCGGCCATCGGGCCGCTCGCCGAGATCGTTCGCTGCGACGCCGCCGGGCTGGTGGGCTGAGCGCGCCCCTCAGCCGGCCTCGGGCCGGTGTCCCGCGAGTCCCTCCAGCCATCCTTTGAGGTAGCCGACCCCCTCGCCGGTCCGGGCGCTCACCTGCATGTGTTTGACACCGGGGTTCACCTGCTCGAGGTTCTCAAGGAAACGGTCGACGGAGAAGTCCAGGTGCGGGAGCAGGTCGATCTTGTTGAGCACAACCAGCTCGCAGGCACGGAACATCAGCGGGTACTTCAGCGGCTTGTCCTCGCCCTCGGTGACAGAGGAGACCATCGCGCGGGCGTCCTCACCGACGCGGAACTCCGCGGGGCACACGAGGTTGCCGACGTTCTCGATCACGAGCAGGTCGATCGCCTGCAGGTCCATCGCACCGAGAGCCGAGCGGACCATGTTGGCGTCCAGGTGGCACTCGCCGCCGAAGCCCGGGGACGTGTTGAGCTGCGTGACGGGAACATGCAGGGCCGACAGGCGGTCGGCGTCGAGCGAGCCTGCGATGTCGCCCTCGAGGACGCCGGCGCGGAACTCCCGCAGACCCTCCATCAGCACGCGCTCCAGGAGGGCTGTCTTGCCCGCGCCGGGCGCGCCCATCAGGTTCACGACGCGAACCCCCGCGCGATCGAAGTCCTCGCGGTTGGCTCGTGCGATCGTCTCGTTCGCGTCGAGCACATCCGTCGCGACGTTCACCTTGGTTCTATGCACGGCTCCTCCTCGACCTCTATGTAGTCGACCGACAGCTGCTCGCCGTCGACGACCCTCCCGTCCACACCATTGCAGCGCGGGCACCGGAATGCCGGCTCGTCGAGTGTCCAGCTCTCCCCGCACGGGCAGCTCATCCGCGCTGGCACCGGCTTGATCGCGAGCTCCGCGTCCTCACACAGCGTGCCGCGCGAGATGACTCGGAAGTTGAAGGCCAGCGAGTCCGGCACCACCTGGCGCAGCGCCCCGACCGAGACGCTCACGCGTGTCACGGGCCGGCCGCCGGCGCTCGCGAGCGCGGCGTCGAGGATCGCGCGGCTGATCGCCAGCTCGTGCATCAGCTCACCACCCGGAGCTCCCGCCCGCAAATCGGCTCACCCGCGTGGTCTATCAGCTTGGCGGGGACGGCCGGCACACCCCGCGGGAGCGTGGCCAATGACCTACCCTTACTACGGGCTTTACACGGATGGACGGGGATGGTCGCGCTGATGGACTGGATCGTGAACTTCGACCGGGATCTGGGGACATGTCTCATCGCTTAAAGGCCACTCCCAAGGCGCTCGAGATGATCGAGCGTCTCACAGCAGAACACGGCGCGCTCGCCATCTTCCAGTCGGGAGGGTGCTGCGACGGCAGTTCGCCGATGGTCCTTCAGGCCGGCGAGCTCCCGCTGGGGACGGGCGACATCGAGCTGGGCACCCTCGCCGGCACGCCTTTCTACATCGACAGCGAGCAGTTCGAGCGCTGGGGCAGCCCCGAGTTCCTGATCGACGTGGGACAGGGCCCCGCGCAGGGCTTCTCACTCTCGACGCCCGACGGCCATCTCGTCACGCGAAGCGCCGTCGCATCGGCGCCGACAGCCCCGGCCGGCACGAGCTAGGCGCCCGACATGTTCCAGGTGCGCATACACGGCCGTGGAGGCCAGGGGGTCGTGACCGCGGCGGAGCTGCTCTCGATCGCCGCGTTCAACGAGGGGGCATACGCCCAGGCATTCCCGAGCTTCGGCTCCGAGCGCACCGGTGCGCCGGTGGTCGCGTTCTGCCGCATAGACGACCACGAGATCCGCACACGCGAACCCGTCTCCGAGCCCGACGCGCTGATCGTGCAGGACCCGACGCTCCTTCACCAGGTCGACGTGTTCGGCGGTCTGCGCCCCTCGGGCTACGTGCTCATCAACTCGACCCGCACGCTCGACGAGCTCGGCCTCGGGGAGTGGACGCGCGACTTCGACCGCGAGCGGCTCCTGACGGTCCCCGCCGGCGACATCACGCGCGAGCACCTCGGGCAGATGCGGCCGAACGCCGCGATGCTCGGCGGGCTGGCGGCGCTCACTGGCGTGATCAGCCTGCAGTCGGTGGAGCACGCGATCCAGACACGCTTCTCCGGCCGCGTCGCGGCCGGCAACATCGCGGCCGCGAGGGCATGCCATGAGCATGTGCTCGCCGACAGGAAGGTGGCTGCAGGTGCTTGAGCAGATGGAGGGCTCGCGCGGGGTCGCCCGCTCGGTGGCGCTCTGCAGGCCCGAGGTGATCCCGGCGTACCCGATCTCCCCGCAGACGCACATCGTGGAGGGACTCTCGGCGATGGTCGCCGGCGGCGAGCTCACGCCGTGCGAGTTCATCAACGTCGAGTCGGAGTTCGGGGCCATGTCCGTCGCGATCGGTGCCTCCGCGGTGGGCGCGCGCACCTACACCGCCACCGCGAGCCAGGGACTGCTGTACATGGCGGAGGCCCTCTACAACGCGTCAGGTCTCGGGCTGCCGATCGTGATGACCGTCGCCAACCGCGCGATCGGAGCCCCGATCAACATCTGGAACGACCATTCGGACTCGATGTCCCAACGCGACTCGGGCTGGATCCAGCTGTATGTCGAGTCGAACCAGGAGGCCATCGACACACATGTCCTCGCGTTCCGTCTCGCCGAGGAGCTCTCGCTTCCCGTGATGGTGTGCATGGACGGCTTCATCCTCACCCATGCGTACGAGCGCCTGGACATGCCCGAGCAGGAGCAGATCGACTCGTTCCTGCCGCCGTTCGAGCCGCGCCAGGTGCTTGACCCCGACGCGCCCGTCAGCATCGGAGCGATGGTCGGGCCAGAGGCCTTCACCGAGGTCAAGTACCTCGCTCACGTCAAGCAGACACAGGCGCTCGAGGCGATCCCCAGGCTCGCGGGTGAGCTCTCGCAGGCGCTGGGCAGGGAGCACGTAGGCCTCGTCAGGGAATACAGGCTCGACGACGCCGAGACGGTGGTGGTCGCGCTCGGATCCGTGCTCGGGACGATCGAGGACGCGGTCGACACCCTGCGCGAGCAGGGCGTCCCCATAGGCGTGCTCGGCATCAAGGCCTTCAGGCCGTTCCCGCTCAGCAAGGTGCGCGAGGTCCTCGAGGGCGTGGGGCGCGTCGTCGTCGTGGAGCGGGCGCTCGCGGTCGGGGTCGGCGGCATCGTCTCCCAGGACGTACAGGTGGGCCTGGCGGGCACGCCGACGCAGGTCCACACGGTCGTCGCGGGTCTCGGCGGAAGGTCGATCACCGCGGACTCCCTCTCGAGGATGCTCCAGAGCGCCGTCTCGGGCGATCTCGAGCCCTTCACCTTCCTCGACCTCGACCACGAGCTCGTCGAGCGCGAGCTCGAGCGCACGCGCGAGAGCCGTCAGTCCGGGCCGCACGCCGAGAACATCCTGAAAGACGTCGGCGTGGTCGCCGCGGGGCCGGTCTGATCATGCCCACAGGCGCCCCGATCAAGTTCTACCAAGTGGGCAGCCACGCGGCCGGCAACCGCCTGCTCGACCCCGAGCAGCGCGCGCTGCAGGCGGACCCGAACCGCAGCAACGCGATCACCAAGGGGCACCGTGCATGCCAGGGCTGCGGTGAGGCGCTCGGGGCGCGCTACGCGCTCGACGCCGCGATGCGTGCCACCGACGGCCGCCTGATCGCCGCCAACGCGACAGGTTGCCTGGAGGTGTTCTCGACGCCCTATCCGGAGTCCTCGTGGCAGATGCCGTGGATGCACTCCCTGTTCGCGAACGCGCCGTCCATTGCCACCGGCATCGCTGCGGGACTCAAGGTCAAGGGCCGCACCGACATCCGCGTCGTGGGGCAGGCGGGCGACGGCGGCACCGTCGACATCGGCATGGCGTGCCTGTCCGGGATGTTCGAGCGCAACGACGACGTGCTGTTCATCTGTTACGACAACGAGGCGTACATGAACACCGGTGTCCAGCGTTCCGGCGCCACACCGCCCGCGGCGCGCACGATGACCACCCAGCCCGCCCCGGGGCACCCCGGCAACGCCTTCGGCCAGGGCAAGGATATGGCGCTGATCGCGATGGCGCATCAGATCCCGTACGTCGCGACCGCCACCGTCTCCGAGCCGCGCGACATCGAGGCGAAGGTGGAGCGCGCCATGCAGATCCGCGGTGCGCGGTACCTGCACATACTCGTCACCTGCCCGCTCGGCTGGAACTGCCAGGCGGCTGACAGCATCAAGGTCGCGCGCCTTGCGAAGGAGACTGGGCTGTTCCCCGTGCTCGAGGGCGAGCACGGCGAGGTGACCGCGGTCTCCAAGATCCGCGACAGGCGCCCGGTGGAGGAGTACCTCGAGCTGCAGGGCCGCTACAGGCACCTGTTCAAGCCCGAGCGCAACGAGGCGGTGCTCGCCCAGGTGCAGGCCCGTGCGGACCGCAACATCGAGAAGTACGGGCTGCTGTGAGCGAGAAGCCCTTCGCGATCACGCTCGAGGTCGGCTCGAGCCTGGCGAACAAGACGGGCGCCTGGCGCGACCAGCGGCCCGTCTACGTCGACCGCATGCCGCCGTGCAACAACGCGTGCCCCGCCGGGGAGAACATCCAGGGCTGGCTGTACGACGCCGAGGACGGCGACTACGAGCCCGCCTGGCGCACGATCATGCGCGACAACCCGTTCCCTGCCGTGGTTGGGCGCGTCTGCTACCACCCCTGCACCACCGCCTGCAACCGCGCGGAGCTCGACGAGGCGGTCGGCATCAACTCCGTCGAGCGCTTCCTCGGCGACGCCGCGATAGAGCACGGCTGGACCGTCCAGGGCGGCGAGGGCAGCTCCGGCAAGCGCGTGCTGATCGTCGGCGCCGGACCGTCCGGCCTCACGGCGGCATACCACCTCGCGATGCTCGGCCACGAGGTCGTCATACGCGACTCCGGCGAGCGGCCGGGGGGGATGATGCGCTACGGAATCCCCGCCTACAGGCTGCCCAGGGACGTCCTCGACGCCGAGATCCAGCGGATCCTCGACCTCGGGGTCAAGCTCGAATGCTCGAGCACCGTCACCGATATCCGCGAGAGCATGCAGGAGGGAGCCTTCGACGCGGCGTTCCTGGCGGTCGGGGCTCATCTGGCCAAACGCGCCTACATCCCGGCCGGCGAGGCCGCGCACGTGCTCGACGCGATATCGCTGCTGCGCAGCATGGAGGGGCACGATCAGCCGTTCCTCGGGCGCCACGTCGTCGTCTACGGGGGCGGCGACACCGCGATGGACGCCGCGCGCACGGCGAAACGCCTCGGCGCCAGCGACGCCGTCGTCGTCTACCGCCGCGACCGCGACCGCATGCCCGCGCACGAATCAGAGGTGCAGGAAGCCCTCGAGGAGGGCGTCGTGATGAAGTGGCTGTCCACGGTGAAGCTCGCCGGCCCGGAGAGCCTGCAGATCGAGCGGATGGAGCTCGACGCAGACGGGTTCCCCCAGCCGACCGGGGAGGTTGAAGAGATAGCCGCGGATTCGCTGGTGCTCGCCCTCGGGCAGGAGGCCGACCTCTCGCTGCTGGACGGGGTCCCCGGCCTGGAGGTGCAGGACGGCGTGGTCCAGGTCGCGCGGAACATGATGACCGGCTACGAGGGCATCTTCGCGGGCGGGGACATGGTTCCCGCCGAGCGCACCGTCACCGTCGGGATCGGGCACGGCAAGAAGGCGGCGCGCAACATCGACGCCTGGCTGCGGGGCGCCCACACCCAGGACGTCCCGGAGGTCCCCAAGCACGAGCTCGCCGACTTCGACCGCCTGAACACCTGGTACTTCGACGACGCCCCGAAGAAGATCGCCCCGCGCCTTGACGCGGTCCGCAGGCAGTCCAGCTTCGCCGAGGTCCAGTCGGGCCTTGATGAGGAGAGCGCCCTGTTCGAGGCGCGCCGCTGCCTCTCGTGCGGGAACTGCTTCGAATGCGACAACTGCTACGGCCTGTGTCCCGACAACGCCGTGATCAAGCTCGGAACCGGCTCGCGCTACGAGATCGACCTCGACTACTGCAAGGGCTGCGGCATCTGCGCCGAGGAGTGCCCCTGCGGCGCGATCAAGATGGAGCCGGAGCCGGTCTGAGCCCAGCCGCTGTCAGTCGAGGATGATCGCGCGCATCGTGTGCTCGTCCGGCAGCTTCTCGAGGATCGCCCGCAGCGTCTCGCGCTCATCCGACTGACCGCGCTGCATGTCGTTGAAGAGCAGCCGCACGGCGGTGTGCGTGATCTTCATCTGCCCCGGGGACAGCGTCACGGTCGTCACCCCGAGCTCGTCCGCGGGAGCTTCGAGCGCCGCGAGCACGTCGCGGGCAAGGCCGCGGATCTGCGGCTGGTGGGCCTCGTCGCTGATGAGCAGGCGCAGCGCGCTCGCCGTCACCGGCACCTCGTCTCGGTCGAGGAGCAGGTGAAAGGACTCCTGCGGCTCATTCGGTGTGTCACTCATCGCGGGACCCTCCATTAGCTTGCACCGCGGAGGTATACCGGATGCCTGGGTTGCTCAGGCTAACGCCTGCGCCGCGGCTCATGGGAGCACCCGCTGCGGAACTTCCCTGGTATGCCGGGGGGAATGATCGGATGACCCGCGGGCCCCGCGCCCGATAGTTTTCAGGCATGACACCAACAGGTACACAGCCACAGGCCTCGGGTCCCAGCGCGTCCGGCGCGCAGCGCCCCTACGCGAACATCCTCTGCGCCGTCGACGGGACGCACCGCAGCTACTCCGCCGTCGAGCAGGCCGCGATCCTCGCAGGCGCCGGCGGGCACCTGACTATCCTCGCCGTCACCGCGGTCAAAGGCTCAGGCGCCTACAAGACCGCCTCGATAGGCCCCGAGCGGGCCGAGCGGATAATCGAACGCGCCGGAGCCCTCGCCGAGGAGGCAGGGGTCGACGCCGCGAAGGTGGTGGACCCGGAGGGGCCGCCCGCCGACGTGATCCTCGCGCGGGCCGCGGAGCACGACCTCCTCGCGATCGGCGCTCCCGGCACATCCTGGCTCGGCGGGCGCATCCTCGACGGTGTCGGCGGCGCCGCTCTCGGCACCGACACGCCGCTGCTCGCAGCGCGCACCACACCCGGCGGGGAGGAACACTTCGGCAAGAGCCTGCTCGTCGCGAGCGACGGCCTCGACGGCTCGGACGAGATCGTGGACCTCGCGATCCGCCTCGCCGTCGTCCACGGCGGCACGCTCACCCTCGTGCACGTGGAGGGAGCAGAGGAGAAGGCCCACCCCCACCGCATCGCCGACCAGTCCCAGCGGATCGCCGCGGCCGTCCCCGGATCACCTCCTGCCAGGATCGAGGTCGGATCCGAGGTGGACGCCGTAGTGGGCGGCGCGGCCGCCAGCGGCGCGTCCCTGATCGTGATGGGCAGCCGCAGGGCGACGGGCCTCGCCGCGATCGGGAGCGTCAGCAAGCGTGTGCTCCACGACGCGCACTGCTCGGTGCTGCTCCTCGCTCCCGCGTCCTGATCAGCCGTCGGCGCGCAGCGAGCGGGCGATCCGCCCGCCCGCGGCGCCGAGGAACATCCCGATGATCGCGACCACCACAGCGAACAGCGGCGGGAAGCTCCCGAGCGACACTTTCGCTTCCGTGCCCGCGATCCAGTGCGCGATCAGCAGCGACGTTCCATAGATCGCGCCGCCGACAAGTCCGCGGTCGGCGCCGCCCCAGCCGTCCTGGTGCTCGAACCCCGCGATGAACCCGCCGACCCCCGCGATGATCGCGATCGCCCAGTAGCCGGTCGTCGTCGTGCCGATCAGGATGCCCGCAATCGCGCCGAGGATCGCCGGGATGACACCGCCCAGCAGGATCTGCACGGGCCGTGGTCGGTCGCGGAACAACGTGGGCGCTGATGCGGGCAAAGAAACCCTCCCCGGTCTCGGCCGCGGAGTCTACTTCCTGCCGCGGTGCACCGGCACGTGCGACGCGGGCGCCTAGCATGGCCCCATCTCCGCTTCCGGCCGCGACATCGAGAGAAACCCTGAGAGCGCGCACCCAATGCGCCTGTCCGTCCTCGACCAGTCCCCGATCGCCGAGGGCTCCACGGGCTCACGCGCGCTCGCGAACACGCTCGAGCTCGCGCGCCTGGCGGACCGCCTCGGCTACCACCGCTACTGGGTCGCCGAGCATCACGGCGGCCCGATGCTCGCAGGGCCCAGCCCGGAGGTGCTCGTGGGCCCGATCGCGTCCGTCACCGAGCGCATCCGGGTCGGCAGCGGCGGGGTGATGCTGCCCCACTACAGCCCGCTGAAGGTCGCAGAGAGCTTCAGCATGCTCGCCGGCCTGTTCCCCGGTCGGATAGACCTCGGCATCGGCCGCGCCGCGGGCACCGACCCGATGACCACCTTCGCGCTGCAGCGCGACCGCCGCCAGGCCTCGCCTGATGACTTCCCCGCCCAGCTCGCGGAGCTGCTCGCCTACCTCGACGACCGCATGCCGCCCGACCATCCGTTCGCGCGCCTGGCGGGGACGCTCCCCGGCCTTCCCGAGCGGCCCGAGCCCTGGCTGCTGGGATCCTCGCGCCAGAGCGCGGTGTGGGCAGGGGAGCTCGGGCTTCCCTACGCGTTCGCGGACTTCATCAGCCCCGGCAGCCAGGAGGTGGCGGCGCTCTACCGGGACCGATTCGCCGCATCCGGGCATCCGGGCCGCGCGCCGTACACCGCCGTCGCGGTGTGGGTCATCTGCGCCGACACCGACGAGCAGGCCAGGCGCCTCGCCGCGAGCGGGCGGATGACCTTCACGATGCTGCGCCGGGGAACTCCGATAGCGGTGCCGTCACCGGAGCAGGCGCTCGCCTTCCTCGAGCAGGATGCGCGCCAGGACGAGCTGCCCCGCTCCGACCGGCGCGGCGTCGTGGGCTCCCCCGAGACGGTCCGCGCAGGTCTGCAGGAGATAGCCGACGGCTACGGCGCGCAGGAGCTGATCGCGGTGAACATCGTCTACGAGCACGCGGCGCGGATGCGCTCCTACGAGCTTCTGGCGCAGGCGCTCGAGCTCTGAGCCGGACCCGGCGGCTATGTTGACCGGCATGCGGGAGCCGGCCGTGATCCGCCGCGCCCATCTCGCCGATATACCGGCGCTCGCCGCAATGCTCACGCGGGCGTTCCTCGACGACCCCGTCGCGTCCTGGGCCTTCCAGCCGGACCGCCTTCGCCCCGACGCCCTCCGGCGCTTCCAGGCCACCCGCATCCGCCAGCTGCTCGGCGGCGACGAGGTCTGGACGACCGAGGACCTGAGCTGCGCGGCGCTGTGGACGCCCCCGGGCCTCCCGCACCGGCCGATCTCCGAAGCCGCCGAACTGCTCGGTTGCTTTCGCCACCCGCTGCTGCTCGCGCGCCTGCCGCTCGTCGCGACAGGCTGGCGGCGCACAGAACTCGCACATCCCAGGAAGCCGCACTGGTATCTGGCGGTGCTCGGGACCGACCCCCCGGCACAGGGCCACGGCCTCGGCTCCGCCGTGCTCGCTCCGGCGCTCGAGCAGTGCGACCGCGACGGGGTCGGCGCATATCTGGAGTCCTCGAAGGAGCGGAACATCGACTTCTACGCACGCCACGGCTTCCGCGTTCTGCGCGAGCTGAAGCTCACGCACGGGCCGCTCGTCTGGCCGATGTGGCGAGAGCCGCGCAGCTGACACGCGCGGGCGTGTGATCCGGATCCCACGCCCGCGCGCATCCAGCGGATAGACGATCCAGCCGCCACCTCGAGCGGCCGGGTGACATCGCGGCGGCGCCCTCGCGCCCATCCGCCCTCACAGATCGGAGGCATTGGATGCCTGCACAGACCCCATCCCAGCCGGGCGGCGAGCCCGTGGGCGTCATCGAGCGTCTCGTCCGCGACGACGTCGACCGCAAGCGGTTCCTGAAGATGGTCGGAGGCGCCGGCGCGGCGAGCTTCGGCGCGTTCGCGGTAGCCGCATGCGGCAGCTCGGGCTCCTCCTCGACGCGTGCCCCGGCGGCCACCACCGCAGCGTCGGCCTCGGCAGGCGATGTGGCGATCCTGAACTACGCGCTGACGCTCGAGTACCTCGAGTCACAGTTCTACGCGAAGGTGATCGCCGCGAAGCTCTTCACCGGGAAGGTGGGCATGCTGGTCCACGACTTCGGCGAGCAGGAGGACACGCACGTCGAAGCCATCAGGGGGGCTGTCAGCAAGCTGGGCGGCACACCCGTTGCCGAGCCGGTCGGCAGGTTCCCCCTCTCAAGCGCCTCGCAGGTCGCGCAGCTCGCGTACACGGTCGAGAACCTCGGAGCCGCCGCCTATCTCGGGCAGGCGGGCAAGATCCAGAACCCGGAGGTGCTCGCCACCGCGCTCGCGATCCACTCCGTCGAGGCACGGCACGCCGCGACCCTCGCCACGCTCGTGAAACGACCGGTCACACCCGACGGCGCGTTTGCGACGCCGGCCGAAATGTCAACGGTGCTCGCGGCTGTCAAGCCGTTCATCGCGTGAGCGCGGACCCAGCGAAAGGAATCTCGAACATGACCCCGACTGAAACCAAAAGCCAGGCCGCGGGAGTGGCAGACACGCGCGCCGTAGAGGTGCATGGCGTCAGCCGTGCGAGCTTCATCCTGCGGGGCGCGCTGGCGGCCGGCGCCCTGTACGGCGCCTCTGCCGTCACGCCGCTCGTCTCGATGGCCTTCGCCCAGGGAGCGAGTTCGGATGCGGAAATCCTCAACTTCGCCCTCACCCTCGAGTACCTCGAGTCGGACTTCTACAACGTGCAGGGCCCGCAGGTCCATCTCACCGGGCAGGCCCGCTCATACGCGAAGCTGTTCGGCGAACAGGAGACCGAGCACGTCGCCGCGTTGAGTGCCGCCGTGAAGGCTCTCGGCGCAACGCCCGTGAAGAAGCCGACGTTCGTGTTCCCCGCCACCGACGAGGCCTCATTCCTGGCGCTGGCGTCGGTGCTGGAGAACACCGGCGTGGGGGCCTACAACGGGGCTGCGCCCTCGCTGAAGAGCAAGCAGGTGCTCGCCGAGGCCGGCTCGATAGTGCAGATCGAGGCACGGCATGCCGCTGCGATCGACCTGCTGCTCGGGCAGAGCCCGACGCCGTCGGGAGGTTTCGACATCCCCCTGACCAAGTCCGAAGTGCTCGCGAAGGCCGGCCCGCTGATCAAGAGCTGAACCCTGCGACACCACCGGGGCGCGGTGATCCGCGCCGACGCATGAGCCGTATCAACCCCAAGGAGCGGTCCGTCCGGCCGCCTGAGCCACACACAACGGAGGAATTGAAATGGGACTCGACAATCCGATCCACCTGGCATTCCTGCTGGTCCTGCTGCTGCTGGTCTTCGGGGCCAAGCGGCTCCCCGAGATGGGCAAGTCGCTCGGCAGCGGCATGAGGGGCTTCAAGGACGCGCTCGGCGGCGAGGATCGGGCGACCTCCGTGAGCACGCCGGCGCTGATCGCCGACCCCGCCGCGGGAGCCCAGCCGCCAGCCGAGACGCCCGTCCCCGCCCACGAGCGGCTCGTCGCCTGAGCGCGGCGCGCGAGCGGACAGGCTGACAGACGATGGCGGTCGCCGTAGGGCGATTGGGGCACGAGGAGCACCTCAGTGTCGTCGGGCACCTAGAGGAGCTGCGGGCGCGGCTGATCATCAGCATCGCGGTGGTCGCCGCCGCGTTCGCGCTGTGCATGTGGCAGAACCAGAAGCTCCTGGAAATAGTCAACGCGCCCCTGGCACACCAGACCCAGAAGCAGGTCAAGGCCGGCCAGGGGCCGCTCGGCTCCACCTACACGGTGCAGCAGGGCGCCCGCACCGTGGCTGTGCAGCTTCAGAGCGTCATCGCCGCGCTCGGGGCCCGAGGCAGCGGCGTCTCGCCCGCCGTGCGGGCCCGGCTGGCGGGCGTGACCCCGGCGCTCGACGGAGCGATCACCCGCCTGTCCGCCGCCCCGCAGGGCGACAAGCCCGTCACCCTCGGGATCGGCGAGCCGTTCTCCAGCACCGTCGGCGTCGCGTTCATCTTCGCGATGATCCTCGCGCTCCCCGTGATCCTGTACGAGATCTACGGGTTCCTGCTGCCCGCCCTCAGCAGGGAGCAGAGGCGCGCGACGACGCCGCTGATGCTCGCGATCCCGTTCCTGTTCGCGGTCGGCGTCACGTTCGGCTACTTCGTGGTGCTCCCGGCCGCGATCCGCTTCTTCCAGAACTTCAACAGCGGCCAGTTCAACGTGCTCGTGCAGGCGAGCCAGTACTACCACTTCGCGGCGGTCACCCTGCTCGCGATGGGGCTGGTCTTCCAGGTCCCGGTGGGCGTGATGGCCGCGACGCGCACGGGGGTGGTCAGCACCGACCAGCTGCGCCACAACAGGCGCTACGCGATCCTGGCTTGCGGGGCTGTCGCGGCGCTGCTGCCGGGGGACGCGATCACGCTGCTGCTCGAGACGGTGCCGCTCTACCTCCTGTTCGAGCTGAGTGTTCTCCTTGCACGCATCTCCGGCCGGCGCGATGCCCGTCGCGCGACGGCCGGCGAGGCGGGCGGCGGCGGGACGTGAGGTGCCGTCGGGACGGCGCCGCGGACAATGTGTGGGGTCCGCGGCGCCGCAGAGCTTGACCGGTTCATGATCCGCAAGCGTGGGTAGCGCGTAACAATCCGCGAGATGTTCAACCCACTGCGCTCAGGAGACGGGGGCCGGTCCAAGGAGCGCCTGCGGGCACTCGCGGACGAGGAGCTGATGCAGCTCGTCTACCGCAGCAGCGCCGACGCCTTCGAGATCCTCTACGACCGCCACGCCGACATGGCGTTCTCGCTCGCGCTGCGGATCTGCCGCCAGCGCGCCCTGGCGGAGGACGTCGTGCAGGAAGCGTTCCTGTCGCTGTGGCGCAGCCGTGCCCGCTATGACCGCACCCGCGGCAGCGTGCGCACGTGGCTGCTCGGCGTCGTGCACAACAGGGCGATCGACGCGATCAGGCGGCGTACCGTGCGCGAGCGGGGCCTCGTGTTCGACGAGGGCGCCCACGAGCGGGTTCCGGCGCCCGAGCGGACCGACGTGGAGGTCGCCCGCCGCGAGGATGCGCGCGAGGTGCGCGAGGCGCTGGAGGGCCTTCCGGACGAGCAGAGCCGCGTCATCGAGCTGGCCTACTTCGGTGGCCTCACGCACGTGCAGATAGCCTCGATGCTCGACACTCCCGTCGGAACCGTGAAGGGCCGCATGCGTCTCGGCCTTGCGAAGATGCGGATGACGCTCGGAGATCCGGCGGAGGTCCTCAGATGAACACCGACGAGCACGAGAGCGGTTCCGGCGCCTGCGAGGGCAACGCCGCCCCCTACGTGCTGGGAGCGCTCGAGGAGGACGAGCGCGCCGCCTTCAGGCGGCACCTGCAGTCGTGTGCGGTGTGCCGTGAGGAGGTCGCATCGCTGCGTGCCGTCGCGAGCTCGCTCGCGGCCGTCGCCCCCGCCGCGACCGCGCCCCCGGAGCTCAAGCGGCGGGTCATGTCGACGGTCCGCAGCGAGGCTCGCGAGCCCGAACTGCGCGCGCGCCCCGAGCGAAGGCCCGCGCGGGCGCCCGCGTGGCGGGGAGCGCTCGCGTTCGCGGCGCTCCTGCTCATCCTCGCCGTCGTGGTGGTCGCGCTCGACACTGGCGGCTCAGGCGGCACGCGCGTGATCAGTGCCCAGGTCCTCGCCCCACATGCCAGCGCGCAGGTCTCGCTGACCGGCGACCGAGCCGAGCTGACGCTGGCTGGGATGCCCCAGAGCGCGCCGGGCAGGGTCTACGAGGTGTGGGTCAAACGCTCGGGCGCGCCGCAGCCGACGGATGCGCTGTTCACAGTCACCGCGGCGGGGGACGCGACGGTCGGAGTGCCGGGGAGCATCGCGGGAGTAAGCGAGGTGCTCGTCAGCTCCGAGCCGCTCGGGGGCAGCCGCGTCCCCACGCGCGCCCCGGTGATCGTCGCCCGCCTCGGCTGAAGGCGCCCGCCGCGGCCTCAGGCAGGCGGGGCGGGGACGAGGCGCAGTTCCTCGCCGTTCACCAAGACGGTGTCGCCGAGCGACAGCTGTCGTCCTCGCCTGCTCTCCTGCTCGCCGTTCACCAGCACGGCCTCGTGGGCTAGCAGCAGCTTCACGTCGCTGCCGCTGTCCACCACGCCGGCCAGCTTCAGGAGCTGGCCGAGGCGGATTCCCTGTCCGGTGATCTGGATCTCGCGCACCCTGCGGCGAATCTAGCGCCCCCGGTGGCTTCGCGCTCTAGGCCGAGCGGCCGGCCTGCCTGCGGGCCTCCCCTGCGGCGACTGCGCGCAGGCCCCTTTCCGGATATCGCAGCGTTCGCCTCTCGCGCTCCGGGAGCAGCCAGGGTTCGTGCACCGACGCTCCGGGTAGCGCCTCGAGCTCCGGGACATAGCGGCGCACATATTCACCGTCCGGGTCAAGGCGATGTGCCTGGCGCAGCGGGTTCAGGATGCGGTTCGGGCGGGTGTCGTTCCCGGTCCCCGCCACCCACTGCCAGTTGCCTGTGTTGCACGCCACGTCCGCGTCGGCGAGCAGGCTCGCGAAGTGCGCCGCACCGACACGCCAGTCGATGTACAGCGTCTTGGTCAGGAAGGAGGCGACGATCATCCGGGCGCGGTTGTGCATGAAGCCCTCGCGAGCGAGCTGGCGCATCCCGGCATCGACGATCGGATAGCCGGTCATCCCCGCCATCCATGCCTGCGCCGAGCGGGTGTCGCGGCGCCACCGGTCGCCGCGGGGACGGTAGTCCTCGCGTGTCATGCGCGGGCTCGCGGCAAGGACCTGGTGGTGGAAGTCCCGCCAGCAGAGCTGGCGCGCGAAGCCCTGCGGTCCCGGCCCCGCCGGCAGCCGGGCCAGGATCTCCCCGGCGCTGATCGTGCCGAAGTGCAGGTGGGCGCTGAGCCGCGAGGTGTTCTCATGGGCGAGGTCGTCGCGTCCCTCGCCGTAGCCGTCGACGCCGCGCGTCAGCCAGCGTTTCAGCATCCTCCTCGCCGCCGTCTCTCCACCCGCTGCGAGATCCTCAGATCCGCCGCGGCCAAGCCAGGAGATCGCGCGCTCGGGCGAGGCTCGCGCGCCGGCCGGGAGCCGCAGCCTGCCGGGTGGACGCTCGGGGGCGGCCCGCGCCAGCGAGCTCCAAACGCGCCAGTAGGGCGTGAACACGCGGTAGTGCTCGGACCCCGCCGGCGCGAGCGCGCCCGGTTCGACGGCGGTTATGCCGCCGAACCGGCGCAGCTCGATCCGCTCGCGCACGCAGGCGGCGGCGATCCCGCGGTCGCGCAGGCGGGCGTGGGGGCTGTGGTCGGAGCTCATATGGATCGCGTCCAGGCCGTGCCTGCGCGCGAGACGGATCGCCTCTCGCGCAGGTTCGCCCCTCCGCACCGTCAGCCCGGAGCCGAGACCGGACAGGGACTCGTGCAGGTTCGTCAGGGACTCGCGCAGAAAACGCCTGCGGTTCGGTGTCCCGGCGCTCCCTGACAGCAGGGCGTCGTCGAGCACGAAGACCGGCAGGACATGCTCGTGCTCGCGGGCGGCGGCGACCAGCGCGCGGTGGTCGTTCACGCGGAGGTCTCGCGTGAACAGGACTAGAGCTCCGCTCACCCGCCGGCGCCCGCTTCTTCTGCGAGCGCCCGTCTGAGCGACTCGTCGAAGGACGCGGTCTCGATCCCGAACGGCAGAGCTCCCGAGGGGTCGGTCACCACCGTCGCGGTCGTCAGCCCCTCCACCAGCGGCCGCGCGACGTTCGTGTCCACGGGGGTGACCAGGCCGAGCCAGAGCGCCGACAGCCACGGGGTGATGAACGGCACAGGGATCTTGGGCCGTGGTCGCTTGCCCATCGCGATCGCCATCCTGTCGAGCATCGCCCCGTAGGACAGGACGTCCGGGCCGCCTATCTGAACCTCGCGCCCCGTCGACTCCGGCACGCCGGGGGCCGCGAGCAGGTAGGCGATGACGTCCTCGATGCCGATCGGCTGCGTGGCGATCTTCAGCCACGCGGGCGCGATCATGACCGGCAGCCGTTTGACCAGATGGCGCAGCGTCCGGTAGGACTCGCTCTCGGCGCCCACCACCATCGCCGCCCTGAAATACGTCAGCGGCGGCCCCTCCGATTCGAGCGCCAGCGCCGTCTCATGGCGGCTGCGCAGATGCTTGGAGACGCTCGCGTCGCCGAGCCCACCGAGGTACACGACGCGCCCGACACCATCGCGGCTGACCGCCCGTGCGAAATTCACGGCCCCCTGCTGCTCGCGCTCGGCGAAGCCTGAGCCTCCGGACATGGCGTGCACCAGGTAGTAGGCGACGTCGACTGCCTCGCCGATCCCCTGCAGGCTCGAAGCGTCCGTGACGTCGCCGCGGCGGACCTCACAGCCCGCCGCCAGCAGCTCACCCGCCCTGGCTGGCTCGCGCACCACGCAGCGCACGCTCGCGCCCGCGCCGAGCAGCGCACGCGTGAGGCGCCCCCCGATGAAGCCGGTCGCGCCCATCACGAGCGCGCTGGTGGGCGTAGGCGCGCCGGTTGCGCCCTCGGTGAGCACCCCTCAGCCCGGTGTCGGTGTCCCGGACCCGTTGCCACGGGAGCTCACGTCGGCGCCCGTCGCGGTCGTCATCACCGCCGCCGAGCGTCCGCCGAGCACGAGACGGGTCAGCCCCGGCGCGAGCGTGCGCAGCGCGCCGGCGATCGCATAGCCGCGGGGCACATAGCGCTCCGGGCAGCGGAAGATGCCCGCTTCGAATATCGCCTGCGCCGCCTTCTCGGGTGTCGAGACGGCCCATCGGGTCAGTGGTTTCTCGAGCAGCTCGGTCGCGGGGAAGCCCTCGGTGGCGATGAACCCCGGCAGCACCAGTCCGACGTGGACGCCGTTGGCGCGCTCCTCCGCCCACAGGGAATCAGACCAGCCCGCCAGCGCGAACTTCGATGCGCTGTAGGCGCCCGCGCCGGCGCGCGAGACCCTCCCCGCGGTCGAGCAGACGTTCACTATCGCGCTCGGCGCGCTCGCCCTCAGCAGAGGCAGCAGCTCCTCGGTCAGGCGGACCTGCGCGTCGAAGTTCAACTCCATCGTGCGGTGCACGTTCTCGTAGCCGCCGTCCTCGAACCGCGCCCGCCAGGAGGCTCCGGCGTTGTTCACGAGCAGGTCGAGCCTCGTGTGGTGCTCGGAGATGTGGGCGTGCACGCGCGCGGGGGCATCGGCGTGCGTGAGGTCCGTTGCGACCCAGGTGGCACGCTCCTCTCCGATCAGCGCAGCGAGCGCCCGCAGGCGCTCCTCACGGCGTGCGACGAGCACCAGCGAGGCTCCGGGCTCGCGGGCGAGGAGCCGGGCCGCCGCCTCGCCAATGCCGCTGGAGGCGCCTGTGATGAGGAATACGGGCGGGCCGACCGGGGAAGGTAACTGCGCAGCCATGAATCACCTCGCTGTCGAGTGCTCTCATTGCGTGTCCCTACGGGTGTTCAGCGGTTAGCCTGTCACAGATACTCGAGAACATGAGCGCGCCAGCAACCACGGACCCTCCCGGGGCGCCCTCGCCGCGAAAGCGCGAGGCGCTCGCCCTGTTCAGCGACCTGCCTGCGCGCTACGACCTGCTGTCGGCTGCCCTGAGCTTCTGGCAGGACCCCCGCTGGCGGCGCGCGCTCGTTCGCGTCGCCGCGCCGACGAGCGGGGACCGTGTGCTCGACGTCGCGACCGGTACGGGCATGGTCGCCGCGGAGCTGCTGCGCCGCTGCGACTGCTCGGTCGTAGGTGTCGACCAGAGCCCGCAGATGCTGGACGCCGCGCGTTCGCGTTTCGCGGGCTTCCCCGCCTCGCGTGTCGAACTCGTCCAGGCCCAGGCCGAGGAGCTTCCGTTCGCCCAGGACAGCTTCGACGTCCTGACGTTCACCTATCTGCTGCGCTACGTCGACGATCCCGCCGCGACGATGCGCGAGCTCGCGCGGGTGCTGGCGCCCGGCGGGCGCATCGCGTCGCTTGAGTTCGGAGTGCCCCCGTGGCCGCCTGCACGCGCCGCCTGGCGGCTGTACACGGGTGTCGGCCTTCCCGCGCTCGGCAGGCTCGACTCACGTGCGTGGGCGCAGGTCGGGCGCTTTCTCGGCCCGAGCATCCGGGGCTTCTACGAGCGCCACCCCATCGAGAGGATCGTCTCCTACTGGGAGCAGGCCGGGCTGCGCGAGGTGATGGTCAGGCGCATGAGCCTCGGCGGCGGCGTCGTCATGAGCGCGCGGAAGGGCTGAGGCGCAGATGGGCGCGACGCACGAGCGGCCCGCCTTCTACGCCGTCGGCCGCGGGCGCGCCGGAGACCTGCTGACGCTCCTGCACCCGCCCTACACGCTGTGGCACCTGAGCTACTTCGCGCTCGGAGCCGCGCTCGCCCCGACCCTTCATGTCGACCGCCTGCTTTGGGGGCTCGCAGCGTTCGCGCTCGCGGTGGGGATCGCCGCGCATGCCCTCGACGAGCTGAACGACCGGCCGCTGCGGACCGCCATCAGCGACCGCGCGCTGATCGTGCTCGCCGCGGTGAGCCTGGCCGGGGCACTGGCGATAGGGGTCGCGGGCACGGTGCTGATCACACCCTGGCTCGCTGTGCTCGTGGTCGCGGGTGGCCTGTTCCTGCCGGCCTACAACCTGGAGCTGGCCGGCGGACGCTTCCACAGCGACCTGTGGTTCGCGATCGGCTGGGGTGCATTCCCCGCCTTCACCGGCTGGTTCGTGAACGCCGAGACCGTCGCGTTGCCGGGGATCCTGATAGCCGCGGGCTGTCTCGCGATGAGCGTCGCACAGCGCCGGTTGAGCTCACCGGCCCGCGAGCTGCGCCGGCGCACCGCGAGCGTCACGGGGGTGCGCACCATGACGGACGGGAGCACCAAGCCGATCGCCCTGGGGTCCCTCCTCGCGCCGCTCGACGGTGCCCTGGCGGCGATGTCGCTGGCGATGGTGATCACCGCGTGTGCGCTGGTCGCCTCGCGGATCTGAACGACGAAGCCGGCCCCGCAAGAGCGCTTGCACGGCCGCGGCGGCCGATAAACTCGCTCGTCCCGCCCGAAGAACGCCTTACACGAGAGACAGATGTCCCCCTCCCAGCCATCCGGCAGCGAGCGCGGCGGCCGGCGAACCGGCCTGCTGCCGATCGTCGCCGCGGCAGCGGTCGTGGTGCTGCTCGTCGTGGTCGTGGGTGCCTACGCGTACGACAGCTCACGCAGCGGCGACATCGCCAGAGGCGTGAAGATCGCCGGGATCAACGTCGGCGGCCTCGATGAAGCCGCCGCGCGCCAGAGGGTGCAGGCCGAGCTCGGGGCGCGGCTCGGACCGGGCGTGACGGTCACGTCGGGCTCGCGCAGCTGGACGTTCACGGCGCGCGAGGCGCACCTGCACATCAACGTGGCGAACATGGTCTCGCAGGCCGAGAGCGTCAGCCACGAAGGCTCCTTCCTCAGCAGGACCGCGCGCGAACTGACCGGGGGAGGGGTCAACCGCGAAATCGCGCTGGTGGAGACCTACTCGCACCCACAGGTCCATGCGCTGCTGGCGAAGGTCAGTGCCGCCGTCGACCAGCAGCCGCTCGACGCCACCGTCGAACCGAGCGCGAGCGGCCTGCGGTCGGTGCCCGGCAGGACGGGTGAGATCGTGGACGTATCGGCGCTCGGCGGCCGCATAGATCGCTCGCTGATAGGAGTGAGCCCCGCGCGCACGATCCACATACCCACCCGCGAGGTCCAGCCGGCGGTCACGACGGCGCAGCTCGCAGCGAAGTACCCGGCGTACATCGTCGTCGACCGCGCGACGTTCAAACTGATGTTCTACGAACACCTGAAACTCGCGAAAACGTTCGAAATCGCCGTCGGTATGGAAGGTCTCGAAACACCAGCCGGCCTGCACAAGATCGAATGGGAGCAGGAAGACCCATCCTGGTACGTGCCGAAAAAAGCCTGGGCGGGCGCGCTCGCGGGCACCGTGGTCCCGCCGGGGCCCAACGACCCGATCAAGGCGCGCTTCATGTCCTTCGACGGCGGCGCCGGGATACACGGGATCGACCCGAGCGAGTACTCCTCGATCGGCCATGACGCCTCACACGGCTGCGTGCGCATGCGCATCCCGGACGTCATCGACCTGTATTCGCACTCGCCGGTCGGCACCCCCGTCTACATCATCTGAGCGCCGCCGCGGCGGCGCAGGAGGCTCAGGAGCCGTCGGGGGCGCGGCGGGAGTTCAGGTATTCCTGGTTCTGGCGGCGCTCGCCCCGGACCTGGACAGCGACGTAGATGAGGATCACGTTCACGATGATCCCGATGCCCACGAATGTCGCGAGCAGCCCGATGGTCTTGATGGTCGCTTCGTCCAGCGCGAGGAGCATTAGCGGAGCCTACCAACCGCGTCGCAGACCGCGCGGCGCGCCGGTGTCGTAGCCTTCATGGACCGCCGCCGGCCCCGGCCGGCGATCAAGCGCCAGGAGAGGTGCCGGAGCGGTTGAACGGGCGCGACTGGAAATCGCGTAACGGGGGAAACTTCGTTCGAGGGTTCGAATCCCTCCCTCTCCGTGCAGGCGCGCGAGCCTCGCACCCCGATCGTCCTGGACACGCGCGAGCTTCAAGCGCCAAGATGCAGGCGTGAAGCTGACGAGCACGACGCAGATCTCCGTCGACGGGGTCATGCAGGGACCCGGAGGGCCGCAGGAGGACCGCAGGGGCGGGTTTCAGCGCGGCGGATGGGCGATGGGCCACTTCGACAGCGAGGTCGGCTCATTCATCAGCGAGCTCTACCAGCGCGCCGACGCCTTCCTGTTCGGCCGGTGGACCTTCGAGCTTTTCGCCGGCTACTGGGGAGCGCGGGCGGACATCAACCCCATCGCGGCTGCGTTGAACACGCAGCCCAAGTACGTGGCGTCGCGCACGCTCACAGACCCGCGGTGGGCGCACACGACCGTCCTCTCCGGTGACCTCGCGGCCGCCGTCGGCGAGCTGAAGGCCAAGCCAGGGCGGGAGCTGCAGGTGCACGGCAGCGGTGTCCTGCTCCGCTGGCTGCTCGAGAACCATCTCGTCGACGAGATCAACCTGCTCGTCGTCCCGGTCCTCGTCGGCCAGGGCACGCGGCTGCTCCCGGACGGCGGCCCGCGCATGGAACTCGACCTGGTCGACTCGCGAGCGTTCCCGAGGGGCACGACTCTCAGCGTCTACCGGCCCGCCGGGCGCCCGCGGCACACAACGGCGACGTCCGCAACACCCCGGTAGCAGGAGAACGCGTCTCGAACTTCTACGCTGGGCGCCTTGGCCCCGCAACAACGCACACCACCCGCATTGCGGCCTGCCGGAACAGTCGGGAGGCTGCTCTGATGCGCCAGGGGCCGCTCGCGGGTCGCTGGGCCGCGGCCGCTGCGATGGTCACGTCGGCGCTCGTCCCGTACCTGGTGCTCTCAGCGGCGGTCGAGCCGCTCACGCCGCGAATCGCCACGGACCTGCACACGAGCCTGCAGACGCTGAGCCTCGGCTCGGGTCTCGCGAACTCGGCGTACGCGGTCGGCACGGTGCTGGCGGTGCAGTTCGCCCAGCACCTGCCGCAGCGCCGGATGATGGTGCTCTACGCCGTCCTGCTGCTCTTCGGATCGATTCTCGCGGCGTGCGCCCAGAACGCGGCCATGTTCATCACGGGCCACGTTCTCCAGGGGCTGTGCACCAGCCTGCTGCTGATCGCCGCGGTACCGCCGCTTGCGATCGGCTACCCGGCCGCGAAGCTCCGCAACACGGCGGTGATCATGAACATGTGCATCTTCGGCGCCGTCGCTCTCGGACCCACGATCGGCGGGATCCAGGCCCGGGCGGGCGGCTGGCGTCCGCTGTTCTGGATCGTCGCCGTCGTCTCGGCGACCGCGCTAGTGCTGTCGCTGCTCACGTTCGAGGATTCGCCTCCAGCCGACCCGGATGCGCCTCGGGACCTGCCGGCGATCGCGCTCGCGGCGATCGGCTGCGTCGCCGCCTTCTACGGCGCCTCTGAGCTCCTGACCCACCCGTTCGTCGGCCCATCCACTTTGCTGCCCCTCGTCGGGGGGCTGATAACGATCGTCGCCCTGATCGTCTACGAGTACCGCGCGAAGAGGCCGCTGCTCACGGTCCGCACGATGCTGACGAGCACGATTCCGGTCGCGGGGGTCCTCGTGGCCCTCTTCGCAGCCGCCGCATCGGTGTCGGCGACGGCGCTGACGGCCGCCGTGCTGCTGCAGCATTACGAACCGTTGACGGTGGGCCTGCTGTATCTACCCGAGGCCGCCGGTGCGGTGATCACCGCTCTGCTGCTGGGAGTCCTGATAAGACGCAAGGGGATTCACTACATGCCGCTCGGCGGGATGTTCTTCCTCGCGGCGGGCATCGCCGTGTTCCGCGTACAGGTTCCGCCGAGCGAGACCCTGACGCTGATCGGCTCGGGCCTCACCGGCATCGGTCTCGGCGCGACGGTCGCACCGGCGCTGTTCGTAGCAGGCTTCTCGCTGCCGTCTGCGAACCTGCAGCGCGTGTTCGCGATCGTGGAGCTGCTCAGGGCCGTTGCAGCGTTCATGATCGCGCCGATCTTCGCTCACCTGGCGCTCACGGTCGGGGGCGGTCTGGACCAGGGGACGTCGATCGCGCTCTCGATCGGCCTCGGCATCGCGATCGCGGGCGCCGTGCTGGGCGTTGCCCTCTACATGGTGGGCGGGGCGCGACCGCAGACGCCGGACCTCGATCGCTTCCTCGACGGCGACGCGCCGGCATGGTACTCACCGCCGCTGTTTGCAAAGCTCCGCGGCGTGCCGCACACCGCGGCGCTGGGGAGTGAGAGCGCCAAGTGACCAGGGGGTACACGTGACGAGCACCGGGCCGGTTCTCTTTGCCTATGACGGCACCGAGCTCGCCGCGCAGGCGATCGAGGAGGCCGGCCGGCAGCTGGCGGACGGCCGCGAGGCGCTGATCGCGTGCGTGTGGCAGCCGGCGGACGTCGGCTTCGTCCCGGTCGGCGGCCAGCACTTCGACGCCGACGACGCCGTCGCGGTTCGGCACGCCGCTGAAGCAACGGCGGCGCACGGAGCTTCGCTGGCCGAGCAGGCCGGCTTCAGCGCGTCCGTCGCGTGCGCCAAGGCAGCGCCGACCTGGAAGGGCATCATCGAGGTCGCGGACCAGAACGGCGCGAGCCTGATCGTCATCGGCGCGCACGAGCGCCACGGTCTCGCCAGCCACCTTGCGGGCAGCGTCACCCGCGACCTGCTCGCGCACACGGCGCTGCCGGTGCTCGTCGTGCGCCAGCGCACCACGAGCGGGGAGCACGAGGACGCCGCGCGATAGGGGAGCAAGACCGTGCGACCTGTATCGACACCTCCGATGGCGGGAGACATGGTGATCGCATGAACAGGGTCGTGGTGATCGAGCACGTCACGCTCGACGGCGTGATGCAGGGCCCTGCGCGGCCCGACGAGGACACCCGCGACGGCTTTGACCTCGGCGGATGGGGCGCAGCCCGAAGCGATCCTCAGATGCAGCGCGTCCTGGGCTCGAGGATGGGTGGCTCCTGGTCGCTGCTCGTGGGTCGCAGGACCTATGAGGACTTCGCGAACGTCTGGCCCAACCGGCCGAAGCCCAACCCGATGGGCGACGCACTCACGAACACCGAGAAGTTCGTGGCCTCAACGACGCTGAGGGAGCCCCTGCCGTGGAAGAACTCGACGTTGCTCAAGGCCGACGCGGCGGATGCGGTCGCCGACCTGGCGCGGGTGCACGGCAAGACCCTCGTCATATTCGGCAGCGGCGTGCTGATCGGATCGCTGATGCGCCGTGGCCTGATCGACGAGTACGTGCTGCAGATCCATCCGCTCGTGCTCGGGAAGGGGCGGCGTCTGTTCCCCGACGGCGTCTCACACGCGGACCTCAGCCTCGTCGATGCTGTCACGACACCTGCCGGTGTCGTGATCGCCATATATCAGGCGGGTGCGCGCTAGCCCCGTGGGCACGGCATCTGGCCGATGGGAGATGACGCGCCCCACCGCAGCCCGGTTCGGGTCTCTACAGCCGCTCCTGCAGCCGCACGGTCACCGAGTCGCCGGCCTGCTTGCCGATCGAGTCCCTCAGCGCGGACTTCAGGGCGAGCTTGTGGTTGCCGTCTCCGAGTGCCATGAACGAGCCCTGGAAGCCGTGTCCGTCGACGGTCCCGCGCACCCTGACGAGCCCGCGGGTGCCGAAGAACTCAGCCGACCCGGGCCAGACGACGTAGGTCCAGCCTCCCCTGGCCGGGCTCTTCTGGAGCGTCGCGACAAACTCGACGTCGAGGGTGCCCCGTGGTGCGGTCATGGTTCCTCACTTCCCTCGCTCTCCGGGTTACACCGGCCGAACGGCCCATCGGTAGCTTAGGGTCGCCGGAGCCGTGGATCCACCCGCGGGCCATCTGCGGTTTGCAAGACTCGGCTTGTGGCGAGCTTCGTCCTGATCCCGGGCGCTGGAGCCGACCCGCGTGTCTACGACGCGACCATCGCCGCGCTCGGCAAGCTCGGGTGTGACGCGGTGGCCCCGCCGCTTCCGCTCGATGACCCGACCGCTCGCCCCAGCGACCACGCGGCAGCCGTGACATGCGCCCTGCCACGACACGGCGATGTGGTCGTGGTCGCACAGTCGCTCGGGGCGTTCGCGGGTCCTCTGGTCTGCGCCGCCGCACCCGTCCGGCAGCTCATCCTCCTTGCCCCGATGATCCCGCGCCCTGGAGAGACCGCCGGCGAATGGTGGGGTGACACGCGCCACCCGGAGGCGATCCGGGGGATCCTCGAGCGCCATGGGCCGATGAACGGCTGGGGCCGCGACGCCATCGCCGAGGTGTTCCTGCACGATGTGGACCCCGAGGTCATCCGCGATACGGAGCGCTTCAGCGGCGCTCCGGGGGAGGGGATGTTCACCGAGCCCTGGCCGCTCGCGACATGGCCCGACGTGAGGACGCGGGTGCTCGTTCCCACAGGCGACCGGCTGTTCCCGCCGAGCTTCCAGCGCCGTGTGGCCGGAGAACGTCTGGGCATCGAGATCGACGAGATGCCCGGCGGGCACCTCCCGATGCTCGCTCGCCCGCTGGAACTCGCCGAACGTCTCATCGAGCTGGCGCGCGCCGGCGGATAGACGCAACGGTCGCGGTGCCGCTCGCGCGCTAATCGGATCGCCGCGGGCGTGAGCTGCTCTTCGGTGGCAGGCTTCGGGTGAAGCGCAACCCGCGCCGCACCCATGCGCTCAGCTGCCGGCGTGTCGCTATCCCGTCCGGTGCGACGCGAATCCAGCCCCTCATCGGGCGCCCGCCCATGTGGACGTCGTCCGTGTGCGCGCGGGCGAGCGCGGCCTCGTGCTCGTCGGCGCCCACGCGGAGCATGAGACCGCCCCGCGAGGACACCGCGACCATGAGGTTGCCGTCCAGGAGGAAGGCGAGGCCTCCGAACATCGCCATTTCACTGAGCCCATCCTCGTCGGCGAGCAGCTCGCGGACCCTGTGGGCGAGTTCTTCGTCGTAGGCCATGCCTGCCGGTTCAGCCTTTGATCTGGATCGTTGCCGTGCCGATCACCTCGTTCGCCTGCAGGCCGCTGCCGAAAGCATCCACGCCGAGCGCGGTGATCTCGGTTGGGATCTTGCTGAGCGTCACCGAGTGCTTGCTGCCCACCGCCTTGACGTGCGCGGTGTTCAGTGTGAACAGGGTGACACCGGTCGGCGGCGTGAAGTTCGACGAGGTGATGGTGACCTTCGAAGCGCTCGCGATGGTGATGACGGGACTGCTCACGCTCGCGCTGCTCGAGCTTTCGAACAGGCCGCCGACGTCGAGGTGGCTTTCGGTCGATATTCCCCCGGTTGCGTCCAGGGTGCCGCGGCCGGTGGCGGAGTTCAGCGAGCCGTGGGTGATCGGGAACGTGATGACGCCGCTCGCCGTTTCCGCCGCGGGCGCGACGGCTGTGGTCTTCGTCCCGATCGTGCTCCCGAGGCTGCTGTTCAGGCTGGACCAGACTTTCGAGGACCACGTGATGGTGAGCGTCCCGCTGGTCGCCTTGACGGTATAGGCCTTCGGTTTGTGGGCGGCCGCCGATGCAGCTGCTGCGCTCACCGCCGATCCTGCCGCAGCGATCGTCAGGGTTGCCAGGAGCACCGACGTGAGCGCGCGGCGCGCGCGCGTGACGGTGGATCCGGCGGCGGGGTCGGTCAACTCCAGGTTTCGCATCTAGCCCTCCTCGTTTGCGTTCCCGGAGAGGCGCACACCACCCGGGCCGACGCTCGGGATCATAGGGACCCAAGGGGTCCTCGCTGAGGTCGGCGCCGGCATGCTCGCTGGGCGCCCGGAGGCGCACGCTGCCGTGCCGTCAGGCATTTTCCCGGACCGGCTCACGGTCGCCGGGCTCACCCGCGTCGACCGTCTGGGACGCGAGTAGCATTCGCGGCCCGAGAAGGATCCAGAAAGGAACCAGATGGGATTCACCGACAAGCTCAAGGACCTCAAGACGCAGGCCGAAGGTACCGTATCCGAGCACAGCGATCAGATTCACCAGGCCGTCGAGAAGGTCGCGACCACGGCGGACAAGAGCACCGGCGGTAAATACACGGACAAGATCCAGCAGGCCGGCTCGAAGGCGGACAGCCTGGTCGCGGGCATCGGCTCCGACGCCGACGCGGCGGAGGCGGCAGAGCCCGGCGCCGACACCGAGCAGTAGCCGCCGGCCGTTAAGCGGTGATCGGCACGTGCCCCGGCTGGCTGCCCACGCGCTCCAGCCACGACCGGATCCCGGGGTAGGGGCCGAGGTCGAAGCCGGCCTCGTGGGCTACGTGGGTGTAGGCGTACAGGCAGATGTCGGCGATCGTGTAGCTGCCGGCGACGAGGAAGGGCTCCTCCCCGAGCCGCCGTTCCATCGCGTCGAGCGCCGCATACCCGCCGTCGAGCCTCGCCTGGGTCTCGGCCGGCGGGTGGGGTGTGCGAGCGACCGCCACCCAGAAGCGCAGCACTGCGATGTACGGCTCGTGCGAGTACTGCTCGAAGAAGAGCCACTGCAGCACCTTGGCCCGGTCGAACGGGTCCTGCGGCAGGTACGCCGTCCCGTCCGCGAGAAACCAGATGATCGCGTTGGACTCGGCGAGCGGACGGCCGTCGTCGAGGACCAGCGTGGGAACGCGCAGCGCGGGATTCAGCTCCCCGAGCACCTCCAGTCGGCTTGAACGGTCGACGACGTCCATCTCACGCCTGTCGTAGGGGATCCCGAGGTGGGCGAGCAGCAGCCGCACCTTGTAACAGTTGCCCGAGATCTGGGAGTTGTAGAGGAGCACGGGCGATCGAGCTCGGGCGCCCGGCGCGAACTCAGACGGAGAGCGCTGCCCGCACCACGCCGCCCATCTCGGCGATGGCCTCGCGTGCGCCGGGACCGTAGTTGATCGTGTTGATGAAACCGTGGACGTAGCCGGGGTAGCGCCGCATGATCGTGCGCACGCCCGCGTCGATGAGTCTCTCCCCGTAGGCCTCGCCCTCATCCCGGAGCGGGTCGAACCCGGCCGTGACGACCATCGCCGGGGCGAGCCCCGAGAGGTCCTCGGCCAGCAGCGGCGACGCGCGCGGGTCGCTGAGGTCGTCCTCGGGTGAGAGGAACTGCTTCTCATACCAGTCCATGTCGTCCTGCGTGAGGAAGAAGCCATCTGCGAACGTGGTGCGCGAACGTGAGACGCGTGTGACATCGGTGACCGGGTAGATCAGCAGCTGGAATGCCGGCGAGGGGCCGCCGTCGGCGGCCGAGAGCTGCGAGGCGACGGCCGCGAGGTGGCCGCCGGCACTGTCGCCCGCAACAGCGACGCGCACCGGATCGGCTCCGAACTCGTGCGCGCGTGCGACCGCGTCGCGGAACGCGGCGAGCGCGTCGTCTATCGCCGCCGGGAAACGGTGCTCCGGGGCGAGCCGGTAGTCGACGCTCAGCACGCTCGCTCCCGAGCTCCTGGCCAGCATCCGGCAGACCTGATCATGGGTGTTCAGGTCGCCCGCGACGAAGCCGCCGCCGTGGAAGTACACGACAAGTCCGCCGGGCTCTCCGGCCGGCAGCTCCGCTGGCCTGAACAGCCTCGCCGCGAGCTGCCCCGCGGCACCGGAGACCCTGCAGTCCCGCACCGCGACACCGGGCGCCGGTGGCCCCGCGACGACCCGTGATGCCTCGGACAGATATGCGCGCGCGTCGGCGGGTGTGCCCTGGCTGAGGATCGGGCGGGGTTTGCGCTCGGCCAGCTTCAGAAGGACCTGTGTGTCGAGGTCAAGCTCCAGCCCGTCGAGGCGCACGGGTTTGCCGGCGATGCGGCGTTTGGCCCGCACCGGCAGTGAGCCCAGCCCCTTGGCGGCCGCGGCCTGCAGGCGCTCGGCGGGTGTCAACGGTGTCATTGCGCTCACGGCAGTGGATGGCTCGGGACTCGAAGGGGTACAGGCACGCAGTGATGCTCTCACATACAGCCGTCCCTGAGGCAGTGCCGCGCGCGGACGGCGCCTCACCCGACGATATGGACAGGTGCCCCGATCGGGAGATGGTGCGCGAGGTAGGTGATGTCCGCGTTGCGCATTCGGATGCAGCCGTGGGAAGGCCGGCCGGGGATCAGTTCCGGTTCGTTCGTGCCGTGGATGCCCACCACGCCGCCGGCTGGCCATTCGGTGAGCACCGAGTAGTCGCTGGTGCCGAACGCGTAGGGGCCATACAGCGTTTCCCCTGGAACGCTCAGCAGCTCGCGCACCCAGAAACGCCCGGTCGGCGTCGGCGTCGAGGACTTGCCCACGCCCACCGGTGCGCTCCAGATCGACTGTCCGTCCCTGAAGAGGGTCGCGCGCAGCAGGCTGATGTTCACCCGCAGCGCCATGTCCGTTCCGTGAAACCCGCCGAGGTCCGCGCGGAGGACCCAGCCGGTGCGGCCGTTCGGCCTGCCGGGGATGCGCAGCCGCACCCACGACTGCCCGGACGCGTCCGTGGCCTGGTCGAGCAGCAGGTAGACCTCTGGGAAGCCTTCCTCGGTGAGCATGTGGAGCGAACCGACGACGCCTGCCGAAGCCGACGGCGCAGACCGGATGCTCGCCCGCTCGCGCGGATGCGCCCAGTGCGTGAAGGTGCTCTCGTTGGAGAGCACCCGGACCGCCGCCGCGGGCTGTGCGTCAGCCGCGGGCGCCGCACCGCAGCACGCCAGTGCCGCGGCGACCGCGATGGTCACGGTCGTGCGCCGCGAGGTGAGTGCGGAGGACCACGGACGCCTGCGCCGAAGCACAGGGTCAGAATAGCCGCAGCACGAAGCCCGACGAGAGGACGCCCGCGATGATGAACCGACAGAGCTCCACGTGGCGAACGGGCGGACTCGCACTCGCGATCCTCGCCGCGTCCCTCATGTTCGCTGCTGCTCCAGCCGCGTTCGGCGCGAGCACGAAGGGCACAGGCCTGCTCGTGACGTTCGCCGCCAGGGTATGTCCGACGTACACCGACATCACCGCCAACCGGGCCCGCAACGACATCCAGGAGAGCCTGCGTGACCTCGGCGAAGACACCCCCTACGCGGACGGGCAGGCGATGGACCCGGCCGTGGAGGCGGCCCACCAGCCGAACTGCGCGCCGCTGCCGGGCTGGACGTTCACGCTCGGGACCAGCTACAAGACGCGTGCTGTCAGCGGCCCCTGGGGATCCCTCTCGATAGTCACCGGTGCGTACGCGGGCGCTCCGACGACGCTCGCGTCGACCCCGCTGCTCGACCAGGCGGGCCGTCCCACAGGGCAGAGCATCGCGGGTGCGACCACGATCGAACTCACGCAGGCGCAGGCCAACCAGGCGTCGCGCCCGAACAGCCTCTGGGTGCAGGGCGGCACACCCACCGACCCGATCCTCTACCAGCAGCACCCGGGCGAGTACGGGTTCGGGGCACTGCGCTGCGCGCTCGACGACCTCAACGGCGACAACGTCGAGTGGGTCGGCTTCCCCAGCGGCGTGAAGCACGTGTTCTGCTTCGCCTACTACGTCTCACCGCCGCCGACGAGCGGGACGATCGTCATCCGCAAGCAGATCCAGGCGCCGGCCGGGACCGCCGAATCGTTCTCGTTCACCGGCAACCTCTCATTCAACGGCAGCGGCACGTTCAGCCTCGCCGTCCCCTCAGGGCAGACCAGCGCGCAGCAAACGTTCATTCGCGGGCAGGTCCGTCCGGGCGAACCGCCGTGGACGGTCCAGGAGGTAATCCCGCCCAACTGGCGCCTGAGCGGCCTCGCCTGCACATCCGCCACGGGTGCGAGCCCGACGGTCGTGCAACCCGCGGAAGCACGCGCCACGATCGTTCTCGGTGCGAGCGACACCGTCACGTGCACGTACACGGACGAATTCGTCCCCCCGCCCGGCGGTCTGCTGATACGCAAGGTCACCTACGGGTCGACCGGCCAGTTCGGGTTCGCCGCCGCGCCGTCAGGCGGCGGCGCTTCCGTCACGGCGTCCGCTGCGACCACGAGCGAAGGCGAGGCGGTCGACGCCTCACCGAGCC
>Ga0182013_10000534_pt1 | contig 52076 bp, 40 predicted proteins | sample 612S2MmetaG_FD_120487 | JGI IMG/M metagenome (GOLD analysis project Ga0182013, IMG submission 120487) | Permafrost microbial communities from Stordalen Mire, Sweden - 612S2M metaG | ecosystem: Environmental > Terrestrial > Soil > Wetlands > Permafrost | place: Sweden: Stordalen | collected...
AAACGCGGCCGCTGCCCCCCCCTCATCCTTCAATTTGCCGTCCACGGGAAGAAACCACGCCTCGGAAACTCATTCACCCATTCAGCGCGAAGGAAGCGCGAGCTAAATCAGAGGTTCCCTAAGGCTTCGCCGAGAGTCTTCATTGAAACTATCTCGCTCGATACATAGAGGGAGGTGGGCGCAAATTTCTGATGAAGGTCGAGCATGGGTAGGAATGAGCTGGACCTGGCTTCATTGGCCGCGACATTGATCCTCATCTCGCCGGTTGTCTCGCCTATCGCGGCTTGGTGTACTGACCAAAGCGGGTCTCTTTTCGAACGGGCAGCAAGAACCTTGAAGGCCTCCGAGGTCGGCTCGAATGAAATGATTCGGCCGGGGAAACCGGATAGCCTTAGCTCTTCGGCGAAATCGCCTGTATTTGCTCCAACGTCAATCGTAGTTTGAATGCGGTTATGAGTGGTCAATCGAATGCGTCGTCCGCTCGGCTGGCCGTCGGTTCGCACCAATTCAATTCCCATGTGACGCAGCAGCCTGTTTGTTTTTTGCCGCGCGGTGTATAGGAGTGTCATATCGGTCCCTGCCGGAGGCGCCAAAAACCCGCCGCCATGCCGCAGCAGCTTCGAGGATTGAGCAGGATCATCTAATTGCTCTCCGCGGGTCGTCTTGAATATCCTGCGCCGAAAGCCGAGTTAAACCGCCTCCGGTGTCAGACCCGCCGGGTCGCCCGCTCGTCCAGGACCTTCAGAACCGTGACGGCGCTGTTCGCCGCCCGCCAAGTTTTTGGGGCTTTTGGCATTACGGCGCCTTGTAGATTGCTGCCGACCCCACCGCGCCCAGAATACCGGATCCGCTGATGAGAGCCGTTTTCCAGCCGCTAATCGGGATGTATAGCGCGTCGTTGAGCTGAAGCTGAACGGGAGCGGCGTGCCCCGTTTCCATTTTCGCAAGCGGCACTTTGAACTCTACAAACCCGCTTCCCTGCCGGCGAACGACGGTGGCCGACTTTGTAGAGGCCTGCAGAATGGTGCCTCCCGCCAGGGAGACAGCTTGAATGACGCTCAGGGACCCGCCATTGACCATTAGATACCCGCCCGGCCGATTGACTGCACCGAGAATATAGATCACTCCAGCCCTCTTCACCAGGACCGTATCTCCAGGTTCCACCATGGGGCTTTCCAGCGGCGCCGGGTTTTCGTTCTGAAGATACCTGACTCGCTGCGTGTTCACTTCCCCACTCTCGGTTTTATGTTGAATCTCGATTTCATTTCCTGCCGCAAGGGTCTCTCCGCCGGCCAGGGCCAGTACATCTCCCAGCGGCGTGGGCGCAAGCAGCGGCACTCTGCCCGGAGTCTGGACTTCGCCCATGACCGAGACATCGCGAGCAGAGTATTGCAGGACATTCAATGTCACTTGTGGGTCCTTCAATATCTCCTGCATTGCAAGCGCCTTGGAAATCGTGTTCTGGGCTTCGGAAAGGCTTTCTCCGCCAATGTGAACCGTCCCTATCAGAGGAACCGTGGCGTCTCCCTGCGCATCGATCCGCAGCGTGGTGGACATCTCCGGAGTATCATAAACGTCCATCTGGAGAAGATACCCGGGCGCGAGGCGCATGGTTTCGAAGCCTTCCGGCGCGGGCGACATCTGAGCCGTAGAAGTCACCGGCGACTGCCGTCTTTGGGTCGAGCCCGAGTTTTGCTCGATATTCCCTGGCACGCTGGGGGCAGTTTGCTGCGCCCCCACCCACGCCGGAACCACAAGACTAAGGGCGAGACAGGTGAACACCCGCTTACCGAAGAGGCAGTTCATCAATTTACCTGGGGCCATCGACATAGTAGCTGTCCTTCCCGTAAGTGTATCCGTAGCCATAGTAGGAAGCAGACCTTGTATCTGCTCCGTTCACCACGATGCCAAGATCGTGCGAGCTGACCTTGCCCATGAGCGCCAATGTTCGTTGAAAGAGCCGCTTTGTGGTCTTGCCTGCGCGTATCACCACGATGTACCCGTCGGCAACGGACGCGATCAACTGGGAGTCGGTAACCACCAGGGCCGGCGGGCTGTCGATGAAGATGTAGTCGAACTGCGTCCTCAATTGGCCGATCAGCTCGGCAAACCGCTTGGATCCCAGCAATTCAGAAGGGTTGGGCGGTGTCGGCCCAGTCGTCATAATGAAGAGAGTTTCAATGTCGGAAGAAGTCTGGATTAGTCCTTCAATTGGCCTGGCACTGGTGAGATAGTTGCTGAGACCCACATCATTCGAGCAATTGAAAAGCCTTTGGGCGCCGGGTCGGCGGAGGTCTGCATCCAGAAAAAGAACCCGGTCACCCTGAATTGCAAAAGCGCTGGCGGTGTTAAGACAAGTCGTCGACTTTCCTTCTGAAGGCGCGCCGCTGGTAACCAGCATGACCTTCGGAGGCTGCTCAGCCCGAGTCATCAGAAGCGCTGTTCTCAGCACCCGGTATGCTTCAGCAATGTGAGACCGGGGCGCGCGCATTACCCACGCAGCCGGCTTCTTGTCCGTTTCCTTCTCGGCCTTCAACGGACTTCCGTACTTGCTCGCAATCGAGCTCTTTTGCAGAAAGTCCGGAATCACCCCAATTACGGGCATCGGCGTAACCTCTTCCACTTCTTCCGTCGTTGACAGGGAATCGTCGAAATAGTCCCACAAAGCTGCCGCGATTGTTCCAAGCACAAGCCCCAGCACAGCGCCGAGGCCAACAGCCCTGACGGTTTTGGGCGACGACGGATGCGCCGGGTAGCGTGCCGGGTCAACCAGGGTGATGTTCGATGCCTTGATTCCTGCCGCCACGCTTGCTTCTTCCAACTTCGTGTAGAGGTCTTCGTACAGGGCCCGATTAGAGAGCGCTTCCTCCTGAAGCAAGAGCAACTGGTCTGCCTTGGCGCTGACTTTGTTGACCTCCGCCTCTTGCGCCGCCACTCTTTGGCGTATGCCATTTTCAGCCAGGACAGCGAGATCGAGATCGTTCTTTGTCCGCGTCCGAATTCTGTCGAGTTCCATCCGAATCTGGCCATTCAGCGCATCTTCCTGAATGTGTAGCTGGATGAGAGCGGGGTTCCTGGCGCCGTACTTGGTGGACGAACCTGCAATCTGAACCTTCAGTTGGGCTTGCTGCTGCCGCAGCTGCTGGAGCAACTGAAGGTCCGAGCTGCCAGGACCGAGTACAGAATCTTGTCCCAGCCCGGTGACCAGGGCGCTTGAGCCGATGCCTAACACCACATCCGGGTCCTGGGTCTCCGTCATGCGGTAGATCGCTTCCTTGGCAATTCGCGACACCTCCGCGTTCGTCAGGTCTCGATTCAAGTCGAGGAGACGCTCCAAGGGCACATTATCGGAGGAAACAACCTCGCCCTCCGGCCCTGCTTGACCTCCTGATTGCCGCCCCGCGCCGGGCGACATGGTCATCCCCACCAGGCCGGATTCCCGTTGATACTGCTCCACCTTTTCCTGGCTGTCGGCAACTCTTCTTTTCAAATCGGCCAACTGGTTGGACAGCCAGGATGAAGCTTTCGAAGACGCCTGATACCGCGCCTGCGTGTATTCCTCGATATAGGCATCAACGACGGCGTTTGCGATCTCCGTGCTTCGTTTCGGATCTGTGTCAGTGTAGGTGACAGTGAGGAGCCTGGTGCCTTTCACCAGCTTCACATTCAGCCTGGCGGCAAATATGTTGAGCAGTCTCTCTCGCTGGAGCGGCGCATTTTCCAGCGGCATACCGGTCTCGACACCAAGTGGAGTATTCAATTCCCTGTCCTTCGCGGGAATGGCGTAGGGCGGCTCCTTATCCAGCTTGAGCTGTTCGACGACGTTCAGGGCGGTGCTATCGCTCAAGATCACTGACTGCTGGGTCAGCAGATCCACGTTCAACTGATCGCTCGCTCCACCCAGCTCGGAGGCAATGCCCGACAGGTCGTCCAGGCCTAAGGAGTTGCCACTTTCCTTGTTGACCTCAATCGTGGCCGTCGAACTGTACTGCTTTTGCGTGACGAGGACCCAAAATACGGCCAGGCCGACGCCGATGACAAACGCGGCGAGGATTACCGATTTCCGCCTTCGAAGCATGAGGACGATGTGACGGAGCTCGAGTTCGGTCTCGGGCAGGGACTTGAAGCCGGACGCGCCGGTTTGCGCCGATCTAGGACCGTTCGGCGCATTTTGCTTAAACGGCATTTGTGAGTCTACCTTCTGATAACGTTAGCCAAGCTTGCAAAGGTGGAAGATGGGCTGTCTCAGGTATCCCGGTCATGGCGGCTTTCGACCGGTCGTACTTTGAAAACACTCTGCTTGCCGAGATGCTTGTCGCCAAGAAATTCTGCAGCCGATCACGGCTCAAGTGTGAACTTGCGAATTCCCAGTAACTGCAACGTCACGTTCCATGCGAACCTGGGATTGTTGATCAGATATCGTTTCCATAGCCTGCGAGGCTCCTGGATGAGTCGATGGAACCATTGCAGGCCGGCGCTTTTCATCCACCTCGGCGCATCCCGGATTGCACCGGTGTGAATGTCGAATCCGGCGCCCACGCCGACCATGAGTGTCGCGTCAAGCCGGGACATATACTCCGCCATGAAACGCTCCTGCTTCGGGGTACTCAACCCAACCCACACGATGTCGGGCTGCGCTTTCTTCACCCGGGCAATCAGTTCAGCCTCTTCCTCGGCTCGAAGGGGCCTGAAGGGAGGAGTGAAAGTTCCCACTATCTCCACGCCGGGAACAAGCTCAGCAAGTGTGACAGCAAGGCGCTCGGCAATCCCTTCCTTGCCGCCATACAGGAATTGCTTGTATCCCCGCTCGACTGAGAGGCGGCACAATTCAATCATGAAGTCGGGGCCGTATACCCGGCGCATCGAACGGTGGCCCTGGAGCCTTGCCACCCACACCGTGGGCATGCCATCCGGCGTGGTGAAAAAGGAACTGTTCAGTATCCGGCGGAATTGCGAGTCGGACTGCGCTTCAACAATTCCGTGAACACCGGTGACGCATATGTATCCTTGCTGCTTCGATTGAAGCAGCAGATCGCTCAACCGGACCGCGTCTTCCATGTTAATTACGCTGATGCCGACACCCAGCACGTTGGCGCGTGCGACCGCGGGGAGACTGGACTCAATCGATTTCGAATTTTCAGCAACTTGGGCCACGATCCATCCCTCTTTGTTTAAGGCCGCCGGCGATGGTCACACACCGCGCATGGCAAACACAACCGTGTGGAGCAGGATGGCAAAGTCCATGAAGAAGCTGCGATTGCGAATGTAATAAATGTCGTAATGAATATTCTCGTGGATCAAGTAAGCGCGATCCGCGCTAAGCTGCCAGAGGCCGGTAATACCTGGGGCCACCTGGAGGCGCTGTCTTTCCTGCGCAGTGTATTGCTGCACGATGAACGGCATCTCGGGGCGTGGCCCCACAAGCGACATTTCTCCCCTCAGCACATTAATCAGCTGGGGCAACTCATCGAGGCTGGTGCGCCGCAGGAAACGCCCGATTCGGGTAATTCGAGGATCCTGGGACTTTTTCGGCGAGTAGTCGTATCGTGACGCATCGACGTGCATGGTCCTGATCTTGACGATGTCGAACAGGACACCCTTCCTGCCCACCCTTTTTTGGCGGAACAAGATCGGGCCGGGGGAATCGATTTTAACCAGAGTGAGAAGGGTCAGCCACAGTGGGGCCAGCACCACGGTCAGCGTAAGAGCCGCCAAGATGTCGAACAGTCGTTTAGCATATTCATATAGCCAGTCACGAGACGGCTGGCCCACCATACACAGCAATATGCCGTCAATGTCCGCATACTCCGTCCAGTAATCCGGTCGAACCGCTTGTCTTGGCACGAAGGCCAACCGGGCATGCGCGGCGCGAGCAACCATTACTGCTTCTTCAAATTTCTTCGGAGGCAGGCTGGGGATGGCAACCATCAAGAAATCGCATTCCAGCTCGTCCAGAAGTTCCTTGCTTACGCGCCTCGACATCACCCTGATTGAGTGTTCGCGCCTGTAGGCGGATTCGAATACTTCCTCGCCTTCCAACTGCGGATTGTCGTCAACCAGCGCTACCGGAATCAAGCCTAGCTTGGGGGACCGCACCAGCGCGGAAAATACGCGTTGCCCGCTTGAGCCGGCGCCGTAGATAAGTACCCGATGCACGCCTATGCCTCGCGCTCGCAGTCTCCGCACGAAAGCAAAGAGGACTTGCTTTTCCGCAACCTGGAGCACGGGGACGAAGAAGAGCGCGATGATAAAAACCCATCGGGAGAATACATGGCCGGTGAAGTAGGTGAGGGGGAGAATCAATAAGAAACTCTGCAGCGAAACGCGAAGCGTTCGCTCCGTCTCCCGGATGCGCAGCAAACTGTTTCCCGGCCGGTAGGCACCGTCACGATCGAGGAGAATGACATAGATGACCGCCATGCCGATTGCAATCAGGCCAATCTTGTGCGTGGAGTAATGGAGCCCTTTTCCAAGATGCAAAAAGTGATAGATTCCATACCCGGCTATCACGGCAATAAAGACAGTGACGGCATCGGCCACGGCCTCACAGGCCGTCAGGATTTGATGAAATCGATTGCTGATGGATACCGAGCGTTCGATCGGGGGAACAGCTACCGCGTCCTCGAATTTTTCGGCAAATGAGTGTGTAGGATCTGCACCTGTATGACTCACGGCTCATTCCTCTCGGTGTGGGAGACGTTACGCCCGCTTTCGTCAAAGCAAAGACTGTTGGAATCTAAGCTCGTTTTGGCGAGGAGGGTTCCAGGACATTCAACCAGAAGGCCGAGTATTCATTGATTGCTTCACGGTCATTTACGCTTTGCAGGTTATAGGTATCGCCCAGCTTTGCAAGCTGTGGTTGAGCCACAACGGTCAATGCGATTGCTACTGTGATCATGGCGGGATTCAGGTTCCGAATCTTGCCTGACTCGATATTGGCAGTGAGATACCCCATGATCGCGCTGAACAGCGGTCCCAACTGCTGCACGCAGATCGCCTCTGCCTTGCCTCGGTGCTCCATAAAGGCCACGATGACGAGGCGAAGCAATGCCGGGGAGAATGTGGCGGCGTCCGATAGCAGCCTGAATATCTGCGGCAGGGCTACCTCCGGCGCCTGATGCTGCAAGTCTCTGCCCAGCGAGTCAAAGCGCGGCTTGATGGACTCGAAACTGGAAATAAGAGCCGACCAGAAAATATCTTCCTTGTGCTCGAAGTATCGATAGATCGTAACTTCGCTCACGTCCGCAAGACGAGCGATATCCTTCGTACTTGTGCCACGGTAGCCTTGTACGGAGAATAAAGCCGTCGCGGCGTGCACAATTCTGCTCGGCACCGCCGATTTGCCTGGTGTGAGAATCACCGGATACTCTCCCGATCTCTTACAAGGGTTGGGTACATCTTGATTGGAATTTCAAATGTTTCTCGCCGCTCAATGCAGGGGAATGATTGAGGGTCGGAGTAGGCTGGGGAGGGTTGCTCGCACTACGGGGAGGATCTTTGTGCGCCATCAGACTACTGCCAGCGTTAATCCTCGTCCGGCTCAAGCTCATCGGCCAGCACTTCGACGGCTGCATGCTGGTTGATCAGTTCCAGTGTCAAAACGAACTTAAGGCTGCTTTTCTTGCGAATGAGCACACCCTTGACACCTTGTATAGGTCCACATTTGACCCGAACCCTTTGTCCAACCACAAGCTCCTGGTAAGGCTCGATTCTTTCGCGGCAAAAGTCGGAGCGCAGGAAGTCAATGTCAGAGCCGGCAATTGGAAGCGGCTCTTTTGCATTGCCGACGATCCTCAGGACGCCGGGCGATCCGAGCACCAGCGATCGTTCGGTGCGCGCGATCTTCGCAAAGATGTATGTGGGGAAAAGAGGCTGGACGATCTTGACTCGCTGCCGGTTCTTCCATAGCCGTAAGCTTGTGCAGGTGGGAAGAAAGGTCTCAATCTGTCGCACTTCAAAATGCCGAGCTACGGATTGCTCGTTGCGCGGGACCGTGAATATCGCGTACCACTTTCGATCAACCGGCGTATCTCCGGTTTCCTGTTCCGGCATTGCCTCCGGGTGCACAACCTTGCCGGACGTCCGCGACTGAGTGCCTGGCATCTCGCTCTCCTGATTCAGCTGACGCGAAAAGACGCCAGGTTGACTGAGCAATTAGCTTTGGCTGGAGAAATCTAACAGTCGTGCAAGGCTTCGCCAAGCTCCCTTAGCATCGCTGCCTGGAAGTGAAGACACCTGTACATCAGTCCTCTGGGAACCTGTTGAATCCCGAGAGTCTCTCACCTTCATCGCGCTCTGATGCGAGTAGGTCCATCTTAAGCTATTACTTAACCCGGGAAGGCAGGTATAATACGACACATTGCGTCAAACGACGCCATATTCGGAAGTTCCAGGAATTAACCGGAGAAATTGGAGCGAATTGACCTATCTATGAAAGTGCAAATCCCAAAAAAGGGAGGGGAAAGTGCGTTAGTACTTGCTTTCATTCCTCGTTTCATAGCAGGGTTCCGGTCACAATCGTACGATGAAAACTAAAATTTCAAAAAAATAAGGCTGTCGCTCTCCCGCCAATCTCGGAACCGAGCGATTAACTGCGTCCCCTCATTCACAGCTCAATGGATCGAGCTTTTTCGCTTTTCAGCGAGGGAAATGAAGGTTTCCGGTGGCGACCGATAATCCGATCTCTCAAAACCGCCTTGATTCGTGGAAGGCAATTGCAGTGTATTTGGGACGGAGCCCACGAACCCTTCAACGATGGCATCGGAATTACGGAATGCCCATCTACCAGCTCGGAGGCCGCTCCGGGAGTATCTTCGCCTACGCGGATGAGCTGGATGCATGGTTGAGAACGCTCAACCGGAAGGCTGGCGCCCAACCGCGAGGGGCCCGAGTGGATTCACTGGATCACCCTTCATCGGCTGCGATTCGTACCGGCGGCAACAATGAACCGCTCAGCTCAGCTTCGCAGGCATCGGCGACGGAACAGGCGAACCTGAAGGTCGCGCGGGCCGTCAAGATGTGGGAGAATCTCTCTTCATCCGATCTGAGGGCGATCATTCGCCGACTCCGGGAGGCCATCGATCTCGATTGCGAAAATGCCAGCGCCTTTGCCTGGCTCTCCCAAATCCTGACTGCAGATTGCATCCTGGGTACGGCCGACGGCGCAAGCGCCCTCCATACGGCCGCAGCCGCGCTGGCCAAGGCGCTGGAGACCAATCCGGGATTGGCAGAGGCACAGTGCGCTCTTGGATGGCTGCAGATGCTCCATGGGCGAAACTGGCAAAGTGCCCGTCGGCTGTTTGAAGAGTCGGAAGGACGAGGGCCAGCCGGGGCGTCGAGCCTCATCGGCCGGGCCCTGCTGCACATCGCGGAAGGGTGCTTAAACGAAGCATCCGAATTGCTGCTTGAAGCTTCCAGCGCAAATCCACTTAGCGGCTTTTCGATGGCCTTGCGAGCCTGGACAAGTTTCCTCAATCATCAATTTGAGACCGCTCTCACAATCGTGCACCGGTCTCGCGCAAGCGGACATTCGGGGCACCTGCTGGATAGCGTCGAGGCTCTCGTTCACACCCAGCTGCCCGAGCCGGCAATCCTCATCGAGCGAATCTCAGCTCTGGCCACTGTCTCTCCGCGGCATCTGGTCGCGCGGGGCGCACTCGGATACGTCTATTGCAAAATCGGTGAGCATGAGCAGGCGAAGGAAATCTATAAGGCCCTCGCAGGGCCTGAAATCCAAGGCATAGGTCACCAATCGTATGCTGTCGCTCTGGTGCTGATCGGCTTGAATCGACATGAGGAAGCGGCGAAACGGCTGGAACAATCGTACGGCGAAGGATCAATCTGGAGCCTGGGCTTCCGATCCGATCCTGTCCTGGCGACGCTTCGCGACGATCTGATCTTCCAGGAGCTAATGGAGAGAATTGATTATCCCTGATCCGGAACACCTGTTTAGAGTCGGTGAATCCAGCGGGCGAGCTTGCACGCCTTTATGACAACATCAAATTCCGAACACCTGAAAAAAGCCTTTCAGAACGATTCACACCGAATGACTTGCTCCGGTTCCTGAGCCGCGCCTATACTCGCTCAGTCAGGAAGCTGACGCTTCAAAAGCCGGCACGACGAGCGAGCTGACCCGAGGGGAAACACCATGCGTAAGCAATTATTCGCGGCTCTCACACTTTCACTGCTTGCCGCCCCCATCGCCGCCTTCGGCGATGCCAGCTACGAGCGGACCACGCAGTTGACCGGCGGCCAGTTGATCGACTCCATCAAGAACATGCCCTTCATGGGAAAGCAGATGAGGGCGCTTACCGACCCTACCAGCGAGACGACCATGGTGCGCGGCAACCAGAAAGCCGTCGTCCGCAAGGACTCGACCGAGATCACCGATCTCGATAAGCAAGTGATCATCCGGATCGACAACGTTAAGAAAACCTATAGCGTAATGACCTTCGACGACATGCGCAAATTCATGGCCGACCTGCCCGCCAGGATGGCCCAGATGCAGCAGCAGATGAAGGATGCCCAGGCCAAGTCGCAGCAGCAGCAAGGTCCCGCCGTTCCGCCGAATCTCCAGTTTGCCGTGACGGCCAATGTGACTGACCCCGGCGTGACCAAAGACATCGAAGGCAAGACGGCCAAGCAGCAATTCCTGACCGTGAAAACGGTCGTCACCGATACCAACAATCCCGGCACCAGCATCACCTATTCCTTGACCACCGAGATCTGGACTACTCCGGAAGTTCCCGCCGAGATGAAGGCCGTCGAGGAGTTCGACCGGCGCTTCGCTGAGAAACTCATGCAGGGCCAGGACGCCGCAGCGATCATGGCCCAATGGAGGGCCATGGCAAACAACGGTGGCGCTGGAATGGCGATGCTGTTCAGCGGCAAGCCCGGCGCAGCCGATGCCCTGGCGCAAATGCAGAAGGAGATGGATAAGATCAAGGGCACGCGCATTCTCGAGATCACCCGCATGGGTGGTACGGGCACCGGCATCCAGCCTCCCCAGGCAGGCGCGGCGCCGGACTCGAACGGTGGACAAGGAGCCGGCCAGGCCGCTTCCAACAATACCCAGAGCCAAAGCAGCGGGTTCACTCCCGGCGGCGCCATCGGCGGCGCGCTCATGGGCGCCTTTCACAGGAAGAAGTCCAACCCTCCGCCTGACTCTTCAACGGCCTCCACCACCCCCGCCGCCACAACCCCGGGTGCTGCCTCTCAGCCGACTGACGTCACCCTCATGGAGACCACCACCAAGACTCACAACTTCTCCACCGACCCTGTTCCATCGTCGGCCTTCGATATCCCCGCCGGCTACCAACAGGTGCCTTCGCCTATGCTCCAGAACTCGCAAAAATAGTCCTCCACTGCCCAAGATAAAACCCTCATGCCGCGCCACAGGCTGAGGGTTTTATCTGAGCAAAGACTTGAATGTCGAAATTAGAATGGCCATCGCGTGGGCCTGAATAGGCGCTACGCTCAACCTTGAGCGGCTTTCCCCGTTTCATAGGGCAGCGTGAAATAGAACACCGCCCCCTGGTTCGCCTGGCTTTCCGCCCATATCTTTCCCCCGTGCCGCGAGATGATCCTCAGGGCTGTCGCCAGGCCGATCCCCGTGCCTTCAAACTCACCCTGCGAGTGCAGCCGCTGAAACGGCCGAAACAGGCGGTCGGCGTAGCGCGGATTAAAACCCGCCCCGTTGTCGCGAACAAAATACACTGTGCGCGCCGCCTCTTCCGTATACCCGAATTCGATCTCTGCCGCTTCCAGCCTGGAGGTGTACTTCCAGGCATTGCCCAGCATGTTCTCAAGCACCACTTGCATCAGGCCTTCGTCGGCAATGACTCTCGCCCCTGGCGCCACCGTGAATCGCACCTGCCGCTTCCCTTTATCCTGGTCCTTCAACGCCTTGGCAATCGACTCGGCCATATGGCTCAGGTCGATTGGCGTGCGGCGCAGCGGCGTGCTGGTGGCGCGCGACAGGTTCAGCAGGTCCTCAATCAGCGCGGACATGCGGTCGGTTCCCTCGATCAGCCTTCCAATCAGGCCGCCAGCCTCGGTGCTTTGCTGCTTAGGCGCAGATTGCTGCAGCAGGAATGCAATGTTGGCAATGTGCTGCAGCGGACCCCGGAGGTCGTGCGCCACGGAATAAGAAAAAGCTTCCAGCTCCTTGACCGCCTCGGTCAGTTCCGCCGTCCGCTCCCGCACCCTCTGTTCCAGAGCGTTGTGCGACTCCTCCAGCGCCCGGTCGCGCTCCTGGATCTGCTCCAGCATCTCGTTGAACGACCGCACCAGGAATGCCACTTCGTCGCTGTTGCGCGGCATGGGCGCTCGAACCGAATAGTCCTTCTCCCTGCTGACAATCTGCGCCGTTTGCGCAAGTCCGGCCAGCGGCCTGGTCACAACCTGCCGGATGGTCGAGGTGGAAAGAACAGCGATCACGAAGCAGAGGACGAGGATGACCGCCGACAGCAGGCCGAACTGCCCCGCGCGCCGCTTCAGTTCGCTGGTCTCGGCCAGCAGATAAACCGAGCCCAACTGCCGCCCGTGGAACTCGATCCGGCCGCCAAACAGGATATCCGCACCCTTCATCCAGTATTCGCGGTCCTTACCGGCTTCCACCGTCTCCTTGAATTCCCCCACCAAGCTCCCAACGCGCGTGTACCTGGCAAACACCGTGCCGTCCGCTCTCAAAATCTTCGCGCATTTGATCTGCGGCCAATGACTCAGCGCCGCCAGCGTGCTGTCGGCAGCCTGCTGATCGTCAAACAGCAGCGCCGTAACGCTGTTCGTCCCCACGATTCCCGCTTCCGTCGCCAGTGAACCGATCAGGTCCTGCCGCAGCGCGTAGAGGTCATAGGCCAGAAACGCCACATAAGCCAGCAGCAGCGCCATACCGGTTACCATCAAGTTCAAACGCGTGAGCTTTCCCGCAATCGACGGGCTGAACATGTACCTCAAGGCAAACCCTCCGCCGGCGGTTTGCCTGTCACGGCCGAAGCCACTCGCAGCAACTCGGAGCTCAAGACCAGGTGAGTGCGGTTGACGGCATCCAGGTTCACGGCGAAACGGACGTGATTATCCACCACGACGAACTGCACCATTCCACCTTCCTTCAGGAAGTCCGGCGCGTCGCTCACTGTCAATACGTCCACCTTGCCCAGCGCCGCCAGGTCGGCTTGCATCCCATCGCCCTCGTCGGCGCTGATAAACAGGATGTCGCATCCTCGGCCCGCGTACGCATCCTCGACGCGCACGGTCCTGACCTGTCGCCCGCCGATCGATTGGTTGACGATAATCGCTTCCAGTTGGCGGCCGATGTAATCGTGGCCCAGAATGCAAATGTCGAAGGTCGCCGACCGCGAGCCCGTAGCCCCCTCACCCAGCCGCATGAATCGTGCGAAATCGAACAAATAGGCCGCCTTCACGTTGTACTCAGACGGGTCTGATTCAGACGCCTTCGATTCAGAAGGCTTTGACTGGGCAACGGCGTCTCCGGCAGCGCATGCAAGGAACAGCGCAGTCGCAGTGCGTAGTAGAGCGGCCCTCACTTTCCTGCTCAGGCCAGCGTGCGTGTTGCTCAGGCCAGCGTGCGTGAACTCGGCTAGGGTCGGTGGTGGCATGGTTTTACGAAAGTATACCGGCTAGTCGATCCAACCGGGGTTCCACGGGATGCCGCTCACTCGCCGATTGCGGTCTCTTCAGTCTCACCGCCTGCCGCACTCCGCGCCTATTCCCTGACAATGCCTGAGCCAGCCATGCCGTAGCCGCCGGGAACAGCCCGTGTGCGCAGTTGCGCTTAGAAAAATCCCAGCAACGTTGGATGCTATGAATCGAATCGGCGCCCAATGGTTGCCTGCCGCAACGACAGACCTGCCATCAAGCTGCCCTTGCAGGGAGTCGGGGTTTCAACAATAAGCGTCATGGTAAGGAAGATTGCCTCCAGGTCGCCCGAAGGCGATCGAGGCGACCGGGTCCCGGGTTAGTCATCTCTGCCCCCCTAACCCTTCAGTTCCTGCGTCCTTCATCCATCAAGTCGACTAGGCGGTGGTGAAGCCGGATCGGCCGCAACAAATGGTTCCCCGCCATCCTGCAACAACCGGGCGACCGTCTCCAGCAGCTTTGCCGGTTGCCCCTTGCGCACAAACTCGGAAATATACGGCGAGATATCCGAAGGCATGCTCCACAGGTCGGAAAGCAATACGATCGGCGCCTGCGGATAAAGGCCTCGAATCTCCTGCGCGATCTCAGTTGAGGTCCTCAACGAATGTAGCTTGTAATCCAGCAGAGCCAGGCCGATCCCTGCATCCGCAGGAATAACCACCCCGGCAAACTTCACCAGCACCGGATAGGATTCGTACCCGGCCCGCTCGATCAACAGGCCATAAATCTCCAGGTGGGACGGATCGTCGTCAACGATAAGAACCTTCGACCGGCCTGCCGCCATGAATCTCCTCCCGGCCGTGTTGTGTTCGCTAGAATACGCATCCTTAGACAGACGGTCAAATTATTTTGAGGTAAGCGTGCCCTGCGACTCTTTCCCTGCCTCCAAACTGCGCCTCAATCCGCCCCGGCGCCCCGGTTCCCGCTCCGCTTCCTGAAAACCACCTTCAACTCGCGCCGCCAGTACTCCCCCAGCGCGATCAGTTCCCACTCCACCTGGAGCGAAAAATACCGCAACACCGGCTCGTTGGCGGGATGAATTCTGAGAGCCGGCGCGGCCAACAGCAGCTTCGGCTCCAGCGGCGAAACCTCCGCGCCCGCGAAATACCCCTGCCGCTCAAACGCCGAAAGCGATCTTGCCGTCCCCGCCGCCTGCCGGTCGCAGTTGAGTGCCCGCACCCGGATCCAGTAGTCGAGCGCCTGCAGCGGCAGATGCAGGTCTTCATCCGCTTTCAGTTCCAGGATCGCCAGCCGCCCATTGCGGTCCAGGGTCAGCAGGTCAAGCATCCCGCGGTCGCCTGTCGAAAGCGCCGGCACCTGCGAGTAAAGCAGATCCTCTCGCAACCCCGGAAACAGCGACGGCATTCCCGCACGGACCGAGGATTCCAGCCAGCGCTCCGGCTGCATGCGAAACAGCGGATCGGAGTGCGATCCATCCCTGTGCCGGCTCAGAAATAATCTCCTCACCAGCCCCCGGCAAAGCTCCTCCGTCTCCACCGTCAACGGAGTTTCATTGGCCCCCGCGCCAAAGCTCACCTCGTCGACGGAGTCAAACGAGTGGGCAGTCGCTCCATGCCGCACCCGCGCAAATTCAAGCCCATGCAGCAGCAAGCCCACTTCCGTCGCCGACGTCGCCCGCACCTCGACCCGCTCCCGCGCGCCGTCCGGGACCAGACCCATCAGCCGGTCGATCCCCTTCCGGCAGCGTTCCAGCGCCGCCGCCTGCGAAAACGCGTGAACCAGTCTCGAGTCAAGGTTTCCAGTGTCGCGATAATCCACGTCGGTCAGCTCTTCGCTACGCTCATCCAGCTCGAAGAGCTCAAAATTCGCGGCCGCATGGTTCAGCCACGCCATTCTTTCGGCAGTGGTTCGCCATGCGCCCGCCGGCACGATCACCTTCAATCCGCCAAAATGCCGCCGCGCATCGCCCTTCTGACGGCAGTAGTCGAGCCACAGGATTCCCAGCGTAAGAATGCCGTCGATGGTCGCCGCCGACTCCGCGTGGCCCACGCCTATTACTGCATCGCCCGCCGTCCCTCGCAGCAGCCTGCCCCGCACATACGCCGGCCCAAAGCTGTGCTCCAGGTCCATCGCCGACCGCAGGCCGTCCAGCTTCGCGCCGGCAAAGCGGCGCATCAGCGCCCGCTCCAAAGTCTTTTGATAGTTGCGCCTGGCGGCGTCTCGGGCGGTCGGAGTCCGCCGGTCTCTGGTCGGAACCAACTCGAGCGCCTGCGGCTTGGCCACGCCCATCCGCCGCGTGATCAACCGCAGACAGCCGGCACGCTCCTGGATCTCCGCCACCGTCCGCACCACATTGCGCTCCTCGCTCCAAAGTTGAAGCAGACAGCGTCCATGCGACTCGCTCACCGAGTAGCGCGCGGTACGCATGTCGAACAGCACCCGGCCATCCTCGAGCAGCGCCGCTGCCGGATGGTCCGCCAGATATGCTTCTATGGTTTCAGCCAGCCGCGCCGCCGGCGCAACTTCCGCTTCGGCTTTCACACCTCTACCAGCCCATGCGCTTACGCAGGCTGGTGATGTGCGCAACATGGTGGCGCGAGTGCCACTCGTACATTGCCAGGGACGCAGCCAGGTTCTGCCGCCCCCTCTCAGGATGCACAAACCCGCGTCTAAAATCTTCGTCCGTCAGCGACTCCAGCAGCGACACCCATCGCGCGTGCAGCGCATCCAGCAACACCAGTGAGCCGTCAATGGCCAGCGTGCGGCTGTCAGCCAACTCCGCCCAAGCTGCTTGATCGTAAGGCTTTATCGTCGGCCAGTCTTCAGTGAGCGCCAGCTTGAAGCGAACCACCGAGTTGGTGTGGCTATCGGCCAGGTGATGGACCACCTGCCTCACCGTCCAGCCGCCTTCCCGGTAGTGAGTGTCGAGCTGCGCCTCGCTCAATCCGCTCACCGCCGCGCGAAGCCGCTCAGGAAGATGGCGCAGAGTTTCAATATGCGCATGCCGGATGGATGGCATGGTCGCAGCCGGAGGCCTGAATCGGCCGACCGGATAATGAGGGTCGTATTCCAGTTCCGTCATCGCGAGCACCCCGCCTTAACGAGCGCGAAAAGCGCTGTCAAACGCAGGTTCAGAATTCCATTAGTTCCCAACCGCCAAGCCGGCCCGGGAGGGATGAAACTGTGCCCCATGCTTCGAGCGTCCCGGGAGCCCCGGCGACAGGCAGGACTCCCAGCGACAGGTCTTCGTCGATGGGATGCTCAAGTCTTCGTCGCTGGGGTGGGTGGTCGATGGGCGGCAGACCAAAAAGGCCAACCGGTTGCCATCGAACCCTTGCAATTCATTTCTAGGCGTGAGGATGGTGGTGGTGATGATGGCGGTGGTGGTGATGGTTCTGCGCGAACAACGGACTCGAGAACACCATCAGGAGCAAAGCTGCTGCAAAAAATCTCTTCATGGGCCGATTTTACTACGATTTCATCCCTCGCAAAGGCCAGGACTGCACACTATCAGGGTATAAAACCTGATTCCGGCCGCCTTCGCCCGCAGCCGACCTTCGCGTACACTGAAACTACAATGAATCAACCCCTCCCCTCCCCGGAACCCAGCCATAAACGCTACTTTTTTGAGAAATTCGGCATCACCGAGCGGCTCCTTGAGCGCTGTCTCGGCGAGGCCCTTTCCGCCGGCGGGGACTATGCCGACCTTTACTTCGAATCGGTCATGGCCACGGCTCTCGGCGTCGATGAACAAATCGTTAAATCTGCCAGCCAGGGAACCAGCGCCGGCTGCGGCATCCGCGTCCTCTCCGGCGAGCGTACCGGATACGCCTATACTGACAACCTCAGCCCGGAACGCCTGCTCCACGCGGCCCGCACCGCCGCCCTCATCGCTTCGGGCCCCGCCAAGCAACCCATTCAGGGCTTTACCGAGACCGCGGCCTCCGACCTCTATCCCGTCCCCCTGGGCGGATACGACCTCGACCTCGCGGCTCGCCTCGAGCTCATCCTCCGCGCCGACCGGGCCGCCCGCGCATTCGACCCCCGCATCATCCAGGTCCGCGCCTCCTACTCCGAGGAGCTCCGCCGCATCCTCATCGCCGCCTCCGACGGCGCCTTCGCCAGCGATACGCAGCCGCTCTCCCGTCTCAATGTCTTCGTCATCGCCAAAGATGGCGCCAACACCACCAAGGGTTCCACCGGCGCCGGAGGCCGTCTCGGACTGGATCAATTCCAGAACGCCAAAAGCCCTGAGGCCCTGGCGCGCGAAGCGGCTCGCGGAGCCATCCTCCAGCTCAGCGCCGTTCCCGCCCCGGCCGGCGAAATGGAGGTCGTCCTCGGTCCCGGATGGCCTGGCATTCTGCTCCATGAAGCGGTCGGCCATGGCCTCGAAGCCGACTTCAATCGCAAAAAAACCTCCGCCTTTACCGGGCTCATCGGCCAATCGGTCGCCAGCAGCAAGGTCACGGTAGTCGACAACGGGACCATGGAGGGAAGACGCGGCTCCCTCAATGTCGACGACGAGGGCTCGGCCACCCAGGAAACCGTCCTCATCGAAGGCGGCATCCTCAAGGGCTATCTGTCCGACAAGCTTTCATCGCGCCTGATGGGCATCGGCAACACCGGCTCCGGCCGCCGCGAAAGCTATCAGTCCATCCCCATGCCCCGCATGACCAACACCTACATGCTCTCCGGCGACGACGCCCCCGAAGACATCCTGCGCTCCGTCCGCCACGGCCTCTACGCCGTCAACTTCGGCGGAGGACAGGTGGACATCACCAACGGCAAATTCGTCTTCTCCGCGTCCGAGGCCTATCTGATCGAAGACGGCAAAATCACCGCCCCCGTCCGCGACGCCACCCTCATCGGCAACGGCCCCGAAGCCCTGAAATACGTGTCCATGGTCGGCAACGACCTGAAGCTCGACGAAGGCATCGGCACCTGCGGAAAAGACGGCCAGAGCGTCCCCGTAGGTGTAGGCATGCCCACCATCAAGCTGGACAAAATGACCGTCGGGGGAACGGGAAGATGAAAAGCAAACGGCTTGCAGCTTTATCTCAAAAATGAGATACCGAGAGCCAAGGAGATTCGATGACCATTCCCTTCGACGTAATCAAGGAAGAACTTCTTGCCGATCCTGAGGTCAAGCGGGAGTATGACGCCCTCGCGCCCGAATTCGAGTTCTCCGCCGAATTGTTGCGGGCGCGGCTGCGTGCAGGCCTGTCTCAAGCCGAACTTGCTGAGCGGATGGGCACCAGCCAATCCGCAATCGCCCGGCTTGAAAGCGGACAAACCCTTCCCAGCACCAAGACCTTGCTCCGCTTCGCCGACGCCACCGGCTCTAAAGTTGAGTTGCGGCTGTCGGCGGCGTGATTTTCGCCGGGTGGAGAACCTCGACTTCTTAGATGTGAAGGTACCTACCAATTGTGGTGCCCATCCATTCCACAGTCTCATCGTGGAAAGGGTGGGATTCATCAACCCTTCACCCCAACCTCACCCTCAAAACCGATATCGCAAAGCAACCTGCATCAGCCGTGGCGGCATAGCGCTCACCGCTTCGCCGAAGTTGCTGCTCGATATATTCCCCTGCACCGCGGCCGCCCCAAAGAACTGCGCGTGATTGATCAAATTGAAGGCTTCGCCACGTACTTCAAGCACGTGCGTGCCTTCGATGGGAATAGTGCGCGAGACCGTGGCGTCCAGGTTCTCCAGTCCGGGTCCGGAGAAGAAGCGCCGCCGCGCGTTGCCCACCGTCCCCAGCGCGGGCAGAGTGAACTGCCCGGCGTCAAAAACCGGCGCGCCCGCTCGAGGATTGGTGTTCAGATGCAGACTGCCCCCGCTCCAATCCGGAGTATCCACGCCGTTATTATTGATGCCGTTGGGAATTGTGCCCAGCAGCGAAGTGTCGTTGTTGTTGAGCAGCGTAACGGGAAGTCCCGACGTGGCGCGCGCGATCCCCGCAACCTGCCATCCGGCCGTGAACGCATGCATCGCGCCGTCGCTTCCGATCGCCGGTAGCTGATACCGAAAGCTGGCCACCAGGTTATGTCGCAGGTCGAACGATGAGAGGCCGCGGCTGAGCGAAGGGTTCACCGGATTCACCGGTTCGGGCAAGCCCGCCGACTGGTCGATCGACTTCGAAAAGGTATAGCTGCCCAGCAGGTCGAGTCCCCTGGCACGGTAGGCGAGCGTGGCTTCGAGAGCGTTGTAACCCGCATTGGCGATGGTCCGCTGCAACTCCACGCTGCCGAAGGCCGGGCCGAACTGGGTGCGCGCCGCCTGCTCATTGAAGGGTCCGCAAGAGGCGCCCAGGCTCAGACACAATGCCGGATCGGCGGGATTCGCTTCTTCCAGCACGAGCAGGTGATGCGACCCCGCTCCCACGTAACTCACCGTCGCGAGCAGTGCGCTTCCGAACTGCCGCTCCACGCTAGCCATCCAGTGTTCCGCATAAGGAGTCGCATCGACCGGGTCCACGGCGGGAATGCCCACCAGCGGCTCGAACTGGCTCCAGTTCACTGTGGTATTCGGTCTTGACCGGCTGGCCCCATACGCGACTTTCTGAAGTGGGAACCTCTGCCCAGCATCCGCGCCCGTCGCGGCCACGGTGAAGGGTGAGTCGAACAGCGGCGGCGCGGCAGAGGTATACGTGTAGCCATACGGAGGATTGGCGCTCATGATGCCCGCCGACAACCCCTCATAAGCGGTATAGAAAACCCCATAGCCGGCCCGAACGCTTGTTTTGCCTGCCCCACCAGTGATCTTGTTAAGGACGGCGGATCGCGGAGCTGGCGTCCAGGCGAGACCTATTCGCGGCGAAAGATCGTTGCGCGCCGGCGCCAGCGAAGAGGGCACTCCCGGGTCGCCGGGAAAAACCAATCCCTCAGGCGCACCCGGAAACACCTGCGACTGCTCTCCCTTCACCAGCGTCTGCAATTGGTTGTACTTCTCATTCCAGGGCCGAATTCGGTCCCATCGCACGCCGTAATTCACCGTAACTGTCGACCCGACCTTCCAGCTATCCTGCGCGAAAGCCGCCACGTAGAGGTTGCGGTTATAAAAGCTACCCGCCTGCCCTTGCGTGTAACTGGAAGGCGCCCCGAGAAGGAAATCGGCGAAGTCCAATCCTGTCTCTGAGCCGTTGAACGCAAAGCTCCCGTTGAAAATCACGTCGGGGTGGGTATTGATCTGGTCGGCGTGAACTTCACCGCCAACCTTGAGGCCGTGCTTACCCATGATGCGGGAATAGGCGTCGCTGATCTCATAGATATTCTCGTCCTGCACCAGGGCCGTCGTGTCCACGCCCAGCGTGAAATCGTTGAAGGCCATGTTCTCGATACCCTCGGTCGAGGGCTTCAGAGCGATGATGCCGTCCGAGCCCGTAGAAAAGCCCTGCGAAGCGAGCGAAGGTCCCACTCCGCCCTTCGGCTGACCCACGGCGTTGGCGTTGCGCATGTAGCTGAGATGAACCTCGTTCAGCCCCGTCGCGCCAAATGTCGCCGTATGGCCCAGGCTCACCAGTTGCGCCCGACCCTGCGAGGTAGCGTCGAATCCCGGCACGCTGGCCCCGCCCGTCCCCGTCGGATAAGGGTTGTCGAGCGAGTACGAGTCGAGGAAGTAATACGCGGTCAGCGTGCCTTGCCCATGTGTCCAATCCATGCGCAGCGCACCCTTGTTGTCGGTCAGCGTCTCTGCCTGCGCTGCGGTTTCAAACACTCCCGTCCCCGCATTCGGCTCCGGGATCGAAGCCAGCAGAAACTTCGCCGGCGCCGACCACGCCGTCTGAGGAATCACAGCGTTCGGAAAGACGCACTCGTCAGTCGCCGTGGCGCATCCGGGATAGTAGTAGGGTTCGCCCGGCGTCACCGTCTTGTTCAGTCGGGCGCTCAACAATGAGGCCCAGTAGCTTCCCGCGGAGTTGACCGTACCCGGCAACAGGCTTGCGCCTCCCGCTGGGCTCAAGAAATCCCCGCCCCGCTCGGCGGCGGATGGAACCGCGATCTCTCCCGTGTCCTCGCCCTCGGTCAGCCGCGTGCCCTGATAATCGCCGAAGAGCACTACATTCCTCGCCCGGAAAGGCGCGCCGCCCACTGTACCGCCAAACTGATTCTGACGGTATGCTGCCCGCTCCGATGAAAAATAGTTGCGCGCGTCCAACGCCGTATTGCGCAGGAACTCAAAAGCCGAGCCGTGCCAGGCCTGCGTCCCCGCCTTGGTCGTCACCAGCACCTCTCCGCCACTCGAGTTGCCGTATTCGGCGTCGAAGTTTGAGGTCAGCACCCGAAAGCTGTCGATCGAGTCCAGGTTCGGCACAATCGATGTGCCCATGTTCACGTCTTCTTCGGCGTCGCTGCCGTTGACCCGGAAGCCATTCGAAGACTCGCGCTGCCCGCTGATCGACAGGTTCCCCGGGTTGGCGTCGCCGGAGGGCGGCGTAGAAGCCACGCCGGTCATGATCACCGCACCTGGCTGCCCCGTATTCGAAGGGACAATACCCGGCTGAACCGCCATCAAGTCGGTAAAATTTCGACCGTTCAACGGCACACTCTGCATCTTCTGGGTGGATAGCGTCTCGCCCAGTTGCGTGCTGGTGGTCTCCGCGGCGAGCGCCTCCGCGGTCACTTTGACCGTCTCCGTGTGCTCGGCCACCGTCAGAAGAAAATCCAACTGGATCGAATTCGCATCCGCGTTCAGAACCGCTTCCAGTGCAGCCGGATGGAACCCCTCCGCGCTTGCCTCGACTGTGTAAACGCCGGTCTCGGCAACTTGCAGGTGAAACTGCCCTTGTTCGTCCGTCTCCGCTTCGGCCACCATCGAAGCGCCGGACGAGACGCCGCTCATGCGCGTCGTCACCCGGGCGTGGCCAATTCTTGCGCCGCTCTCGTCATGCACCGTGCCCGTGATCGTCAGAGCCTGGCCGGCAAGCAGCGTCGGGGCGACAAGAGATATCAAAAAGAAAAAAGTTCTACAACACTGCTTCACCAGCGCTCCTGCGGGACCGGAAAATCAATTGAATCGAGCTAGCGCCCGGCGCGCCGAACAGAACCGGAAGCAGCCCAGACGTCGATATCCGACCTATTTGGTCTGGAATTAATATACGACTAACTAGGTCGTATATCAACGTGACAAAGAAAGCGCCGCATCCCCGGGATCCGATCACAGTCCTGCGACGGGCTTCATGGCCCCAAGGCATCGGAGTTGACAGCCCGAGGAATGCGCATTGGATAGCCCCGAGGCGGGGGATTTGATAGCTTTGACCCATGCCCGAAATTGCCGCTAGTCCCGAACGACTCGCAACCGAACTCGATTCCCTGCCCGCTGAAGTCGTCGCCCTGGCCATGAAGGCCGGAGCCAGCGATGCTGAAGCCGTGGTTCGCGAAGGTGACGAGTTCTCGGTCACCGTCCGCATGGGCGAGGTCGAAACCCTGAAGGAGTCGGGCTCGCGCGGTCTCGGCCTCCGCGTCTTTCTCGGCAGCCGCTCCGCTTCCACCTCCACCAGCGACCTGACCGCCGACGGCATCCGCCAACTCGTCGACGGCGCCATGGCCCTGGCCAAAGTCACTGAGGCCGACCCTTTCACCGGCCTGCCCGAAACAGCTGAATTCGGCACTTTCCCCGGCGATCTGCATCTCCATTTCGACGACGTCTACTCGCTCTCCGGCCCTGAACGCATCGAGTGGGCCCGGCGCTCGGAAGCCGCCGCGCTGGCCGCCGATCCGCGCATCGCCAACTCCGACGGCGGCAGTTTCCAGGCCTCCACCGGCCGCAAGATCATGGCCAACTCGCGCGGCTTTCTGGGCAGCTACCGCTCCAGCTACGCCGGTGTCTCCGCGGCTCCAATAGCCGTGGGGCCGGATGGCAAGATGCAGCGCGATGGCTGGTGGTCCAGCGCCCGGCGCATGGCCGATGTCGAATCCCCTGAGTCGGTTGGCCGCGAGGCCGCCCGGCGCGCCCTCCGCCGCCTCGGCGCCCGCCGCGTGCCCACGCAGCAGGTTCCCATTGTCTTCGCGCCCGAGGTCGCCCGCTCCCTTATCGGCTCCCTCTTTGAAGCTGCCTCGGGCGACTCCATCTGGCGCCATGCGTCGTTTCTCGCCGGCCGTCTCAACCAGCCGATCGCCGCCCCCGCGCTCACCGTCATTGACGACAACGCCATGCTGCTCCCCAACGGCACCGGGGGATTCGGCAGTTCTCCTTTTGACGGCGAGGGCCTGCCCTCCCGGCGCACCGTGGTGGTCGAAAACGGAGTCCTCCGCAACTACCTGCTCAACACCTATGCCGCCCGCAAGCTGCAGATGAAGTCCACCCACAACGCCGCCCGCGGCCTGGCCGGGACGCCCGGCATCGGCTGCGGCAATCTCTACGTTCAGCCCGGCAACCAAACCGAAGAGCAAATCCTCGGAGAGGTGAAGGCGGGGCTTTACGTCACCAGCCTTATGGGTTTCGGCGTGAACGTGGTCACCGGGGACTACTCCCGCGGCGCCACCGGCCTGTGGATCGAAGATGGCCAGCTCACTCACGCCGTAGAAGAGGTCACCATCGCCGGCAACCTGGCCGAAATGCTCATGAACGTCACCGCCATCGGCAACGACCTGGTCTTCCGCGGAAGTGTCACTTCGCCTACCCTCCGCATCGATGGCATGACCATCGCCGGAGCCTGAGCGGAGCCGCCGTGCCGAACGCTCCGCAATCGCTGCCCTTCGACGCCGCCGACCCCAAAGCTGCACTCGCACAGCTCCCGCAATCGGCCGCGGTCTTTGCTCTCTATGCGGCCGAAGCCCACGCCGAGCCCTACATCGGCCGCACTCCCAACCTGCGCGCCCGCCTTGAGCGCCTGCTGCAGCCCTCGCCCAAACACCCTCGCCGTCTCCAACTCGCCAGCCGCGTGCGCCGCATCGAGTGGCACGCCACCGGCTCGGAGTTCGAGTCTCTGCTCACGCAGTTTTCCCTGCTGGAACAGGTTTACGGCGCGAAGGCGTTGGAAAGGATGCACCTGAAGGCGCCGGCCTTCGTGCGCTTCCTCGGCGGCAACCCTTATCCACGCGTCACCGTAACCCATCGGCCCAGCCAGCGCGAAGCCGACTGGTGCTACGGGCCATTTCCCTCCCGCGCCGCAGCCGAGCGATACGTCGACGAAGCTCTCAAACTCTTTCTTCTGCGCCGCTGCACGGACGATCTCGATCCCAACCCCGCCCATCCCGGCTGCGTCTACTCCGAGATGAAGATGTGCCTTGCCCCCTGCTACCAGGGCTGCAGCGATGAGCGCTACGCCCAGGAGTCCGCTGCCGTCGAGAGCTTTCTGGCCACGCGCGGAGAAAGCCGCCTTGTTACCCTCCGCGCGCAGCGGGATCAGGCCTCGGCGAGCCTCGAGTTTGAGACAGCCGCCGCCCTCCACGCCCAGGTCCAGCGCGCCGAATCCGTCCGCGCCCTGGCTCCGGAGCTGGTTCGTCCCATGAGCCAGCTCCGCGCCGTCATTCTGCAACCCTCCGCCACCGCCGACGAGGTCGCCGTCTTTCTTTTCGATCGCGGCATCCTCAGCGGCCCGCGGGCTTTTTCCACCCTGGGCATGCGCATCCAGAACGAGCAATCAGGCTCCAGCTCGCTCTTCGCGCAACCGATGGCCCTGGAACCGGTACCGGAAGATTCGGGGTCCGGAGGACAGGGATCAGGGGCCAGGGATCAGGGATCAGGGAACCTGGATCAGGAAGCACCAACTGACCAAACTCTTTCGCAAGGAACCTCCCAAGGCGCTGGCGATGCCGCCGACGACAACCAGCTGTTGACGGATGGGTCCCCAGGCGTAAAGGGAAAGGCCGCTTTCGCCAAGCTCCCTCGCACGATTCTCGAGTCCCGCCTGGAATCCGCGCTGGCTAACCTGGCCGAGCCTGCCGACGCTGCATCGCCCACGGTCCGCCAGGGCCACCTCGCGCTGCTCAAGCGCTGGTATTACCGCCCAGAAATTCGTCGAATGGGCGAGATCATCTTCCCCGACAGCTCAGGCCACTGGCCCCAAAAGGCCATCCTCCGAGGCATCGGCCGCATCGCCGCAAAATCCCTTGTCCGCGAGAATCCCTCGTAGCATCTCGCTCCACTGAACACTCTCCCGGCTGATACACTGAGCGGGCAAGGAGTCGCGTCCACAAAGCTTATGGTTGAGCTCGTGCCCTCCATCCTCTCCGCGGACTTTGCCCACCTGGCCGATCAAGTTGCCGCAGCCGAGCGCGGCGGCGGCACAGTCATTCATGTCGACGTCATGGATGGCCATTTTGTGCCCAATATGACCCTCGGCCCCCCGGTCGTCAAGAGCCTGCGCAAGGTCACCAGGCTTCCGCTCGACTGCCATCTGATGATCGACAACCCCAACGACTATATCGCCGATTTCGCCGATGCCGGGGCCAACTGGGTCAGCGTCCACTACGAGGCCTGCCCCCACCTGCACCGCTCCATTGAACTGATCGCCCATCACGGCATGAAGCCCGGCGTGGTCATCAATCCGGCCACGCGGGTCGAGCTGCTCTATTACATCCTGCCCATGGTGCACCATGTGCTGGTCATGAGCGTCAATCCCGGCTTCGGCGGACAGGAATTCATTCCTTTTTCATTGGAAAAAATCCGCCGCCTAGCCGAACTGCGCGCCGAGATGGGCCTGGCGTTTAAAATCGAAGTTGACGGCGGCGTGGCTCACGACACCATCGCCCAGATCGTCAAAGCAGGAGCGGAACTTCTGGTTGCGGGCAACGCGGTCTTCGGCGCCGGAAAGCCGGAGCGGGACGCTCGTGCGTTGCTCAAGGCTGCGCGAGCGGCAGCCGGCGAGTCAAAAGGCAACCCGGAGCACTCGTCCAAAGCAAAAAAGAGTAAGATTCAGTGAATTAAGCAATCGATGAGCGGGTGGAGGGGCAAAAGCACCCGGTCCCCTTACGAGGTGTTATGAATCGGTTTTCAAGGAAGACTGCAGCGGTGGCTCTGGCCATTCTCTTAGCCGGCGGTATCGCCGCCGAAGCCAAGACCAAAAAGAAGCCCAAGAAAGCCTATGACCTGAGCGCCAACCCGCTGGCCGGAGTGCAGTCCAAGCAGCCCGACAAGGAACTCTACGACAAGGCCATGGTCGCCCTGAAAAAAGGCCGCTATGACGTCGCGCGCCTCGACCTGCAGACCATGCTCAACACCTATCCCGAGTCAGAGTATCGCATGAGAGCGAAGCTCTCCGTCGGCGACACCTGGTTCAAGGAGGGCGGCTCCGCAGCTCTCACCCAGGCAGAGGCTGAATATAAGGACTTCATCACCTTCTTCCCCAACGCTCCCGAGGCCGCCGAGGCGCAGATGAAGGTCGCGGACATCTATTACCAGCAGATGGAAAAGCCCGACCGCGATTACACCAATGTGGAGGAAGCCGAAAAAGAATACCGGAACATGATCAACATGTTCCCCGACTCGTCCCTTGTTCCGAGAGCCAAGCAGAAGTTGCGTGACGTGCAGGAAGTGCTGGCCGAGCGCGAGGCCAGCATCGGCCTCTACTACGAAAGCCGCGAAAACTATAACGCCGCCATTGCCCGGCTTGACACCGTCGCCGACACCTATCCGCTTTATTCCAAGAGCGATCTCGTTCTTCTGGGCATTGGCGACGCGTACGCCGGCCAGGCCCGCGCCATCCAGATGCAGCCTCACCTTCCCGGCGCCATCAAGGAACGCATGAGCTCCATCTATGAGAACAAAGCGGCAGCGGCCTACGCCAAGGTCATCACCCGCTATCCCATGGCTCCGCACGTCGAAGACGCCCGCGACCGCCTGGTAGCCATGAACCGTCCCGTTCCCGAACCTACAGAAGCCGCCATCGCGGAGAGCGACGCCGAAGAGCGCAGCCGCCAGCCGCTGCACTTCACCGACAAGACCCTGGACATCATCAAGCGCGGCCCCACGGTGGTTAAAGCCGTGCACGTGGGCGAGCCCACTCTCGAAGACCCGCACCGCACCCTCGCGCCCGACGTGACCAAGGAGAACATGGCTCTGTTCCGTGACGCAGCCAATGTCGGACAACCGATGGTTGCAGGCGCGCCGGTCGCCCCCACCGGCGCCAATGAACCGCCCCGCAGCGATCGCCCCTCCAATGCGCCATTGCAGCTTCAGGCGCCGGCTGGCGGCACAGGCATCGGCGCTCAGATCATCAGCGCGCCTAACGGCCCCGTGGCAGCCGATCCCAACGCCGTCGTTCAGCCTGTCGGCCCGGTGAGCAACGCCCTGCCAGCTGCCGAGAAGCCCGCCGAAGCTCCCACCCAGGTCAACGACATCAAGCCCGGCCAGGTTCCGGCACAGGCCACCCCCACCGGAAAGCAGAAGAAGCCCAAGGCCGATCTGAGCGACGAATCCTCCAGCAAGAAGAAAAAGAAGAAGGGCCTGGCCAAGGTCAACCCCTTCTAGCTCACCTCGATACCGAGGTAAAAGGCCGCTCCTGCCGGGGCGGCCTTTCTGTTTGGTACGATGATGTCGTAGCCCTCAAGGTGATCGAATGAAGCGTCAGGCTCTGCTCGTTGCAGCCGGCGGCATCGTCTTTGCTTGTTCCCTCGCGACCCAGGAACCTTCCCGAGGTCCCGACGGCCACGCCAGAACGAGCGTACCGGGAGTTGAAGTCCTCGCCATTCCGGGTAAACCCTTTACAGCGAAGACAACGACCGAGTGGACGCGGACGCTGGAAGATGGAAGCACCATCACCATGCATCTCGATGCCGTTATCGCCCGCGACGGGAAGGGGAGAGTGTACCGCGAGAATCACAACTTTGTGCCGGTCAATACCAAAGGGCCGGCGCCGCTCTACCAGATTTATCTTTACGATCCCGTTTCGCGGTCGCAGTTGCGTTGCGACGGCCGTGTTTACGAGTGCCTGCTCACCGACTACAAACCAAAGACGTATTTTGAAGCGACTCCTGAAGGCACCTATGAGAACAACACCCGTACCTTAACTCGCGATCAGCTCGGTTCAGACACGATCGAGGGCATTCCCGTGACCGGGACGCGCGAAACCTGGACCACTCTGCCCGGCGCGGCCGGCAATGAGAGGCCGATCGTTTCCACGCGCGAGTACTGGTATTCGGAAGAGTTGCAGACCAATCTCGCCGTCACCCGCATCGATCCCGGGAACGGGAAGCAGGTCATCCGCCTCTCCCAGATCTCCCGCGACGAGCCTGACCCGCACCTCTGGGACGTGCCCATCGGATTCAAGGTGCTGGACGCGCGTGTCGCGGCTCAGCGGCGAAGGTAACTGACCCGGAGGGCTTCTTCGAAATCGACCCTCTTCCTCAGCAGCGGATCAAGCTTCTCAATCTGTTAAAGTGAGGGGTGGTCCCCTCGCCCGAATTCCTGCTTGCCAAGGCTTCGGTGCGGACCTCGGGGGCTCGCCGAAGACCCCCATGCCTCACGACCTGCCCAAAGCCTACGACCCCACAGCCATTGAAGATCACTGGGCTGAATACTGGGTGCGAGAAAATCTCTTCGCCCAGCCGACTCCCGCTGCTGCTGATCAAAAGCAAGGCCAGGGCGGAGAGCCGTTTACCATCCTGTTGCCGCCGCCCAACGTCACTGGCCGCCTGCACATGGGCCACATGCTCAACCAGACGGAGATGGACATACTCACCCGCTGGCGTCGCATGACGGGCCGGCGCGCCCTCTGGCTCCCCGGCACCGACCACGCCGGCATCGCTACGCAGATGATGGTCGAGCGGCAGTTGACCGCTGAAGGCACATCGCGCGAGGCCCTTGGCCGCCCAGCCTTCGAAGCCCGGGTGTGGGAGTGGAAGCGTCATTACGGCGGCGCCATTCTCGACCAGATGAAGCGTCTCGGCGCCTCCGTCGACTGGCAGCGCGAATACTTCACCATGGACGAGAACTTGTCGGTGGCCGTCCGCGAGGCCTTCGTCCGCCTCCACGAGCAGGGACTCATCTACCGCGGCGCTTACATCGTCAACTGGTGCCCAAGCTGCCGCACCGCCATCAGCGACCTTGAAGTGGTCCACGAAGAGCAGAAAGGCCATCTCTGGGAGATCCGGTACCCCGTCTTGGGACCTGCGGGTGGCAGCCTTTCAGATGAGTACATCACCGTGGCAACCACTCGTCCCGAGACCATGCTCGGCGATACCGCGGTTGCGATTCACCCCGCAGATGAGCGTTATCTCCATCTGCATGGCAAGAAGCTTCGCCTGCCGCTGATGGGCCGCGAAATCCCCATCATTGTCGACGAATGGGTCAGCCGCGAGTTCGGCACCGGAGCCGTGAAAGTGACGCCCGCCCACGACCCCAACGACTTCGCCCTCGGCCAGCGCCACGATCTGCCGTCCATCAACGTCATGGACGACCGCGGCCACATCAACGAAAACGGCGGCGCCTACGCGGGCCTGGACCGGTATGTCGCCCGCAAGAAAATTGTGCGCGACCTCGAAGCGCAAGGTCTTTTGGCAGGCATTAAGGACTACACCAACAACGTAGGCCATTGCGACCGCTGCAAGACGGTCGTGGAACCCCGCCTCAGTACGCAGTGGTTCATCAAGATTCAGCCGCTGGCCGACAAGGCCATTGTGGCCGTCAAGCCCGACGCAAACGGCGAAAAGGCGATCCGCTTCACGCCGGAGCAGTACGAGAAAACCTACCTCAACTGGATGGAAAATATCCACGACTGGTGCATCTCGCGCCAGCTCTGGTGGGGCCACAGAATTCCTGCCTGGCACTGCGCCACATGCCACAAAATCACCGTCGCCCGTGTCGATCCCACCGCCTGCGCCCACTGCGGCAGCGGCGAAATCACGCAGGAAACGGACGTTCTCGACACATGGTTCTCCTCCGGTCTCCTGCCCGTCTCCGTCTTCGGCTGGCCGAATATCACGGCCGAGAACCGCGCCGATTTCGATGCTTTTTATCCCACCAGCCTCCTGGTCACCGGCTTCGACATCCTCTTCTTCTGGGTCGCCCGCATGATCATGCTCGGCTGCTGGTTCTCGGCCGACGTGAAAATGCCAGACGGGAGCGAGAGGCCGCTCAGCGAGTCGGTGCCCTTTCACGAGGTCTACATCCATGCCCTGGTCCGCGATGCCAACCGCGAGAAGATGTCCAAGACCAAGGGCAACGTCATCGATCCCATCGAAATCGTCAAGAAATACGGAACCGACGCGGTGCGCTTCACGCTGGCCTCGATGGCCTCGCCCGGCACCGACATCGCCTTCAATGTAGCCCGCACCGAGGGCTACCGCGCGTTCGCGAACAAGATCTGGAACGCGGCGAGGTTCATCTTCATGAACATCGACCGCGCCGCCGAAGTCGGCATCAAGGTGGACCGCGAATTGCTCGGCGGAATGCCCACGGCCGCTCCCGACACCCCGCTCGAAGCCCGCTGGATCGTGGCTGAATTGCATGCGACCGCAGCCAAAGTGAATCAGTCGCTCGAAAACTACCGCTACGACGACGCAGCCAACACGATCTACCAGTTTTTCTGGGGAAGTTTCTGCGACTGGTATCTCGAAATCGTCAAGCTGCGTTTGATTTTCGACGATCCGGCGAGGAGGGACGAGACGCAAGCCGCGCTCTTAACGCTGGTCAGCGTGTTCGAAGCTTCCCTGCGCCTGCTCTCACCCTTTATGCCCTTCATCACCGAAGAGATCTGGCACGCCATCTACGACGGCGAGCCCCCGGCGAGGTCGATCGCGCTGGCCCAGTATCCAAATCCCATCAGCAAGGAGCACAATAGCCAATTCGGCCGGCCCCTCATCGATGAAGGCGCCGAAGGCGAGGCTAGACAGATGAGCCATCTGCAAAATCTGATCGGTGACGTTCGGACCATCCGCAAAGACAAAGGAGTTCCGGAGAAGGATTTTGTAGCCATTACCGTCTACGCCTTCACTGACTTCGTTAAGAAGGCTCTCTCGGAAAATCAGGACGTAATCCAGAAATTGGCGCGAGTTTCGAATATCGAATTCTCCGATACGGAAATCACTGGTCCCGAGGTCTTTCGCTACCTCAGCTACTTTGCGGTGAGAATCAACTACCAGGCTGCGGAGCGCACCATCGACGTCGCGGCCGAGCGTGAACGATTGACAAAGGACATCGCGAAGTACGAGAAAGGTCTAGCCGCGGCAGAACGCCAACTAGGCAACAATGGCTTCCTGGCTAAAGCGCCTGCGCATGTGGTGCAAGGGTTGAAAAAGCAGGAAGCTGAGACGCGACTGCTGCTTGGCAAGTCGAAAGCCGCGCTGGAAGCGTTACCGAACGAATGACGGAGCAAACGAAGAGCAACCGCAGATCCTTCGACTTCGCGAGCCGCAAAGAACGCGGCCCGGTTCGCTCAGGATGACAGATTTTGAAGTTAGTAAGAACTGTGAACTACGAACTGTAAGTTGCGCACGATTGGTTGAAAGCTGAGAGCTGGGAGCTAGGAGCTCAGAGCCAGAAGCGAGAAGCTATTTTCTGCGGGAAAACCCATGGATTGGAAGAGTCACAAAATCGAAGCATTGCTCGAGCAGGCACTGGTGGAAGACAAGGCCGCCGGCGATGCCACCACCAATCTCACCATCGACCCCGATCTGCGCGCTTCCGCCGCCATCATCGCCCGCGAAGAGCTGGTGGTTGCAGGCCTGGGTGCCATTCCACGCCTTCTCGAGATCTTTGCCCGTCTCGATCTGCAGCCACAGGCCCACACTCGCTTTGAAGTTGTCAGCCATCCTGAAATCTTCGACGGTGTCCGCGTCCATTCTGGCCAGGTGCTGGCGGTCATCCGCCACAACGCCCGCGTGCTGCTCAGTTCCGAGCGCGTCATCCTCAACCTGCTCCAGCACCTCAGCGGCATCGCCACGCTCACGCGCAGATACTGCGATACCATTCACGGCACCCACGCCCGCATCCTCGACACCCGCAAAACCGTCCCCGGCATGCGCGCTCTTGAGAAATACGCAGTCCAGTGCGGCGGAGGCACCAATCACCGCATCGATCTCGCCAGCGGCATTCTCATCAAGCACAATCACATCGCCCTGGGTGGCGGCCTCGCCAAGACCCTCGCCAGAGCGCTCGAGCTGCGCAGGCTTCACCAGCGCGTGGAGGTCGAGGTACACACGTCTGCCGAGCTTGACGAGGCTCTAGCCGCCGGCGCCGAGGCCATCCTGCTCGCCAACATGACGCCCGCCCAGGTCAAACAATCCGTCGAACGCATTCACAGGGAGGCGCCCGGTGAGTCCAAACAGGATCCCGGTGCGCGATGGATTCCTATCGAAGCCTCCGGCGGCATCCTGCTCAACAACATCCGCGCCTACGCCGAGACCGGCGTGGACTTCATCAGCGTCGGCGCTCTTACAAACTCCGCCAAAGCCGCCGACATCTCGATGACCATCTCCGCGGAGCCGAACTGAGAGATGTTCGATCTCGACGAGCTCGAAGCCGAACTCGCTCACACCATCTTCGCCGGCAAGCTCCATTTCTCTCCGGTCACTGACTCCACCAATACCGATGCCATGGCCGCCGCGCGACGCGGTGCGCCCCACGGCTCCGTCTGGTTCGCCGACCAGCAACTGGCCGGCCGGGGACGCGGAGACCACCGCTGGCATTCCGCGTCCGCCGAGGGGCTCTACGTGAGCGTGCTTGTCCGCCCGCAGTTCGCGGCTGCGCGCCTTCCCCTCCTGCCGCTGGTTGCCGGACTCGCCGCCGCCCAAGCCATACAGTCCGTCTCCGGCCTCATCGTCGATCTCCGCTGGCCCAACGATCTGCTCATCGGCCCGCGCAAAACCGGCGGCATCCTCGTCGAGTCTGGAATCAGCTCCGAAAAGCTGCGGCACGCAGTGCTCGGCATCGGCATCAACGTTCACCAGCGCAGCTTCGAACCTGGCCTGGCCACGCCTGCTACGTCGCTGGATCTTGAATCTGGTCATCGTGTCAACCGCCAGAAACTGCTCGTGGGCCTGCTAAAATCTCTGGAGCGCGAAACCTCCGCGATTGCGGAGCAGGACGCGGCGGCAGCAGTTCTCCGGCGCGTGGAGAGTGCCTCCACCTGGATTCGCGGCCGCAGCGTCGAGGTGCACGGCCCGCAAGAGTGCACCGGCGTGACAGCCGGATTGGATGAACACGGCTTCCTGCGCGTCGAGACTGCCGCTGGAGTTGTGACGGTGCAGACCGGCGGCATCCGCGCAGCGGAGATAGAGTAAATCTATGCTGTTAGCCCTCGATGTCGGCAACACCAACACGGTCCTCGGCCTCTATCGCATCGCCGGGGAAGAATCATCCTCCGCAAACGAATCAGTGTCTGCAATCGCCGGCTCAGCCCGAGCCGTCGATTCGGAACTGGCCGCTCACTGGCGCGTCACCACCCATCGCTCTCAAACGGTCGACGAATACGGCGTGCTGTTTGTCAATCTGTTCGAAATGCACGGCATGTCGGCCGGCCAGGTGACCCACATCATCATCGCCTCGGTGGTGCCGCCGGTCGAGTCCACCCTGCGCCGCGTCTGCGAGGAGTACTTCCACGTCGAGCCGATGTTTGTGGAGCCGGGCATCAAGACCGGTATGCCCATGCTGATCGACAACCCCACCGAGCTCGGCGCCGACCGGCTGGCCGATTGCGTCGCCGCCTATGCGCGCTATGGGGGCCCATGCGTGGTGGTCGACTTTGGCACTGCGACCAAGTTTGAAGTCATCTCCGCCAAAGGCGAGTATCTCGGCGGGGCCATCGCGCCCGGGCTCGGCCTGAGCGCGGATGCGTTGTTTAACCGCGCCGCGCGCCTCAGCCGCGTGGACATCAAGCGCCCCGCCAAAGTGATCGGCACCAACACCGTCGGGCATCTGCAGAGTGGTCTCTACTTCGGCTACATCGGCCTGGTCGACGGCATCATCGAACGCATTCTGGCCGAACTCGGCGGCCAGCCTCGCATCATCGCCACCGGCGGACTGGCCGGCATGATCGCCGCCGACTCCCGCTACATCCAGCAGATAGACGAGATGCTCACCCTCGACGGCCTGCGCATTCTCTTCGACCTGAACCAAAGCGCGCGTCCGCGGGGGCGCGGCAACGGCGCGAAACCCGGAAAATCGCAGCTCCGCAGCGAAGAGCCGCGGACCTGACCCTCCGGCTGCGCTCTGGTTGGGGTATTGCTCGGTGCAGAGGCGCCTCCATTGCTGAATTACTTCAACTACTTTACCGAGATCGAAGAGCGCTTCCAGCAACGGCGCGGATCCATCCTTCTGCTCTCCACGCTTGACTGGGCTCTCATCGAAACCTGGCGCGATGCCGGCATTCCGCTTGAAGCCGCGCTGCGGGGCATCGACGCGGCCTTCGACAAGTACGAAGCGCGACAAAAGCGCGGCCGCATGAGACGCATCAACGGCCTCGCCTGGTGCGCGCAGGCGGTCATGGAAGCAGCCGTCGAGTTGAATGAGGCCGCTGCAGGCACTCTTCCCGTCAACGCTCCCGCGCATGAATCGGGCTTCGAGCATGAGCGCGTCGCCGCGCATCTTGAGGCGGCAGCCGCCGGCCTAGCCGGCGCAACCGTCGCTCCCGAAGCTTGCGCGGCCACCGCGGCAAGGCTGCGAGAACTCGCCGCCGACATTCGCGCCAAGGCCGACATGAGCTCGGCCCCGGCCAACCTGGAAACCCTGGAGCGGTCGCTGACCGTCCTCGAAGAGAAGCTCTTCGCAGCCCTCACTGCGGCTGCGCCGGAAGATCTTCTCGTCGGCCTCAAGGAACACGCAGCCCGCGAACTTGCGCCCTACCGTAGCCGTATGGGCGCTGTGCAGCTTCGCCAGGTCGAGCACCAATTCGTCCAGAAGCAGTTATTGGTCCATTACAACCTGCCTCGCCTGAGCCTGTTCTACATGAGCCAGCAATGAAGCGCCCCAAAGCTGAACCCATGCAGTCCCGAGGGGTGAAAACCATCGGCGTGGACAGTGCCCGCGATCTGGACCCGACGCGCTCTTCCAACAAACTCCACGAAGTCCAAATCGAAAAACCCGTCTACGGTGGCGCATTCCTGGCCCGCATCGAAGGCAAGGCCGTGTTTGTTCCCCTGGTGCTTCCTGGCGAGCGGGCTCGAATCAACATCGTCGACGACAAGCGCGGCTACTCGATGGCCGAGTCCACCGGGATCGTCGCGCCGGCTCCGGAACGCATGGCGCCCCTCTGCCGCCATTTCGGCGTCTGCGGCGGCTGCAACTACCAGCACGCGACCTACCAGGCCCAACTCAATTTCAAGCAGGCCATCCTGCGCGAAACGCTCGACCGCGGTGGGGTGCGGCCGCCCGATGAGATCGCCGTCCTCTCCGCCGAACCATGGGGTTACCGCAACCGCATCCGCCTGGCGCTCGATGCCGAAGGCAATCCCGGCTACCGCGGCCGCCGCTCGCATGAGATCGTCCCTATCGCCGAGTGTCCCATCGCCGCGCCCCTGCTGGTGCACGCCGCGCTGGCCTTCGCCGAAATCGCGCATCGCATCCCCGACAATCTGCGCCCTGCTGAGATTTCGTTGTTTTGCGATTCGGAACAAACTGCCCTGCTGGCAGGTATTCATACTCTCCGCCCCGCCGAACTGCCCTTCGACCGAATTTGCAGCCGATGGGCCGAAGCGGTCCCCGAGCTGAAGGGCGCCGAATTCACCTCTCAAGAACGGGCCGGCCGGTCGCTTCAGACGCTCGCTCGCTGGGGCGGCTCATCCCTCAACTATCGCGCCGCCGGTTTCTCTTACCGTGTCGGCCTGGGCGCGTTCTTCCAGGTAAATCTCCGCCTCGTTGATGCGCTTGTAGACTCGGTAACCGCCGACTACTCCGGCTCCCTCGCGTGGGACCTCTTCGCCGGTGCAGGCCTGTTCGCCTGTCAGCTCGCAACCCGCTTTGAGGACGTGGTCGCCGTCGAGTCCGCCCCATCGGCCACGCCCTCTCTCATCCAAAACCTCACGGGCTTGAGCGCCAGGGCGTCCCAGGCCTCGACCCTCGATTTCCTTGGAAGAACCCCGTCCAGCGAACGCCCCGATCTCATCGTCGTCGATCCTCCCCGCACCGGCCTCGGCGCGGAAGTCACAACCCTCCTTGCCCGGTTCGCCGCACCCGCGCTGGTCTATGTCTCCTGCGATCCGGCCACCCTGGCCCGCGACCTGCGCAGCCTCATCGCCGCCGGCTACACCATCGAGCACCTGGCCCTTGCCGACCTTTTCCCGCAAACCTACCATCTTGAAACCGTAGTCCGATTGCGGCGCGCCTGAGCCCAGCTTCGCCTGCGTTGCCCCACTCCTGCTACGCTTGTTTGAACTTTTCTTTCCATTTTGGTTGGCATGCAATCGGATCTCCCCAGCACCGGGCATCCCGCGGCCGGACTCCATGCCGTGCCGCTCTTTCACGCCGCATGGCTCTTTGCCGCCGGCATCGTGCTTGTGCAATGGGTTTGGCTGCGCCCCAGCCTTGTCCTCATCGCCCTGTCGGTGGCCGCGCTGCTCAGTTGCCTCGCCGCACTTCGCGCTCTTCGCATCGCCTGGCTCCCGTTGTCCGTGGTGTGGCTGCTGCTGGGCGCATGGTGCGCGCTGATGCAGCCTCAACCGGCGCCTGCGCCGGCTCTGGCCGCGTTCTCAGACGATCTGTTGCGCGCGGTCGAAGGAACTGTGATCGACACAGGCTCTCTTCACCTGGACGCGGAGGAAAATGTCGATGAACGCTCCGCGCAGGCCCCCACTCAGCGTATCGATCTCCAACTCTCCAGCATCGAGCGTGTCACCGACAGCGAAGACGACCAGGTCCCGGTCACCGGCAACGTGCGGCTCACCGTTCGCTGGCCTTCCCCCATACTCCCAGTCCAGACCTTCCGCTGCGGCGAACACATTCGCGCCGTGGTTCGCCTGTTGCCGCCTGCCGCCCTTCACGATCCCGGTGTCTGGAGCCGTGCCGACTACCTGCTCGACCAGGGCATCACCTCAACAGCCTCGGTCCGCATCGATCGAGTCGATCGCCCTGGCGGCTCGCCTCACGCGTCTCTCTCATGCCGCTTCAGTGCCCTGCAGCACGCCACCACCGCTCGCCTGCTGGCCCTCCCTGCAGCCATGCGAGCTCTGCCCGCCCCGCTGCGCCTCACTCAGGACGACGCCATCATGCTCGCCGCCATGGTCGCCGGCGACCGCACTTACCTCACCCACACCCTGCGCGTCGGCTTTGAACGCACTGGTTCCTTTCACATGCTGGTCGTCTCCGGCTTCCATCTGGCGATCGTGGCGGCGTGCATCCTCTGGATCGCACGCCGGCTGCGCCTGCCGCGCATTCCCGCCACCCTGCTGACCATCGCCGTTTCATTCGTCTACGCCCTGTTCACCGGCTTCGCTACGCCGGTGCAGCGCTCGTTTTGGATGGTTACCCTTTACCTGGTTGGCAGGATCTTCTTTCGCGAACGCCGGCCCCTTAATACCATCGGCTTCGCCGCCCTCTGCCTGCTCACCGCCAATCCCCGCAGTCTCCTGGATTCCAGCCTGCAGATGACCCTGCTGGCAGTGATTTCGATCGCCGGGGTCGCCTTGCCGCTGCTTCAGGCCACCATTCACCCGTATTGGTCAGCCGTGGGCGACCTTCGTCTCACCGCCATCGATATCAAAGTCGCCCCGCCCCTCGCTCAGTTTCGCGTCACCATGCGCATGTTCGCAACCAGGCTTCAGGCTGCCGCCAGCCCCTTCATCGCCTGGCGCGTCTTCCCCTGGGCGGTCCGATCCCTGATCCGTATCCTGGAACTGGTCGTCGTCTCCTGCGTAGTGGAACTGGCCATGACCCTCCCCATGGGGCTCTACTTCCACCGCATCACGCTGGCCGCTCTCCCTGTCAATCTGTTTATCCTGCCGCTTCTCGCCCTGCTCATGCCCGCGGCGCTGGTCACGCTGCTGGCTCTCTCCATCTGGCCGCACTTCGCCGTCATTCCCGCCATGGCCGTCGCCTTCATCCTTCACCTCGGAGTCGGCCTGGTTCACCTCTTCGGCTCCCTCGCCTTTGCGGATTTCCGCATCCCAACCCCGTTAATCTGGCAATCAGCGGCTTTTTACGCGTTCCTCGCCGCAGCCATCGCGCTAGCCCAGATCGGGTGCGCGCGGTTCATCCGCTGGCCGCTCCGGGCTGCCTGGGCGGCAATGCTTCTCGCCGGGCTGGCCGCGGTTGCCCCCCATCCAATCGAACATCCCCGCAACGCGCTCCTGGTGGAGACCATCGACGTGGGACAGGGCGATTCCATCCTGCTTATCACGCCGGACGGTAAGTCCCTTCTTATCGACGGAGGCGGCTTCGGGGGTGGAGGGCGACAGCAGGCGCAGGACTTCGACATCGGCGAAGAAGTGGTCTCGCCGGCGCTCTGGGCGCGAGGCATCCGGCGCCTCGATGCCGTCGCCCTCACTCACGCCCACTCCGATCACATGGGCGGACTTCCCGCCATCCTGCGCAACTTCCATCCGGACGAGCTCTGGGTCGGCAACAATCCTCGCTTCGGCGCTTACAACGCGCTGCTCACCGAGGCCGCCGCGCTCCACGTCCGGGTTCGAAGTTTTCGCGCCGGCGACGCATTTTCCTTCGGACGCACCCAGGTCAATGTCCTCGCACCCTTCCGCGACTATCAACCCGGCCTGGAACCGGCGAACAACGACTCGCTGGTTCTTCATGTGAATTTCGACTCAAGCTCCGTGCTTCTCGAAGGCGACGCCGAAGCTCCGGTTGAAGAGGCCATGCTAGCCGAGCCAGGTCTCGGAAGCACCCTGCTCAAAGTGGGTCACCACGGCAGCGTCACCTCCACGCGTCCCGAGTTTCTGGCTCGCGTTTCCCCGAAATGGGCAGTCATCTCGTGCGGTCTGCACAATCGCTACGGCCATCCCCGCATGGAGGTGCTTCAAGAGCTCGAAGCTGCGCAGGTTCACACATTGAGCACCGACATCAATGGCGCCTCATGCTTCATCCTCGACGGCAAATCGGCCTCGGCCGACCCGGGATGCACCGGCCAACCCTGGCCCAGAGCCTGTTATTAACTTTCGCGTGGTCTGCGCCGGGAGCCAGTTTTTACGAGTTCAAGGAGCGAGGAGCGACGGATACCGGGTGTGTCCTGGCGACGAGCGACGCCGAAATCGGGCAAATTGGCCCCATCCCTTCGAGCTCCACCCAAATGCGCAAAGACCGCGCATTTGGGGCCTGGGGTTGCGGCGCAAATCGGCTGATACTTCGTTCCGCCCCAATACACAAGGGCGTGTATTGGGGACCCCGGTGTTGTCGTCCTCGCCTTGGAATAGCCAAAGTCTTCGTCCTCCGCCTCATCTCCACCCCACGGACAAAGACCCGACTGCAGGGACCCCGGGCTGAGCCGATTTTCGCGCGCAACGCAGGCCGTGGGAAGGTTAATCACGGGCTCTAAAGTTATTCTGTGTGAAGCGCGGCGCGTGGACCTCGCCGGCGGAATGCCGTGCGGAGACGCGCACCCGCTTCTGAAAGGCAGAAACGTGTTCACCCTCATCGGCCGTTGGTTATTGCGAGCGCTGCTGGTGCTCGCCGCATCCTTTGTGGTTGCCTTCATCGGCGACTGGAGTTTGTATCACCTGCGCGGCTCGCCCGCCTCCACCGTCAACATCAACCGGTACATGGGAATTCCACTCAAGGGCCAGAAGGAAGAGTTCGACTTCCTCGGCACAGTGGCCATGCCGTGCTCGCGATCTCTTTTTCCGCAGAGCGGCCTCGACCCCTGCTGGTATATGCGCCGCAACCCCAACCAATGGCAAAATCTCTAAGCGAATTTCGCCCTACGAAAAGTTCTGTCCCATTAAAGCGCCGGATTGGGTCGGCTCCCCGTCACAAGGTTTCGTGATGTGAGTCACGAATGCTCACTCAACTTATGTCTAATATCGATCAATCCTGCTGGCAGGAGCGGGGCGTCATGTATCACCGTACGCAAAACGATAACGGCAGCTACAACAGCCGTTGTCTCGATTGCTTCCTGACTATCGCCTCCAGCGTTGAGACGGAGGAGGAGCTCGAATGCCTTGAGGCCCACCACCTCTGCCCCGAGAAAGTTCTGGCGCAGTTGCTGGCGGAGGAGCGGGAGATCGAGTCCCGGGCTTCTCGCAATTGACAGGTCAACGGCATTTAGCGCTTCTGCTTTTGGCGGAGAAATGAATGCCGAGTGGATTTCCCCTAATCCGACAGTTGTATTTCGCTGAATTACGGGAAATCTGGCAAGACCCGGGCCTTAAGGCCGCATATTCCGGGCTTATTTTCAGGGGGTTAAAAACCCCCTGCTCCCTCCGCAAATGCTGTCTGCAACTGTAGCGGGGAGAAAAACGCCGCCTTTGCTGTCGCTGCAACGCCAATCAGTGCGACGAGAATGTCTTACAACCCTGTCTCCAGCAGCACAAAGTTGTTTCCATCCGGGTCGCGCACAAAGACCAGCTTCCCTTGCCGGTTCACCTTGAGTCCCGCATGGTGCAGATCGTCTGCGGCCTTGTGCGCATCCGGCACAGGGAACAGCGTCTGCGCCTGGTTGCCCGCATTGGCGGTGTGAATCTCGATGCGCAGGTCCGGTACGCCCGGCGCTGTCATCAACACCCTGTTGTCCGCATCCTGCGCTTCGAATCCCAGGGCGACGTAGAACTTTCTGGCCGCCGCCAGATCGGTCACCGGAAGTTCATATCCCATCAACTGGTTTGAAACCCGGTCCGATCCCAGGTGCTGCCCGCGGTCCAGCGTGTGGCGCGATCCGGGCATGTACTGGGTGAACTCCGTGGTCCGTCCCTCCGGATCCTTGAGCGAAAATATCAGGTTCCCGGCGGCCGCTTTCGCCACATTGGTGGGCTGGAGCCCCTTCGATGCGTAGAGAGAATCCAGGCTGTTCAGCGCATCCGACTCGAAACAGACGTGCATCCAGCCCAGTTGTTGCGAGGGGTTCTCCTGCGGGTAAAGCTCAATGAACTGCCGGTCGTTGATCTTGATAAAGACTTCCAGCGCCTTTGGCCCGTTTCTGGTGGCAAACGACTCTTCGTAACCGAGCTGGCCAAAAAACGCGACCTCTTTGTCGAGATCGCTCACCCGGAATGCAATGTGCGCAATGCCGGAAATCGCGGGCGTCTGCGCATGCGCCGCCGTTCCGGCCAGCAGGATTGCCAGCGTCCAGATGCAAACTGCACTTTTTCCGATCATCGCGAGCCAGCCTTTCTCAACCGTGCCTTTCGGGACATAGACGGTTGGATGATGCTGAGGACGATGGGGCAATCCCAGTCCCACATCTTTTCGATCCCCGTCGGAGGAGTGCCTGAAAAGGGCGCCTAGCGGTTCATCCAGCCGCCATCCACCACCAGCACGCTTCCGTGAACGTAGTCGCTGGCCGAGGAGGCCAGAAAAACGGCCGCACCCGCCAGGTCAGCGGGATCGCCCCAGCGTCCGGCCGGAATCCGCTCCAGGATCTGACGCGCCCGCTCGGGATTTTTCTGTAGCGCCTCGGTGTTGTCCGTAGCCATGTAGCCCGGCGCGATCGCGTTCACGTTTACACCTTTGGCCGCCCACTCGTTGGCGAAGGCCTTGGTCAGCTGCGCCACGCCTCCCTTCGCCGCCGCGTACGAAGGCACCGTGATGCCCCCCTGGAACGAGAGCAGCGACGCAATGTTGATGATCTTGCCCGACCCCCGCGCCAGCATGTGCCGCCCAGCCTGCTGCATCAGGCGGAAGACGCTGGAGAGGTTCACATCGATGACCGCCTTCCAGTCCTCTTCGCTATGGTCCGCAGCCGGCGACCGCCGGATGATGCCCGCGTTGTTGACCAGGATGTCGATAGTCCCGAAGTGCGCCACTGTCTCTTCCACCAGCCTGGCGCAGACCGCCGCATCGCCCACGTCGCCTACCAGCCCAATGGTTTTTGCGCCGATGGCCTGCAACTTTTCGAGCGTGGCCTGGGGCGGTTTGCGCGATCCGTGAACGGCCACATTCGCGCCTGCTTCAGCCAGCGCAATCGCGATGCCCGCGCCCAGTCCCCGGGACGATCCGGTCACCAGCGCCGACTTACCTGTCAGTTTGAACTTATCGAGTATCAGTGAGATTCATCCTTTCGGGTTGCAGGCGCGAACTCCCAGCGCCGACGCGTAAGCAAAACCGAGGATACACCGTCCACCGGGGATCAGCGCAACCGCGCTACGCCCTCGCGGACGAGGCCGCAACCGCTTGCAAACGCGGCCTCCGCCAGCCCATCTCGACCTCGCCGAGGGTTTCCCGTATCCTTGTTAGTGGGGGTTCCCGGCTACCCCACCGGGAGCAGAGAATCGGGGCATCTTTACATGCCGTTGACTAGAGTGCGGGCGCTTGTTCCCCGGTCCCCGCGCTGATTGCTCAAGCAGTTCCGCCTAGACTCGATCGACAAGGAGGTCGCGATCATGCACATCTCACCCGTAACTTCTGTCGCAGCCTCTCTGGCGGGGATGTGCGCAGTCCTCGCCTGGCGCATCCGCGAAGGCCGCACCGCGGTTACCATGAGGAAAATCCTGATTCCCCCGGCGGGCATGGCCACGGGATTCTGCATGTTCATTGTTCCGGCCTTTCGGGTGCCCATTGTGTGGGCGCTGGCCGCGTTTCTCATCGGCGCGGTCGTGCTGGCTTACCCCTTGCTGCTGACCTCGCGCCTGGAGCGCAGCGGCGAGACGGTCATGATGAAGCGCTCGGGCGCCTTCTTTACCGTCGTGATCGTGCTGGCCGCTATCCGCTTCCTGGCGCGGGGCTACTTCGACAGGATTCTCACCATCGAGCAAACCGGCGCCCTGTTTTTCGTCCTTGCGTTTGGGATGATTTTGCGCTGGCGTATGAGCATGTACTTCGAGTACCGGGCCCTGATCGCGGCCTGACTGGACCGACAGGAAACACAGCCGAAGTGCAAGGGTCCAACGGCGAACGGTTGGTCTATACGATCTCCCACTCGAGCAAAAGACGCTCCATGGACGGGTTTTCGGCACGGACCGCCAAGCCAGGTCGCGGCTCCATCCATGGCGCTCGATCGGCGCAGGGCGCTTCGGCGCTCCTGACCGGTAGTCGAGTATCCACTAGCTTACATTCCAGCGGATGGACTCCAGGGTACAGGGGTACGGTTTTGTCACCCGCGGGCCGGAAACACCGATGGGGACTGTGAAGGTAAACGACTGTCGCATTGTCGGTTATTGAGTGCCAGGCAAAAATGGTGCTGGCTTGTGGCTCAAATTGCTCAGTTTCGGGAGATCCGACTTAATACCATAGTGTCTGCGACTGCTAAAAGATGACGAAAGCCAGAGTGGTGTGCCAATGGAGAATGCAATGGCAGAGATGAAGGGCTCCGCGCAAATGGCCAGCGGCCATGACGGCGCTGGAAAACCGGAGAATGTGGCAGACATGCTGGAAAGTCAACTCGATGCGGTCATTAAAGATTGGCTGGTCCGGGTCGAGAAGGAGCCCGATCTGAAGGGAGTCCATATGACTTTCCAGGAGCGGACCGGGCATCTGCCCCAGCTTCTGCGCGATGTGATCAGCCGGTTGCGTCTGGACGACGCAACAAAGGCCCCCATCTCGGCGGCGGCGACGCACCACGGAGATCTGCGGAGCAAACAAGGCTACACGGTCGCTATGGCGGTAGAGGAATCCCGGCTTCTGCAGGTCAGCATCTTCTCGACGCTGCACAGAAACCAGAAGCGTTTGCAATTCAATACAGTGCTTCCCGCGGTGGTGATCATAGCGGACGAGGTGGATGCGCAATTGAAGCAGCAGATGCTCCGCTTCATGGCCGCCGACAAGAAAAAGACGGCCGAGGCGGCGAAGGGAACCCAGGCAGCAGGTGCTGCCATCGTGAATTGAGCCGGATGACCGCAATGAGGGACGAGCCTCTCAACTCCGCGAATGCGAAAAGCAACCCCGACCGGGTCCTGCTCATTGCGGGAGACGCAGTCGAGACCGCGCGAGTACTCGGCGAATTGGATTCAGTAACCGAAGAGCGGTTCCAGGTGGAGTGGGTTACCGATCTTCCCAGCGGCATCGAGCGCTTGAGTGACGGGGGCGTAGAGGCGGCAGTGGTCGACCTGAACCTCCCCGGCAGCCAGGGCACCGAGTCGCTGGACAAACTCATCGAAGCTGCGCCCGATGTGCCCGTATTGATCCTGAGTGAAAATGATACGGAAGATACGGCCAGGCAAGCGGTCGAGCACGGAGCGGACGATTACCTGGTAAAAGAGCGAGCCGACGGGTACCGCTTGAGGCGGACCGTGCGCACGATGATCGACCGGCGTGTGGCGGGTGAAGTTGCGCTGGAATACGAGACAATCTCGGCGACGCTCAATTCGATTGGGGCGGGGGTATTGCGCACCGACCTGGACGGCAACGTTACCTACCTGAATCGATTCGCGGAAAGCATGACAGGATGGCCCAGGGAAGAGGCCGTGGGGCGTCCGGTTGCGGAGATTCTCAGGCTCATCAACAGCGCCACCGGCGCCGCCGTCGAGAACGGAGTGGAAGCCCTATTGAAGGGCGATGGCGCTTCAATCGCCGCGATCCGCAGCATCGATTGCGTTCTGGTTCGGCGAGACGGGATCAGAATCGGAATTGAAAACAGAGTAACCATTGTCGATGACGACGCCGGGAATGTACTTGGGGTGGTGATGTCATTCCGGGATGTGAGCGAGGCCCGAGCCGTCTCAGTCGAACTGTCGCGCGCGGCGCAACACGATCTGCTGACTCACCTGCCAAACCGCTTGCTTTTCAACGACCGCTTGAAACAAGCAATTTCACTGGCGGATCGCCAAGGCAAGCAGCTTGCGGTGCTGTTTATCGATATAGACCAATTCAAGAGAATCAACGACACGCTGGGCCACGCAACAGGAGATAAGCTGCTGCGGTCGGTTGCGGGGCGGTTACTGGCTTCTGTCCGGCGAGCGGACACGGTATGCCGGCTGGGCGGAGACGAGTTTATCGTACTCCTCTACGAAGTGTCCTCTCCGGAAGCTGCATTCGCGGTTGCGCGCAAAATCGTGAGGGCGATCGCGGCGCCGCATATTATCGACAACAAAAGCCTGGATATCAGCGTGAGTGTCGGAGGGAGTATCTACCCCGGTGAAGGCGGGGACGCGGAGAGTCTGGTGGGACAAGCGGACGCAGCGATGTACGAAGCCAAGGCGCAGGGCCGGAATGGGTACCAGTTCTACCGGAACGATTTGCGCGTGCGACTTGCAAGACGACTGTCGTTGGAGGGAGACTTGCGCCTGGCGCTGGGGCGGAACGAGTTCGTACTTCACTATCAGCCGAAGATCGATCTTCAGACGAAACAGATCACGGGGATGGAAGCGCTGATCCGGTGGGTGCACCCTGAGCTGGGGTTGCTCTATCCCATCGACTTCGTGCCTATCGCGGAAGAGTGCGGCTTGATTGCTCACATCGGACGGTGGGTGCTACTGGAAGCATGCAGGCAATCCCGGGAGTGGAGCGATGCGGGGTTGGGGACTATTCCGGTCGCGGTTAACGTTTCCGCGGCTGAATTCCTGGGAAAGGACTTCCTTTCGGGTGTTCGGGCGGTGTTGATCACCACCGGAGTGGAACCTGTGGACCTGGAACTGGAACTGACCGAGAGCGTGTTGATGGAGGACGCAGAGTCAACTGTCGTCATACTCCATGCGCTGAAGGCCATGGGGGTTCGGCTAACCATCGACGATTTCGGAACGGGATATTCCAGCTTCACTTATCTGCGGCGTTTTCCGGTAGGCACCATTAAAGTGGATCGATCCTTCGTGCAGGAGATCACGGAGGATCCTGCAGGGATTTCCATAGTCAGCGCGATGATCAATATCGGAAAAAGCCTGAACCTGCGGATCGTTGCCGAAGGGGTGGAGACCCGTTCGCAGCTCGACTTCCTTCAGCGCCACGCGTGCGGCGAGGGACAGGGATTCTACTTCAGCCGCCCGTTGATGGCCGAGCAGGCCGGGCGCTTGATTAAGAATGGCTTACAACCGTCAGCGGTGAATTAGCTGGGGACCCCGGACCTGGGGCGTCACGCGGGTGCAGCAATCGGAAGCCGGTCTATTGCTTCGGTTGTATTTCGCCGAATTACGGGGAAATCTGCAAAGACCCTGGCCTGAAGGCCGCGTATTCTGACCGCGTTTTCAGGGGGTTAAAACCCCCTGCTCCCTCCGCAAACGCTATCTGCAACCGTAGTGCTAGAATGACCATCGCTGTGGCGGGTTGCGCTAGCGACCTTCTACGCTTTCGGCCAGTTTGCCGGCTTCGTCCATTTTGCCGAAGATCATTTTGCCGCTGGCGGTTTGGAGGACGCTGGTGACGGAGATTTCGATGGAGCGGCCGATCATTTTGCGGGCGTGATCGACGACTACCATGGTGCCGTCGTCGAGATAGCCGACGCCCTGGTTGTACTCCTTGCCTTCCTTGAGGATGAGGACATTCATGTGCTCGCCGGGAAGGACGACTGGCTTGAGGGCATTGGCCAGGTCGTTGATGTTGAGGACTTCAACGTGATGGAGGTGGGCGACCTTGTTGAGGTTGAAGTCGTTGGTGACGACCTTGGCTTCCCATTTTTTAGCGAGCTCGAGGAGTTTGAGGTCGACTTCGCGGATGGAAGGGAAATCGTCAGGGACGATCTGGACCTGAAGGACTTCGTTGGACTGCATGCGCTGGAGCATGTCGAGCCCGCGGCGGCCGCGCTGGCGCTTGGAGCCGTCGGTGGAGTCGGCGACGACCTGGAGCTCGCGGAGGACGAACTCGGGGACGACGATCATGCCATCGATGAAGCCGGCTTCGGCGATGTCGGCGATGCGGCCGTCGATGATGACACTGGTATCGAGGACCTTGGCGCTGCGGCGGGAGGGCTTGTCACTGGAGAAGACCATGCTGAGGGCAGAGGGATTAAGTAGATCACCCTTGCTGGCTCCGACGAGCAGGCCGACGTAGGTCATGAGCAGCAGGACAAAGATCTGGAGGACCGCGGAGGTTGAGCCCTGGACGGGCGCCGAGCGCAGGACGAGACAGAAGAGGGCGGCGCCAAAGATGCCGAGGACGCTGCCGGCGACGGCTCCGATGAGTCGGCGCAGGCTAAGGGCGCGAACGCGCAGTTCGAAAATAATGACGGCGGCAGCGGCAAGTGCCCCGGCTGCAGCGGCGAAGAAGCCATTTTGTATGCCGAAGGGGTGGAGGAAGTAGCAAACTGCGGCAAAAAGGGCAACAAAAAGAAGACGAACCAGGACCAGATCCATATAAGTCCAACTTTCGCCGGCGGGGAATAATACGCCGACATTATCACAATTGGCGAGTATGCCGATTAAGTGGGGGTGTCGTCAAGGGGCTGCTGTTGAGAGAGAATTCGAAGGGTAAGTGTTTTTTGGCGGTTTGCAGATAATTATCGGGATTCGCGGTAGGATCGATTTTGTTGTGAATCAATAGTCGAAGAGAACTGGTGCGGGGCAATTGAGAGGGCATGGCCGAGGCGGCTGTGCCCTTTGTTTTTTGGGGCGGAAAGAGGGAAGGTGCGCGTGAAGGTTGGAGAGCAGTTGAAGGAGATCTGGCGGCAGGCGACCGGAAGCGGCTCGACGGGGCGCGGGGACAGGGGCGGGGCGGAGGTTGCGGCCGAGGCGGAGACGGAGCGGAAGACGCTGGCGCTGCCTTCGATTCTGGGGCCGGTGCATTTTCCGGGCCATCACTTGCCGAAGCCGACGCCGGCGAACCTGCGGCGGTTTGCTGAGACGCCAGTGGTGCGCCGGGCGATCAACGTGATCAAGGATCGCATTGCATCGATGGACTGGCAGGTGAGGGTGCGGCGCGGCGTGAACCCGCAGGATGTGCCTTTTGCGACGCGGAAGCTGAAGGCGCTGCGGCTGATGCTGGAAGAGCCGAACGCGGTGGACGGGTTCCGAACACTGATGGAGCAGGTGATTGAAGACGCGCTGACAGGAGGGTTCGGGGCGATCGAGATGGAGTCGACAGGCGACCCGGAACGGCCGGCGATGATGTGGGCCGTCGACGGCGCCACGATCAGAATCAATGCGCGGTGGGATGGGCAGGAAGACACGCCACGCTATGCCCAGGTGATGCCTGGGCAACTGGAATCGGGCGCAGTGGATTTGCGGGACGACCAGTTGATGTATATCCGGACGAATCCGCGGAGCTTTACGCCGTTTGGACTGGGAGCGCTGGAAGTGGCGTTCGAGACGGTGAACCAGTTTTTGAGCGCGCACCGGTTTGCGGGCAAGCTGGCGGCGAATGCGGTGGCGCAGTACGCGATCTGGCTGAACGAGGCGACACCGTCGCAGCACGACCGGCTGATCAGGTGGTGGCAGGACGAGATTGAAGGAACCGGGCGGGTGCCGCTGATCTCAACCGAGCAGAAGCCGGAGGTGCTGAGGTTTGCACAGGGAACGGATGCGGACCTGCGGCTGGCCTGGCAGGAATTCCTGATCAGGATGGTGGCAAATGCATTCGGGTTGCCGCCGCTGATGCTGGGCCTGGAAGCGGATGTGAACCAGTCTACAGCGTCGGAGATGGCGGACGAGGCGTTTCGGGGGGCGATTTCGCCTCTGGCAATGCTGCTCGCCGGGCATATCACGCGGGACTTGTTTGGGAAATGCATTGGGTGGCGGGAATTCGAATTTGTATTCAACGAGCTGAGCGCGCGGGATGAGACGACAGAACTCGCGGTGCAGGTGCAGCTATTGCAGGCCGGCGTGTTGACAGTGGACGAGGTGAGGGCGATGCGCGGTTTGGGGCCGCTGGGACAAGGCGGGGAACAGGGGATTGGGAATAGGGGATAGCGGTAGTTGGGGGACGGGGCGGGGGAGTTTCGGAAATTTATTGCAAAGGTGAACAAGCCGCTGAAGCGAGCAGCGGCAGAGGAGAATCAGTGGCCAGAGGCTCACAGGGCGGAGATCAAATGCGATTGGAAGCGATGGCGGTTAAGTTTCCCGAGGTGGAGGGTCACCCGAACCGGGTGCCGTTCGAAGGGGTGTTGACGGTGGTGAATGCGGCCAGCGACAAGTCGCCGGCCGGAGCGCGAGGGCACCGGGTGATGCTGACGCGGGAGGCGGCGGAGAAGGCGCTGCCTTCGCTGCTGGGCATGGCGGTGGATTACAGGCCGGGCCTGGATGGTCACGATGCGCGGCGCAAGATCGGACTGCTCACCGAGGCCGACGTAGTGGGCCAGCGCCTGGTGGTTCGCGGGTACTTGTACGCGCGGGACTTTCCCGAGGTGGCCAAGCAGATCGGCGCACAGGCACCCGGAGCGATGGGCATGAGTTATGAGCTGGCCGACGCGCGCGTGGAAGATATGCGCGCCGAGGTGTGGAAGCTAACTCGAGTTACATTCACGGGCGCAGCGATTCTGCTGCGAGAAAAGGCGGCTTATCGAGCAACCAGCTTTCGGATGGCGAGTTAGCGGGGCCTGCGCAATTAACCGAGTTGGCGGAGTAAGTGCAGCCAGCCAACTTAGCGCGCCGGCCAGTTAGCCAGTTAATCAGCGAGCGAGGCCCCTGGATTGGGGGCCGTGTTTTTGGTTAGGAGAGATCAAACTGCTAATGATTCAGGACCAACTTGAAAGGACGGACATGGTAGACGAAAAAGGGATTACAGAGAGGCTGGAAGCCGCAACCACCTTGCTGGAGAGGACGCTGAGCTGGCTGGAAGAGCGGCAGGGCGCGCTGTCGGGCGAAGTGGAAAAGATTTCGGCAACCGTGGAACAGAGCCGGCGGGAGACTGAACTGGCTGAGAAGCTGGCCTCCGCAGAGCGGGAACTGGCCGAGGTGAAAGCGGCGGCAGCGCAGAATGTGCTGAATCCGTTGCGCAGGACGGTTCCCGCGACTACATCGGAGATGCTCGCCAAGCATGGAATTGGCGATGGTCCTGTTGACGTAAGGACACTTGACGCCGCGTTGGCCGGGTTGAGTCTGGAGCAGCGCATTGCAGTGAAGAGCCAACTGCTACGAGCCGGTTCGATCGCATAGATTCAGCTTCCAGCTTCTAGCTATCAGCTAACAGCTGGTTGATCGCATGAGTTAGCGGCAACAGAAGATGTCGTGACTGGCAACAGAGCGGCCGCTGGTTACCGCAAGGCTAAGTCGACAACGCCAGAGTCTGGCAGGAACAGGCTAGGAGCTAGAAGCTAGCGGCTAGCAGAGCCCCTTGGAGGGGCGGAAAGAGCTTATGAACGCATCCTTTGCAGACATACATGCGGCGGCGGACTACATTGGGCCGGGCGCAATTGAAGTTCCTCTGTATCAGACGGAGATTTTTGACATCTGCCGTCGTTCGAGCCCATTCGGGCAGCGCATCAAGCAGGTTCCGGCGACCGGACATCCTTCGCGCTTTTTTGAAGAGACCGCGATTCCGAATCCTGGCACTGCCGGCTTCGTGAATCCGCGCAGCATCTCGCCCGTGGTGGTGACACCGACCCGCATCGAGCTGAGCGTACCGCTCAAGGCGATTGTGGCGCAGATCAACTACAACCTGTTTGATATCGAACTGGGCAACCAGCAGCAGCAGTTCGCATATCTGCAGGCCAAGGACCTGGTGGACACAGTGAGCGGCGTGATGGTGGCTCACGACGTGGCATTGTGGAACGGCAACGACACCAGCCTGAGCTCACCCACAACCACGCAATACATGGGCGTCGTCGGCCAGATCGCGGCCTCGGGAGGTCCCGCAGTGACTGTTCCCGCGGGGAGTTCGATTGTCAACGGCCTGAAGACGGCAGTGGCGACGATGGTGGCCAGCAACGGATACCATGTGCGCCCCACGGCGATCTATGCCAATCCCATGCTTCTGGACTTGATTGATCAGGAGATGAAGACCGAGTTCAACGTGGTCCTGAATACGGACAATATCACGGGCGGCGTGCGGGTAAAGATGCTCTCGACGCAGGCCGGCGACCTGCCGCTGATTCCGGACTGGAGCCTTGGCTATACGGGTACGATCGGCTCGGGCTCGGCACAGTTACCGGCCTACATCGTGACCGAGGATTTGATCGAGTACCACTGGCTCGGTGATCCGACGCCTCGAGTCTTTCAACTCGGATTGCCAAACTCGATGGCCTACCAGTACGTAGCCATCAAGTTTGGCGCCCCGGTGGTCAAGGGCGCGGGCTTTGCGCACTGCGAAGTCCTGGTGACCGGCCGGTAATCAACTGGCGCTCCGGCAGGTGGGCTCCGCTTTGCGGAGCCCATCCCAGTTAGCAACTGAGCAAGTCCATTGGCGAACGCAGACGCATCGTTGTAACTCGCGTTTCCGTTGTGGAAGTGGAAAGAGAGAAAGGTGAGACATGGCATATCTGCTGCCAGCGGATTACCCCAACTACGGATTGCCGGCGGGGACGACCGCGGATTGGATTACGGCGGCCACGGCACTGATTAACACCTGAATTATGCATAGCCTGAGCACACAGGCACCCCCGGCCTGTTGAGCAGCGGTGTTGTGCCAGTATCTTGAGCCTCTGAATTTCCCCCTTGTTTTCGATTTCCCAAGGCCGTGCGGTA
>Ga0182013_10000535_pt1 | contig 52053 bp, 55 predicted proteins | sample 612S2MmetaG_FD_120487 | JGI IMG/M metagenome (GOLD analysis project Ga0182013, IMG submission 120487) | Permafrost microbial communities from Stordalen Mire, Sweden - 612S2M metaG | ecosystem: Environmental > Terrestrial > Soil > Wetlands > Permafrost | place: Sweden: Stordalen | collected...
GAAGCAAAGTCTCCCGACACGGACAAGTAGTTCACGACGAATATCGTCGAGGCCGCCGATTGAACGGTGCGGCCTTCTTCCGTAGGCCCGTCAACCGCGTTGACGGTGTTGACATTCTTGGACGCAAGTCGAATCAGGATGTTGAGCAAGACTCACGCAATTCTCACTCAAGCCGGTTCACTCGACGCTGAACTTCGTCACGAGCAGAGCGATCCCACGAGCCACCGTAGGGATTCCAGCCAAGCAAGTGCTCGACGCGGCTACGTGCCCGCCGGGCCAATGACACTACCCACGACATTTAACCTCTCTACCGCGGTTGATTGGAGGGAGGTCCGCTCCCAGTGAAGCCCGCTCACGACCAACTCGTGGCTCGTGAAATCGCTGTTCCGATTGGTTGGGTTTCGACTCGCCGCCCGGGACCACGTGTTCATGGTCGAGGGTTCTCCTGGCGCAGGGGTCACTGGCCGCCTCATCGAAATTATTCGGCGTGCTGCGCCCGATGAATCGGCGAATCAGGCCGTCCGGCAGGCACTTCTTGCCCCGCACCCAACTCGCGGCCTCCACAATAAGAAAGGTAGTTTTTCGACGGGCCGCGCGAGTGCGGTGCCCGAGTTCTAGGAATTCGAGACTTCCTAGCGTGGATAAGGGTTTTCACATTTTTGGCTGGTCTTCAGATCATAAACAGTGACTAAGGTCTTGACGTGCAAACACCCGCCCTGCCCCCTCAGGGTGCGACGGTTCGTGCGCGCCGTTGGCGCCGACTACGACGTGCCGTTGCGCTCCCATTGGCCGCATTAGCCCTCTCGGGCTGCACCATTCCCTCGTTTGGTGCAAGTCCCGGCGTTACATCGAGTTCGAAATCGGTGTTCCACCTGTGGCAAGGCTTCTCGATTGGCGCGGTGATCATTGGCGCGCTCGTCATCGTGCTGGTCCTGTACGCGGTGCTTCGCTTTCGTCGCAAGGGCGACAACATCCCCAAGCAGTCGCAGTATCACATACCCCTAGAGCTGTTCTACACGGTGGTGCCGATTCTCATCATCTTTGGGCTTTTCGCCGCCACGCTCGTCGTCGAGAACAAGGAGACGGCCAATCCCAAGACGAACGTCACCATTGACGTCAACGCCTTCCAGTGGGGTTGGAAGTTCACCTATCCGGGTTCTAATGCCCTCGTCTACGGTCAGACCACGCAAAACCCGGAGATGGTTATGCCTGTCAACACCAACGTTCACATCAACCTGACGTCATCGGACGTCATCCACGGTTTCTACGTGCACGCCTTCAACTTTTCGCGTTACGCGCTGCCCGGCGTGCTGAACCAGTTCACTATTCGCGCTCAAAGTACGGGTACGTACTTTGGTCAGTGCACGCAGCTTTGCGGTCTCTATCACTCGTTGATGTGGTTCCGCGTAAAAGTGGTCTCGCCGAGCGCCTACAGCGCGTGGCTCACGACGTTCAACAACCCCGCCGCCGCGGCTGCCGTGAAGGCCGCCAACAAGACCACGGCCCAGCAGACCTCGAGTGTGGTTCCATCCAAGCCCGCTACCACGAAGTATGGGAGATAACTGAATGACTGACGTTCTTGACCCACCGGTCCACGTGGAGTTCCATGACGATGGGCACGACGAGCACCACGGCCCCTCGGGGATCTTGAAGTGGATCACGACGACCGACCACAAGGTCATCGGCCTCTCGTACACCGTCACCGCGGTCATCATGCTCGTAATCGGCGGTGTTTTCGCCGAGATCATTCGCGCCCAGCTGGCGACGCCCAACGGCACCCTGGTCTCGCTCGCCCAGTACAACGAGCTGTTCACCATGCACGGTTCCGTGATGATCTATCTCTTCGCCGGCCCCTTCGCCTTCGGAGCACTGGCGAACATCATCGTGCCCATCCAAATTGGTGCGCCCGACATGGCGTTCCCCCGTTTGAACGCCCTGTCGTACTGGCTGTACCTCACTGGGGCGATCACCATGCTCTCGGGCTTCTTCGTCGCCGGCGGAGCAGCCAACTTCGGTTGGGTGGCCTACGCGCCCCTGTCGAACTCGGTCAACACCCCCGGTGCTGGCGCCGACCTTTGGATTGGCGGCCTGCTGCTGACGGGTTTCTCCGCCATCTTCACTGGCGTGAACCTCTGTGCGACCATCTTCTATCTACGAGCTCCTGGAATGACGATGTTCCGCATGCCGATCTTCACGTGGAACATGTTGGTCACGTCGATCCTCATTCTGTTGGCGTTCCCCGTGCTCACCGCGGGCCTCGTCATGCTCTACTGTGACCGCCACTTCGGCACGCACATCTTCTCGGTCGCGGGAGGTGGTGTGCCCGTGCTCTGGCAGCACTTGTTCTGGTTCTGGGGCCACCCCGAGGTGTACATCCTGGCCCTGCCGTTCTTCGGCATGGTGACCGAGATCATCGCGGTCTTCTCGCGCAAGCCCGTTTTCGGTTACAAGGGAATGGTCTTCGCCACCCTCTCCATCGCCGCGCTTTCCCTCGGCGTTTGGGCCCACCACATGTACACCACGGGTGTCGTGCTCTTGCCATTCTTCGCGTTCATGAGCCTCATGATTGCGGTACCGACGGGCATCAAGATATTCAACTGGATAGCGACCATGTGGCGAGGGGAGGTCTGGTTCTCCACCGCCATGTTGATGGCCATCGGGTTCCTCGTCACGTTCCTCGTTGGCGGGCTTACCGGTATCTACCTCGCCAGTCCCCCGCTGGACTTCTTCACCCACGACACCTACTTCGTGGTCGCCCACTTCCACTCGGTCGTCATGGCCCTCGTGCTCGCCGGAATGGCTGGTCTCTACTACTGGGGCCCGAAGATCACCGGCTACTTGTTGAACGAGCGGATCGGAAAGTTTCAGTTCTGGTTCCTGTTCCTGGGCTCACAAGTCTTCACCTTTCCGCTCTACATTCTGGGGCTCGAAGGAATGCCGCGTCGCGTGGCGCTCTACTCGCACGACCCCCAGTGGAAGATGCTGAACGACATCAGTACCCTCGGAGCCATTCTTATTGGCGTCTCGACCATTCTCTTCGTCGTCAACATCATTTACAGTTGGAAGAAGTACCCCGCGGGCGACAACCCGTGGGACGGTCACACGCTGGAGTGGTTCACCACCTCGCCACCCCCTCACCACAACTTCTACCGCCTACCCCAGATTCGATCTGAGCGCCCGACGTGGGACTACAACCACCCAGGTCATCAGGCAGTGGGCCACGGCAAGCAGATCGAGCCCGCACAGCCCGTTGAAGAGGTACCGGTCTCATGAAGGTAGAAGCGAAGGTTCTGTTGGGCCTCGGCGTGTTCTTCGGCATCATGTGTGCGGTGTACTGGAACTGGAGCCTCGAGAATGCCGGCGGCGTGATGATGTTCGCCGCGATGCTGCTCTGCTTCTTGCCCGGCGGCTACTACTACTGGTGGAGTCGTCGAATGAAGGCTCGTCCTGAGGACGACCCCCAGGCGACCCAAGCCAGCGGGGCGGGCGTCGTCGGAGCGTTCCCCGGCACTTCCATCTGGCCGTTCACCCTCGGTATGGGCGCATTCTTCGTGGTGCTCGCCATGGTCTTCGGCCTCTGGTTCTTGGTCCCGGGTCTCGGGCTCGTCATCTGGGCCATGCTCGGCGGCACCGCCGAAGGACGCCGCGGCGGCAAGGTCTAGAGGTCTTCACCCAAAACGCCCTCGGGGAATCCCGAGGGCGTTTTTATTTCACACCCGTCTACTGTGGGCTCGAACTTCACCACTGCGTCGAGAAAAACGCTGCGCAGAGCTCTTTAAAACAAGGACTTTTGTCAAATGAGGTGGCCGGGACTATTGCCTAGTATGGAAGACGGTGCAGTTTCGCGAGAAGTGCTTCGCGCCAACATTGATTGAGAAGGAGACGCTGTGGCCGTCACGGAAAGTTCGACGAACGTTGTCCTAGGGGGAGCCCGAGGAGGACCCGATGTTGCAACTCTCCGTCAAGACCGCTGGTGGCTGCAGCCGGTCATCACCGTCTCGGTGCTTACCGCATTCGTGATTTACTCCACGTGGGCGGCGTTTCAGAACAAGTACTACTACGTCGGTGCGAACGTCCATCGCGACCTCATCAGCCCCTTCTACTCGCCGTGCCTCGCGAGCGACTGCGTACCCGGGTCAAAAGCGGGCTTCGCGTTCAACGGCTGGGCCTTGTCGCCGGCGCTGCTGATCCTGATCTTCCCGTTGGGCTTTCGCCTCACGTGTTACTACTACCGTCGCAGCTACTACCGCGCGTTCTGGTGGTCGCCACCCGCGTGCGCCGTCTCGGACGCCCACAGTTCGTACTCCGGCGAGACCAGGTTCCCGCTCATCATGCAGAACCTGCACCGCTACTTCTTCTTCGCGGGCCTGATCTTCAACACCTTGTTGACCTACGACGCGATCCGCGCCTTCCACCAGCCCGGCCTCGGCTGGGGCGTCACCGTGGGGACCATTGTCCTGTGCGTGAACGCCACCCTGCTGTGGCTCTACTCGCTGAGCTGCCACGCGTGTCGCCACCTCTGCGGCGGACAGGTGAACAGCTTTTCGAAGCACCCCATTCGCTACCGCTTCTGGAAGTTCCTCACGCCACTCAACGCCAAGCACATGAACTTCGCGTGGGCCTCGCTCGTCTTCGTCGCCCTCGCCGACGTCTACGTGCGCCTCGTCGCTTCGGGCGTCATCTCCGACTACAAACTCTTCTAGATCTAAGGAAACCCTGTGACGAGCTCATACGAACACCACGACTACGACGTACTGATCATCGGCGCCGGGGGCGCCGGCCTGCGCGCGGCAATTGAGGCCAAGCAGCGTGGCCTCAAAGTCGGCATCATCACCAAGTCACTGCTCGGAAAGGCCCACACCGTGATGGCCGAGGGCGGAATGGCCGCGGCGATGGGCAACGTGTCCTCCGAGGACAACTGGAAGGTCCACTTCCGAGACACCATGCGCGGGGGCAAGTTCCTCAACAACAACCGCATGGCCGAGCTGCACGCGAAGGAGTCCCCCGATCGCGTCCACGAGCTTGAGCAGTGGGGGGCGCTCTTCGACCGCACCAAGGAAGGCAAGATCCTCCAGCGCGACTTCGGTGGTCACCGTTACGCGCGACTCGCCCACGTGGGCGACCGCACCGGCCTCGAGCTGATCCGCACGCTCCAGCAGAAGGTCGTGTCGATGGACACCGACGTCTTCATGGAGTGCAAGGTGCTGAAGCTCGTGCACGACGGCGACGGTCGAATCGCCGGATGCGTCGCGTACTGGCGTCCCACCGGAGAGTTCGTGACCTTCTCCGCGAAGGCCGTGATCCTCGCCACCGGCGGCGCCGGAAAGTCGTGGAAGTTCACGTCGAACTCGTGGGAGGGCACCGGCGACGGCCACGCCATGGCCCTCTGGGCCGGCGCCCAGCTGATCGACATGGAGTGCATCCAGTTCCACCCGACCGGCATGGTCTGGCCGCTGAGCGTGCGCGGCCTGCTCGTCACCGAAGGTGTGCGTGGTGACGGTGGTGTTTTGCGCAACTCCGAGGGCCAGCGCTTCATGTTCAACTACGTCGCACCGATGTTTCGCGACGAGACCGCCGAGACCGAGGAAGAAGGCGACAAGTGGTACGACGACCACGCCGCTGGTCGGCGCCCGCCGGAGCTACTGCCGCGTGACGAGGTGGCGAGGGCCATCAACGCCGAGGTGAAGGCCGGTCGCGGAAGCCCCCACGGCGGCGTGTACCTCGATATCGCGTCACGGCGCACCCCGGAGTTCATTCGCCGTCGTCTGCCGTCGATGTACCACCAGTTCATGGAACTCGCCGGCGTTGATATCACGAGCGAATCAATGGAGATCGGGCCCACGTGCCACTACATCATGGGCGGCGTGAAGGTGGACGCCGATACCGCCGCCACCCTGGTGCCCGGCCTCTTCGCCGCCGGCGAAGTTGCGGGCGGAATGCACGGAGCCAACCGACTCGGCGGAAACTCGCTCAGCGACCTCGTGGTCTTTGGCCGACGTGCCGGCATGGGGGCGGCGGACTACATCGAGTCGGGCCAGGCGGCGACGTCAATGGACATGTCGGAGGTCGAGGCCGCAATAAAGGACGCGCTCGCGCCCTTCGAAAAGACCGAGGGCGAAAACCCCTACGACATCCAGCGTGATCTCCAAGAGATGATGCAGCTCAACGTCGGCATCATTCGAACGGCCAGCGAGATCGAGGACGCCACCAACCAACTCGAGACGTTCACCCAGCGGGTGAAGAACATCGCGGTAAAGGGCGGTCGGGCCTACAACCCGGGCTGGAACCTCGCGACCGATCTTCCGTCCATGATTTCAGTGTGCAAGACCGTGGCCCGGGGGGCCTCTTTGCGTAAAGAGTCTCGCGGCGGCCACACGCGAGAAGACTTCCCCAAGGCCGACCCCGAGTTCGCGAAGTTCAACTTCGCCCACACGACCGACGGAGGTAACTGGGACAGCGGCATCGTAACGACCGAGTCCCCGCTGCTGCCCATGCCCGAAGAACTGCAAGCACTACTTGAGGAGACGAAGTAATGGCTGATGTCACAATGCGAATCTGGCGCGGCGACGCGAACGGCGGCGATTTCGAGAACTACACCGTCGACCAGAACGAGGGTGAAGTCGTTCTCGACGTCATCCACCGCATCCAGGCCACGGAGGCACCCGACCTGGCGTGTCGCTGGAACTGCAAGGCCGGCAAGTGCGGATCGTGCTCGGCCGAGATCAACGGCAAGCCTCGCCTGATGTGCATGACGCGCATGGACCAGTTGCCCGAGGGGCCCGTCACGGTGACGCCAATGAAGACGTTCCCCATCATTCGAGACCTCGTGACCGACGTCTCGTTCAACTTCGAGCAGGCGAAGAAAGTCCCCGCGTTGATGCCTCCGCCCATGCCCGAGGGCGGCTACATCATGTTCCAAGAGGACGTGGAGCGAGGCCAGGAGTTCCGCAAGTGCATCGAGTGCTTCATGTGCCAAGACGTTTGCCACGTCATCCGTGACCACGAGGCGAACAAGTTGCACTACTCGGGCCCGCGCTTCTTCATCCGCTACGCCGAACTCGAGATGCACCCCCTTGACATGAACGACCGCCGTGACCTGGTGCGCGAAGAGATGGGCCTCGGCTACTGCAACATCACCAAGTGCTGCACCGAGGTCTGTCCCGAGCACATCAAGATCACCGACAACGCCATCATCCCCTTGAAGGAACGCGTCGTTGACGCTCACTACGACCCAGTGGCGTGGTTGGGCCGAAAGATACGCCGCAAGACGAAGACCTCGGCGCAGGACGCTGCCGTGCAGCCCGCTCCGTGATTCGTGGCTGACTTCCTTTCAGACGATTGGTTTGAAAGTCTCAACGACACGCTGCGTAACGCCGGACCGGTCCCCATGAAGGACGGCTCGTCGACGTTTCGCATCGTTCTGGAGTTCCCTGACGCCCCCACCTCGGTGCCTCACGCCATCACCTTCACCCTGAGCGCTGACGCGGCGTCGGTCAGCGCGGGCGACCACCTGGCGGCCGACGCGCTGGTGCGACTCACGTACCGCGACGCTCTCGCTCTCGCCTCGGGCACGTTCGACAGCGCCACGGCCCTTCGCGAAGGTCGCCTCAAGGTTCGAGGCGACGTCAACGCGATTGTCCCCCTGCTCAGCTGGCTGCAGCACGCCCACCCGACCGCGACGGAGTAGAAGGCCCCCCATGGACTCACTCCCTCTCTTTGAGGACGATCTGGGCGAACCTGGGGTCATTCAAGCGCACATGTTGCACTCACCGGACGTCGTGATGCCCCACGTGGCGGTGCTCTGCTTCTTCAACGAGCTCCTCGAGCAGCTGGCGAGCGAGAACGTGCTGCGGCCGATCTACACGCTGCGCAGCGAGATCGGCAAGAACCACGTCTACGAGTTCACCAGCGACTTCGGCACTGTTGCGGTGGTGCACCCGGGAGTCGGGGCTCCCCTCGCGGCGGGGTTCGTCGAGGAGATGGCGGCCCTGGGCGTGACGACCTTCGTCGCGTGCGGCGGCGCCGGAGCCCTCGTCGAGGACCTGGCACTTGGTCACGTGATGGTCGTCTCCTCGGCGCTGCGTGACGAGGGGACCAGTTTTCACTACGCTGCTCCGAGTCGCATCATCGAGGCGGACCAGGTCGGCGTCCAGGTTCTCCAATCGACGCTTCTCGAACTCGACGTCCCCTTCTACGTGGGACGCACGTGGACGACCGACGCCTTTCTGCGTGAGACGCGCAGCCGGATCGATCGCCGGATCGATGAGGGTTGCACCATGGTCGACATGGAGTCGTCGGCGTTCATCGCCGTGTCCCAATTTCGACGACTGCGTTTCGCCCAGTTACTGTACGCCGGCGATTCGTTAGCCGGCGATGAGTGGGACTCTCGCCACTGGGAGCACGCCCGGGCCGTTCGCGAGCGGCTCTTCTACGTGGCCGCTCGCGCGGCGCTCGCACTGCATAAATCGCCCGGCCATCCATCCGGCGCCGACGACCAGTAGGGCCTAAACGACCGAGCCGTCGAAGGAAAACCTTCGACGGCTTGAATCTCTGTCGCTGGTGAATGGTTAGATGAGCCCCAGGGCGCGCACTTCGTCACGCTCGCCGTTCAGCTCATCGGTCGTGATCTTGATCCGCTCGGTGGCGAAATCATCGAGAGCGAAGCCTTCCTTCACTTTCCAGACGCCGTGGCTGTCGGTCTTGATCGGGAACCCGAAAGTCAATCCCTCTGGCACTCCGTACTCACCGTGGCTCGTTACGCCGACCGATACGCAGTCATCGCCCGCGGTGGCTGTAGTAAGACTCACGACGGTGTCGATGGCGGCATTCGCCGCCGACGCCGCCGAACTGGCGCCTCGGGCTTCGATGATCGCGGCCCCGCGCTTTTGCACGGTCGTGATGAACTCACCGCGCAGCCAGTCGTGATCCGAGATCACCTCGGGAACCAAGGTTCCACCCAGCGTGGCGTTCGCGAAGTCCGGGAACTGGGTGGCCGAGTGGTTGCCCCAGATGGCCAGGTTCTTGACATCGGTCACGGGTACGCCGGCCTTCTTCGCGAGCTGCGTCTCCGCGCGATTCTGATCGAGACGCGTCATGGCGAACCAGCGGTCGGCTGGGACCTCGAGCGCATTCGAGCGCGCGATCAAGCAGTTGGTGTTACAGGGGTTGCCGACCACAAGCACGCGCACGTCGCTGGCGGCGTTGGCGGCGATAGCTCGACCCTGGGGCTTGAAAATGCCGCCGTTGACGTTGAGCAGATCACCTCGCTCCATGCCGGCCTTGCGCGGAATTGACCCGACGAGAAGCGCCCACGACGTATCGGTGAAGGCGTGGTTCAGATCACTCGTCGCCTCGATACCGGCGAGCAGCGGGAACGCGCAGTCATCAAGCTCCATGACAACACCCTCGAGTGACTTCATGGCCGGCTCTATTTCAAGCAGCCGCAGCAGTACGGGGGTGTCGGGGCCCAGAAGCTGGCCCGAGGCGATACGAAACAACAACTGGTAGCCGATCTGACCGGCGGCGCCGGTCACGGTGACGTGGACTGGGTTAGTCATGATGCTCCTTCTAGATGTGCTTAAAGACGATCAACGATTGCCGAGGCGAACTCTGAGCACTTGACCTCGGTCGCGCCCTCCATCTGGCGCGCGAAGTCGTACGTGACGACCTTATCGGCGATAGTCGCTTCCAGGGCGCGAACGATGTCGGTCGCGGCGTCACTCCAGCCCAGGTGCTCGAACATCAGCACGCCGGACAACAGCACCGATCCGGGGTTCACCTTGTCCTGGCCCGCGTACTTCGGCGCGGTGCCGTGCGTCGCTTCGAAGATGCCGTGTCCCGTGATGTAGTTGATGTTGGCTCCGGGAGCGATGCCGATGCCACCCACTTGGGCCGCGAGTGCATCCGAGAGGTAATCGCCGTTCAAGTTCGTTGACGCAATGACGTCAAACTCCTTGGGGCGCGTCAATACCTGCTGGAAGATGATGTCGGCGATGGCGTCTTTCACGAGCAACTTCGAGCCGGGCTTGCCGTTGCAGTCGTTCCAACTCACGGCCACGTCGGAGAACTCGTTCTTTACGAGTTCGTAGCCCCACTTCATGAAGGCGCCTTCGGTGAACTTCTGGATGTTGCCCTTGTGCATCATGGTGACGCTGGGGCGGTCGTGCTCGAGGGCGTACTTGATGGCGGCGCGGATCAAACGCTCCGAGCCCTCCTTGGAGATGGGCTTGACGCCGATGCCACTCATCTCGCGAATCTCCCATCCGTAGCTGTCCTTCAAGAACGCACGAAGCTTCTCGGCGTCCGGGGTTCCCGCTTCAAGCTCGAGGCCGGCGTAGACGTCTTCAGTGTTCTCGCGGAAAATAACCATGTCCACGAGCTCGGGGTGCTTCACCGGTGAAGGAACGCCTTGAAACCAGCGCACGGGACGCAGGCACACGTACAGATCGAGAATCTGGCGAAGCGCGACGTTGAGCGAGCGGAACCCTCCGCCGATCGGCGTGGTGAGGGGGCCCTTGATGCCGATCAGGTACTCTCGAAAATCGGTGATGGTCTCGTCCGGGAGCCAGCTACCGGTTTCGTTAAAGGCCTTCTCGCCGGCGAGCACCTCTTTCCATTCAATAACCTTGCCGTGCTTCTTCGACGCGGCGTCGAGCACGAGCTTCGCGGCGGGCCAGATGTCAACACCAATGCCGTCGCCCTCGATGAAGGGGATGATTGGGTTATCGGAAACGTTCAATACGCCAGCGGCGCTCATTGTGATTTTGTCAGCCATACCGATATCCTACGACGAAGTCAAGGGGCGACTTCAGGGTCAAAATCCCCTAGCGACCTCGTTGCGCCCTGCGAAAACAGCGTCGTGAATCTCACGGGTGGCCGTTGATTGGTTCAGTGTGTAGAAGTGCAGGCCGGGCGCCTTCGCATCAAGAAGTTGCTCGCAGAGCTCAACCGCGGCCCTGATCCCCTCGGACCTCACGGCGCCCGCACCACCGCGCTGGTTGGCCGCTTCGAGTCGCGCAACCAACGCCGAGGGAACGCGAGCGCCCATGCCGGCCATTCGTTCGATGCCGCTCAACGTCGTCACCGGCATGACGCCGGGCAGCACCGGTTTGGTGACCCCGAGGTCGCGCAGCTGCTCGACGAGCCCGGTCCACTCTTCAACCTCGAAGAAGAACTGGGTCACGGCAAAGTCGGCGAGCTCGAGCTTCTGGGCCAGGTGGCGACGATCCGTCGCGAGGTCAATGGATCGCGGGTGGCCCTGGGGGTGCGCCGCCACCCCGATGGAAAAATCCCCGACCTCTCGAGCCAGCGCCACCAGATCAATGGCGTGGGAGAACTCGGACGCGAGGAGCGACGCGTCGTCGGGGATATCGCCCCCGAGGGCCATCACGTTCACCACGCCCGCGTCCAGGTAGTTCTTCAGGATGTCGCGCATCTCCGCGCGACTATGGCCTACGCAGATGAGGTGCGCCATGGCCGTCATGCGTCCGGCCCTTTGAATCTGCGTGACGAGATCGAACGTTCGCTCGCGCGACTCTCGTCCCCCGCGATACGTCACCGACACGAACGAGGGCCGGAGTGGTTCGAGCTCGGCCAGCGCCCGGGTCAGCCGCACGCCCTCCTCGTCGGACTTGGGAGGAAAGAACTCAAACGAATGCGTGGCGCCCGATGCGAACAACTCGTCGATGCGCACGAAACTAGTTTGCCCGTCCGAAGTCGTCTTGGAGGCGCACGATGTCATCTTCACCGAAGTACGTGCCGTACTGCACCTCGATAAAGACCACTGGCGTCGTGCCCCGATTCTCGCAGCGATGCGCTTGACCAATCGCGATATCGATGCTGCCCCCGGGTCCGACCTCGTGCTCGACCCCGTCGAGCACGACCGTCGCGTGGCCGCCCACCACAAACCAGTGCTCGGCGCGCTTGGCGTGCGTCTGGTAGCTGAGCCGTTTTCCCGGAGCCACGATGATGCGCTTCACCTTGTGATCGAACATGTCGTCGTCCAGGACCGTGAAACTGCCCCAAGGACGCTCGTCGAGTTCTCGCCCCTTGTCGTCTTTTGTAATCATCGCACCTTCTCAGCAGCTAATACCGCATTTCGTAACAGCATGGCACGAGTCATTGGTCCGACGCCACCGATGCGGGGCGTTATCCACCCGGCCACGTCCGCCACTGCCGGGTCGACGTCACTCATCAGCTTTTTGCCCGACCAACTGGTGCCGGCCCCCACCACGGCCGCTCCCGGCTTCACCATGTCCGGGCGCACGAGGCCCGCGACACCGGCGGCGGCGACGATCACGTCACCGAGGCGCGTCAAAGCGGCCATATCCTCTACGCCGGTGTGCACGACCGTGACCGCCGCGTTACAGCCGGGACGGCGCATCGCGAGCAGCAGCGACAGCGGACGTCCAATGGTGAGTCCGCGGCCGATGATCACGACGTGCTTGCCCTCGACCGGAACGTGGTGGGCGCTCAAGAGCTCGACGATGCCCGCGGGCGTGCACGGCAGGGGGCCCGGAGCGCCCATGACGAGCCGACCAAGATTCGTGGGGTGAAGGCCGTCGACGTCCTTCGCCGGGTCCACGCGCAGAAGGATCTGCTCCTCGTTGATACCCGCCGGCAAGGGCAGCTGCACGAGGATCGCATGGACTGCGGGATCGGCGTTCAGCCGATCGATCACGGCTTCGACGTCGGCTTGCGTGGCGGTGGCGGGCAGGTGCTCGTGGAACGATGCGATACCGATCTCCTCGCAATCCGCGAGCTTCATGGCGACGTACTTGGCGCTCGGCCCGTCGTCGCCCACGAGCACGCTACCCAGCCCAACCGGGCGCCCCGCGGCGGCGAGTCGCCCAGCGCGGTCCGCGAGCTCCATTTTGATGCGACCGCTCAGTCGCTCACCGTCGAGTAGTTCCGCAGGCATAGTCCTCCTAATGTCGAGTCATCTCTTAATGGCGAAAGTGACGCTCACCGGTGAGCATCATGACAATTCCCGCAGCGTTCGCTGCGTCAATAACCTCTTGGTCGCGCACCGAGCCGCCGGGTTGCACCACGGCGGTCACTCCAGCGCTGGTGAGGGACTCGAGGCCATCGGCGAACGGGAAGAAAGCGTCCGATGCGGCGGCGGCGCCCTGAGCGGACTCGCCGGCCTTCGAGGTCGCGATCCCCGCCGCCACAACCCGCGACTGTTGACCCGCTCCCACGCCCACCGCGACGCCGTCCCTCGCGATGACGATGGCGTTCGAAGTCGTTCGCGCGCATACGCGCCAGGCGATGCTGAGGTCTTGGAGCTGCTGGGCCGACGGTGTCGCCTCGGTGACGCAGCGCCACTCCGCAACGGGAACGAGCAGCTCATCGGCATTCTGCACGAGCGCGGTGTCGCCGAAGGTTCGAACCGAGAGCCCGAGCGGCTCGGGCGCCGGGGCACTGAGCAGGCGGGTGGCCTTTCGCCGTCCCACCAAGACCGCGATCGCCGCCTCCTGGAACGACGAGGCCACGATCACGTCGGCTTGGGGGCCCGCTGCGATCAGTGTGGCGAGCTCGACGTCCACTTCGCCGTCCACCGCGACCACGCCGCCGAACGCACTTTGGGGATCGGCATCGAGCGCCTTTTGGAACGCGTCGCTGAGCGATGAGCCGAGAGCCGCGCCCGACGCGTTCGCGTGCTTCATGATCGCCACCGCGCAGTAGCCCGGCCAGTCGCTTCGCAGTTCGTGCACGAGCCGCCACGCCGCATCGGCGTCGAAGAGATTCAGATACGAAAGGGCCGACCCGGCGTGCTGTTCGACGCCGTCCCACCACGGCGTCGTGCCGGCCATGCGGTAGCGACCGCCAATCTGGTGGGGGTTTTCGCCGTAGCGCGTCACGCTCGCGCGTTCGAGCGTGAGGTGCAGCGTCGGCGGTAGGACCGCCTCGGTGGCGTTGGGCTCCTCGCCCACGTCGCCGCCGCCATCAAGCCAGCGCACGATCTGCGCGTCGTACGCGGCGGTGTGGGCGAACGCGGCGCGCGCCAACGCGTGACGGGTCGAGTGGGACAAGGCACCGTTCGATTTGAGTTCGCTCAAGACCATCTCGTACTGCTCCGGGCTCGTCACGACGCCCACGTGCTGGTGGTTCTTCGCGGCCGCTCGAACCATCGACGGACCGCCAATGTCGATCAACTCAATCGACGGGTCCGAGGAGAATGGATAGAGGTTGCACACCACCAGGTCAATGGTCGCAATATCGTGGGCCGAGAGAGCCGCCAAGTGATCGGGCTTCGAGCGGTCGGCGAGAATGCCACCGTGGATCAGGGGATGGAGCGTCTTCACCCGCCCGTCGAGCATTTCGGGGAAACCGGTCACCTCTTCTACGTCAAGGTGGGCAACGCCAGCCTCTTCGAGGGCGCTCGCCGTGCCCCCCGAGGCGACCAGCTCCACCCCGAGGGCCTCGAGTCCCTGGGCGAACTCAACGAGCCCGGTCTTATCGAACACACTCAACAACGCTCGCATTTAGTTCTCCTCTAGGGTGCCGGCGACTGAAACTGGTTCCAAACCTTCGTCGAGTGACGCCATCACCCTACTTAGAACCAATGGATAGAGCGAACGCTCGACGATCTTGATCCGTTCGTGCAGGGTGTTCTCGTCGTCGTTCGCCAGCACCGCCACGTGACGCTGGGCCAGTATCGGGCCATTATCGAGTTCCTCGGTGGCGACGTGCACCGTGCAACCCGTCTCTGGAACTCGCGCGGCAACTGCTTGGGCGACCGCGTGCCAGCCTTTGAAGGCCGGCAGAAGGCTGGGGTGGGTGTTGAGCACTCGTCCCGGAAAGGCGGCGTGGAACACCGCGGTCATGATGGTTCCGAACCCCGCCATCGCGACGAGGTCAATATCGTGCGCTGACAGCACCTCGGCCAACTCTCGGCTGTAACCCTCGCGATCAAAGGACTTGGAAAACCCACCGAACGTCGTTCGGTCAACGAGAACGGCTTCGATGCCGGCGTCACCGGCGACCTCGAGACCGCGGCAAGGGCGGTCCGAGGCGACCAGGGCCACCTCGATACCCGCACTCACAATGGCTTCGAGGATGGTGCCGGAACCAGATACCAGTACACAGAGACGAACATGGCTCAATGCGTTACAGCGCCTTGACGATCTCGACCATTTTCTGACCCGCCTCGGTGGGGTTCAGGCATACGTGCACGCCCGCTTCGGCCAGCGCGTCCATCTTGGCCTGCGCGGTTCCCTTCGAGCCCGAGATGATGGCGCCCGCGTGACCCATCTTGCGTCCGGCGGGAGCGGTCACGCCGGCGATGTACGACACGACGGGCTTGGTCATGTTGAGCTTGATCCACTCAGCGGCGCGCTCTTCTTCGGAGCCACCGATCTCACCGATCATCATCACGGCCTTGGTCTCGGGGTCCGCTTCAAATGCGGCGAGGCAGTCAATGAAGTTGGTGCCCGGAACCGGGTCGCCGCCAATGCCCACGCACGTCGTCTGGCCAATGCCCTGCTGGCTCAGTTCGTGCAGAGCCTGGTAGGTCAGGGTTCCCGACCTCGAGACGATGCCGACCGGCCCGCCCGCGAGGGCGATGTCGCCCGACGTGATACCGATGTTGCACTTTCCGGGGCTGATGATGCCCGGACAGTTCGGCCCCAGGAGCCGCACGCCGGGGAACTCCTCGACCAGACGGTTGAAGACCACGGCCTCATCGTGGGCGGGGATGCCCTCGGTGATACAGACAATGAACGTGATGCCGCCCTCGGCGGCCTCGATGATCGCTCCGGCGGCGAACTTGGGCGGCACGGAGACAAACGACGCGGTTGCGCCCGTGGCCTCGACGGCCTCTTGCACGGTGTTGAAGACGGGAATGCCCTCCACGTCGGTGCCACCCTTGCCGGGGGTCACGCCGGCGACGATCTTGGTGCCGTAGTCGCGGTTGCGCAGACCGTGGAACCTCCCCTGTCCTCCGGTGAGGCCCTGGACGATGACCTTGGTGTTTTCGTCTACAAAAATGCTCATGATTCTTCCTTAAGCGTTCGCGAAGGCCACGGCCCGGCGGGCAGCGTCCAACATGGTCGGTTCGGTGATCAACTTCTCATTCAGGTGTGGCGCCAGAATCGCCCGGCCCTCCACGGCGTTCGTGCCGTCGAGTCGAAGCACGATTGGTGAACTGATCGTCACGCGCCCGAGCGCCTCGAGGACGCCCTTGGCGACCTCGTCGACTCGTGTGATGCCGCCGAAGATGTTCACGAAGATGACCTTCACCTTGGGATCGGAGTTGATGACTTCCAACGCCGACGCCATGACGTCGGCGTTAGCGCCGCCGCCGATGTCGAGGAAGTTCGCGGCGGCGCCGCCGACTTGGTTCACCACGTCGAGCGTCGACATCGCGAGGCCGGCGCCGTTGGCGATGATGCCGACGGTGCCATCGAGTCCGATGTAGTTGAGGCCCTTCTCCTTCGCCATCTTCTCTCGGGGGTCTTCGGTCTCGGTGGCGCGAAACTCCTCCCACTCGGGGTGGCGGAACGAAGCGTTCTCGTCCAGGGTGACCTTGGCGTCGAGGGCGTGCACCTTGTTGTCCGGCGTCAGAATCAGCGGGTTGATCTCTGCCAAGTCGCAGTCGCCGGTGGTGTAGCAGTCGTAGAGCTTCACCAGCAGCTCGGCTGTTTGCTCACGAGCCACCTCGTCGAGCTCGGCTTCAGCGACCCAGCGTCGAGCGGTCTCGATGTCGAGTCCGCGAACCGGGTCGATCGAAAGAAATGCGATGGCGTCGGGGTTCTCCTCGGCGACCACTTCAATCTCCACGCCACCCTGAGCACTCAGCATCCCGAGGTGGGTCTTGTTCGGACGGTCCAGCGTGAACGAGGCGTAGTACTCCTTCGCGATATCGCTCGAACGCTCGATCCACAGTCGATGCACCACGTGACCCTTGATGTCGAGACCCAGGATATTGCCCGCGTGCAGACGCACCTCGTCGATATCGTTCGCGAGTTTGACCCCGCCGGCCTTGCCGCGACCGCCGACTTTCACCTGCGCCTTGACGACGACCGGGTAACCCACACGCTCGGCCACCGCCACGGCCTCTTCGACCGTGTCAGCAACTCCACCGGGTGAAACCGCGATACCGAAACGCGAAAAGTACTGCTTGCCTTGGTACTCGAAGAGATCCATTGACTTCTACTTTCATTTCATTGGTAGTCAAGCGACACCATGCTGGGAACTACTGCACTGCCTCTCGCGCGTCGAGCGCTGATTCGAGCCACGAACCGATTTCCGCGAGTGATGCGCCCGGAGTGAAGATCTGCGCCACGCCACCCGCTTCGAGCGGAGCGATGTCATCATCAGGAATAATGCCGCCAACGATGAGCAGCACGTCCTCGCGGCCAGCGGCCTTCAGCAAGTCAACCACCCTCGGCACGAGCACGAGATGAGCTCCCGAGAGCAGCGACAGGCCCAACGCGTCCGCATCCTCTTGAATGACGGCTTGGACGATCTGCTCGGGCGTTTGGTGCAGTCCCGTGTAGACCACCTCGAACCCCGCATCGCGCAGGGCCCGGGCAATAACCTTGGCGCCACGGTCGTGACCATCAAGCCCAGGCTTCGCGACAACGACTCGGTAGGTGCGCTCCATCAATGCTCCAGCATAGAGCCCACTGAGAACCTCAGATTCCGACGGACGACCCCCCAAAACGCCGCGAGTATCGTTCTACGGTGTGACGGCTAACGAAGGATCAACCCGGGGAGCGGCTCACGCTCTCCTCTCGGCGATGCGCCCTCGCCAATGGGTGAAGAACGGACTCATCACGGTCGCCCCGGGCGCCGCCGGCGTCCTGAGTCACGACAACGTCATTGGACACGTCATCGTTGCCTTCGTCGCCTTCTGCGCCGTCTCGTCGGCGATGTACCTGTTCAATGACCTTCGAGACATCGACGCCGACCGGCTTCATCCCACGAAGAGATTCCGAGCGATCGCCTCGGGCCAGCTTTCGAAGGGCCGAGCCATCGGCGCGTCGCTCTTCTTGCTCGTCATTGGATTCGCTCTCCCCTTCTCCCTGATCGGTCCCGCTGGCCTGCTCTTGATACTCGGGCTCTACGTGGTGATCACGGGGCTCTACATCGTGTGGCTGAAGCAAGTCGCCATCGTCGAGCTCGTCGTTGTCTCCAGCGGATTCTTCCTGCGGGCCTACGCGGGTGCCGTGGCGTGCCACATCTACGTCTCGTCGTGGTTCCTCGTCGTGGTGTCATTCGGCGCCTTATTTCTCGTCATCGGCAAGCGCTCCAGCGAGCTTTCAAAGGTCGGGGCCGGAACGACGCGCAAGGTCCTCTCCCAGTACACGCCCGAGTTCTTGCATTCGGCGGTGACCCTGAGCGCCACGGTCGCCGTGACCGGCTACTGCCTCTGGGCCTTTGACACGTCGTCGACGGGACTTTCCTCGATTCATCACCACATCGTGCCAATTCGACTCACCGTGATTCCGGTGGTGCTCGCCATCCTCTTCGTGATGCGCACCTCCGAGTCCGCCGACGGACAGTCCCCCGAGGATCTGATCTTGAAGGACCGCACCGTGCAAATCCTCTTGGTGCTGTGGGCCGCGCTGCTCGGCATTGGCATCTACGTATGAGCCGCACCACTCTCTACGGCTGGGGTCGAACGACGCCGTGCGTCGCCACCGTGCTGAGTCCCGCCAATGAGGCGGCCGTCGCGAGCGAACTCGCCAGCAACCGCGGCGTCATTTCGCGCGGACTGGGTCGCAGCTACGGTGACGCCGCACAGTTGAGCGGCGGCGTCGTTCTAAGCAACCTTGAACTGGGCGGCGTGTCGCCCATCAGCCCTGCCGGCGTCGTCACGGTCGGTGCGGGAATCTCCATCGACGAGCTGCTCGCGCTCTCGATTCCCCAGGGCTGGTTCGTTCCGGTGACCCCGGGCACCCGCCAGGTCACGCTGGGCGGCGCGGTCGCCGCCGACGTGCACGGGAAGAACCACCACGTCGACGGTTCCTTCGGTGCTCACGTGCTCGAGTTGCGCATCGTCACTCCGAGCGGCGCGCTCACCGTCTCGCCCGAGAGAGACCCCGCGCTCTTCTGGGCCACCATCGGCGGCATGGGCCTCACCGGCGTGGTCACCTCGGTGACCCTACGAATGATGAAGATCGAGACCGACCAGGTGCTCGTTGACACCGAGCGCTTCGCCGACCTCGACGCCGTCATGGATGCGATGGCGGCGAGAGACGCTGAGTATCGTTACTCGGTCGCCTGGGTCGACTGCATGACCAGAGGAGCGCACATGGGCCGCGCCATTCTCACGCGCGGGCGCCACGCGCGCGCCGGTGACGTTGCTCTCCCAACGCTCGAGGCCCCCGCCAAGCCACGACTGCTCGTGCCCTTCAACGCCCCGAGCGGACTTCTGAACTCTCTTTCCGTGAAGGCTTTCAACGAGCTGTGGTTCCGCTCGGCTCCGAGGCATCGAGAGGACGAGGCCCAGTCGCTCGCCAGTTTCTTTCACCCGCTCGACGGCGTGCGTGACTGGAACCGTCTCTACGGCCGACGAGGTTTCGTCCAGTACCAGTTCAGCGTTCCCGACGCCGCGCGCGACACCGTCGTGAGCGCCATCCGGAGGCTTTCGTCCTCCGGCGTGCCGAGCTTCCTCGCCGTACTGAAGCGATTCGGCCCGGCCAACGTCGGCCTGTTGTCGTTTCCGATGCCCGGCTGGACGCTGGCGCTCGATCTCCCGGTGGGGCCCGAGGCGCTGCCCGCAGTACTGGACGGCCTCGACGAGTTGGTCCTCGCCGGCGGCGGTCGGATCTATTTCGCCAAGGACGCCCGCCTCAGCCCCGACAAGGTTCGAGCGATGTACCCCAACCTCGACGCGTTTCTCGCGGTAAAGAATCGCGTCGATCCCGAGCACCGACTGATGAGCGACCTCGCTCGTCGTCTCGACCTAGTAGGAAGGTGACCATGGAAAATGCCTTTGGACAGCCCCAGAGCGTCGTCGTGATCGGCGGAAGCTCCGATATCGCTCGCGCGATCACCAAGAAGCTCTGCGCCGCGCGGGCCCACACCGTGGTCCTCGCCGGGCGCAATCAAGAGCTGCTCAACGCGGCCGCGAGCGACGCCCAAGAGTACGGCGCCACCAAGACCGACACCGTCCTGTTCGACGCCGAAGACGCCACCAACGCGGCTCGCACGGTGAGCAAGGCCTTCGAGAAGGTCGGCGATAGGGTCGACCTGGTCATCATCGCCGTCGGGCTCTTGGGAGACCAGCTGAGTATCGAGGACGACGCCGAGGCCGCCACGCGAATGGCGATGGTGAACTTCGCGTGGCCCGTCGCCGCGCTCGCCGAGATCCGTCGGCGCCTCGTCGCCCAGGGCAGCGGGCGAATCCTCGTGATCACCTCGGTCGCCGCGATTCGGGTCAGGCGCAGCATGTATCTCTACGCCGGGGCCAAGGCCGGTCTCGACCGGCTCTGTGACGGGCTCGCGGACTCCCTCGAAGGCACGGGCGTGCGCCTGCAGATGCTGCGACCCGGTGTCGTGCGTTCAAGGATGACCGAGGGCCAGCCGGCGGTCCCCTTCACCACCGGCGTGAACGAGGTCGCCCAAAACGTGATGAGGGGCCTCGACAGCGGCGAGCGCGTCATCTGGAGCCCGCCGGTGTTGCGCTACGTGTTCGCCGTACTGCGTCACCTGCCCGCGCCGCTATGGCGCAAGGTTATGGATCGTTAGCCGTTCGACGATGACGTCGATGTGGTCTTCGTGAGTTCGTTGCCGCGAAGGCTCATCGTAAAGAAGTCGCGATTCCACCACGTGGCGAAGTAACGCGAAGGCGACTCCATCGACCCGAGGAGACCCGTGGCGTTGCTGGCGTTGAGCGACGTGCCGATTGTTCCCGCGAACACCGAGTACTGCACCCAGCCGGTATTGATGTCGAGCTGCATCGCGCGCACGGCACCGGCTCGCACGAGCACGTTGGCGAGGTCGCTGATCGAGAGTGCCGGGCCTCCGACGTAGACGATCGCCCCGTCCTTGGTGACCCCGAGGCCCGAGCGCCAGACGTTGAAGGTGCCGCCGAGGGTAACCCCCCATTTATTGGAGTTCTGAGCCGCGAGACCGGGCACGGCCTTGGCGTGATCGACAATGAGGTCGAGGTTCTGGCGTACCGAGGCGATCTGGTTCGACATCGTGAAGTCGCGCCCCCAGTTGCCCACCGTCATCGTGCCGTCCTTGAAGATGACGACCGACGCGGCGCCGTTGCGCAGTGCTTTGACCAGATGACCATCCGTGTAGTAGCCGCCGTTGGCGTCCTGCATTCGAAAGCCCGCGTTGAACGCGGCGACGATGGTCTTGGACGCCGACGCGCTGACGGGCGCCGTGTACTTATAGGGTCCGCCACCGGGGATGTACGACCCCGAATAGAGCTGGGCCTTCAAGAGCGTGGGGTCCATCCACGCGACCCCGACGACGTAGCTGGTGTGGACCGCGTCGGGGCGAACAAACGCCTCGTAGACCGTCGGCACGCCATTCGCCGTCTCACGGCCAACGACGTGCCACACGCCCTCGCCCGGGAGCGGGTGCTTTACGGGGGACTTGATCGCCTCCGGTTCGGGTAGGTGACCCGCGACGGGAACCTTCACGGCGGTGGGCCCTGATCCGAAGGCGCCCGTGGGCGGTGCGCCGCCCTTCTTGGGCGGATTGAGCCGGTAGGCCTCGGCTTCGACCCAGTTGACGATCATCCCGACACCGTGCGAGCGCCCCCACTCGGCGGCGCGGGCCGAGAGCGAGCTTCCGTAGCTCTGATTCGTCAACGCGATGCCCAGGGTGATGGCGTAGTAACCAAACAGCGCGACGGTGGCGAAGGCGAGGAGCACCACCGCTCGGCGCCACCAGTACACCGGCAGCGGCTGTCGGGGGCTCTTTGGCGCCGTGGGAGGTCGAGTGACGGGCCGGCGAGAATTCATGAAGCCCCATTCTGCCAGCCTCGCGCGCCGGCCCCCGAGGCCGGCGCTAAACGCCCACTAATAATGTCTTAAGAAGCTCAAGCCCGACGCAGCGGCGTCATCGCCAGTACCAGTTGCTTGGTGCCGTGCTCGTCGAAATTCACGGTCGCACGGCTGTGCGACCCCTCGCCGTCGACCCGTACGACCACACCGGGGCCGTAGCGGTCGTGCACCACGCGCTCACCCACGTGCAGACCTAGCATCTCCGCGCCCGTGGAACGCACCGCAGGCGCGACACCGGTTCCAAAGGCGCGGCCTTCGGTGAACTCGGTGCTTCTCCCGATGAATCCATCGTTATCACGCGAAAAGCTGGACCGCCTCGACGGCAACGTCGCCGAAATGTCATGCACGAGCTCGGGCGGTATCTCCAGGAGAAAACGACTGGCGAGCGCGTCGACGTGGTTGCCCCACATGGTGCGACTCCACGCGTGGGTGAGCACCAGATGGCGCATGGCTCGGGTGATCCCGACGTAGCAGAGGCGGCGCTCTTCCTCGAGTTCCGCTTCGTCGGAGAGCGCCCGACGATGCGGAAAGATCGTCTCTTCGAGTCCGGTAATGACAACGGCCGGGAATTCGAGGCCCTTCGCGACGTGCAATGTCATCAAGGAGATAGCCCCCGCGCCGCCATCGAGTTGATCCGAGTCGGCCACGAGCGCCATGCGCTCGACGAAGTCCATCAACGTGTCGTACTGCGACGCGGCGGACGCGAGCTCACCGAGGTTCTCGAGTCGTGAGTACGACTCGTCGGAGTTCTCCGCGCGCAACGCGTCGCCCATGCCCGATTCACGAACAATGGCGTCGATTACCTCTCGTGGGCTCAGATCGTTCGCCATGGCACGAAGCTCGTCGAGCATGAACGAGAACTTCTCGGCCCCGCCGAGGGCCCTGGCGGTGAGTCCCGCGGCCTTGGCGTAGTGCGACGCCTCGGCGAACGAAAGTCCGTTCTCGGCGGCGTAGGCGCCGAGCTTCGCCTGGGCCACTTCACCAATGCCCCGCTTCGGTTCGTTGATCACCCGGCGGGCTGAGGCCTCGTCGCGAGGATTCACGATGAGTCGCGCGTACGCCAAGGCGTTCTTGATCTCTTTGCGGTCGTAGAAGCGCATTCCCGAGATAACCCGATACGGAATATTGGCGCGCAGCATCTCCTCTTCCAGTACGCGACTCTGGGCGTTCGTGCGGTAGAAGACCGCCATCTGATTCCAGTCGAGCGACGACTCGCTACGGAGCCGTCGCAACTCGCTCGCGACCCAACGACCCTCGTCGTATTCGTCGCCCGCGCGGTAGAGGCGAATCTTCTCCCCCTCCGCTCCCTCGGTGAAGAGGTTCTTCGCGTGGCGGCTGGCGTTCTTCGAGATGACCGCGTTCGCGGCGTCGAGGATCGTCTGGGTCGAGCGGAAGTTCTGCTCGAGCAAGATCACGTCCGCGTCGGGGAAACGCTGTTCGAACTGGAGGATATTGCGCACGTCGGCGGCGCGGAAACGGTAGATCGACTGGTCCGAGTCACCCACCACGCAGAGGTTTCGATGCTTCGCGGCGAGCATCATGACCAACTCGTTCTGCACACCGTTGGTGTCCTGGAATTCGTCCACGAGCAGGTACTTGAACCGGTCTTGGTACGAACGCAGCACGTCGGGGTCACGCTTCATCATCTCGACCGCGTTGAGCAGCAGGTCGTCGAAGTCCATGGCGTTGGCGAGTTTGAGCCGGTCGGCGTAGAACCGGTAGATCTCCGCGACCCTTCGATGATGAGGGTCATCACCGTGACCCGATGCCTCGTAGCCAGCCGGTGAGAGCATCTCGTTCTTCGCCGCGGAGATGGCACTCGTCACGCTGCGCGGTGAAAGTCGCTTGGTGTCGAGGTTCAGTTCCTTCATGATCCGCTCGACCGCGCTCTCGGCGTCACCAGCGTCATAGATCGTGAAGCCCCGCTGGAAGCCGAGCACCTCGGCGTGCGCTCGCAGCATGCGAAGGCACGCCGAGTGGAACGTCGAAACCCACATGCGATTCGCTTCTTCACCCACGAGCTCGATCACTCGGCGGCGCATTTCGTCGGCGGCCTTGTTGGTGAAGGTGATGGCCATGATCTCCCAGGGCCGGGCATCGCCCGACGCGAGGATGTGCGCAATCCGCCTCGTGAGAACGCGGGTCTTGCCCGAGCCGGCTCCCGCTATGACGAGCAGTGGTCCGCCGCGTTGCACCACCGCTTGACGTTGGGGCTCGGTGAGACCCTCGAGCAGCGCTGACGGGTCGAGGCGCGCCAAAGAGTCCACTGGATTGTTACCCCACAGTGACTCGTCGGAGAAGGAAGTCCGGTTCACTCCCACTCAATGGTGCCTGGTGGCTTGCTCGTCACATCGAGCGCCACACGATTCACGCCTTCGACTTCACGGATCAGCCGGTTGGCAATCGACTCGATGACCTCGTAGGGAAGTCGAGCCCAGTCCGCGGTCATCGCGTCGTCACTCGTGACCGCCCGGATAATGATCGGGTACGCGTAGGTTCGTCCGTCTCCCATGACGCCCACAGTACGCACCGCCGGTAACACCGCGAAACTCTGCCAGAGTTCGCGGTAGAGGCCGGCTCGTTTGATCTCGTCGACGACCACGTGGTCGGCATTGCGCAGGATCTCCGCGCGCTCGCGTGTCACCTCGCCGATAATGCGAACCCCGAGGCCCGGTCCGGGGAAGGGCTGGCGCCACACGATCTCCGCGGGCAGACCGAGCTCCTCGCCAACGTGGCGGACCTCGTCCTTGAAGAGGCTGCGCAGCGGCTCGACGAGATCGAACGAAAGGTCCTCCGGGAGTCCGCCGACGTTGTGGTGACTCTTGATGTTGGCGGCGTGGCCCGAACCCGACTCGATCACGTCGGGATAGAGCGTGCCCTGCACCAGAAAACGCGGACCGTCGCCGCCCTGGCCGAGCTCACGGGCCACCGTCTCGAACTCGCGGATAAAGAGCTCACCAATAATCTTTCGCTTGCGTTCAGGATCCGTCACGCCGGCCAGCGCGTCAAAGAAGCGATCCTGCGCCTTGACGTGGATGAGTTCAACCCCGAACTGACGGGTGAACGTCTCTTCAATCTGATCGCCCTCGTTCTTGCGCATCAGACCGGTGTCAACGAAGACGCAGGTCAGTTGCGACCCGACGGCCTTCGTGACGAGGGCCGCCGCGACCGCGGAGTCGACGCCACCCGAGAGGGCGCAGAGAACTTTCTCGTCACCCACCTGCGCTCGAATCGCGGCGACTTGATCTTCGATGATCGACGTGTTGGTCCACGTCGCCGGGATGCCCGACACGTGGTGAAGAAAATCAGCCAGCAGCTCTTGTCCGCGCTCCGAGTGAGCGACCTCCGGGTGAAACTGCACCGCGTACATGCGCCGCGTCGAGTCCTCCATCGCGGCGACGGACGCCTCGGGCGAAGAGGCGGTGACGACGAAGCCGGTCGGCGCCTCGGCAATGGCGTCACCGTGGCTCATCCACACCGCGCTCGTTGTCGGCCACTCGGCCATCAGCTGAGACGGGCCCAGACGCGACAACTCGGTGCGGCCGTATTCGCCCGCCCCGGTCCTCGCGACGTTCCCGCCCAGCTGCAGCGCCATGAGTTGAGCGCCGTAGCAAATACCGAGGATGGGTATACCGAGCTCGTAGATCGCGGGGTCGAGCGAAGGAGCGGGGACTTCGTAGACCGACTTCGGCCCGCCCGAGAGGATGATCGCCGCGGGGGACTTCGCTCGAACCTCGTCAGCCGTGATGGTGCTCTGGACGATCTCTGAATAGACGTGCGCTTCGCGCACACGTCGCGCTATGAGTTGGGCGTACTGCGCCCCGAAGTCAACAACGAGAACGTTCGAACTCAATGGCCCATGCCTACGCCCTGCGAGCGCTGCAACTGCTTTCCTTCGGTCTGAATCGATGGGGCCAGCATGATCTCAGCCTTCTGGAACTCCTTCAACGTCTCGTAACCGCAGGTCGCCATCGAGGTGCGAAGCGCACCGAAGAGGTTCAGGCGACCATCGTTCTCGTGGGCGGGCCCGAGCAGCACTTCCTTCAACGTTCCGCGCACCTGTGTGCGTACGCGCGTGCCCCGAGGCAGCGTCGGGTGGAACGTCGCCATTCCCCAGTGGAAGCCGCGGGCGGGCGCTTCGACCGCGCTCGTGAGCGGCGAACCGATCATCACCGCGTCCGCGCCGCAGGCAATGGCCTTGGCGATGTCGCCGCCCTTGCTCATGCCACCGTCGGCGATCACGTGAACGTAGACGCCCGTCTCATCGAGGTGGCGCATCCGAGCGCCGGCGACGTCGGCGATGGCGGTGGCCTGGGGCACGCCGATCCCGAGCACCGCGCGCGACGTGCACGCATTGCCGGGTCCGACCCCCACGAGCACTCCGGCGGCACCGGTGCGCATGAGGTGAAGGGCGGCCTGGTAGCTCGCACAGCCACCCACGATGACTGGCAGTTCGAATTCGCGAATGAACTTCTTCAGGTTGAGCGGCTCGACGGTCTTGGACACGTGCTCGGCCGAGACGACGGTTCCCTGGATCACCAGGATGTCGAGGCCCGAGTCGAGAATGGTCTTCGCCATCCAATCGGTGCGCGCGGGCGTCACCGACGCCGATGTCGTGACCCCGGAGGCCTTCATCTGCTTGATCCGCTCGGCGACGAGTTCGAGCTTTACCGGCTCAAGGTACATCTGCTGCATTCGAGCAGTCGCCTTGTCATCATCGAGTTCACCGATCTCGTCGAAGAGCGAGGTGGGGTCTTCGTAGCGGGTCCAGAGACCTTCGAGGTTCAGTACGCCAAGTCCACCCAGGCGACCGAGCTCGATGGCGGTGCTTGGCGACATGGCGCCGTCCATCGCCGAGCCCAGGAGGGGCAACTCGAACTTGTAGGCGTCGATCTGCCACGAGATGTCCACGTCCTCGGGGTCGCGGGTGCGTCGAGATGGAACAATCGCGATGTCGTCGAAGCCGTAAGCCTGACGCGCCGACTTATAGATTCCAATCTCTACTTCCGCCATGGTGACCTCCGCCTAAGAAAATGCACCCCAAAACCGGGTGTGCTTTCCTTCCAATCTACTGGACGGCGTTAGGACCAGAGTCGGTGTGCGTCGGGCCACTCGACCCCCGCCACCACGCAGAGCAACTCGGTGAGCACTCGAGCGGTGGCACCCCAGACGACGTCGCCCGGCACCCGGAAGAAGTAGATCGGAAAGTAGCCGTCATCGTCGGCGCCGGGGCGAAGACCCTCGCGACGCCAACGTTCTTCGAGAAAGGCATCGTCGGACACCAACGAAGAAAGTGGAATCGTGAAGACGCGCTCCACTTCGGCGGGGTCAGCCACCAAGGTGGGCCGGCCCTCGAGTATCGCCACAACCGGCCAAATCGCTGATCCGGAGGCAAAAGTCACGATCGGGCTGAGCCAGCCCACCGGCTCGACCAACGAAGGCGCGAGACCGACTTCCTCTTCGGCTTCTCGAAGAGCCGTGTCGATAGGCGTCTCATCTGCATCGCTTCTCCCACCGGGCAGCGCGATCTCGCCTCGATGGCTGGAAAGCTCCAAGGACCTTCGTGTCAAGATCACGTGTGTTTCGCCATCCTCCTCGAACAGGGCGACCAGCACGGCGGACTTTCGAGTTATGAGTTGGTACGCGCCGTCAGCCACGCCCACCATCTCCACGGGCTCGGCGGGCATTGATGAGACGTCAAACGTGCGTCCGCTGGCCCTCATTCGACTCACCACCAGGTCGAGCGCGAAGCCTTGGCGTCGCTCGAGGCCCAGCAGCGACCACGGGGCGGGGGCGCCGCGGCGGATATCGTCCGGCTCTGGAATCACCTGTGGATACTCATGGTCCACAAAACGCGGCGGCCACTCGGCATTGCGGGTCATAATCTCCCCTAGTGTGGAAGCGCACACAGTGCACGACTGGATTTTACTCGGTCCCCCCCGTTTTCAACCCTGGAGAGAATCGCCATGAAGACCCTTGCGCGCTTTAGCGTCCGCCGCCGCTGGTATGTCCTCGTCGCCTGGGTCGTCCTGTTCATCGGTCTTAACATCATCGCGCAGGTCACCGGCTCGGCCTTCTCGAATTCGTTCAGCCTTCCGGGCACGAACTCCACGCACGCTCTGCAACTGCTCGAGTCGGGCTTTCCCGCGAAGTCAGGCGATGCCGACCAGATCGTCTTCAGCGTGAAGAGCGGTCCCTTGAAGAATCACGAGGTGGCGATCAACAAGGAACTCGCCACGATTGCCAAACTGCCCGAGGTCAGTGGTGTCACCTCGCCGTTCTGCACGTCGAGCGACCCCCACTGCGCTGGCGCCGTGCAGATGAGCAAGAGCGGCAAAATCGCCTACGCCACCGTCAACTTCTCCAAGCAGTCGAATCTTCTGGGCAAGTCCGACATCCGTGCCGTTGAAACTGCAGCCACGACCCTTCGATCGAACTCGCTCGAGGTCGAGTTCGGCGGCAACGCCTTCGGTTCACTCAGCGCACCGACCGGCAGTCCCGATGAAGGCTTCGGCCTCCTCGCCACCGCCATCGTCCTGTTCCTGGCCTTCGGTTCGTTCCTCGCGATGCTCTTGCCCCTCGGCGTCGCCCTCTTCGCCATCGGCATCGCCTCGGCGGCGACGACGCTACTGAGCCACGGCCTGGCCATCGCCCAGTTCGCGCCAATCCTGGGCTCTCTCATTGGTCTCGGCGTGGGCATTGACTACGCCCTGTTCATCGTGACGCGAAGCAGGCAGAACCTGCGTCAGGGCATGAGCGTCGAGGATTCGATCATCACCGCCATGAACACGTCGGGACGCGCGGTCCTCTTCGCCGGGGCCACCGTGTGCGTCGCCCTGCTCGGCATGCTGGCCCTGGGCTTTTCGTTCCTCGACGGCCTCGGCATCGCCGCAGCCCTGACGGTGTTGATCACGATGATGGCGTCGCTCACCCTACTGCCCTCGCTGCTCGCATTCCAGAAGCTCCGCGTGCTGAGTCGCCGCGAACGCCGCAAAATGAAGGCGAACGGACCCGAAGCCACGCTCGTACAAGGTGGCTGGCAACGCTGGGCCGTCTTCGTCGCGCGTCGCCCTCGCACGCTTTCGCTCGTCGCGCTGCTGGCGATACTCGTCATGGCCATTCCGATCTTCTCGCTCAACCTTGGCATCTCCGACCAGGGTTCGGACCCGGCCGGTTCGACCACTCGCATGGCCTACGACCTGCTCGCCCAGGGCTTCGGGCCCGGCTTCAACGGACCGTTGACCGTCGTCGGATCGATCCACAACAGCGCCGACAAGTTGGCGATGGAGAAACTGGACAAGAACCTCCAGGGAAAGCCCGGCATCGCCGAGGTCCTGCCGCTCTACTCGAATCCCCAGGGAACCGTCGGGCTGATCACGGTGGTCGCGACCACGAGCCCCCAAGACCGCAAGACCGGCGAACTCATCACGACCATCCGCGACAAGTACATCCCCGAGGCGACCGTCACCTCGCACACGGCGATCTTCGTGGGCGGCGCGACCGCGCTTTCGAACGACTTCTCGGGCGTGCTCGATAGCAAGATCCCGCTCTTCCTCGCCGTCATCGTCATCCTCGGGTGCCTGCTGCTGATGGTGGCCTTCCGGAGCATCCTGATCCCCCTCACCGCCGCGGTGATGAACCTGCTCGCGGTGGGCGCCTCCTTCGGTCTGGTCGTCGCGGTCTTCCAATGGGGCTGGGGTAGTTCCCTCATCGGCTCGGGCTCGGGCCCGATCGAGTCGTTCCTGCCGATCATCATGATCGCCATCCTCTTTGGCCTCTCCATGGACTACCAGGTCTTCCTGGTGTCGCGGATGCACGAGGAGTGGGTGAACACGGGCAACAACGAGGACGCAATCATCCACGGCCAGGCCAACACCGGTCGCGTCATCTCTGCGGCGGCGTTGATCATGATCTGCGTCTTCTTCTCGTTCGCGTTCGGCGGCGAGAGGATCATCGCCGAGTTCGGCATTGGTCTCGGTGGCGCGGTGCTGATGGACGCGTTCATCTTGCGAACGGTGCTCGTCCCCTCGCTGATGCACTTCTTCGGCAAAGCGAACTGGTGGATGCCCAAGTGGCTCGACCGCGTGGTGCCCCACCTCGCCGTCGAAGCGACCGACGACGTCGCCTAACCGCGCGCCTCACCCTTCCAGGGTTGTCCCGAGGTCGCTACGGACCAGCTGGACGGCGGAGGAACGAATCCCGTCAGTGCTTCACTGGTGATCCAACGCTTGCAGTAGATCCAGTCCGCTCGCCAACTCTTTCTCCCCGACTCGAGGGCGAGCGCACGGCATTGTGCCGGTACCACCAACGATGTTGATCCTCGTTGCGCCTCAATGCTTGCGTCGCTTCACCGGCTTGAAGATCTGAGTTGACCACCACCGTGGGGTACGAACACGCGGGCGCGTCTTCTCGTTGTTGTGACTGCGCATCGGGCGCTTTCTTTTCCTCAAGATGGAGAACCGGGACAAAAGATCTCCCAGCGTCAATCCCTAATGAGTGTCGTCGCCGGATAGGACGGTGGTACCTCGATCGGAGTACGCAATACCTTATTCTGCACGGGTGGATTCGATCATTGTTTTTGTTGCCAACTACTTCTTCATCCTGAGCATTTTGATAGTTGTCGCCTTTTGGCTGCGAGCCAGCAGCCGGGTGAAGATCAACGTCGCGTGGCAGCTCGTGATTGGTGGGGTTCTGGCGTATGGCCTGGCCGCGATCGCGGGTCACCTCTATTACGACACCCGTCCCTTTGTGAGCCAACACATTCATCCGCTCATCGCTCACGCGCCGGACAACGGGTTTCCCTCGGACCACGCCCTGCTGACTGCGTTCCTGGGGTTCACAGTCCTCGTGTACTCACGACGCATCGGGATCATCCTGTTGCTCATCGCCCTGCTGGTGGGCGCGTCGCGGGTGGCCGCCCATATTCACAACTCCATTGACATTGTTGGCTCCTTCGTCATCGCCGCCCTCGCGGTCGTCATCGTTCAAGGAATCTCAAAGCTCTGGGTAGAGGATCGCCTCCGACAGAGGACCAAATAAGCCCTACCAGGACCAATCGCTTCGCGAGCAGGATATTTACCCGAGAGTTGAGTCCGCTCCGCGAGTGACGCCAGGCGTAGCTCTGCGCCGAGTGCTTGGCGCCGAGGAAGTCCAAACGTCGGGGTCGAAGGCGTACTGGGACGATCTCGACCGGCGTCGTCGATTCCTGAGAGGAGACCCACCCCGACGATCATAAAGAGGAAACCGGGTCCACAAGGGACCCGGTTTTCTCTTGTCCTAATGGACGAACGACTACATCATGCCGCCCATGCCGCCCATGCCGCCGTCACCCATAGGGGCGCCAGCAGGCTCGGGCTTGTCGGCAACGATGGCTTCGGTCGTGAGCAGAAGAGCCGCGATCGAGGCCGCATTCTGCAACGCAGAACGCGTCACCTTGGCGGGGTCGATGACTCCGGCCTTCACCAGGTCAACGAGTTCACCCGTGGCGGCGTTCAGTCCAACCGAGCCCTTGGCGTCGGAGACTTCGCGCACCTTCACGGCACCCTCGTATCCGGCGTTCGCGGCGATGTGACGCAGTGGCGACTCGAGCGAGTTCGCCACAATGCGAGCGCCGGTTGCCTCGTCGCCGGTCAACGTCTCGATCAGCGCGTCGACGGCGACGCGTGCGCGAACCAGTGCGGTACCGCCACCGGCCACGATGCCTTCGTCGATCGCCGCACGAGTTGCGCTCAGCGCGTCCTCGATACGGTGCTTCTTTTCCTTCAACTCGACCTCAGTCGCGGCGCCGACCTTCACGACAGCCACGCCTCCGGCGAGCTTGGCGAGGCGCTCTTGGAGCTTCTCACGGTCCCAGTCCGAGTCGGTGTCTTCGATCTCACGCTTCAACTGGGCAACGCGTCCCGCGACATCGGCTGCGGTTCCCGCTCCGTCGACGATCGTGGTGGCGTCCTTGGTCACGACGATCCGACGAGCGTGGCCCATCAGGTCCACGGTCGCGGTCTCGAGCTTCAGGCCAATCTCTTCCGAGATGACTGTTCCACCGGTCAGTACCGCCATGTCCTGGAGCATGGCCTTGCGGCGCTCTCCGAAACCCGGGGCCTTTACGGCAACTGAAGTGAAGGTGCCACGGATCTTGTTCACCACGAGCGTCGCGAGGGCTTCGCCCTCGATGTCCTCGGCGATGATCAGTAGTGGGCGACCCGACTGCATGACCTTCTCCAGAACTGGAACGAGGTCGTGCACGGCCGAGACCTTGGAACTCGTGAACAGAATGTACGCGTCTTCCAAGACCGCTTCCTGACGCTCGGCGTCAGTCACGAAGTACGGCGACAGGTAACCCTTGTCGAACTGCATACCCTCGGTGAGCTCGAGCTCGATGCCAAAGGTATTCGACTCTTCGACGGTTACTGTTCCGTCCTTGCCGACCTTGTCAATCGCTTCAGCGATAACTTCACCAATTGATTCGTCCGCCGCCGAGATGGTGGCGACCTGGGCAATCTGGCTCTTGCCTTCAACGGGCTGGCTCTGGGCGGCGATGGACTCTACCGCGGTCTTCACGGCCTTCTCGATGCCGCGCTTCAGGCCCGACGGGTTGGCTCCCGCGGCGACATTGCGCAGGCCTTCCTTGATCAGAGCCTGCGCCAGCACCGTCGCGGTCGTTGTTCCGTCACCGGCGACGTCGTTGGTCTTGGTGGCGACTTCTTTCACCAGCTGGGCGCCCATGTTCTCGAACGGGTCCTCGAGCTCGATTTCGCGAGCGATCGACACACCGTCGTTCGTGATGGTTGGCGCACCGAACTTCTTGCCAATGACGACGTTGCGACCCTTAGGTCCGAGCGTCACCTTGACGGCGTCGGCCAACTTGTCCACGCCAGCTTCGAGGCCGCGTCGGGCCTCTTCATCAAATTTAAGTAACTTCGACATGTTGCTCCTTACTTAGAGATTGTGGCGAGCACGTCGCGGCTGGAAAGGATCAAAAGGTCCTCGCCATCAACGGTGATCTCGGTACCGCCGTACTTTGAGTAGACGACGGTGTCGCCAACGCTGACGCCGGTAGGGATCACGTCGCCGGTGCTCTCGGTACGACGACCGGGACCAGTAGCGAGGACTTCACCCTGCTGGGGCTTCTCCTTCGCAGTGTCTGGGATGACCAAACCTGAGGCCGTGGTGGCCTCTGCGACGTCGGGACGGACCACGATGCGGTCTTCTAATGGGTGTAGCTTCATTTTTATTGCCTCCTGTGCAATTAGCACTCGAAACCTCTGACTGCCAATTTAGCAGCCTAAGCGCCCGAGCGCCAAGCCCGAACCTTCGCGCACTTCCTATGCTGCGGGGAACCCAACGTCGAGGAACTTCGTGGAAATTCTCCAGCTCACTCCCCCACGCCGCTGCCACGCGGCTGGCGACTGAGATGTACTCGCCGGTGCAGCGACGCGACGTCGTGCTGCTCGCGGGCCTGCGCGCGGCGTCGTTCCTCGGCGACACCGTCGCCCTGGTGGCCCTCTTCCTGCGTCTCGCCCCCGAGGGCCACGAGTGGGCCATTGCGGCACTGGCGACGGCGGGCACGCTGCCCCTGGTGCTGTTCGCGCCGCTCGCCGGGCACGTCGTCGACCACGTGCCGGCGAAGCGGATGCTGAGCCTGCTCGGGGTGGTGGAAGCCTTGATCTGCGCGGGCATCGGGTACTGGCACGGCGTTGGCGCCACGCTCGCGCTGATGTCGCTGCTCAGCTGCGTGGTGGCTTTTTCACTGCCCGGCTACTCCGCCCTCATCCCCGCACTCGCCGGCGAGGACAACATCGCCAAGGCACAGGGGACGATCCAGTCGCTGCAGGGAGCCGCCGGCGTGGCGGGTCCGGCGCTCGGAGGGCTCTTGGTGGGATGGACCGGACAAAGTTGGCCCCTCTACCTCGACGCCATCAGTTTTGCCCTGTGCGCCGCGGGAACCACCATGCTGCGCCACGACCGTCGCCCCTCGGCGCGCACGACCATCGAGAGCGCCGAGTCGAGGAAGTTGATGGCCGGCGTCTCGCTTCTCTGGAGCGATCCGATCCTTCGCTCCATCACCCTCGTCGTGGCCATCTTCATCTTCGCCCTCGGCATGGTCAACGTTGGTGAGGTCTTCTTCGCCACGCGGACGCTGCACTCCTCGGCGACGTACTACGGACTCATCGGCGCCAGCTTCGGGCTCGGCTCAATCGGCGGCGCACTCTACGCCGGCCGATTGCAGCAAGAGACCGTGCAGCTGGTCACGTCCCTGCTGCTCTCCATCGTGGTGATCGGCGTCATGATCGGCTCGGTGGGCTTGGTCGAACACATTGGCTACATCTATCCGCTGATGGTCCCCGCCGGATTCGCCGCCGGCATCGCCAACGTGAGCTCCTCGACCCTGCTGGCGCTGCGAACGCCCGAGCACCTGCGTGGTCGAGTCTTCGCCGCCTTCGGGGCGATCTTCAACGCGGGCGAGATCGGGTCCTACGCCGCGGGCGGGCTGGTGCTCGTGGTCATCGCCCCACGGACCGTTTTCCAAGTCGCGGGCGTCGCCGCCACGCTGGCGGCGCTGGTGCTCGGTCCCTTCGCCTTCCGGGCCAGCCGGGCGGCGCACTTCAAAGAACGCCGCGCCTAGGGCGCGTGTCGTTCGAGGCGCCAGTCGGTTCCGTCAGGCGTGTAGAACACCCGGTCGTGCAGCCGGTCCTCACGACGTTGCCAGAACTCGAAGAAGACGGGTGTGAGTTTGAACCCACCCCAGTGGGCGGGCCGCGGGACGTCACGATCCTGGAAGATCACTTCGAGTTCGCGAACCCGCTCTTCGAGATCCCTGCGAGAGTGCAGAGGCTGGCTCTGGTGGCTCGCGTGCGCACCTATCTGGTGACCGCGGGGACGGGCATCAAAATACGCATCGGATTCGGCTCCACTCATTGACTCGACGTGGCCTTCAATTCGAATCTGGCGACCAAGGGGCTCGCAGTACCACAGCAGCGCGGCGTGGGGGTTCTCTTGCAACTCGCGGCCCTTTTGCGACAGGTAGTTGGAGTACCAGCCGAAGGAGTGTTCGTCGACGTGGCGCAACAAGACCATCCGCACGCTCGGCAGGCCGTCGGGTGTTGACGTGGCGAGCACCAGCGCCTCGCGCTCGGCCATGAGGTCCTTGGCGTCGTCGAACCACGTCGTGAACTGCACGAAGGGGCTCGGGTCGCAGTCCTCAACGTGCAGCGGGGTCCAGCCTGGGCTCATGAGACGTCCTCCAACTGCCAGTTGGGACGAGCCGACAACTCCATCGGGCTCGGGCCACTTGACTTCAAACGATAGATACCGGCGGCGGCGATCATGGCCGCGTTATCGGTGCACATCACCAATGTCGGCAGGTGGCTGACGACGCCGAACTCTTGGGCCAACTGCGCCACCCCGGCGCGAAGGGCCGAGTTCGCCGCGACGCCGCCGGCGAGCGCGACCCCCTTCACGTCGTACTGGCTCATGGCGGCGCGCAGTTTTCGCAGCAACTGCTCGGCAACCGCGGCCTGGAAGGACGCGGCGACGTCCGCCACGGCCACGTCCGCCTGCTTCTGTGTCGCGCGCACGACCGCGGTCTTCAAGCCGGAAAACGAGAAATCGAAGTCCGCGCCGGTCATCGAGACGGGCAGCTTCAACCTGCCCGGCGTCCCCTGCTGGGCCAGGCGGTCGATCTCGGGGCCCCCGGGATAGCCCAGCCCCAGCCACCGCGCCACTTTGTCGTAGGCCTCGCCGGCGGCGTCGTCGATGGTTTCGCCCAGCACCTCGTGCTGTCCGGGACCCGACTGGTACACGATCATGCTGTGCCCGCCAGAGACCAGGAGCGTCAGCAGCGGCCACTCGAGATCGGACTGTTCGAGCAGGGGCGCGAACAAGTGGCCCTCGAGGTGGTTGACACCGACGAACGGCACGCCCCACGCCAGCGCGTAGGCCTTGGCGACGGAGAGGCCCACGAGCAGCGAGCCAATGAGTCCCGGCCCGCTCGTCACCGCGATGCCGTCGATGTCGGGGCGGTGGGGGTCGAGTCCGGCGTCGAGCAAAGCGCGTCGCACGACCGGTGCGATGGTCGTGACGTGCGCGCGCCCCGCGAGTTCGGGCACCACGCCGCCAAAGGCCCGGTGCTGGTCGATCGAAGACTCAATGACCGAGGAGAGCACGTGAAAGTTTTCATCAACGACCGACGCCGCCGTTTCGTCGCAACTGGTTTCGATACCGAGCACTACTGCCATGGAACCAGCGTACGTCGAAGAGGTCAGGCGCTCGGGGGCAGGTCCGCCCAGAGCACCAGCGCGTCCTCCTTGGTACGTTCGTAGTAGTTCTTGCGCACGCCAACGGGCTTGAAGCCGTAGCGGTAGTAGAGCTGCTGGGCCCTCGTATTGGACGTCGCGACCTCCAACGTGGCCCGCCCGACGCCGCGATTGACGGCGTCGCGCCACGCCTCGTCCATCAGGGAGCTGGCGATGCCGCGTCCCTCGAACCCCGCTCGGGTGCCAATGGTGTTGACGTGCAGTTCGTCCAGCACGAACATCACGCCGAGGTAGCCGACGATCTTCTTGGCCGCCACGGCAACCGTGTAGCGGCGGGTCTCGGTGTTGGTGATCTCGTCGAGCAGCATGCCCTTGGTCCACGGTTCAGGAAACTGCGTCGCTTCGATCTCGAGCAGTTCGTTCACGTCTCGTCGCTCGCAGAGGCGAATGGACCACGCCACCGTCATAGGCGACGCTCGCGGGTCGCGAAGTTCGCCACCGCATCGGCTTCACGCAGGTACAGCGGCGCGAGGGACGGTTGCGCGTCGCGTCGCGCACCGAGTGAGAGCGCGGCGTGCAGCGACGGCACGGTCTGGGCGAACAGTTGCCCGTTAGGGACCGCATCGAAGTCGCCGACGTAGCGTTGCACGCCGTCACCGGTAAAGGTGACGCTCGCCCCGTTGGTGGCCCATTCAATGACCACGTCGCGCGGCCTCGCCACCGAAGGGACTCCCGTCGCCTCAACGTCGTCGCCGAGTTTGAACGTCTGGATGAACACTTCACCGCGACGGCCATCGACGGCGCTCACGAGCGTTCCACGAACGCCGGCGTCGTACGCCCCGTGGGCGAGCAGTTCGAGCGACGTCACCCCGACGCGCTCGCACCCCAGACCCTCGGCGAGACCTATCGCGGTCGCGATCCCGACGCGCAGTCCCGTGAAGAGACCGGGTCCGATATCGACAACCACCCGGTCGACGTCGCGCGCCACCAGCCCGCTCTCGGCCAAGAGGCTCTCGAGACCCGCGACGAGGACTTCGGTGTGGCGTCGCTCGAGGTCGAGCACTCGCGTCACCTCGACGCCACTGCTCGAGCGAACGCCAACGCCGCAGGCCTGCGTGGCCGTCTCGATAGCCACGATATTCATTGGTCCGCCCACTCGGCGAGCTGGGCGCGTCGCGCCTCGTCGATGGCGCCGTCAACGAGCAGGGTGCGCGCGTCGTCCGGGCCGATCGCAAAAGCAACTCGAAGAACGTCTCGTCCGAATATCGACTCGGCGAGCTCCCCCCACTCCACGAGCGCCACCCCCGACTCTTCGACGAGTTCGCCGAGGGCGAGATCGAGCACTTCGTCGAGGCTCTCCACGCGGTACACGTCGCAGTGTTGGAGCGTCTCTATGCCGAGGTCGTTGTGACAACTGTGCTCGCGGACCATGACGAAGGTGGGACTCGTGACGCGCTCGGTGACGCCCAACCCCTTGGCGACGCCCTGGACGAAGGTGGTCTTTCCCGCTCCGAGGGAACCCGAGAGCAGCACGATGTCACCGCTTCGCAGCGTTCGAGCGAACGACTCGCCGGCTCCTTGCGTGTCCGGCCCGGTCGGGCACCGGCGACGAAAGCTCATGACGGCGCCAGCAGTTGCTGCAGGATTCGAAGATCGGCGCGCATCACGTCCACCACGCTAGAGCCGCCTCGCAGCGCCGCTGCGGGGTGGTACGTGGCGAGGCCCTTCGCATCGCCCAGTTGACAGACCCTGCCGTGCGTGCGGCCCACCCCTTCGACGTAGCCGAAGACCGCGCGTGCCGCGGTGTTGCCGAGCGCCAATACCACCCGAGGCGCGCAGTCATCGAGTTGCTGGAGCAACCACGGCCGGCACGCCGCCAGCTCCTCGCGCTTCGGCGTTCGATTGGCCGGTGGCCGGCACTTCACGACGTTGGTCACGAAACACTGCGCGCGCTCGACGCCGACTTCGTGGAGCAGTTCGAAGAGCAGCCGGCCGCTTCGACCAATGAACGGCTCACCCCCTTCGTCCTCGTCACGCCCCGGAGCTTCGCCGACCACCATGAGCGAGGCCCTTCGAGGTCCCGAGCCAATCACCACCCGCTGACGGCTCTTCGACAAGTCACAACGGATGCAGACGCGCAGTTCGTCGAGGTCCAACACGACTCAGGCCACGAGAACGCGCGGCACTCGAGCTCCGATGCCGCAGAGAATCTCCCAGGTGATGGTCTCGCCGCGGCGAGCCCACTCTTCGCCGGTTATCCCTTCGCCACCCTGGCGTCCGAGCAAGACAACGTCGTCGCCCAGCGCCACGTCGTCGTCGCCACAGTCAATGACCAGTTGATCCATGGTGACGGTGCCCGCGAGCGGGTAGCGCTTCTCGTTGATCAGCACCTCGGCCCCGGCGTCAAAGAGTCGACGGGGATACCCGTCGGCGTAACCAAAGGGAACGGTCACGACGGTCGCGCTGCGCTCGAGGGCCCGGCGCCGTCCGTAACTCGGACGCTCGCCCGCTGCCAGGCGACGCACCGCCACCACTTGGGCGTGCAGGCTCAGGGCCGGTTCGAGTGTGAGGCCCCTCGCTTCGAGTTCGCCCGACAGCCAGCCTTCGGGTAGGTAGCCGTACAGGGCCAGACCCACCCGCGCCATGGTCCTTCGGGCATCGGGGTACGCGAGGGCCCCGGCGCTGTTGGCAAGGTGCACAACACGCGGCGCCACGCCGCGGCGCTTCAGATGATCCAACACGTCGTCAAAGAGCTCGATCTGACCGCGGGTGAAGGCGCGGTCCTCGCCACTGGAACCGTCGGCGACGCTGAAGTGGGTGTAGACGCCCTCCAGGTCAATGGTGTTCGATGCCACCAGGACGTCAACCACTTCATCCACCGACGAGGGGTCGACACCCATTCGGTGCATGCCCGTATCGATCTTTAGGTGCACGCGGTGGATGCCACCGAGCTTCTCCGCAGCCGAAACGGCCGCCGTGGCGCCTTCGAGCGAACCCACCGTCAGCGTGAGCGAGTGAGTCAGGGCGTCGAGAATCGTGTCCGGTGGAATCTCGGCGAGCAGGAGAATCGGTGCGGAGACGCCGCTTCCTCGAAGCTCGATGCCCTCGTCGACGATCGCCACCGCGAGCGAGTCGGCTCCGCCCGCGAGTACCGCCTTCGCGGTGAGTTGGGCCCCGTGACCGTAGCCGTTCGCCTTCACCACCGCGCAGAGCAAGGTGTCGCCCAGCAGGGTCTTTACGGCTCGCACGTTGTGCGCTATCGCCGAGGCCGAGATCTCCGCCCACGCGGGACGACGAACTCCCTCAACGGGCACGGCGGTCCTCGCTGGAAGTTGCGACCACGAACGCGGCAGCGGTCTGTTGGGTGTGCGACAGTGACAGGTGAAGCTCGCCGACCCCCCGGCGAGCGGCGAGCTCTTGGGCCGCGCCGTGCAGCCGCACCGATGGAGCACCACTCGCCTCGCGATGGATCTCAATGCTGCGCCACGGCGCCGCGCCGATGCCCGACTCCAGCGTCTTCAGCACCGCCTCCTTCGCGGCGAAGCGTGCCGCCAGACGCTCGGGGCGCGAGTTCGCGTCACTGCGCTCTTGATCGGTGAAGAGGCGCGTCAACAAAGCCGGATGGCGCTCGAGCGCGAGGGCGAAACGAGCGACGTCCACGATGTCCACCCCGATCCCCACGGTCGCCACTACTCGACCGTCACTGTCTTGGCGAGGTTGCGGGGACGATCGACGTTGCGGCCAAGGCCCCGCGCCATGGCGTAGGCGAAGAGCTGCAGCGGCACGATGTCCACCATTGGCGTGAAAAGGGGTTCAGTCGCGGGCACGCGCAGCACGTAGTCGGCGACCGAGTCAATGAGTTCGTCGTCGTCAGTCGCGACCGCCACGACGGTCGCGCCGCGGGCCTTCACTTCAGCGAGATTGGACAAGATCTTCTCGTGCATCGCGGGATTGGTCGCCACCGCGACCACCACCACGCCGGGTTCAATCAACGCTAACGGACCGTGCTTCAACTCGCCCGCGGGATACCCCTCGGCGTGCAGGTAGGTGAGCTCCTTCAGCTTCAGCGCGCCCTCCAGCGCCGTGGGGAATCCCACGTGTCGGCCGAGGAAGAAGAAATCGTGCGCGCCGAGCAGCTCCTTGGCCACTTTTTCGACGTGCGCTCGCCGACTGAGCGCGGTCGCCACCTGACCGCTCACCGCGTTCAAGCCCAGGAACAGCGCATTGACGTCCGCGGGCGCCAGGGTGTTCCGCAACTGCGCGAGGCGCAGGGCCAAGAGCTCGAGGGCCGCCACCTGGGCGACGAAGGCCTTGGTCGACGCCACCGACACTTCGAGCCCGGCGCGGGTGTAAATCACCGCGTCGGCTTCTCGCGCCAGCGAGGAATCGACAATATTGGAGATGGCGACGACGTGCGCGCCGCGGCGCTGGGCCTCGCGAGTCGCCTGGATGGTGTCGATGGTTTCGCCACTCTGGGAGACGCCGATGACCAGCGTGCCAATCTCCACGATGGGATCGCGGTAGCGATACTCGCTGGAAATGTCCACGTCGACGCTCAGACGAGCCCATCGTTCGATGGCGTACTTCGCAACCAGTGAGGCGTGGTGCGAGGTGCCCGCCGCCACGAGCACGACCCGCTTCACGTCACGCAACTCCTCATCGCTGATACGCAGTTCGTCAAAGACGATGTTGCCGTTTCGACGACGACGGTCGAGCAGCGTGGCGCGAATGGCGTCGGGCTGCTCGTTGATCTCCTTGGTCATGAAGTCGTCGTTGCCACCCTTCTCGGCGGTCTCGAGGTCCCAGTCGATCTGCAGTTGGCGCAAGCGAACCGGGGCTCCCTCGAGGTCTATGGCGCGAAAGCCCTCAGGACCGAGGCGAACGATCTCGTCGTCGTTCACCGCGTAGAAGGCGGTCGCGCGATCGAGAATCGCGGGAACGTCACTGGCGAGGTACGTCACACCCGGCGCGGTTCCCACGACCAGGGGCGAGATCCGCCGGGCGGCGACGATGACGTCGGGTTCGGTCGCGTCCATGGCCGCGAGTGCGAAGGCACCGCGAACCATGAGCAGGCTCTGTCGGACGGCTTCCATGAGTTCGAGGCCCTGGCCGCGAAACTGTTCGATGAGGTGCGCGAGTACCTCGGAGTCGGTGACCGACCTGAAGATGTGTCCACGCGATTCAAGCTGCTCTCGCAGTTCCAAGTGATTCTCGATGATGCCGTTGTGAATAATGGCGATGTTCCCCGAGCAGTCGAGGTGCGGGTGGGCGTTGATGGCCTCAGGGGCACCGTGTGTCGCCCAACGGGTGTGGCCTATGCCCGAACTGAACCCGGTGGGCGCCGACTCGCACTCGTGTCGAAGAGCGGCCACCGACTCGGTGCCAGCGGCGGTTCGAGCGCGCCAGGTCTGGCCTTGGCGTACGAGGGCGACACCCGCCGAGTCGTAACCGCGGTACTCCAGTCGCTGGAGGCCTTCGAGCAATATCTCAAGCGTGTCGGAGGATCCAACGACCCCGATGATGCCGCACATGAAGGCCAGCCTACTCGTGGCGGTTTAAACGCCTTAAGCGTCGGCGCCTACGCGGAGAAATGCGATCTCATGCGTGTGGAGAACTCGGCGACGAACGCACCGTCGAGTGCCTCGACCATGACGCGTACCACCGGCTCGGTGCCCGACGGTCGCACGATCAGTCGCACGTCGTCGTCGGCGATGCCAAATAACGCGCGCAGCTCGCTGAAGATCGCGAGGACCGCGTCGTCGTCGTAGACGCTCTCCTTGACGTTGATGAGCGCCTGGGGCACTCGGAGCCACGCGGCCCTGGCTTGTTCGGCGAGGGGACCCCGGCGCACCACGAGGTCGGCGAGGATGAGGCCCGTCAAGAGCCCGTCACCGGTGGGCGCGAGGTGGCGAAAGATCAGGTGACCCGACTGTTCCCCACCGAAGGGCCACGAATTCTCCTCCAGCGCCATGAGGACGTTGCGGTCACCCACGTCGGTCTCCACAATGGCGATGCCCCGAGCCGACAGGGCACGACGCAGCCCGAGGTTGCTCATTGACGTGACGACCAGTCCGCCTCCGAGTTGGTGCCGTTCGGCGAAATCGAGAGCGAAGAGAATCATCAGGTCGTCGCCGTCACGCACGTGACCTTCCGCGTCCACCGCGATTAGACGATCCGCATCGCCGTCGAAGGCGAGACCGAGGTCGGCCCCCAGTTCGAGGACCTTCGCCGTGAGATCCTCGATGTGCGTTGAACCACACTCCTCGTTGATGTTGCGCCCGGTCGGCTTATCGTGCAGCGTCGTAATGCGCGCACCGGTCTCTTCAAAGAGTTCGTGGGCCACGTGCGATGCGGCGCCGTTCGCGCAGTCGAGCACGATGTGCAGCGACGAGATGTCCCCGGGGACCAGTTTGCGAAGGTGCGCCGCGTAGTCGTGTTCGGCCTCCTCGTCTATGGCGACGTCGCCGAACCCATCGCTGGGTGCAGGGGGGGCTGCGTTGAGGGCCTCGGCGACCGCCTTCTCGGTGGCGTGATCGAGTTTCGTGCCACCCAGGCCGAGAACTTTCAGTCCGTTGTCGTAGTAAGGATTGTGCGACGCCGACACCACGACGCCCACGCCATTGCGTTGTTGGGCAATCACCGCGACGCCGGGCGTCGTGAAGCAACCCAGGTTGATCGCGACGGCGCCGCCGGCGCTCAGCCCGGCGAGGACCGCGGCGGCCAGTGGGGGCGAACTCTCTCGAGTGTCGTACCCGACGAACACCGGGACCGAGAACACGTTCGCCACCGCGCGACCCAACCGGTAGGCCAGGTCTACGGTGATCTGCTCGTACGCTCGTCCGCGAATGCCGTCCGTGCCAAAGCGCACGGGCTCGACCATTAGCGCTTCGAGTACTGAGGAGCCTTACGCGCCTTCTTGAGACCGTACTTCTTGGTCTCCTTCTTGCGCGAGTCGCGAGTCAAGAGCCCGGCCTTCTTCAACGAAGGACGGACGTTCTCGTCAATCTCGAGCAGCGATCGTGCGATACCCAAGCGCAGCGCGCCGGCTTGACCCGCTACGCCGCCGCCCTCGATGGTGGCGTCGATGTCGTAGGTCTGCTGCGCGTCGATGAGACGCAACGGCTCCATCACCATCTGGCGGTGAGTGGCCGAGGTGAAGTAGTTGTCGAAGGCGCGCGAGTTGATCGTGATCGTTCCGGTACCGGGACGAAGACGTACGCGAGCAACCGCTTCCTTGCGGCGACCAGTTGTTTGAGTAAGTGGGCTAGACACGGACTGTTCTCCTCTTAACCGCGGCGGATTGCCGAGGTGTCGTACTTCGTAGGCTGCTGCGCGGCGTGCGGGTGCTCGGCACCGGCGTACACGAAGAGCTTGCTCATCTGCGCGCGACCCAAACGGTTCTTGGGAACCATCCCCTTCACGGCGTCAAAGACGAGCTTCTCAGGATCGTTCTGAAGAAGCGAGGCCCACGACGTCGAGCGGAGGCCGCCCGGGTAACCCGAGTGGTGGTACTGGAAGTTCTGCGCCGCCTTGTTGGCGGTCACCACGATCTTGTCGGCGTTGATGATGACGACAAAGTCACCGGTGTCAACGTGCGGGGCGAAGTACGTGCGGTGCTTACCGCGCAGCAGCGAAGCGGCAACGGTCGCGACGCGGCCGAGCACGAGGCCTTCGGCGTCGATGACACGCCACTCGCGCGTTATCTCATGAACCTTTGGTGAATAGGTGCGCACAATTCTTCCTTCAGCGATCTTTAGGACAGTCACCGCGATGGGACTCCCAAGGGACTCTCTACCTTACAAAACCCGAGGGCCCGCCAGCAAATTCATCGAATCCGACCCCGATCAGGCTGAGACCCCCAGCAGGAGCCGGCGGGGGCAAATGGTCCCGTTTAAGGCTCTCCAGGCGCTGTTTTACGGCATTCTGAGGGAGCCGGCGCTGTCCTATGGCGACCATGGTGGAGGTGAGACAGCGCACCATGTTGTGACAGAACGACGTGGCTCGAATCGTGAGCCGCACCGCGGGGGCGTTGTTGGGACTCATCCCCCACTCGTCCTCCAACCTCTCCCAGCGCGCGCCGATGACGTGGCGAAGCAGGGGCTCGCCGGGTTCTGAGTTCGTGGGCCGTCGACAGAACGCTCGAAAATCGTGGGTACCAATGATGTCGGCGCAGGCCCCGTTCATGGCCGTGAGGTCTAACGGGCCCTCCACCGACCACGACCACGAGGCGTTGACCTCCAGGGCGGGCGGCGTCGCTTCCAAGAGAAGGTAGCGGTACTCGCGCCACGTCGCGGAGAAACGGGCGTGGAACTCGTCACTGACCGGGTCGGCTCGGATCACGCGGATCCGGCCACGAAGCTGCTTGTTGAGCGACCGCATCAGCCGTTCGCGATCAGGACCGCGGTTCGTCGCGAAGAGCTGCACCGGAAGGTCCACGTGCACGACCTGGGCGAACGCGTGCACGCCGGTGTCCGTGCGACCAGCGCCCACGACCAGGGGCTCTTCGCTCATGTGAAGGGTGCTCGCCAAGGTCTCGCGAAGCAGTCCGACGACCGTCGTGAACTCAGGCTGGAACGCAAAGCCGGTGAAACCGTTGCCGTCGTAGGCAAGGTCCAGTCGCCACCGTTGGGTGGTGACTACCGGTTGCTCAAACGAACTCAATACGCGCCATCGGGGCGTTGTCACCCTGACGCGGCCCAAGCTTCAAGATGCGCGTGTAGCCACCCGGGCGCTCGGTGTAACGAGGAGCAATCTCAGTGAAAAGCTTATGCGTCATGTCCTTGTCGCGAATGAAGGCCACAACGCGACGCTGGGCGTGCACCGAGCCCTCGGGCGAGTTCTTTGCCGCCGTCACGACCTTCTCGACGATCGGGCGCAACGCCTTCGCCTTCGCTTCAGTGGTGACGATTGCCTCGGCCGCGATCATGGAGGCGACGAGGTTGCCCATCATCGCCTTCTGGTGAGCGCTGTCGCCACCAAATCGCTTGCCCTTCGTGGGTGTCCCGCGCATGCTTAGTCCTCTATCCGCAGTGAAAGACCGCGCTCTTCGAGACGGTCGTTGACGTCCTTCAGCGACGTGGCGCCGAAGTTGGTGATCGAGGTCAGGTCGCGCTCGGTGGCGTTTACGAGCTGCGCGATGGTGTTGATACCAGCGCGCTTCAGGCAGTTGCGTGAACGCTCAGTCAGACCCAGCTCCTCGATTCGAATGTCCAGCTCGCTCGCGGCGGCCTGAGCCGTGCCCACGTCGCCCAGTTCAAGCGAAGGAGCTTCCTCGTCGAAGTTCCCGATCAGCTCTACCAGTGCGCCGAGGGTCTTGCCCGACGAAGCGAGTGCCTCGCGTGGGCTGATCGAACCATCGGTCTCGATGTCGATCACCAGGCGGTCGAAGTCCTTGGACTGCTCGACACGCACCGGCTCGATCTCGAAGCTCACGCGACGCACTGGGGTGAAGATCGCGTCCAGGGGGATCACGCCGATGGTCGAGGAACCCTTGTTCCCCTCGGCGCCGACGTAGCCCTTGCCGCGCTCGACGGTCAACTCGAAGGTCAGTGCACTCTTGGGGTTCGTCAGGTAGGCGAGGTGAAGATCACTGTTCAGGATCTCGACGTCGGCGGTCGTTGACAGGTCCGCGGCGGTCACTGGACCCTCGCCTCTCTTGTCAAGGCGAAGCATGACGGGCTCGTCGCTGTGAACGACGAGCAGGAGGTCCTTCAGGTTCAGGCAGATGTCCTGCACGTCTTCCTTCACGCCTTCGATGACGCCGAACTCGTGCAGGACGGCGTCAAACTTGACGCGCGTCGCCGCGGCGCCGGGAATCGACGACAGCAGGGTCCGACGCAGGGAGTTGCCGAGTGTGTGACCAAAGCCGGGGTCGAGCGGCCCGATGCCGAACGACTGACGATTGTTGATCTCGTCGCCGAGGGCTTCGATGGTGGGTCGTTGGATAATCAACATAGGGACTCCTTAAGATCTTTGAAAGTGACGTTTACTTCGAGTACAACTCAACGATGAGCTGCTCGTGGATCGATTCGTCGATCTGCTCACGCTGGGGCACGACACGCACGGTGACGTTGAATCCGTTTTCGCTGGTCTCGAGCCAGCCCGGGACGTTGCGGTCCAGGACGTCGAGGTTGCGCTTGACGTTGAAGTTCTCGCGCGTCACACTCTTCAGGCCAATGACCTCGCCGGGACGGACGCGGTACGAGGGGATGGTCACGCGCTTGCCGTTGATGGTGACGTGGCCGTGGCGGACGAACTGGCGGGCCTGAGCGCGCGAGGCGCCCCAACCGGCGCGGTACGCGACGTTGTCGAGCCGCAACTCCAGGAACTGGAGCAGGTTCGTACCGGTCATGCCGGGACGGCGGCTCGCCTCTTCATAGAGGTTGCGGAACTGCTTCTCCAACAGACCGTAAATACGACGGGCCTTCTGCTTCTCACGAAGCTGGGTCAAGTACTCCGAGCCCTGGCGCTGGCGGTCGCGGCCGTGCATGCCCGGCGGGAAGGCGCGCTTCTGGCGGTCCGAGTTCTCCGAGACGGGGCACTTCATGGTGAAGCAGCGCTCACCCTTGAGGTACAACTTGGTGCGCTCACGACGACAGAGTCGGCAAACGGGTCCTGTATAACGAGCCATGATCTTCCTTAGCCTCGACGACGCTTTTTGGGGCGGCATCCGTTGTGGGGTAGCGGGGTGACATCCTTGATCGCCACCACTTCAATGCCGGCGGCGGCGATTGAACGAATCGCAGTCTCGCGACCTGAGCCGGGACCGCGCACGAGCACGTCGACCTTCTTGACGCCGTGCTCCATTGCTGCACGGGCGCACTTCTCCGCGGCCAACTGCGCAGCGTAGGGAGTCGACTTGCGTGAGCCCTTGAAGCCCACCTGACCCGACGACGCCCACGACAAGACGTTGCCTTCGGGGTCGGTGATTGACACGATGGTGTTGTTGAACGAACTCTTGATGTGCGCAACACCGAATGCGATGTTCTTGCGTTCCTTCTTGCGACCCTTTCGAGCCGTGGTCGGCTTAGCCATTACTTCGTTACCTTCTTCTTACCGGCGACTGTGCGCTTTGGTCCCTTGCGGGTACGAGCGTTGGTGCGAGTGCGCTGACCGCGAACGGGTAGGCCCTTACGATGGCGAATCCCCTGCAAGCAGTTGATCTCCATCTTGCGCTTGATGTCTTGTGCGACGTCACGACGAAGGTCTCCCTCGACGGTGACGCTCTGGTCGATGTACGCGCGAAGCTTGTTGACGTCAGCTTCGGTGAGATCCTTCACGCGAGTGGACTCGTCGATTCCCGTCGCGGCGCAAATCTGCTGCGCGGTGGTGGGTCCGACTCCAAAAATATAAGTAAGTGAGATCACCGTTCGCTTCTCGCGTGGGATGTCTACTCCGGCAATACGGGCCATATTCTTCCTCTCCTAGCCCTGGCGCTGCTTGTGACGCGGGTTCTCGCAGATCACGCGGACGTGACCCTCTCGGCGAATGACTTTGCACTTCTCACACATCGCCTTAACACTGGCGCGAACCTTCATGTCGTTTCTTTCTCGATCTCTGTGGAACTTGAGTTATTTGTAGCGGTAGGTGATGCGGCCGCGGGTCATGTCGTAGGGCGTAATCTCCACTTGCACCTTGTCACCGGGGAGGATACGGATGCGGTGCATGCGCATTTTTCCCGAACTGTGAGCGAGCACGGTGTAACCGTTCTCCAACTCGACGCGGAACATAGCATTTGGTAGAGGCTCGACGACGGTTCCCTCAACGGTAAACGCGTCTTCCTTTGGCTTACTCAGGTTCTTTCTCCTTGTTACGGCACTGCGACGCAAAGGAGCAAGAAACTCCTTCACGGTAGGACCCCTGGGGTTTCCAAGAGGTCGGCTGACCATTCTACCGAAAATCCCCCAGAACGCAAAACCCAGCCTTTTCGACCCGTCACGATTCCAGTAAAAAGCTGTGAAATAACCAAATTGTGACTGCAGACCCTAGTGCCCCATTGGAAAATGGGTTCATGCTTGGTAGATGACGGAGCCACGCAAAAGAGAGGCGTCTGGTGCTATTGAGCGCGACACCTGTCTTGATTTGCTCGAGGGCGCTCCACTCGCCCGCGTCGTTATTTCCGTGAAATGCCTGCCGGTCGCGCTTCCGGCTCGGATTTCCCTCGTTGATCGAGGCTACCTGCTCCTCGCCAGTTCCGACCCGGCTGTCCACCAGGCCGCGCAGCGAAAGGACGTGCTTTCCGTTCAAATTGATGGCCTCGATGACAACGGCATGGTGTGGTCGGTGATGGTGTCCGGCATTGGCAGTGTCGCGTCTGAAGACGAGCCCTTGAGCGGCCCGCTTCGTGAAGCACTCAACCACGGTGCCTCGCTCGTCATGCTCCCGCTCTCGGTAGTAGTGGGCCAGCACGGATAATTTGGACAATTGCACGAAATCGTGTGCGATGCTGGGGTATGGCGTATCACCGGATCCAGGAACCTGCGCGGCTTCACGCCCTCATCGATGCCATCCTGCTCATCGAGGCTGACGCCAGCCTCTCGACCCTGCTGCTTCGCATTGTTGAGACGGCCACCAAACTGGTCGGTGCGCAGTACGGTGCGCTCGGCGTGCTCGCCAGTAACGGCGAGACGCTCTCGCGGTTCATCACTTACGGCATGGACGATGACCAGATTGCGCTCATCGGTGAGAGCCCGCAGGGAAGCGGGCTGCTCGGAGAGACGATTCGCCTCGCCAAGCCCCTGCGTGTCGACGAACTGAGCGAGCACGAGAGCTCGTCCGGATTCCCACCCAATCACCCCCCGATGCACCGGTTCCTCGGAGTGCCGGTGAAGACCGGCACCGGACGCATTTACGGCAACCTGTACCTCACGGACCCGCTCGACGGATCACCGTTTAGCCAGTCTGATCAATTCCTTGTCGAGGCCTTCGGTCGCGCCGCGGGCATCGTCATTGATCAGGCCCTGCTGCGCACGCACATGCGAGAGTTCACCTTGAGCGAGGAACGAGAGCGCATAGCGCGTGATCTTCACGACACCGTCATTCAACGGCTCTTCGGCGTGGGGCTGTCGTTGCAGTTGTCCCTGAGCGGGCAGATCGAGGACTCGGTGCGCGAACGCATTGACAAGTCCCTCGACGATCTCAACGAAACCATTCACGAGATTCGAACCACCATCTTCGAGATCGACCAGGAAGACGAGCAGGAGATTTCGCTGGAACGTCGCATCAGCGCGCTCACCGTTGAGGTCGGATCTCGCCTTGGGGTCTACGCCCATCTCGTCATGGCGCCGGGCATCAGCGACGACGTGGGCGTGCGCTGCGCGCAACACGCGCTGCAGGCCCTGCGAGAGATTCTCTCCAATATCGTGCGCCACTCGCAGGCGAGCATTGTCGACGTCAACGTCGCCATTGAGGGCAATATGCTGGTACTCACCGTCAAGGACAACGGCGTGGGTTTTAACCAAACGAGCGGTTCGGGAAGCGGCCTTCGCAATCTGGCGTCGCGAGCTCGCGACGTCGGTGGCGAGTGTTCCATTAGCTCCGAGCTCGGGCGTGGCACACTTGTCCAGTGGACCGCCAACCGATTGGACTGAAATGATCCGACTGCTTCTTGTTGACGACCACGAAATAGTGCGTCGCGGACTGCGCGAACTACTCGAGACCAACGAGGACCTGTCCGTTATCGCCGAGGCCGGGTCGCTCGAAGAGGCACTCGCATTGGGGCTCGACGACATCGACGTCGCCGTCCTCGACGTCCGCCTGCCCGACGGTAGCGGCGTCGATCTTTGTCGACTGCTCCACGAGAAGCGGGCCGATCTGGCCTGTCTCATGCTGACCTCCTTCGCCGACAACGAGGCGCTCAACGCCTCGATGCTCGCCGGCGCACGCGGCTACGTGCTCAAGAACGTGCGCGGTGACGACCTCGTCACTTCAATTCGTCGGGTGGCGGCGGGTGAAACGCTGGTCACTGACGAGCAGCTGGAGCGGGCGCGCGAGCGCCTACGCCGCCAGATCACCGAGGACATCCGCCTCGAGAGTTTGAGCGGGCAAGAGCGAAAGATCCTCGAACTGCTCAGTGAGGGGCTCAGCAATCGAGAGATCGCTGAAGTGATGTTCTTGGCGGAAAAGACCGTGAAGAACTACGTGTCGAACCTGCTCGCCAAGTTGGGCTTCCAGCGCCGCACCGAGGCCGCGCTCTTCGCGCAGCGTCAGTTCGACCGCGCGCACCCGGACAACTAGGAGATCGTAAAGACTTCCGGGCCGTTGTCGGTGACGGCAATGGTGTGCTCGAAGTGCGCCGAAAGTTGACCGTCTCGGGTCACCACCGACCAACCGTCATCGAGCTCGTACGTGTCGTACGAGCCAACGTTCACCATGGGCTCAATGGCGAAGACCATGCCCTCTTTGAGGGTTGGTCCCGGAGTTCCCGGCCAGTAGTTGGGCACCTGGGGACTCTCGTGCATGGCCGTTCCGATCGCGTGGCCAACGTACTCGCGCACCACGGAGAAACCGGCGGCTTCGGCGACGTTTTGCACGGCCCGACCAACCTCGTGCAATCGGTTGCCGATCACGAGTTGATCAATGCCGGCCCACAACGAACGCTCCGTGACGTCAATGAGGCGCTGCGCGACGTCGCTGATCTGTCCAACGCCGGCGGTGTAGGCGGCGTCACCGTGATAGCCCTCGATGATCGCCCCGCAGTCAATTGAGATGATGTCGCCCTCTTTGAGCTTGTAGGTACCCGGGATGCCGTGCACGATCATGTCGTTGGGGCTGGTGCAGATCACCGCGGGAAAGCCGTGATAGTTCAGGAAATTCGAACGGGCCCCGCGCTTAGCGAGGACTTCTGCGGCGACCTCATTCAGCTCCAGCGTCGTAATCCCGGGGCGAATGGCGGCCCTCGTGGCCTCGTGCATCTCAGCCACCACCTTGCCGGCCTTGCGCATCTTGTTCAGCTCATCCGGTGAACGCCTCACGCCAGACCCTTGTCGTGAACCACGGCTTCGATGGCCCTGGTGACGTCGTCGGGGCTCTGGTCCCCGTCAACCGTGACCAGAAGCCCCCGCGAGCCGTAAAAGGACAGCAGCGGCTCGGTGTCTCGTTCGTAGGCCTCGAGACGCTTGCGAATGGCGTCGGGCTGGTCGTCTTCGCGCTGGATGACGTCGCCCCCGCAGTTGGCGCACGTCCCCGATATTGCCTCGATGTCGCTGTCCTTGTAGATCGCCCCACACTCTTGGCAGACACGTCGCGACGAGAGTCGCTCGGTAACGAGGCTCACCGGCACGTCGAGGTTGATGCAGAGCTTGATGCCGTCGTCACCCAGTAGCGCCTCGAGCGCCTCGGCCTGAGCGAGCGTGCGCGGGAATCCGTCGAGCAGGGCGCCCTTCTGGGCGTCGGCCTGCTTGAAACGCTCGTCGACCAGACGAATCACGAGCTCGTCGGAGACCAACGCGCCGGCGTTCATGACGCTGGCGACTTCGAGACCGAGCGGCGTACCGGCCTTGACGGCGCCTCGAAGGATGTCACCCGTCGACACGTGAGGGATGGCGTACGCTTTCGCGAGATGCTTGCACTGCGTTCCCTTGCCTGCGCCCTGTTTGCCGAGAATAACGAGGTTTAGACGTGCCGGCATAGCTAACGCTTCAGGAAGCCTTCGTAGTTGCGCATCATGAGCTGCGAGTCAATCTGGCGCATGGTCTCCAGGGCAACACCCACCGCGATCAGCAGGGTCGTTCCGTAGTACGGGAACTTGTTGATGTTCCACAGGGCCATCAAGATACTCGGCGCCACCGCGACCGACGCGAGGAAGAGAGCGCCGACCACCGTGATTC
>Ga0182013_10000536_pt1 | contig 52000 bp, 46 predicted proteins | sample 612S2MmetaG_FD_120487 | JGI IMG/M metagenome (GOLD analysis project Ga0182013, IMG submission 120487) | Permafrost microbial communities from Stordalen Mire, Sweden - 612S2M metaG | ecosystem: Environmental > Terrestrial > Soil > Wetlands > Permafrost | place: Sweden: Stordalen | collected...
GCGATGCCCGGACCGCCCGGGAGCGGGGTTACAAGCCCCGCCCGCAGGAACCGCACTCGCCCCATCGCTCGGCTGTCACCGGTCGACGACCCTCGATGGGCGAGATAAGCGGAATATATTCCTCTCAGTGACGAGTATCAAGAGGGTGTCGCTAAAAAAATTACGCGGTCTTTTCCGGGCGGGTTCTATCCTCGCAGCGCGTCGAGCCTCACCGGCCCGTCGAACAAGCCGGCGCACAGCTTCAGCGCGCTCGCTGCCCGCGCATCGCTCCAGCCGCCGTGCTTGGCGTTGAGCAGGAACTTGTCCTCGATGTCGGCCCGGCTCAGCGGCTCGTGCGCGCCGCCGCGCATATAGGGCTGGCGCTCCTCGATCACCGTACCGTCGCGCAGCGTGGCCCGGATATGGCCGGTGAAATTCTTCGGATAGGGATTTTGCGGATCGATGCGGTAGCGCACCTTTGATGCCAGCGCGACCACGGCCGGGTCGTGCACCGCGGCGTCGGAAAAATCGCTTAAAGACACATTGCCGCGCACGAAGCCCGCGGCGATGCAATAGGGCGAGGAGAATTTGCCGGCATAGCCGTTGTTGGGATGCTGCTTGGCGGCAAGCGGCTCCCACAATCTATGAACGGTGCCCTCGCCGACGTCGCAGACCATCTCGACGACGTCGCCGGCTTTGACGCGCATAGCGAGCCGCCGCGCGCAGTCGATATAAGGGTGCGTCATGGTCCCGCAGGGATAAGGCTTAAAGGCGAGGGTTTCTGTCACCCAGCGCGTGCCGAAATCGCCGATCAGGGCGTCGTAATCGCCCTGCGTGGTGTTGGCGAAGCCATGAAAGAAACCGTGCGCGCCTTCGAACACCGTACGGGGACCTAAAAAGCCCGCGCGGCCGAGGAGCGCTGCGCGGATGCCCGATTGCGCCGCCCAGCCGGCATGCAGCCGTTTGGTCCAAGCGCCTTCGGCGAGATATTCGATGATGCCGCCGGCCATCGAGCCCGCGGTGCCGAGCGCGTCGATCATCTGCCGGGCGTCAAGCTTAAGCGCCGCGCCGACGCCGGCGGTGGCGCCCATGGCGCCGAACACCGCCGTCGGATGGAATCCGGCCTTATGCGTGAGCGTCGGCGCCACCGTCGACAGCCGGCACATGGTCTCGACGCCGACGGCGATGCCGAGCAGTGCGGCCTTACCGTCGAGCTTGTGCCGCTCGCAGGCCGCCAGCACCGCCGACACCACCACCGCGCCGGCATGAATCGGGCCGCCCTCGAAAGTGTCGTCGAAATCCTCGCCGTGAATGGCGGTGCCATTGACCAGCGCCGCGCCGGCCGACGACAGCGTGCGGACGTGGCCGATGGCGGTGCAGGGCCCGTCGTCGTCGCAGCCGTTGAGGGTCGCCTGCACATAGTCTTCGTTGCGCGCGGTGACGGCGAGACCGACCACGTCGATCAGCAACTCTTCGCATTTGCCGACGACGGGCGGCGGCAAATGCGCGGCATCGAGCGCGCAGATTTTCTGCACCAGATGTTCGGCAACGGCGGTTTTGGGGAGGTCGGTCATTGTTATGAACGTCCAATCAACGTCATGGCCGGGCTCGTCCCGGCCATCCACGTCTTCAAACCCGGCGGATATTCTGAGCGCTTAAGACGTGGATGCCCGGCACAAGGCCGGGCATGACGCTCAACGGAAGAAACGCATCGGCCGTTAATTCTCAATACTTCGCCGAGATCGGCAGCTCTTCCGCCGGGAACAGCGAGATCAGGCGGCAGCCTTTGTCGGTGACCACGACCTCTTCCTCGATGCGGGCGGCGGAATAACCGTCGGTCGCCGGGCAATAGGTTTCGATCGCAAACACCATGCCCTCGACGATCTCGGTCGGGTGGTCCATCGAAATCACCCGCGAGATGATTGGCCGCTCGTGCAGGTTCAAGCCTAAGCCGTGGGCGAATTGCAGGCCGAAGGCCGACATTTCGTCCGGGAAGCCGAATTCTTGAGCCTCCGGGAACACTTCGCAGATATGCGCGGTCGAGGCCCCCGGCTTGATGCGGGCGATGGCGTTGTCGAGCCATTCGCGCGCCTTCCGGTACGCGTCGTGCTGCGCCGGCGTGGCGCGCACCACGTTGAAGGTGCGATAGTAGCAGGTGCGATAGCCCATGAAGCTTTGCAGGATATCGAAGAACGCCTGATCGCCGGGGCGGATCATGCGGTCGGTGAAATTATGCGGATGCGGGCTGCAGCGCTCGCCCGAGATCGCGTTCACCGCTTCGACGTCGTCGGAGCCGTGGGTATAGAGGAACTTGTTGACCTCGGCGACGATGTCGTTTTCGCGGATGCCGGGACGCAGCATCTGGTTGACCACATCGTAGGCGCCGTCGACCATGGCGGCGGCGCGGTTGAGAAGCGCGATCTCGTCTGCGGACTTCACCTCGCGGGCGCTCAACATTACCTGCTGGCAGTCTTTGATGGTGAGGCCGGCCTTCTGCAACTCGAACATCATCGGCGGCTCGATGATGTCGACGCCGATCGGCATCTTGGCGACGCCGGCGTCGCGCAGGATCGCGGCGATTTCCTCGGCGTGGCGCTTCATCAGGCCGAAGGCGGGATCGACCGTGCCGCGCAGGCCGACGAGACCGGCTTTGCAGTTCTCCGGCTTGAGCCAGGGCGAATAGAGCTTGTGGTGGACCGCCGCCGAGCCGAAGTCCCACAGGATCGGATCGCCGCCGCGCACCAGGACGGCAAAACGCGAAAGCTTGTCGCGCGCCCATTCGCCGATCTTGGTCGAGGTGACGTAGCGGATATTGTTGTCGTCGAACAACAATACCGCGCCGAGATCGGAAGCCTCCAGGGCTGCTTGTGCGCGGGCGAGCCTGTAGCGGTGCAGGCGGCGGTAGTCGACGCGCTCCTCGAAATCGACCCCCATGGTGCCGAGCACCGGCAGATGGCGGCCCCAATTGTAGCGGGGATTAATATCCTCGGCGCGGATCTTGGTCAGATCGCGGGTGATGTCGTCCATGGCGTACTCCCTTCGGCTGGTCCGTCATCCCGCGGGGGGCGTCGCGGGACGGTCGGGCAATGTTTGATCGAATTCTCAGGTTTCGATATTAGCGTATCTTAGCCCAGCGCGCGCCGGTGTTCTTCCGCTCCCTTTGGGGGCGAGGGATGCGCACAGGTCACAGCTTACGGCATTGGAATTTCGCCGACATCCTTCGGCACTTTATAGCCTTTCTGCACGGCAGGGCGTTTGGCGATGGCGACGTACCAGCGTTTGACGTTAGGATATTTATTAAGATCGACGGTCTGCCATTCGTAGCGGGATACCCACGGCCACAGCGCGATATCGGCGATCGAATAGGCGTCGGCCAGGTATTCATGCTCGGCGAGCCGCCGGTCGAGCACGCCATAAAGCCGGTGCGCCTCCTTGAGGTAGCGCTCCTCGGCATAGGGCGCCTTGCCCGGATTGTATTTCACGAAGTGATGCACCTGGCCGAGCATCGGCCCCGGGCCGCCCATCTGCCACATCAGCCATTCGATGGTGTGGTAGCGCGCCTCGCCCGACTTCGGCAGCAATAGGCCGGTCTTGTCGGCGAGATAGATCAGGATGGCGCCGGACTCCATCAGGCTCATGCCGTTGTCGCGATCGACAATCGCCGGAATGCGGTTGTTCGGCGAGATCTTGAGAAATTCCGGCTTGAACTGCTCGTCCTTTGAGATGTCGACCGGGTGAACGGTATAGGGCAGCCCGAATTCCTCGAGCGCAATGGAAGCCTTGCGGCCGTTCGGGGTGGTCCAGGTGTAGAGATCGATCACGATGCTTTTTCCTTTGTACTAACAATTGAAATGCGCCTGATCCGTCGTCCTCGGGTGGCCGCGTAGCGGCCCTCGAAGGATGCGGCCGAGGCGCCCGGGCCGTCGCCCTTCGAGGCTCGCTTCGCTCGCACTTCAGGGTCACGGTACGTCTTACGCGGCGGTTCTTTTACCCCAAAGCCGGGCGGAAGCGATATCGGCGCCGGCGCGGATCGCTTTAAGCTTCAGCCACACCACCGGCTCGATGACCCACTCGCGCCGGGTGAAAGTGCCGAAGCCGCAATCGCTTGAAGCGATGACTCGCTCGCGGTCGCCGACCGCCGCCACCGCCTCCTCGATCCGCCGCGCCACCACTTCGGGATGCTCGACGAAATTCGAGGTGGTCTCGACCACGCCGGGAAGCAGGATCATGTCGCCCGGGAACGGCACGCGCTTGAGCGCTGAATATTCGTGGGCATGGCGCGGATTGGAGAACTCGATCGACAGCGCGCCGACCTTGGCGCCGTAGAGCGCGGGCAGGATTTTTTCCAGCGCGATGTCGTGGATATGCGGACCTTCCCAATTGCCATAACAGATGTGCAACCGCACCCGATCGCGCGGGATGCCCTCGATGCCTTTGTTGATGGCAGCGACGTGGCGTTCGCAGCGCTTGACGAAATCGGCGTCGGACAGATCGCGGTACATCATGGTGCGGTCCATCGCCAGGTCCGGCGCGTCGATCTGCAACACGATGCCGGCTTTGTGGATGGTCTGATACTCGTTCTTCATCTCGCGCGCGATGGCATCGAGGTAGGCGTCGTGCGTGGCGTAATGAGCGTTGAGCATGGTGGTCGAGATGATGCCTGGCGACGGCGCCGTCATGAAGCGTTCGGAAAATGCGTGCAGCTCGTCGGCGATCTTGTTGAAGCCCGAGGTTTCGTCGGTGATCGGCTTGAGATCGCGGTATTTGATATCGGCCTGCGCCTCCGGCGCGCCCTGCTGACTCTTCGGCGGATTCGGAAACCGCCGCATCAGGTAACTGACCAGATCGGGAAATTCCTCGAACTCGCGGCCGCGGCGGCGCTTCGACACGCCGGCGAAGCCCGACATGCGCTGCGGCACATAAGTCTGAAATCCGATGCGGCGCTGCTCGCCGTCATTGCCGACGTCGATGCCGGCTTCCACCTGTTTCTCGACGACGTGGCGGACCGCCTTGTCCATTTCCGCGGCCAGGAGTTTTGCGTCGTAGCTCGCGCCCTCTTCCTGCGCGATCAAAAGATCGCTCAAAGTCTCGTTGCGCGGCAGGCTGCCGACATGGGTGGTGAGGATGCGGTCGCGGCTCAAGATCATGGCGGGCTCCGGGTCTGCGGCTGGCTTCTCATAGCGCAATTCCGGCCGAATAACAGTGCCGTAAGCTTGTCCCATTGCCGGCGAATTTGCATGGCGGCATAATGCCTTGCAATGGGCAGCGCGTGGGCAACGTCCCGCACGGCCCGGGGGAGGAAATGCCGCAATGTCGCTTGCTCCGCCGAGCCCGCCGCCGCGGCCGTCTGCGATCCCGCGCGACTACAATTTCGCGGCCGATATTCTCCAGCGCAATCTCGACGCCGGGCGCGGCGACAAGCCGGCCTTTATCGATCCCCGCGGGACATACAGCTACGCCGAGCTTGCCCGCCGCGTCGAACGCTTCGGCCATGTGCTGCGTTCGCTCGGCATCCGCCGTGAAGAGCGCATCCTGATCTGCCTCACCGACACCGTCGATTGGCCGACGGCCTTTCTTGGCGCCATCAAGGCCGGCGTGGTCGCGGTTCCGGTCAATACGCTGATGACCGAAGACGATTACCGCTTCATGCTCAAAGACTCGCGCGCCCGGCTCTTGGTCGTCTCCGAAGCGCTGTACAGCAAATTTCGCGATGTGATCGGCGAAGCCGACGCTCTGGAGCATGTCATTGTCTCCGGCGACGACGCGCACGCTCATTTGTCGCTCGATGAATTGCTGGCCGGGGCCAAGACCGAAGCAATGACCGCGTCGACGACGCGCGACGACATCTGCTTCTGGCTCTACACCTCCGGCTCGACCGGCAAGCCCAAGGGCGCGGTGCACAGCCACGCCGATCTCAGGCTGACCGACGAGCTTTATGCCGGGCCGATCCTCGGCATCACCGAGAGCGATATCTGTTACTCGGTGGCGAAATTGTTTTTCGCTTACGGGCTCGGCAATGCGTTGACCTTTCCGATGTCGGCGGGCGCGACCACCGTGCTGTTGCCGCAGCGGCCGATGCCCGACCTCGTCGCGGAGATTCTAATAAAGTATCAAGTTACAGTGTTTTACGCCGTGCCGACGTTCTATGCCGCGTTTCTCGCTAGTCCCGCGGCGCCGCAGGGCGCCGAGCTGAAGTTGCGGGCGTGCGTCTCCGCCGGCGAGGCGCTGCCGGCGGATATCGGCCGGCGCTGGAGCGAGCGCTACGGCATCGACATTCTCGACGGCCTCGGCTCGACCGAGATGCTGCATATTTTCCTGTCGAACCGTCCCGGCGACGTGAAATACGGCACCACCGGCAAGCCGTTGCCCGGCTACGACGTTCGTCTGGTCGACGATAACGGCGAGGTCATCAAAAAACGCGGCGAGATGGGCGAGCTGCAAGTGCGCGGGCCGACCAGCGCGATCATGTATTGGAACAACCGCGAGCAGTCGCGCTCGACTTTCTTGGGCGAATGGACGCGATCCGGCGACAAATATTTCGAGGACGACGACGGCTACTTCGTCTACTGCGGCCGGCGCGACGACATGCTCAAAGTCTCCGGCATGTATGTCTCGCCGTTCGAGGTCGAGGGTGTGCTGCAAGCCCATCCCGACGTGCTCGAAGCCGCCGTGGTCGGTTGGCCCGACACCGACCGGCTGATCAAGCCGAAGGCCTTCGTGGTGCTCAAAGTGCCCGACAAGGCCGGCGACGACTTCGTGCAAAAGCTGCAGGACGAATGCCGGCACAAGCTCGCCGTCTACAAATATCCGCGCTGGATCGAATTCCGTTCAGAGCTGCCGAAAACCGCGACCGGCAAGATCCAGCGCTTCAAGCTGCGCGCGGAGGCCGATGCGGGCTAACCGCGCAGCCTTCGTCTTCAATCCAGCGGCTCAACCTTGACGATCGAAGCGCCGTGTACGCTGCCGATCCACAGCGCGCCGGGCTTCTTTGAATCATCGACAAAGACGCGGCGGATATTGGTCTGGCGCGGCAGCTGATACTCGGTGTATTGGCCGCTCGCGACATCGAGACGGGCGACGCGGTCGGTGTTCATCGAAGCGGTCCAGGCGTCGCCATTGTGGTCGACGACCGCGTCATAGGGCGACGACCACGGCGTCGGCACCTGCCATTCCTGGATCTTTCCGGTCTCCCAATCGAGCATGCCGACGGCGTTGCCGAAGTATTCGGCAAACCACATGCGGCCTTGATCGTCGACGCGGCCGCGCCGCGGATGCGAATTCGGCGTCGGCGTGAGGTAGACCGTCGGCTGCTTGGTCTTGGCGTCGATCCGCACCACGTTGCCGGCCGAGAAATCGAGCAGATAGAGATTGTTCTCCGCGTCCGAATGGATGCCGTAAGTGCCGATGCGCTTGCCGGTGCGTGGATCCTGCGGCGCGCCGAGATCCTCGAATGTGTTGGACTTGAGATCGAGCCGGTAGATGCGACCGCCGGCGGAATTCTTGATCCACACTTTGCCGTCGGTGGGCGTGCCCTCGATCGCGAGGTGCCCAAGCTGGTCGGCGTCGGAGTCCCATTCCTTGGGCGTCGACCAGGTCGCGAATTTCCCGGTCTTGCGATCGAGTTTGGCGATCGCGCTCTGATACATCATACCGATCCAAGGATTGTCGTCCTTGTCGATTTCCAGATCGAGCACGCCGAGCGAATAACCGGGCTTGGTCACCGGGATCGGATATTGCGTGACTTGCCCGGTCTTCGGGTCCATCTCGCCGACGAACATCTGGCCGAAATCGGAGTACCAGACGTTGCCCTCGTGATCGAGCACGACGTCGTGCGGCTCGATCAGTTTATTCGGCATGTCGTATTCAGTGATGATGACGCGGGTCGACTTGCCTGTCAGCCGCGGCAGCGTCTTGAGCGGCCACGACCAAGTGTCTTGCCGGCTCAGATTGACGCCGGCGAGCCAGTCCGCGGCCGCCGGCGCCGCCTCCGCCGAGATCAGCCGGCGCACCGCGTCGCCGACCAGCCGCTGCGGCTTTAGCGGCGTGCTGCCGGGGTAATAACCGGCCATGCGCAGGAGCACCTGCTTGAACTCTTCGGCGTCGTGGGTCGAGCGCATGATGCGCTCCAGCGTGTGGCAGCTGTTGCAGTCGAGCACCAAGCGCTTCTGGTCGTCGGTGCCGGGCATGCTCATCAGCCACTCGGCATTGGTCAGTTGCGCGCTGAGGTTTCGCGTCGGCGTAAGCTTGACGTCGATCTTGTCCTCAAGGCCGGCAGCGACGGTGGCCTCCTTGGGACCATCGAGATCGTAACCCGCGGCGCGAATGGCGATCGCATAATGTCCGGGATCCAGTCGCGACGCCGGGAAGCTGAAGCGGCCCTTGTCGTCGCTGACCACCGAAACGGTGATGGTCGAATTGTCCTTCCGGGCGCTGACGACGACGCCTTCCATCACGCCTTCTTTGGCGGAGCTGACTTCGCCGGAAAGTGCTGCGGCGGACTGCGCGAAAGCCGGCGCGGAAGCCTGCAACACCAGCGCCGCCAGGCCCGCGGCGGTCCCGAGCCATAGGGTCTTCATCAGCATGAAAGCCTCCCTCATCCGAATACGGCGGCGCGCGGAAGCCTTACCGATCCAGTTTGATTCTTAATCAATCGCACTTCAGCCTAGGTCCCCCGCGCGTACGCCGCAACGGGCGAAACGGCCGCCACACGCCTTGCGTTAACTCCCCCCCGGTATTACTAGAGCGCCATTCCATCGGCGTGCCGCGGTAGCTCAGCTGGTAGAGCACCGCATTCGTAATGCGGGGGTCGGGGGTTCGAATCCCTTCCGCGGCACCACTGCCGTCATCCCGGGACGCCGAGAAGCGGCGAGCCGGAAATCCATAATCCCTGCAGGCGGCTGTATTCTCTCTTTCGCAAAATTGCGAGTATCGCGATTATGGATTCCGGCTCGCGCCTTGGCGCGCGCTCGGAATGACGACGGAGGAAATCTTGCCCGTAATGTCCGGAAAACGCGCCTTCCTCGATTTGCTCAAGCAGGAGGGCGTGTCGGTAATGTTCGGCAATCCCGGCACCACCGAACTGCCGCTGATGGATGCCTTCGCGGTCGAGCACGACATCCGCTACATCCTGGGCCTGCAGGAGGCCGCCCTGATGGCGATGGCCGACGGCTACGCCCAGGCCTCCGGCAATCTCGCGGTGCTCAATCTCCATGTCGCCCCCGGGCTCGGCAACGCCATGGGCATGCTCTACGACGCGATGAAGGCCAACGCGCCGGTGCTGGTCACCGCCGGCCAGCAGGATCTCTCCTACATCGTCACCGAGCCGGTGCTGACCGCGGACTTGGCTACGCTGGCGCGGCCGTTCGTCAAATGGGCCGCCGAAGTGCATCGCCTCGAGGATCTGCCGCGCTATGTGCACCGGGCGGTGAAGACCGCGCTGGCGCCACCGACCGGGCCGGTATTCTTAGGCCTGCCCGGCGACATTTTGAAAGACGAGGCCGACATCGACCTCCTCGAACCGACGCGGGTCGCACCGCGGGTGCGCGGCGACGCCGTCGCCGTCGCCGCGGCCTCAGCCATGCTGGCCAAGGCCGAACGCCCGGTCATCATCGCCGGCGACGCCGTGGCGCAGAGCAGGGCGCATAAGGAGCTCGCGGCGCTCGCCGAACTGATCGGCGCGCCGGTCTATGTCGAATTCATTCCGAACACCGCGTCGTTTCCGGCATCGCATCCGCTCTATCGCGGCATGATGACGCGTTCGCAGGCCGGCGTGCGCGAAGTGCTCGACCGGCACGACCTGTTGCTCTCCGTCGGCGGCGATCTATTCACCTGGTCGCTGCCGTCGAACATCGATCCGTGGCCGCAGGGTCTACCGCTCATTCATCTCGACACCGATCCGTGGCAGCTCGGCAAGAACTATCCGGCGCAGGTTGCGATCCTCGGCGATCCCAAGGCGACGCTGCCCGACATGACCGCCGGTGCCGCCGCGCTGATGACCGCAGTCGCCAAGAGCGCCGCGGCGGCGCGGCTTACGTCCTTGACCGACACTATCAAAAAGGACCGCGAGGCGTTTCGCGCCAAGGCCCGCGCGCTCGCCGCCAAGACGCCGGTGCAGCCGACGGCGCTCCTTGAAGCGATCGGCGCCATGCTGCCGAAGGACGCCGTGGTGATCGAAGAAATTCTTTCGTCGGCGCCCGGCATACGCTCGCTGATCAACTCAGACGATGCGCAGAGTTTTTTCGGCCTGCGCGGCGGCGGCATCGGCTGGGGCCTGCCGGCAGCGATCGGCGCCAAGCTCGCGCTGCCCGACCGGCCGGTGGTGGCGCTGGTCGGCGACGGCAGCGCGCTCTACACGGTGCAGGCGCTGTGGACCGCGGCGCGCTACCGGCTGCCGGTCGTCTGGGTGATCTTCAACAACACCAGCTATCGCATCTTGAAGCAGCGGCTGGTCATGCTGCGTGGACTTGCCGAACAGGCCGACAATTTCGTCGGCATGGAACTCAACGATCCGGCAATCGATTTCGTCGGGCTGGCGCGCTCGCTCGGCATCGACGGCGCGCGTGCCGCCACCGTGAAAGACGCCACTGACCTGATCGGCAAGGCGCTCGCGAGCGGCAAGGCCATGCTCATCGATGTCGACATGGAGCGTGGTTACAAGCCGATGTGAATCGCGGGTATTGTCTCAGTTTGAACTTTGACGTGGCTCACTAACTGCGCTGGGCCGCTCGTTAAACCAAAGATGAATGTGTAACATTATCACACATTCACAACCTGGACAAGGTTGTGCAATTTCTGATACGAGCCACAAGCCCGGAATACTCCTAGATATATATAAAAGAGGTAATCGGACGGGTGGCGAAGCTCTCACGAGAAGAGCGCATCGAAATCGCCAGAACCCGCCTTCTCCGGGTGCTCGGCAGTCACACCCTCGCTACGATGCGCACGCTGGAAATGAAAATTTCTGACGCTGGACCGTTTGATCAGCGCATCAATCCCCACATCCTTACTGAAGCCCGCGATGCCATGGTCCAGGAAGGAGTACTGCAACGCTGGCAGGCCGCACCCAATCGGCCACCGTGGTTCTACCTCGGTAACGCCGCTCAAGAGAAGCTGACCGCCCGATACAATGAACTCTCTGCGGTCCAGGATGCCTACTCGCCCAGAGCTTCACCATGAGGGTCGGCCAGGCGCTTGAAATCGCCACGTACCGAGCCCTTGTCGCTGCGCATCCACGCGGCTGCTTTGGCCGCTTCCTAAATCTCGATGCCCACGACGACAGCCAGCTCTACTCGAAGGAAGAACCCCCTAGTCACATTGGTAGCAACGCCATCCCAGATGACCGCCTTGTCGATTTTTTACTAATGGTTGCAGGCGATTGGGCAGGCATCGAGTGCAAAAATATCCGTGAGTGGCTTTACAGCGATCGCCCCGAGCTGGTGGCGCTGGCAGATAAGTGCCTCCATCTCGATTGTGTTCCGGTACTGATAGCCCGCCGCATCCACCCCTCGGTGTTCTTCGTGTTCAACCGATGTGGGTTCATTCTCCACCAAACCTACAATCAAATGGTGCCGCTGGCTGATGAAGCTCTCGCGACCAAGGCTCGTGACAAAAATTTGATGGCTTACTTTGATATCCGCCTCGGCAATCAGCCCGATGGTCGCCTTACAAAGTTTATAGGAACCAATTTGCCGATTGTCATGCCAGGCGCGAGAGAACGCTTTGATGAGCACAAGGACTTGCTGACTGCATATTGTAGAGAGGGCATGGCCTATGACGAATTTGCCGCGAGAGTACGACGGCGAGCTGCGGGCCAAAACGAAGATGGCGATTGGGGACCAGTGGAATGACCGGCAACTATCCCGCACCAGAATCACACGGCGGCATCAACAGCCGAAGCTGGTGCGTAATTCCTCATTTATGCACCCCCGCCTGTTGCCGACGAATAGGTCGTCACCTATTTAATGGGCACGGAGTCCGAGCCTCACGCTCACTTAAGTGACCGCCTGCGTTAGCCCGCAGAAGCTGACTTGCCCGATCAACGGGCGGCCGCCGACAAACCCGCTCTTATGGGCGGGTGAGGTCGTCGGCTGGCTGCGGCACAACCGATGACCATCCTGCTCCAAGCCGCTAAGGAACTAGGAATGGCAAAGACCAAAAAACGTACTCAAAATCCGATCCGTTTTAGGAAGGCGCGCTCCGATGCCAGGATAGGTTCGGTGCAGGTCGTGATCGAAAAGAAGCTCGGGGTTCCCGTCGGCTCCGTCATTTTCGTCGGACCGGACGGACGCCCTCTACGGCGTAACTCAACCATCAGCCGCCTCAAAGCGAAGTGGGCAGCATAAAACGCATCTAAAAAAGGTGGAGGCTCGGGCTGTTTCCCGACCTCCACCTGATTTGCTCAAGCCGAAGGCTGAACCGGCGCTCCTGATTCACGGCTCACAAAGCTAGATCGTCTGCGACGCAGGCGGAATCCAGCGGCGGTACGTGCGGCACGGAAACTGAGACATTACTGAATTGCGCGTTCTATTGCTTACGCGCCCGCCGTCAGTTGCATGTCGACGAAGATCTTATACGCTTGCGACTTCGGTTTCGCCTTATCTTCCTCGTTGAGATACTGCACCGAGCTTTTGCCGAGATAAGAAAGTGGCAGGATCATCACGCGGATGAAACGGGTCGGCCGGTCGGCGGCTTGGGCGAACACGCCGTCCGGGCCGGTCTCGTACCAGGCGCCGCCGGGACCGTAGGAGGTCGAGCGGCCGTGGGTGTCGATGCGGATGCCGCCTTCAACGAGGCAGCGGATGCCCGGGCCTTGATGGCGATGCCGGTAGGCGCAGCCGCCCGGCGGAAACGCCACGCTGTCGCCGCGCAGGATCAGCGCGCCTTGCGGCAGGGTCTCGAGCCGGGCGCTGAGCTTCTCGCGTGAGACGACGCCGGGCCCGACGGCAGCGCCGACGGTGGTATCGCCGGGGAGCAGATCGAAGCGCCACACCGTCGCGCCGGTGCTTCCGGCCTTGAGCGTCACCGCGGCTTCGCCGTTGAACGTGTCGCCGTCGCGCAACGTGCGATCGGCGATCGTCCCCTCGCCGTGCACCAGAAAGAGCATGCGCGGCAGCGCCGGCAATGCCGCCTCGGCGCCGTTCGAAAGCACGTCCTCGTAGAGCCGAAGTGTGGGCAGCATCCATGTTCTCCTTAAACGCGCCATGCGCGCGGTGAGTGTCTATGCGGATGGTCGCGCACGCAACGGCATTTACACCTGCGCGCGGCCGTTGCTAAATCCCCCGCGAAATTCGCCCCAATAAGCGATGCTGGGAGACGCCCATGTCGGCCACGATGTCGACCACGATGGCAGCCGCGATCGATACCGAGCGCTTCCGGCTGCGCAATTTCGTGCAAAAGCTGGTCGACCTCGGCGAGTGCGAGGTGCGCGACGAGCCGATCGAGCTGTTCGACATCGGCGCAGCGCTGGACGGCAATCCGAACGCGGTGCTCTTTAAGGCGGCGGGCCCGGAGAAGGCCGAGCTGGTCGGCAATGTGATGGGCTCGCGGCTCAGGCTTGCGCACGCGCTCGATACCGACGAGCGCGGACTTTTACGCACGCTCACCCAGCGCCTGCAAAAGCTGCACCCGCCGGTCACGGTCTCGTCGCAGCAGGCGCCGGTGCAGCAGGTCGTGCGCAAGGGCGACGACGCCGATCTTTGCGCGCTGCCGGTGCATCTGCAGCACGGCGCCGACGGCGCGCCGTATATCTCCGCCGGCATCGACTTTGCGCTGTTTCCCGGCACCGGTTTCACCAATATCGGCTGCCGCCGCATTATGCTGCGCGGACCGCGGCAGGCCGGCGTCGATCTGATCGCGCCGAGCGACATGCGCGCTATTTATCTGCAAGCCGCCGCGCGCAAACAGCCGGTGCCGGTCGCTTATGCGGTCGGCTCGCATCCGGCGGATTTCTTGGCAGCGATGGTCTCCCTGCATGGGGTAAACGAGCTTGATATCATCGGCGCCGTGCGCGGCCAGCCGGCGCCGGTGGTGAAATGCGTCACCAACGACATTCATGTTCCGGCCGACGCCGAATATGTGATCGAGGGCTATCTCGATCCGGCGGGTCATATCGAGCCGGAAGGCCCCTATGGCGAATATGTCGGCTATTACGGCGTGGTGAAGCATAATCCGGTTTTGTACGTCACCGCGATCACGCATCGCGAGGACGCGCTGTTCCAAACCGTGACCATCGGCGGCCGCCACCTGGCGCGCACCGACACCGCGCAGCTCACCACCGTGAAGACCGAAGCCGCGGCCTGGGCCGCGCTCTTGGCTTCGGTACGCGAGCCGCTCGCGGTCTACGCGACGCCGTCGAGCGGCGGCATGCTGAACCTGCGGGTGTCGCTGCGCCAGCGCGTGCCCGGCGACGCCAAGAACGCCATCGCCGCCGTCTTCGGTTCGTATGCCGAAGCCAAGCATGTGTTCGCCTTCGATCCCGACATCGATGTGTTCTCCGACGAGGCGACCGACTGGGCGCTGGCGACGCGCTTTCAGGCCGATCGCGATCTGATCACCGGCTCCGGCTTTCGCGTGGTGCCGCTCGATCCGTCGCTCGGCGGCGCGCGCACCGGCACAAAGCTCGGCTTCGATTGCACCATTCCATTCGGCAAGACCGATGCGATCGAGTTCTCGGTGCCGGCGCCGCCGGTCGCCAAAAATGCAGTGCGGCACAAGACGGTCGCTGACGCACTCGCCGCCGGGCCGGCGAGTTTCCTGGAATTGATGGCGGCGCTGGGCAGCAAAGATGGCCGCGAGATCGTTCGGCAGCTTGACGCGCTTTACGCCACGCACCGCCTAGGCCGGCTCGAAGACGGCCGCTATGTGCGCAAGGACGACAAAAAGTGACTCCGTTCCGTCACCCTGAGGTGCGAGCGAAGCGAGCCTCGAAGGGCGACGGCCCGAGCCGTGCATCCTTCGAGGGCCGCTTCGCGGCCACCTCAGGATGACGGTAGATTCGCTGACAAAAAAGACTGGGAGGAATTCAATGCGACGGACGGCACCGCCATTCCGCGCCGATCACGTCGGCAGCCTGTTGCGGCCAGCCGCGCTGAAAAACGCGCGCGAGCGGCGCGCCAAAGGCGAGATCGATGCCACAGAACTCACCGCGGTCGAGGATCGCGCGATCGAGGACGTCATCAAAAAACAAGAGGCGGCAGGCCTGCAATCGATCACCGACGGCGAATTCCGCCGCTCTTGGTGGCATCTCGACTTTCTGTGGGGGCTCGACGGCGTCGAGCGCCATGTGATGGACGCTGGCATCGCGTTTGCCGCGGTCACGACCCGCAACGAAGGCGTGCGCGTCACCGGCAAGATCGGCTTCTCCGGCCATCCGATGCTCGACCACTTCAAATTCCTCAAAGCGCATACGACGCGGACGCCGAAGATGACCATTCCGGCGCCGTCGGCGCTGTACGGCCGCCCGATGGCGACGCCGATCGACAAGTCGGTCTATCCCACGCTCGACAAATTCTTCGATGACCTCGGCCAGGCCTACAAGAAAGCGGTGCGCGCCTTCGCCGACGCCGGCTGCCGTTACCTGCAACTCGATGAGGTTTTCATCGCCATGCTGTGCGATCCGAAATATCGCCAGCAGATGAAAGACCGCGGCGACGACCCCGAAGCGCTCGGCACCATCTATGGCGATCTCATCAACACGGCGATTTCCGACATCCCGTCCGACATGACGGTGACCATGCATCTGTGCCGCGGCAACTATAAATCGACCTTCATGGGGTCGGGCGGCTATGACGCCATGCAAGAAGTGCTGTTCGACCGCATCAAGGTGCACGGCTATTTCATGGAATATGACTCAGAGCGCGCCGGCGGCTTCGCGCCGCTCAAGCGGCTGCAGAAGGGCCGCCTCGCCGTGCTCGGCCTGGTCACGACCAAGACCGGCACGCTCGAAGCCAAGGACGCCATCAAGCGCCGTATCGAAGAGGCCGCCAAGTTCGCCGCTCTCGATCAGCTTTGTCTGTCGCCGCAATGCGGCTTCGCCTCGACCGAGGAAGGCAATATCCTCGCCGAGGACGAGCAATGGGCCAAGCTGCGCATGATCGGCGAGCTCGCGCGCGAGGTGTGGGGGGACTGAGCGAATGCCTGACATCGTCGCCGGAAAAGTCGCCATCGTTACCGGCGCAGGGCGCGGCATCGGTCGCGGTATCGCGCTGTTGATGGCGGCGGAGGGCGCCCGCGTCGTCGTCTGCGACATTGGCGCGAGCCTCGACGGCGCCGGAGCCGATGCCGGGCCGGCCCAGGCCGTCGTCGATGAAATCAAAAAGGCCGGCGGCACGGCGATCGCCTCGACGGCGTCGATCAGCGAGCCCGGCAACGCGGAAAAAATCGTCCAGGCGGCGCTCGATGCCTTCGGCCGTGTCGATATTCTGGTCAACAATGCCGGCATTTTGCGCGACCGCATTTTCCACCGCATGAGCTGGTCGGACTGGTCGGACGTGATCGCCGTGCATCTGCATGGCAGCTTCGCCATGAGCCGGGCCTGCGCCACCCATTTCCGCGAGCAAAATTCCGGTAGCATGGTGCACATGACCTCGACCTCGGGCCTGGTCGGCAATTTTGGTCAGGCCAATTACATGGCGGCCAAGATGGGCATCGTCGGGCTGTCGCGCGGCATCGCGCTCGACATGGCGCGTTTCAATGTGCGCTCGAACTGCGTCGCGCCATTTGCCTGGACCCGGATGATCGACTCGATTCCGGCCGAGGGCGAAGAAGAAAAGGCGCGGATCGCGGCGTTCCGCGAAATGACGCCTGAGAAAATCGCCCCGCTCGTCGTCTATCTCGGATCCGATCGCGCCTCCGGCGTCAGCGGCCAGATCTTCTCGGTGCGCAACAACGAGATTTATCTGTTCAACCAGACCCGCCCGATCCGCACTTTGCACCGCTCCGACGGCTGGACGCCGGAAAGGCTCGACGCGCAGCTTAAAGGTGCCTTTGCCGCATCCTTCACGCCGCTCGATCGTTCGGGTGATGTATTCTCCTGGGACCCTGTGTGATGGACCCGGTCTGATGACCATCGTCTACGACAAGCTGATGGCGCTCGCCGTGCCGCCCCGCGAACAGAGCTACGCGGCGAAGGACTGCATGCTCTATGCGCTCGGCGTCGGGCTCGGCCACGATCCGATGAACGAGGACGAGTTGCCTTTCGTCTACGAAAAGAACCTGAAAGTGCTGCCGACCATGGGCACGGTGCTCGGCAGCCCGGGCTTCTGGGCGCGCGAACGCGACACCGGTATCGATTGGCTCAAGCTCGTCAACGGCGAGCAGGGCATCACGCTGCATCGGCCGCTGTCAGGCGCAAGCACCGTCATCGGCCGCGTGCGCATCGTCGAGGTGATTGACAAAGGCGCCGGCAAAGGCGCGCTCGTGCTCAGCGAGCGCAAGGTGACCGACAAGGCAACCGGCGAGCCGGTCGCGACCGTGACGCAGACCACCTTCTGCCGCGCCGATGGCGGCTTCGGCGGGCCGCCGCGGCAGGCGCCGGAGCCGCATCAGCTGCCGGCGCGCGCGCCTGACGCGGTCTGCGAACTCGGCACGCGCCCCGAAGCGGCGCTGATCTATCGCTTGAGCGGCGACCTAAATCCGCTGCATGCGGAGCCCGAGGCGGCGCGACAAGCCGGTTATCCGCGCCCGATCATGCACGGGCTCGGCACGTTCGGCATTGCCGGCCATGCGGTGCTGAAAACCATGTGCGGTTACGATCCGACGCGGCTCGTTTCGTTCGCGTGCCGCTTTTCGGCGCCGGTGTTCCCAGGCGAAACGCTGCGCACCGAAATGTGGCGCGACGGCAACGTGGTGAGTTTTCGCGCGCGTGTGATCGAACGCGATGTCATCGCCGCCAATAACGGTCACGCCGAGGTGCGGGTATGACGGAGAGCGTCGATCTCACCCCGATCCGCGACGCTGTGCGCGCTTTATGCGCCGACTTTCCCGGTGACTATTGGCGGGCGCTCGACCGCGAGCGCGCTTATCCGGACGCATTCGTCGCCGCTTTGACCAAGGCCGGCTTTCTCGCCGCCCTGATCCCGGAAGAATACGGCGGCAGCGGCCTGACCATGACCGCAGCGGCCGCCATCATGGAGGAGATTCAGGCGTCGGGCTGCAACGGCGCCGCCTGTCATGCCCAGATGTACACCATGGGCACGTTGCTCCGGCACGGTAGCGCCGAACAGAAGGCGCGTTATCTGCCGGGCATCGCGCGCGGCGAATTGCGCTTGCAGGCGTTCGGCGTCACTGAGCCAACCTCGGGCACTGACACGCTGAGTTTGCGCACCACCGCGGTGCGCGACGGCGACAGCTACGTCATCAACGGCCAAAAAATCTGGACGTCGCGTGCGGAGCATTCGGACCTTATGCTCCTGTTGGCGCGGACGACGCCGCGCGAGCAGGCGCAATCGCGCACCGGCGGCCTTACCGTCTTTCTTGTCGACATGCGCGCGGTCAAGGGACGCGGCCTGACCATCCGGCCGATCCGCACCATGATGAACCACGCCACCACCGAAGTGTTTTTTGAGAACATGCGGGTGCCGACCGACGCCGTCATCGGCGAAGAGGGTCTTGGCTTTCGCTACATCCTCTCCGGCATGAATGCGGAGCGTATTCTGATTGCCGCCGAATGCGTTGGCGACGCCAAATGGTTTATCCAAAAGGCCACCGCCTATGCCGGTGAGCGCGTGGTGTTCGGCCGGCCGATCGGACAAAATCAGGGCGTCCAGTTTCCCATCGCCCGCGCGTATATCGGCATGCGTGCAGCCGAGCTGATGGTGCGCGAGGCGGCCGGACTTTACGAAGCTGGCCTTGATTGCGGCGCGGAAGCCAACATGGCCAAGCATCTCGCCGCCGAAGCCTCTTGGGCCGCCGCCGATATGTGCCTGCAGACCCACGGCGGCTTCGGCTTCGCCGAGGAATTCGACATCGAGCGCAAATTCCGCGAGACGCGGCTCTACACCGTGGCGCCGATCTCGACCAACTTGGTGCTGTCCTACATCGCCGAGCATGTATTGGGGCTGCCGAGGTCGTATTGAGCAATCCTCTTCCCCTCTCCGGCCTCCTCGTCGTCGCGCTCGAACAAGCGGTGGCCGCGCCGATGTGCAGCTGCCGGCTTGCCGATGCCGGCGCGCGCGTCATCAAGATCGAGCGGCCGGAGGGCGATTTCGCCCGCGGCTACGACGCCCTCGTGCACGGCGAGTGCAGCTATTTCGTCTGGCTCAATCGCGGCAAGGAATCGGTCGTGCTGGATCTCGGCAAACGCGAGGACAGGGCGCTCCTTGCCGCCATGCTGGCGCGCGCCGACGTGTTCCTGCAGAACCTAAAGCCGGGCGCGGTCGAAAAGCTCGGCTTCTCCATTGCCGAATTGCGACGCCAATATCCACGGCTGATTTGTTGCTCGATTTCGGGCTTCGGCGAAACCGGGCCGCACGCCAAGCGAAAAGCCTACGACATGCTGATCCAGGCGGAGTCGGGCCTTGCCTCGATCACCGGCACCGCGGAGCCGGCGCGGGTTGGCGTTTCGGTGGTCGATATCGCGTCGGGCATGAACGCCTATGAGGCGATCCTCGAAGCGCTGATCGCGCGCCAACGTACTAATGAAGGCGCGGCGCTCTCAATTTCGATGTTCGACGCCATGGCCGACTGGATGACGGTGCCGCTGTTGCAGCAGGAAGCCGGTGCGCCGCCGCAGCGCATGGGCCTTGCCCACACCTCGATCTCGCCCTACGGCGCGTTCTTAAGCCGCGACGGCATCGCAATCCTCATTTCCATCCAGAGCGACCGCGAATGGCGGGTGCTGGCGGAGAAAGTTTTGGACGACACGGCGCTCGCCGCCGATCCGGCCTTTGCCACCAATGTCGAACGGGTCAAGCGCCGAACGCAAACCGACGGCCGGGTCGCCGCCGTGTTCGCCGCGCACGATGCCGATGCGCTCGAGCAAAAACTCGCCGCCGCCGATATCGCGTTTGCGCGCGTCAACGGTCCGGCCGAGCTCGCCCGCCATCCGCAGCTGCGCCGCATCACCATCGACACCCCGAGCGGGCCGGTGTCCTATCCGGTGCCGGCCGAGCGGAACGCCGCGACGACGCGGCGCTATGGCCCGGTGCCGGCGCTCGGCGAACACAGCGAAAAGGTGCGCGCGGAATTCACCACCGCTACAATGAGCGTCAAATAATCGGGGAGAAACGTCATGGAAATCGGCTTCATCGGTCTCGGCAATATGGGTGCGCATATGGCGCGCCGCCTGGTCGAGGCCGGCCACAAAGTCATCGTCTACGATACCCGACAGGAAGCGATCGGCAATCTCGCCGCGCTTGGCGCTACGGCGGCGCGCTCGCCAAAGGAAGTCGCCGACTTGGTCGAGACCGTGTTGGTCAGCCTGCCGACGCCCGACATCGTGCTCAAAGTGGCGACCGGACCGGACGGCGTGATCGAAGGCAAGCGCGTGCGCCGCTTCGTCGATCTGTCGACCACCGGCGCGGTGATGGCGCAACGCATTTTCAAATTGCTCGCCGCGCGGGACATCGTGCAGATCGACGCCCCGGTCTCCGGCGGCGTTCGCGGCGCCGAGAAGGGAACTGTCGCTGTCATGGCGTCGGGGCCGCGCGCCGACGTCGAAGCGGTCGAGCCGGCGCTCAAGGTCATCGGCAAGTTTTTCAACATCGGCGAGCGACCCGGCTCGGGCCAGACGATGAAGCTTTGCAACAATGTGCTCTCCGCCGCCGCCATGGCCGCGACGTCGGAGTCGATGGTGATGGGGGTGAAGGCGGGACTCGACCCGCGCATCATGCTCGACGTGATCAATGTCAGCTCCGGCCGCTCCACCGCGACCGAACAAAAATTTCCCGAGGTCGTGCTGCCGCGCACCTTCAATCAGGGTTTTGCCGCCGGGCTCATGCTCAAGGACGTGAATTTATTTATCTCGGAAGCCAAAGCGCTCGGACTGACCAACAACGTCATCGAGGCGGTGGCCGGACTGCTCAAACTGACCTGCGACGAACTCGGCCCGGACAAGGATGTCACCCAGATGGTGCAGCCGCTCGAGCAACGCGCCGGCATCGAGGTGCGGGCGCCGAAGGCGTGACCTGCCGCGCCGCTGCGTCCGGATTGGTCCCCGCCGGTCGGCGGAGGAAATAAAACTTATGAAAATCAGAGGCTTGCCGGCAAAGCGCCATTCTGTGATGGCGATCACTTCGCCGTCGCGGCCAGGCGCTAGTTTGGTTGCACGCTTTGGGACGTCATTCGGATCATTTCTCGGTCCCCCAACCTCCCCCCAATGATCCGACCCTGGCGTTCAAGGGGTGCAATTCGGTCCCATACACCCCGCTGGCCCCTGCCCAGGGGCCGCCTCGCCCGCCCGGACGAAAACGGTCCGGGCGGGCTTTTCCTTTTTCCAAATCTGCCGCATGGTTGAACCACCGGGAGGTGGTCCCGAGCGCGAGGCGCAGCGATAGCGTCATGCCGATCATCCGTACCCCTTCGAGCGCGGCCGTCCCGAGCCTGCTGTCGGGATTGCCCGAACATCTGTCGGCCGACCTGTTCAAGAGCGCGACACCGGTCAAGCTCAATGCCGACGCCACGCTGTTCCTCGCGGGCGATGCCGGCGACGGCTGCTATCGCGTCGAGGACGGTCTCCTCAAAGTCACCATGATGTCGCGCTCCGGCAGCGAGCGCATTCTCGCCTTCCTCGGCCCGGGCGCCATCGTCGGCGAACTTTCGATCATCGACGGGCTGCCGCGTTCGGCGTCGGTGGTGGCGGTGCGTGCCGCCGCCTTGAGCTTCCTCAGCCGCGCTGCGTTCGAGGATTTCGCCGCAAAACATCCCGAGGTCTACAAATCGCTGGTGACGCTGATCGCCACCCGACTGCGCGAGACCGACGCGGTGATCGCGGCGGGCAGCTTCTTGCCGTTGCGCGGCCGCGTCGCCTGCACGCTGCTCGAACTGGCGCAGGATTTTGGCCAGGACGTAGGCTCGGGCCGCATCGTCATCCGCCAGAAAATCGGCCAGAGCGATCTCGCAGCCATGGCCGGCATCGCTCGCGAGAATGTCAGCCGCATCCTCAATGACTGGAAACGCCGCAAGCTGGTCAGCCGGCTGTCCGGCTATTATTGCCTGGAAAACAAGGCGAAGCTGCAGCTCGAAGCCGAGCTTTAGAGCATGATCCCGAAAATGCCTGCCCCCCCGACTTGATCCGGGGGTGGAAACCGGCTTTCGGATGAGATCATGCTCAAACGAAGAATCTAGGCCCTGATCCGATTCAATCGAATTGGATCAGGGCCTAGAGCCCTCGCTTTCGCGCTGTCTATTGTTTTCACCAAACCCTCGCTAAAAGCCCTGCCATGAACACGCCTCGGCTTGCCGATTTCCGCCGCATCGTCGTGAAGGTCGGCTCTTCGCTCCTGGTCGATGCCCAGGCCGGTAAGCTCAATGAAGACTGGCTAGCCTCTTTGGCCGCGGATCTTGCCGCATTGCACGGCGGCAACCGCGACCTCCTCGTGGTGTCGTCGGGCGCCATCGCTCTCGGCCGCACGGTGCTGAAATTACCGCCGGGCCGGCTCGAGCTCGAGGACAGCCAGGCTGCAGCGGCGGTCGGTCAGATCGCGCTGGCGCGGACCTGGACCGAAGCACTGTCGCGCCACGGCATCACCGCCGGCCAGGTGCTGGTCACGCTCGGCGACACCGAAGAGCGGCGGCGCTACCTCAATGCGCGCTCGACTATCGCCAAGCTTTTGGAATGGCGCGCATTGCCGGTCATCAACGAAAACGACACGGTCGCGACCACCGAGATCCGCTACGGCGACAACGACCGGCTTGCCGCGCGCGTCGCCACCATGGTGAGCGCGGATCTGGTGGTGCTCTTGTCCGATATCGACGGCCTCTACGACGCTCCGCCGAATGCGAACGCGGCGGCCCAGCACATCGCGCGCGTCGAACGCATCACGCCGCAGATCGAAGCCATGGCGGGCGAAGCCGGTTCGGGACTGTCGCGCGGCGGCATGCAGACCAAGATTGAAGCCGCCAAGATCGTAACCGCTTCTGGCACCCACATGGTCATCGCTTCGGGCCGCGTCGAACACCCGCTCGACGCCATCGCCAAAGGCGCGCGCTGTACCTGGTTCCTCACGGCGGGAAATCCGGTCACTGCACGAAAAAAATGGATCGCGGGCTCGCTCGAGCCCAAGGGCACGCTCATCATCGACGCCGGTGCGGTCGCAGCATTGCGGAGGGGCAACAGCCTGTTGCCGGTCGGCGTGACCCGGATCGAGGGCGACTTCGCGCGTGGCGATGCGGTCGTCGTCCGCGGCGCCGACGGCACCGAGGTCGGACGTGGTTTATGCGCCTATGACGCCGAGGACGCGCAGAAGATCAAAGGCCGGCCCACAGCGGAACTTGACGGGATTCTCGGCTTCAGCGGCCGGGCCGTGATGATCCATCGCGACGATTTGGTGGTCGGCCGGGAATGAGAGCGAGCCCAAAAAAGATGAACCCCGGCTGCGAAAAGCAGCCGGGGTTCGACGCCGGGTGATTGAGGGTGAGGGGCTGGGGGGCTTCGCCCGGCATCTGACCATCAACGGCGGCGGCGGCCTCTCGTTCCGCCCGCCGCGATAATTTTTTTAGCCGTCCGGGAGCGGCGTTTTCCGCCGGGCCGAGCCTGGGATTGGCTGCGGGCGCGGCTGCGGGGCACTGTCGGAACGGCGATATTGCCGCCAAATTTATCGGAGCCCGGCTTATCGGAACCAAGGCTGTCGGAACCAAGGCTGTCGGAACCCGGTTTGTCTGCGCCCAGATTAATGCGTTTGCCGTCCGGCAAAACCACATAGCGCGAAAAGACCTGCAAATGCCCCTCCTCGCCGCCCCGTCCTTCGACCACATATGTGGTGCCGACTGGGAAGCTTTTGGGCAGACCCTGCGGCCTACGACTTACTGAGGACTGCATGACACCCTCGTGCTGGTGGAGCTTAAATACGCAACGTCGGTAGTTTCACCAATGTTCCTCAAATACTGTGACGACCGCGCGAAGGCTGTGGATTGCTGTGCATAGCGTCGTCGGCAAGCCGCCTCGCCGGACCTCGCCGAACGTGATAGGAAGTTCCCGAATGCATGACGGATCAATGCCATGAACGCCCCGCTCAAGGCGGTCGCCGGCGCTAAAAAGCTCGAAGGCTCGCTCGAAGCCACGATGCACGAACTCGGCCGTGGCGCGCGCCAGGCGGCGCGGGCGCTGGCGCTCGCCCCCGCGGCGCAGAAGAGCCGGGCGCTCGCCGCCATGGCTAAGGCGATCCGTGGCTCCCGCGCTGCAATCCTCCTGGCCAATGCGGAGGACCTTGCGGAAGCGAAGTCTAAAGGTGCAACCGCCGCCTTTCTCGACCGGCTTGCGCTCGACGCCGAGCGTGTCGAGGCGATGGCGTCCGGGCTCGACGTGATCCGCAAGCTCAAAGATCCGGTGGGCACCGTGCTCGCGACGTGGCGCCGGCCCAACGGCATGCGTATCGAGCGCGTGCGGGTGCCGCTCGGCGTCGTCGGCGTGATCTACGAGAGCCGGCCGAATGTTACCGCCGACGCCGGCGCGCTCTGCCTCAAAGCCGGCAATGCCGCGGTGCTGCGCGGTGGTTCCGAGAGCTTCCGGTCATGCCGCGCCATCCATGCCGCGCTGGTTGCCGGCCTCGTCGAAGCGGGATTACCCGCCGCGGCGATCGCGCTGGTGCCGAGCCGCGACCGCGACGCCGTCGGCATGATGCTGCGCGGTCTCGACGGCACAATCGACGTGATCGTGCCGCGCGGCGGCAAAGACCTGGTCGGGCGGGTACAGACCGAAGCGCGCGTTCCGGTCTTTGCCCATCTGGAAGGCGTTTGCCACGTCTATGTCGACGCCAAAGCCAAGCTCGCCATGGCCAAATCGATCGTGCTCAATGCCAAGATGCGCCGCACCGGCGTCTGCGGCGCGGCCGAAACCCTGCTGGTCGATCGCTCGGCGGCGAAAAAGCTGCTCAAGCCGCTTATTGGCATGCTGCTCGACGCCGGTTGCGAGGTCCGCGGCGACGAGGCCGTGCAGGCCGTCGACCGCCGGGTCAAGCCGGCAAGCCGAGCCGATTGGAGCACCGAATATCTCGACGCCATCATGACCGCCGGCGTGGTCGATGGCGTCGATGCCGCGATCGCGCATATCGAGCGCTATGGCTCGCATCACACCGATGCGATCGTCACCGAGGACAACAAGGCCGCGGAGAAATTTTTGCGCGAAGTGGATTCGGCCATTGTGCTGCATAACGCGTCGACGCAGTTCGCCGACGGCGGCGAATTCGGCTTCGGCGCGGAGATCGGCATCGCCACCGGCAGGCTGCATGCGCGCGGGCCGGTCGGCGTCGAACAACTTACAAGTTTCAATTACCGCATCCGCGGCAGCGGACAGACGCGGCCATGATCCCCCACCCTATCCCTCACCGTTTAAACGGGAGGATAGCGGGGGCAGCGGCGATGCGTGGGGAGGGGGTTTCTTTCTGAAGGCCATGAAGTTCGAGTCTCTTCCTGCGCGCTCGGCCGCCGCAACTCCTCGTGGCCGAGGCCGTATCATCTTGCCTCCGCATGCCCGCGGCATGCGCATCGGCCTGTTCGGCGGCACCTTCGATCCGCCGCACGCGGCCCATCGCGCGGCCTGTCTATTGGCCATGCACCGGCTGGGCCTCGACCGGGTATGGTGGCTGGTCACACCCGGCAATCCGCTGAAGGACACGATGGGGCTCGCCCCGCTCGCCGTGCGGCTCGCCGCCGCGCGAGCGCTGGCGCGGCATCCGCGCATCGATGTCAGCGACTTCGAAGCCGATCTCGGCACCAGCTACACTTTTGCGACGGTCAGCTACCTGGTACGCCGTTGCCCCGGGGTGCATTTCGTCTGGATCATGGGCGCCGACAATCTGCGCCACTTCCATCGCTGGCAGCGCTGGCGCGACATCGCTGAGCTGGTACCGATCGCGGTAATCGATCGGCTCGGCCCCAGCCTCTATTCGACGGCGGGCGTCACAGGCCAGGCGCTTGGCTTTGCGCGGTTGCCGGAAGCGGCGGCACTCACGCTGCCAGAACGTAAGCCGCCGGCCTGGATCTTCCTCCACGGCCTCAAATCGCCGCTGTCATCGACGGCGCTGCGCGCGTCCCGCACGTTCCGAAGCCGCTAAATGACGATTGTTTGAAGCAAAACAGTTGAAACCATCAACACGAAGTGACTATCTTAGGGTGTGCCTCGGAATCGATGACGGGGCCGAGCGATAAGGAAGTATTGGAGTGAACCACGAGTGAAAGGATAAATAACCCTGTCCACAGTTGTAATCTCCCGGGCCGAAAGTCGCGTGCCCGAAACGGTCTCCAGAATGCGTCTTGACGCCGAGGAGATCCTCCGCATGGTCCTCACCCGCCTCGACGATATGAAGGCGGAGGACATCCTCACCATCGATCTTCGGGATAAATCTTCTATCGGCGACTATATGGTCGTGTCCTCCGGCCGGTCGCAGCGCCATGTCGGTTCGCTGGCCGACAGGGTCGTCGAGGATTTGCACAAAGCCGGCGTTCGCGCCCATGTCGAAGGCACCCCGCGTTGCGATTGGGTGCTGATCGATGCGGGCGACGTGATCGTGCACGTCTTCCGTCCCGAAGTGCGAGATTTCTACAATCTCGAAAAGATGTGGACGGCGGGCGGAACGGCGCGGCGCGCGAGCTAAAACGCTCGCGCAAGCGTTGGCGTGATCATCGCGGGCGATTTCGCCCCGGCGGCTGCAGTCGCGCGCGGCCGCTTTGTTGAAGTCCGACTGTTGATGTCGGCTTTTACGGCTTGGCTGCCCATGCGTGTCGTCATCGCCGCCGTCGGCCGCCTGAAACAAGGCCCCGAACGCGAAATCGCCGCCGCCTATCGCAAGCGCGCGCAGACTATCGGCCGCGGCCTGGGCTTTCGTGACATCGAGCTGATCGAAATTCGCGAAAGTCGGGCGCAGGACGCCGAACGACGCCGCACCGAGGAATCGATCGCGATCGCCAATGTCATTCCCGAACGGGCGATCCTTGCCATTCTCGACGAGCGCGGCGACAACGTCGATAGCGCGGCTCTCGCCGGGCTGTTACGCGCGTGGCGCGCGGAGGATCGCCCGGCCGCCTGCTTCGTCATCGGCGGCGCCGATGGCCTCGCGCCAAGCTTGCGTGAGCGCGCCAAGCTTAAACTCGCCTTCGGCGCCGTCACTTGGCCGCATCAGCTCGTGCGCATCATGCTGCTGGAACAGATTTATCGCGCCGGCACGATCCTGGCCGGGCACCCCTATCATCGCGGCTAGACGTTTGATGAAGCATGATCTTTTCGGAAAATCGACGTCCACTTTTCCGGATCATACTCGACGCGCAGAATCTCGATCGCGAAAGTCTGTCGGCCGGTTTTCCGCCAAGATCGTGCTTCATAAATGTCGCCGGCAGCGTCATCTTCGCATCACCGAATTGTGACGAAGTGAAGCGTAGTGCGTCTTAATCCGGTCGAATTGGGCCGTTTACACCTTGCCTTCATGAGGCTTGCGTCTACCTTGAACCTGATGATTCTCCGACGGTCGAGCCGAACCGATCCGCGCCAGGTGCTCGGTGGGAATGTGCTCGGTTCGAATGTGCTCGGTTCGAATGTGCTCGGTTCCACCGTGCTTGGTTCGGCTTTGATATTCGTGCTGCCGTTTGGCGCCGATTTCGGAGCAAATTCTGCCGCTTTCGCGCAATCCCCGCCTGCTCAGTCCCCGGCCGTCCAAACTCCGGCGCCAGCGACGGGATCTGCACCCCCAGCGATTAGCCCAGACGCACTCAAAGCACGCGACCAGGAACTCGAGGCCGCGCGCGCGCGGCAACGCAATTCGGTGGAAACCCAAGCCAAGCTGCGCAGCGAGATCGGGGCGCTGAGCGCGGATCGCCGCAAATTCAATCTGCAACTCATCAACACCGCTACGCAGATCCGCGACATCGAAGCCAATATCGACGCCACCCAAGCGCGCCTTGAACCGCTCGACCTTCAGGAACGGCTTTTTCAGAAATCGCTCGACGACCGCCGCGCCGTGATTGTCGAGATCCTCGCCGCTTTGCAACGCATAGGCAGGGAGCCGCCGCCAGCGCTCATCGTGCGGCCGGAAGATGCACTGCAGGCGGTCCGCACCGCGATTGCGCTCGGCGCCGTGCTCCCGGAAATGCGGACACAAGCCGACGCCTTGGCTGGCGATCTTGCCGATTTGTTGCGGGTGCGCAAAGAGATCGTCGAACAGCGCGACCGGCTGGCGCAAAATCTCGACCTCCTCGCGCGCGATCAGCTGCGCATGAGCATGTTGATCGACGAGCGGCAGACCAAGCAAGCCGCAGCGGAGCAGGCGCTCGATGCCGAGCGGCAGCAGGCCGCCGAGCTGGCGCGCCAAGTCGATAACATCAAGGACTTCATCGCCAAGCTCGAAGCCTCACTCGATCCCGCCACCCGCGCGGCGCGCAGCGGCGCCCGCGCAATCGCCGACGACGCAACCCAGCCGGAACTCGCAGCGCTGGGCGACCCCGGGCGGCTCGCGCCCGCCGTTGCCTTCGCCGAAACGCGCGGCCACCTGCGCTTACCGGTGAATGGCGAGCGACTCCGCGAATTCGGCGGCGCCGATGGCGCCGGCGGAACCCAAAAGGGCCTTTCGATCGCGGCTCGGGCCGGAGCCGAGATTACCGCACCATGCGACGGTTGGGTTGTTTACGCCGGCGCGTTTCGCAGCTATGGGCAACTCTTGATCCTGAATGCCGGCGGCGGGTATCATGTGCTATTAGCGGGGATGGAGCGGATATCCGTCGATCTCGGCCAGTTCGTGCTAACCGGTGAACCGGTGGCGGTGATGGGTGACGGCGCGCAGGCGTCCGCGACCGTCACAACCGTGCCTAAGCAAGCCGGGCTTAAGCAGCCTGTACTCTATGTGGAGTTCCGCAAGGACGGCACTCCCATCGACCCCAGCCCTTGGTGGGCGATTAACGAAGGCGAAAAGGTTCGCGGATGATGCGCAAAACTTCCCTCATTTTCCTCGGTGCAGTGGCCGGCGCCGCGGTCACTCTGATGGTGACCCAGCCACACACGATGTTGATCGGCTCGGCGGCGCGAGCGGCCGCCTCGGATACTTACCGGGAGCTCAATCTGTTCGGCGACGTGTTCGAGCGGGTGCGTGCCGATTACGTCGAGAAACCCGACGACTCCAAGCTCGTCGAATCGGCGATCAACGGCATGCTGGCCGGGCTCGACCCGCACTCGAGCTACATGGACCCGAACAGCTTCCGCGACATGCAGGTGCAGACCCGCGGCGAGTTCGGCGGTCTCGGCATCGAGGTCACCATGGAGGACGGCCTGGTAAAGGTCGTAGCCCCGATCGACGATACGCCGGCGGCCAAGGCCGGCGTCATGGCCAACGACATCATCACCAAGCTTGACGACGAGCAGGTCCAGGGTCTGACCCTGAACCAGGCGGTCGACAAGATGCGCGGCCCGGTGAACACCAAGATCAAGCTCACCATCATGCGCAAAGGCTCGGACAAGCCGGTCGAAGTCTCGATCATGCGCGATGTCATCCGCGTCAAATCGGTGCGCTCGCATGTCGAAGGCGAGGACGTTGGCTACATCCGCATCACGCAGTTCAACGAACAGACGACCGACGGCTTGAAGCAGGCGATCAACGACCTCAACAACCAGCTCGGCGCCGACAAGATCAAGGGCTACGTGATCGATCTGCGCAACAACCCGGGCGGCCTGCTCGACCAGGCGATCTCGGTGTCCGATACCTTCCTCGACAAGGGCGAGATCGTATCGACCCGCGGCCGCAATCCGGAAGAGACGCAGCGCTTCAATGCTCGTCCGGGCGATCAGACCAAGAGCAAGCCGGTGATCGTGCTGATCAACGGCGGCTCGGCATCGGCCTCCGAAATCGTCGCCGGCGCGTTACAGGATCACAAGCGCGCGACGCTGGTCGGCACCCGCTCGTTCGGCAAGGGCTCGGTGCAGACCATCATCCCGCTCGGCGCCGGCAATGGCGCGTTGCGATTGACAACGGCGCGCTATTTTACGCCGTCGGGCCGCTCCATCCAGGCCAAGGGCATCACGCCCGATATCGAAGTGCTCCAGGATGTCCCGGATGACCTGAAGGACCGCACCGACTCCAAGGGTGAAGCCTCGCTGCGGGGTCACCTCAAGGCCGAGGGTTCCGAGGAAACGGGTTCGCAGTCCTACGTGCCGCCGGACGAAAAGGACGATAAAGCGCTCAAGATGGCGCTCGATCTGCTCCGCGGGACGGCGAGCAACGCCGCCTTCCCGCCCAATCCGAAGGCAGCGGTTCCGAACTGAGCGGACCACTTGGCAATCCGAGTTCGGGGCGGCCCACGGGCCGCCCCTTTTTTTTTGACCCGCAAGCCAACGGTAAGCAAAAGGGGCCGCTTGGTTCGCCGTGATAAACTGCGCGGCGTGATTCGCGCGGCCAAGCGACAGACCCACGAGATAGACCCAAGAGATAGAGCGATGACGGCCGATGATCTGAGCGCACCACTCGGCCCGCCGCCGAAAAAGCCCCGGCGCGCCATTAAAATCCCGGTGCCGCAGATCATGGCGGGGGCGCTCGCTTTGTTTTTCGGCGTCTACGCATTATGGGCAGTGGTGGCTGACGATCCGTTCGGCGGCGAACCGATGGCCGTCGCACCGGCAAATCTGCACATCGCGGCGAAACCCGCAGACGCTGCGGCCCCGCCGCAGCCGTCAGCCGCCGAGCTTGCTCCACAACCGAGCGGTCCGGCGTTGCCGCCGGCCGCCCCGATTGCTCCCCAAAATGGCGCTCAAGCGGCTGCGGGCAACACCGCGACGGTGACCATCATCGACGGCAAGACCGGCGCGCGCCAAGAAGTCGTGGTTCCGGCACCCACGCCGACGACTGGCCCACCAGCTGTTGCAGCGCCACCGCCGGGCAGCGGCGGAGCGCCCGGTGCCGCGCTTTCGGTCGATCAGAAGTTCGTCGAGATGACGCCGCACGGTCCGATTCCGAGAATTGCCGCCGACGGTACGCGGCCGGCGGATGCCTTTGCGCGGCCGGTGCGGCCGCTTCCCGGCAAGCCCGACGCGCCCCGCATCGCACTGATCGTCGGTGGCCTCGGGATCAGCGCGGGGACCTCCGCCGATGCGATCGCCAAGCTGCCGAGCGCGGTGACACTGGCCTTCGAGCCCTATGGCAGCGACGTCGCGGCCCTGGTCGCCCGCGCGCGCAGCGGCGGCCACGAGGTCCTGTTGCAAGTGCCGATGGAGCCGTTCGAATATCCCGACAACGATCCGGGCCCGCAGACGCTGCTGACTTCGCTCACGCCGCAGCAGAATATCGATCGGCTGTATTGGCTGATGAGCCGGTTCCAAGGCTATGTCGGACTGTCCAACACCATGGGGGCGCGCTTCACCTCCGCCGAGACGTCGTTCAGCCCGATCCTGCATGAAGCCGCCAAACGCGGACTGATATTCGTCGACGACGGCTCCAATCCGCGCAGTATCGCCGGCCGCATCGCCGGCGCCAACAATCTGCCGTTCACGCAGGCCGACGTGGTGCTGGATTCGGTGCCGACGGCCACCGAAATCGACCGTGCGCTCGGCCGCCTGGAAATGGCGGCGCGCGAACGCGGCGTCGCGGTCGGCATCGCGTCGGCGCTGCCGGCATCGATCGATCATATCGCCAAATGGGCGAAAGCCGCGGAAAGCCGCGGCTTGCTCGTGGTTCCGATCACCGCGGTTGCCGCGAAGGCAAAGCAGACGTAACTACACCAGAGCATGATCCCGAAAAGTGGAAACCGGTTTTCGGAAAAGATCATGCTCAAACAAACTAGAGCCTGATGCGATTCAATCGAATTGGATCAGGGTCTAGCCATAAGCGATCGATCATCCCGATATGCGGTTCGAAGATCTCCCCTATCGGCCCTGCGTCGGCATTGTGCTGCTTAATCGCGACAGCTTGGCTTTCATCGGCCGACGGCTCGAAGGGTCCGAGCACGTCGATCTCGCTCATGTTTGGCAACTGCCGCAGGGCGGCATCGATCCCGGCGAAGAGCCGTGGCCGGCCGCGGTGCGCGAACTGTTCGAAGAAACCAATATCCGCTCCGTAGAACGCGTCGGCGAAATCGCGCAATGGCTCAAATACGACATCCCGCGCGACATCATCGGCGTTGCCTGGAACGGCAAATATCGCGGCCAGATGCAAAAATGGTTTGCGATGCGCTTCCTCGGCTCGGAAAGCGAGATCGACGTCGTGCGTCCCGCCGGTGCGCAACACGCGGAATTCGGCGCCTGGCGCTGGGAGCCAATGGAAAACCTGCCGGAGCTCGTTGTCCCGTTCAAGCGCGCTGTTTATGAGCGCGTAGTGAGCGAGTTCCGGCATCTAGCGAAGTAACCCGTCACGCTGCGGTGCGAGTTGAATCGCTACGGTCCCCACTTCAGATCGAATAAGAAGACCTTTGTTGAGCGCGGACGAACCACTCAATTCTTGACCGATCTTACCGTGACAATCCGGCGCTCGTACCGGGAGCTGCTCTGTTTCCGTAACGCCGCGCTTCGCGCTTGTAACGATAGCCCGGCGCAGAGGGGTAGCAGTTCAGCAGAGAAAATCCGGCGCCGGGGCAGCCGTGAGCGGAAAGATATTCGTACACATTGGCCATGACCGCTCCGTCGTACCCACCACCGCCGCCCCCTTCGGCCATAGCGGAGGTGGCACCCAACGTAAGGCTCGCCTCTAGAGTAACGGCGGCACCTAAAGTGAAGACAGCCGCGAGCACCAGCTTGCTCATGTATTCATTCTCCATCGTGGCCCACTGAGCGACGCAATTAACGCGACGTTCGCCGTTCTTACAAGCGAACGGCTCCATACGGGTGATTTTATCGCTAGGCACGAAGTCCGGATGCGCCGCGGCGCTGCGGGAGACTCGGCTTTGCCATCCGGCAGCGGTGCGCGTCGCGCGCAACGACCTTTTTCCGGCCCGCGGGCGGAGGAGGATCCTCAATGCCAAGGCCGATTAGTGGAACCCACCCACCACGAATCCGCCGCGTCGCGATGCGCTCGTTCGGCGCAGATCGAATGCGACGAGGTCAACGACACAAAGGCGCCGGATCGCGCGCTATTGGGCCAATGCCGCTTGCAGCGACTTCAATTGATCGAGATGGCGGGCGAGTTTGTCGCGTGCGTGGTCATCCCGGCTGTCGGCAACGTCTTCCTCGGCGTCTTTGATCTCGGCGGCAAGTGTTGCCATGTCGAAATCGCCGCGCGCCACGGCGCGGTCGGCGAGCACCGTCAATCCCGTCGGGCCTACTTCGGCGAAGCCGCCGATGACGACGACCGGATCACGCCGGCTGTCGCGGAAGATGGTCACAATGCCGGGCCGCAATGCCGTCACCATCGGCGCATGGCCGGGCAGAATGCCCAAATCGCCTTCGGCGCCGGGCAGATCGACCTGATCGACATCGCCCGAGAACAGGACGCTTTCCGGCGAGACGAATTCGAAATGAAGCGCGGCCATCGGATTACGCCTCGGCCGCGAGTTTCTTGCCCTTTTCGACCGCCTCCTCGATGGCGCCGACCATGTAGAAAGCAGCTTCCGGCAGGTGATCGTACTTGCCTTCGACCAGATCCTTGAAACCCTGGATGGTGTCTTTCAGGTCGACGAGCTTGCCGGGCGAGCCGGTGAAGACCTCGGCGACGAAGAACGGCTGCGACAGGAAGCGCTCGATCTTGCGTGCGCGGGCCACCGTGAGCTTGTCCTCTTCCGATAGCTCGTCCATCCCCAAGATGGCGATGATGTCTTGCAGCGCCTTATAGCGCTGCAGTACCTGCTGCACCCGGCGCGCGACGGCATAATGCTCCTCGCCGACGATGAGCGGCGACAGCATGCGCGACGTGGAATCGAGCGGGTCCACCGCCGGATAGATGCCCTTCGCCGCGATGTCGCGCGACAGCACCGTGGTGGCGTCGAGATGGGCGAACGAAGTGGCCGGCGCCGGGTCGGTCAAGTCGTCGGCCGGCACATAGATCGCCTGCACCGAAGTGACCGAACCCTTGGTGGTCGTCGTGATGCGTTCCTGCAGCGCGCCCATGTCGGTGGCGAGCGTCGGTTGATAGCCCACCGCCGAGGGAATGCGGCCAAGCAGCGCGGAGACTTCGGAGCCCGCTTGAGTGAAGCGGAAGATGTTGTCGACGAAGAACAGCACGTCCTGGCCTTGGTCGCGGAAGTGCTCGGCGACCGTCAGCCCGGTGAGGCCGACGCGGGCGCGGGCGCCCGGCGGCTCGTTCATCTGGCCGTAGACCAGCGCGCATTTGGAGCCTTCGACCGAGCCTTTGTGCGGATCCTTGTTGACGCCCGACTCGATCATCTCGTGATAAAGGTCGTTGCCCTCGCGGGTGCGCTCGCCGACGCCGGCGAACACCGAATAGCCGCCATGCGCCTTGGCGACGTTGTTGATCAATTCCATGATCAGCACCGTCTTGCCGACGCCGGCGCCGCCGAACAGACCGATCTTGCCACCCTTGGCGTAGGGTGCAAGCAGATCGACCACCTTGATACCGGTGACCAGAATCGCGGCTTCAGTGGATTGGTCGGTATAGGCCGGCGCTTCCTGGTGGATGGCGCGCATCGCCTCACCTTTGACCGGACCGGCCTCGTCGACTGGCTCGCCGATCACATTGATGATGCGCCCGAGCAGTTGGTGCCCGACCGGAACCGAGATCGGCGCGCCGGTGTCGCGCACTTCCTGGCCGCGGACCAGGCCCTCGCTGGTGTCCATGGCTACGGTACGCACCGTATTTTCGCCGAGCTGCTGGGCGACTTCGAGAACCAGGCGGTTGCCCTGGTTCGTGGTCTCGAGCGCGTTCAAAATCGGCGGCAAGTTCTCTTCGAAATGCACGTCGACGACGGCGCCGATGACTTGGGTGATGTGTCCGACTGCGTTGGCCATGTGGTCCTCTTACGAATTTTACAGCGCTTCCGCGCCGGAGATGATCTCGATCAGTTCCTTGGTGATCATCGCCTGCCGGGTGCGGTTGTACAAAAGCGTCTGCTTGCGGATCATGTCGCCGGCATTGCGCGTGGCATTGTCCATCGCCGACATCTGCGCGCCGTAGAACGATGCGGCGTTTTCCAAAAGCGCGCGGAAAATCTGGACGGCGAGGTTGCGCGGCAAGAGCTCGTGCAGAATATCTTCGGCGTCGGGCTCGAACTCGTAGACCGCGCCGCCGAGCGCATCCGCCGCCTTGGCGTCGAACACCGGTGGAATGATCTGGCGCGCCGTCGGTATCTGCGCGATCACCGAACGGAACCGCGAATAGAAGAGCGTACAGACATCGAACTCGGACTTGTCGAACAGCGCGATGACCTTGTCGGCGACCATTTCGGCGTTTTCGAAACCCAAGGTCCGCACCGAACGCAGGTCGACCAGTTCGACGATCTGCTGGGGGTAGAGCCGGCGCAGCTGATCGTAGCCCTTGCGGCCGACGCAGAAGAACTTGACCTCTTTGCCGTCGCGCATCAGCGCGTTGGCGCGCTCGCGGGCTAGCCGCACGATCGCGGTATTGAACGGGCCGCACAAGCCACGTTCGGCGGTGCAGACCAAAAGCAGATGCTTCTCATCGCCGCCGGTGCCGCGCAACAGCGGCGGCGCGGTGTCCTGGCCGGCGACCGATGCCGCGATATTGCCGAGCACGGTGTCCATGTGGCTCGCATAGGGACGCGCCGCCTCGGCCGCCGCCTGCGCGCGGCGCAGCTTGGACGCCGCGACCATCTGCATGGCTTTGGTGATCTTCTGCGTCGCCTTGGTCGCGGCGATGCGGTTGCGCAGATCTTTGAGGCTCGGCATCCGGTGCTCGATCTATTCGTAAGCGCTCACGCGAACGTCTTGGTTAGGCGAAAGTCCCGGTCAGGCGAAAGTCTTGGCGTAATTGTCGACGATGCCTTTGAGCTTGCCCGCGGCTGCGTCGTCGAGGTCGCGCGATTCGCGGATCGTCGTGAGAAGATCGGCATGCTGGCTGTGCAACTGGCCGAGCAGCCCGTCTTCAAAGGCGCGCACGCGATCCAGCGGCAGCGGGTCGAGATAGCCGTTGACGCCGGCGTAGATGACGCAGACCTGCTCCTCCATGCGCAGCGGCGAGAACTGCTGCTGCTTGAGGAGCTCGGTGAGCCGCGCGCCGCGGCTCAATAGCCGCTGCGTGGTGGCGTCGAGGTCGGAGCCGAACTGCGCGAAGGCCGCCATTTCGCGGTACTGCGCCAATTCACCCTTGATGCGGCCAGCAACCTTTTTCATCGCCTTGGTCTGGGCTGCCGAGCCGACGCGCGACACCGAGAGGCCGACATTCACCGCCGGCCGGATGCCCTGATAGAACAGGTCGGTTTCGAGGAAGATCTGGCCGTCGGTGATGGAGATGACGTTGGTCGGGATATAGGCCGACACGTCGTTGGCCTGGGTCTCGATGATCGGCAGCGCGGTGAGCGAGCCCGCCTGGTGATCGTCGTTCATCTTTGCCGCGCGCTCCAACAGCCGCGAATGCAGGTAGAACACGTCGCCCGGATAGGCCTCGCGTCCCGGCGGCCGGCGCAGCAACAGCGACATCTGGCGATAGGCGACGGCCTGTTTGGAAAGGTCGTCATAGATGATCACCGCGTGCATGCCGTTGTCGCGGAAATATTCGCCCATGGCGCAGCCGGCGAACGGCGCCAAAAATTGCATCGGCGCCGGATCCGACGCCGTCGCCGCGACCACGATCGAGTAATCGAGCGCGCCTTGTTCTTCCAGCACCTTGACGAACTGCGCGACGGTGGAGCGCTTCTGCCCGATCGCGACATAGACGCAATAGAGCTTGATCTTCTCGTCGCCGGATTGGTTGAGCGATTTCTGATTGAGAATGGTGTCGAGCGCGATCGCGGTCTTGCCGGTCTGACGGTCGCCGATGATCAGCTCGCGCTGGCCGCGGCCGATTGGGATCAGCGCGTCGATCGCTTTCAGTCCGGTCGCCATCGGCTCGTGCACCGACTTGCGCGGAATAATACCGGGCGCCTTGACGTCGACGCGGGCGCGCTGGTCCGACTGGATCGGACCCTTGCCGTCGATCGGAGCGCCGAGCGCGTCGACGACGCGGCCGAGCAGGCCCTTGCCGACCGGCACCTCGACGATGGCGCCGGTCCGCTTCACCGTCTGACCTTCGGCGATCTCGCGGTCCGAGCCGAAGATCACGACGCCGACATTGTCGCTTTCAAGGTTGAGCGCCATGCCTTTCACGCCGCTCTCGAACTCGACCATCTCGCCGGCCTGGACATTGTCGAGGCCGTAGACCCGGGCGATGCCGTCGCCGACCGACAGCACCTGGCCGACTTCGGAAACCTCGGCGTCCTGGCCGAAATTCTTGATCTGCTCTTTGAGGATTGCGGAGATTTCCGCGGCGCGGATGTCCATTAGCGGGCCTCTTTCATCGCGTGCTTGATCGCGTTGAGCTTGGTGCGCAGCGAGGTATCGACCATGCGGCTACCGAGCTTGACCACGAGCCCGCCGATGATGGCGGGATCGATCTTGATATCGAGGTCGACATCCTTGCCGCTGACCGATTTCAGCGCGGCGCGTAACGCCTCGACATGTTCATCTTTGAGCTTTTCGGCGACGGTGACCTCGGCGGTCGCCTCGCCCTTGTGCTTGGCGACCAGTTCCCGATAGCCCCTGATCATGTCGCGCGCCGCAAACAGCCGGCGGTTCGCAGTCACCAGCTTGAGAAATTGCGCCGCAAGCCCGCCGATCCCGACGCGGTCGAGCACAGCGGACAGGGCGTGCAATTGCTCGTCGGCGGAAAATACCGGGCTGCGCACCAAGCGTTCGAGATCGCCGATTTCGGCAACCAGCGCTTCGAAGCGTTCGAGATCGGCTTTGACCGAATCGACGGCGTTCGTCTCGCTGGCGAGATCGAACAAGGCGGTCGCATAACGGCCGGCCATGCCGGAGACAAGGTGTGTTTCGCCTGCCACTTCGCGTGCTCTCTACGCCTACGCCCCCCAACACTTCCCTGCCCCGGGCGGGGACGAAAAGAGAGGGAATTGGAGCTTTTCGGCAAGACCCGCAACCGCGCAATGGTCGGCACAAGCCCTTGGGATTTTAGCGGGACTTGAGTTGACGGGACTTGGAAATCGCGGGCTTAGCGCGTGCGCCGCCCCCGGCGAAATCGTGGCGTTGCTAACATAGAGTGCAGTGCGGTGCAACAATGGGAACCAGGCCACATCGGGCGGTCGGCGTGCACTTCCCTGCAGTCAGGGGCTGCCTGACGCATGCTGCCGGATAGCCTCGAGGAAAACCTCGCCATACTGGCGAAGCTTGGCCTCGCCGACCCCGTGCACGGCGCTCATCTCGGCTGCGGTCCTGGGCTTCAATCGGACCATGTCGATCAGCGTTTTGTCGGCGAACACCACATAGGCGGCGACCCGCTGTTCCTTGGCGAGTTCGGAGCGGCGCTTGCGCAGCGCTTCGAACAGGGCGGTGTCGTCCGTTCCGCCGTCGGCCAGCGCCGCGGCGTTTGCGGCCGCGCGCCCGGTCTTGCGGGTGGCCGGTTTAAGCGTGTCCTTGCGCAGCGTGACCCTGTCGGCGCCTTTGAGCACGCGCCGGCCGGCTTCCGTCACCGACCAGCCGCCATAGCCGGTGATATCGAGCGCGACGATGCCGGCGCCATGCATCTGGCGAAAAATCCCGCGCCATTCCTGCTCGCCGAATTCCTTGCCGACGCCGAAGGTCGGCAGCCGCTCGTGGCCGAATTTGCGGATGGCGTCGGTCGCGTCGCCGACCAGGAGCTTGGTCAAATGCTCGGTGCCGAAGCGCGAGCCGGTGCGCACGATGGCGGACAGCGCCTTTTGCGCCGCGATGGTGCCGTCGATCACTTCGGCGCCGTCACAGCAGAAATCGCAATTGCCGCAGGGTTGCGTCGTTTCAGCGAAATAGGCCAACAACGTCTGGCGCCGGCAGCGTGGCGATTCGCACAGCGATACCAAGGCGTTAAGCCGTTGGCGCTCAACCCGCTTTTGTTCGTCCGACGAATCGCTGTCGTCGATCTGCAGCCGGCGCAGCCGAATGTCGCCCATGCCGTAGAGCGTCAGCGTCGCGGCCGGCAGTCCGTCACGGCCGGCGCGGCCGATCTCCTGGTAATAGCTTTCGATATTGGCCGGCATATCGGCATGCAGCACAAAGCGCACGTCCGGCTTATCGATGCCCATGCCGAAGGCGACCGTCGCCACCACGACGACGCCGTCCTCCTGCAAGAACACGTCTTGGTTTTGCGAGCGCGCGGCGGGCTCCATGCCGGCGTGGTACGGCAGCGCCTTGATGCCGTTGTCGCGCAGAAATTCCGCCAATTCCTCGGTCTTGCGCCGCGAGCTGCAATAGACGATGCCGCTCTGGCCGCGATGATTTTGGATGAAATCGAGAATCTGTTTGCGGCCGCCGGCCTTTGCCGCCATGGCAAGCCGCAGATTGGGCCGGTCGAAGCCATGCACGAATACCGCCGGCTCGCGGCTGAAAAGTTTTGCGAGAATATCGCTGCGCGTTGCGGCGTCTGCAGTGGCGGTGAAGGCGACCGTCTGCACGGCGCCGCCGAGCGCCGTCTGCACGCCGCCGAGGGCTGCATATTCCGGGCGGAAGTCGTGGCCCCATTGCGAAATGCAATGCGCTTCGTCGACCGCCAACAAGCCGACTTTGGCACGCTTGAGGAGATTGAGCGTTTCGGCTTTCACCAGCCGTTCCGGCGCGATGTAGACGAGCCGCAATTCGCCGCGCGCGATCTGGTCGAGCACCATGCGATTTTCGTCGGCGTCGTTGGCGGAGTTCAGCGCCGCCGCCGCAACGCCGTAACCGCGCAATTGCGCCACCTGGTTGCGCATCAGCGCGATCAACGGCGACACCACCACGGTGAGCCCGTCGCGCAGCAAGGCCGGCAGCTGGTAGCACAGCGACTTGCCGCTGCCGGTCGGCATCACCGCCAGCACATCGCGACCGTCCAGAATGGCGGAAACGATTTCGCCCTGACCGGGCCGAAACGCCTCAAAGCCAAAGGTTTTACGAAGCGCCTGTTGTGCCGCCGCGAGGTCCGACATTGCCCTATCCTGCGAGCTGTTGTTCTAGCTTTGTTCCCATAAGAGCGCAAGGAGCCTAGCTCACTTGGAGCGCGACAGATTGCCGGTCAGCGGCTTTCTTGCGCCGGCCCGCGCGCTGAGGCAGGGTCCGCCGCCTAAACACCGACCCCTTTCGCTTTGCCGGGCAATTCTGCCGCCGGCCTTCCGGCCGGCAGATGGTGGGGTGTCGGTCGCAAAAACGACGGGAGGATCATTCCGCGATGACCAAGCAAGCCAAAAAGAAATCCGCGCCCAAAAAAGCTGCCCACAAGCCGGCCACCACGCAGCCGATGCTACCGCACGACCGCGTCGCCTATTCGCCGATCACCGAACGCGAACCGCTCAAGCTGCCAGACGGCGCCCGCATGGCGGTGTGGGTGATCGTCAATGTCGAGGAATGGGACCCGACCCAAACCATGCCGCGCACGGTGCTGACCCCGCCGGCCGGCGGCTCGCCGATGCCCGACGTGCCGAACTGGTGCTGGCACGAATACGGCAACCGCGTCGGCTTCTGGCGCTTCATCCAGGTGTTCGACGAATTCGACATCCCGGGCGTGATCGCCATCAACGGCTCGGCGATTGCCGCCTATCCGGCGATCGTGCGGGCTGCAGTCGAGCGCAAATGGGAATTCATCGGCCACGGCTTCACCCAGCGCAATTTGCAGAAAGTGCCTGATGAGCGCGCCGATATCCGCAAAGTCCGCGAGGTCATCACCAAGGCGGCCGGCAAGCCCCCGCGCGGCTGGCTCGGCCCGGGCCTCACCGAGACCTGGCAGACGCCCGACGTGCTGGCCGCCGAAGGCTACGACTATGTCGCCGACTGGGTGCTCGACGATCAGCCGGTATGGCTGAAAACGCGCGGCCGGCCGATTCTCAATCTGCCCTACACCCAGGAATGCAACGACGTCGCCATGATGCTGATCCAGCACCACAAGGCGTCGGAATATTGCGAGCGCGCGCTCGACCAGTTCGAGCAGCTTTATGCCGACTCCGCCGATTCGGCGCGCATCATGGCGCTTTCGGTGCATCCCTACATCATGGGCGCGCCGCATCGCGTCAAATATTTCCGCCGCATCTTCGAGGTCATCCGGCAAAAATCCGACGTATTGTTTTTGACCGGCGCACAGATCGCCGACTGGTATCTCGACGCCGGGCCGAAAGCGCCGTGACATTTCCCGCCGTGACATTGTCCGCCGTGCTCCGTCCGTGACGCCGTCGGATCGCAAGCATGATGCCGCGCGCCGCACCGATCTCGGCGCCCGGCTGATGCTGGTCGTGTTGTGCGCGATCTGGGGCGTGACCTGGCCGGTGGTGAAGATCGCGCTCACCGAAATGCCGCCGCTGAGCCTGCGCACGGTCACCGCCGGGCTGGGCGCGCTGGCGCTTTATCTGATCTGTCTCGTCAAGCGGCGCAGCTTTCGCATTCCGTCGGCGCGGGCTTGGGCGCATGTCGTCGTCGCCTCCGTGCTCAGCATCGTCGCCTTCACGGTGCTGAGCTCCTTCGCCCAGATCACCGCGGGGACCGGACGGGTTGCCATTCTCGCCTATACGATGCCGGTCTGGGCCGTCGTGCTGGCGTGGCTGTTTCTCGGCGAACGGCCGAACCGGATGCAAGTGATCGCACTCGGGCTGTGCATAGCGGGGCTTGCCGTTCTCATTTATCCGCTGACGGCGGCCGGCGTCCCGCTCGGCATTCTGTTGGCGCTGGCGACCGGCGTGAGCTGGGCCGGCGGCACGGTTTATCTGAAATGGGCGCACATCGAGGCCGATCCGATGGGAGTCGCAAGCTGGCAGATGACGATCGCTTTCGTCGTCACCGCGGCGTGGATGTTCGGCTATGACGGCCGGCTCGATCTCTCAGGCGCGCACATGGACGGATGGCTTGCCGTCGCCTGGTCCGGCATCGTCGGCAACGGCGTCGCCTACGGGCTCTGGTTCACCATCGTGCGGCGGTTGCCGGCGACGACCGCGTCGCTCGGCGTGCTCGGCACTCCCGCGATCGGTGTCGTCAGTTCGGTGCTGATCCTTGGCGAGCGGCCCACTGGCGCGGACCTCATCGGCTTCGCCTTGATCTTTGCGGCTTCGGCCTGCGTGGTGCTGACGCGGCGAGATCCCATTGATCCCGCCCCCGCAAGCGATGCGGAGATGGAATCACGCTCTACGGCTTGATCGCGCGCGCCAGTTCGACGACCCGCGCCGTCATCGCGCTTTGCGGATCGGCAAGCGCGTCGATCACGCTGAAATGATTGGTGCCGGCGACCTCTTCGTAGCGGGTCTGCGCCCCGTGTTGTCGCCAGGCCTGCGCGAGGGTTTGGCTCTGGCGCTTGAATTCGCTCGATTCGAGACCGCCGGCAACGGCGTCGAAAATACGTCCGGACTTTAACGGCCAGAACAAAGGCGAGACATTGCGCGCTTCCTCGGCGGTCAGGCGCAGATCCTGGTTGATGCTGATCCCCACGAGCGGCGTGAGATCGAAGACGCCGGAGACTGCATAGCCCGCCGGCGCGAGATCGGCCGGCACCTTCGGATAGAGCGCCGTCCAGTCGGTCGCGACCATGGCGGCGGCCAGATGACCGCCAGCCGAATGTCCGACCAGCAGCAGGCGCCGGCCGGATCGTTGCCACAAGAACGCGCAGGCGCGGCGGATTTGTTCGATGATGTCGGAAACAGCGACATTCGGACACAGATCGTAGCCCACGACCGCAACCGCGACGCCGCCAGCATTCAGCCCGCGCGCCATCTGGCTGAACATCGACATGTCGAGCGAGCGCCACCAGCCGCCATGGACGAACAGCGCGAGGGGGGCCGCCTCGCGAACGTCAGGCATAAACAGATCGATGCATTGTCGCGGCGTGTCGCCGTAGGGCAGACCGAGCTGGGCACGGCCGGCCTTGAGCGTTTCGGCACGGTAATTCTCCGCTTGGCGCATCCAGCGGGCAAAAATTTCTGCATGCTCGGGCACGCGGGCACGATTGTTGTATTCAACCTCGTAATCGATGGCGGTCACCGGCGCCTCCCGCATCATCTTATCGTATCGCGGGCGCGAGATTGCGGCAGGCTTGCGCCGCTGGCAAGTTGCCTCCGCCGCCGTCATTGCGAGGAGCGAAGCGACGAAGCAATCCAGCTCCCCGGCGCTGTGCTGGATTGCTTCGCTTCGCTCGCAATGACGATTATTTACGCCATCGACGGCCCATCAAAATCTGCTAGGTGAAGTCTATGAAAGTGAACGGCAAACCCATGCGCACGATCTGGCTCGAGCCGGACGGCTGGTCGGTCGGCGTGATCGATCAGACGGTACTGCCGCATCGTTTCGCCACCGTGCGCCTCACCACGCTCGACGAGGCCGCGCACGCGATCCGCGCCATGGTGATCCGCGGCGCACCGCTGATCGGCGCAGCGGCCGCCTATGGCATCTGCCTCGCGTTGCACGAGGACGCGTCCGACGACGCGCTTGAGCACGCCTACGCGACGCTGATCGCCACGCGGCCGACAGCGATCAATCTGAAATGGGCGCTCGACGAAATGGTGGCTGGAGTGCGCAACCGGCCGCGCGCCGAGCGCAGCGTCGCCGCCTATCGGCGCGCCGGCGAAATCTGCGAGCAAGACATCGCCATCAATACCGCCATCGCCGACAGCGGCCTGCCGCTGATCCAAAGCATCGCGCGACGCAAAAGAGCGGGTGAACCCGTCAATGTGCTGACCCATTGCAATGCCGGCTGGCTGGCGGCGGTCGATATCGGAACGGCGACGGCGCCGATTTATCGGGCGTACGACACCGGCATACCCATTCATGTCTTCGCCGACGAAACGCGGCCGCGCAACCAGGGCGCTTCGCTCACCGCCTGGGAACTCGGCCAGCATGGCGTGCCCCACACCGTGATCGCCGACAATACCGGCGGCCATCTGATGCAGCATGGCCTCGTCGATCTGGTGATCGTCGGCACCGACCGCGTCACCGCAAACGGCGATGTCTGCAACAAGATCGGAACCTATTTGAAAGCGCTGGCGGCGCACGACAATAACGTGCCGTTCTATGTCGCGCTGCCTTCGCCGACCATCGACTTCACCGTCGCCGACGGCATCGCGGAAATTCCGATCGAACAACGCAGCGCCGACGAAGTGGCGAACATGACCGGACGCACGGCCGATGGCCGCATCGAGACGGTGCGGGTCATTCCCGAAGGCTCGACGGTGGCGAATTACGGCTTCGACGTGACACCGGCGCGGCTGGTAACGGGTCTCATCACCGAGCGCGGGGTGCTCGCGGCCTCGCGAAAAGCCTTGGCGGGGGCTTTCCCGGAACGCGCCGGCGCGGCAGAATGAGCAACCCTAGCGTGTTGACCGTCCGGCCGGAGTGCGTGATGTGCGTAAGCTCGCGTGTCGTCCGCTATCGAATGTGCCGCTACCTGGAATCCTGACGATGAGCCTTTCCGCACTGGCGTCATCCCTGCCCGTCGACGGCCGGCAGTCGGCGACCGCGCTCGCGATCGCGCGCGGCACCGCGCGCTATCTGCACGCGCTCGGCTATTGCGTGGTCGCCGAATTGCCGCTGCCGTCGGGACGGCGCGCCGATCTGGTCGCGCTTGGCGGCGACGGCGAGATCATCATCGTCGAAATCAAATCCTCGGTGGCGGATTTTCGCGCCGATCAGAAATGGATGGAGTACCGGCTGCATTGCGATCGGCTGTTCTTCGCCACCATAGTCGACGTGCCCTGCGAAATCTTTCCGCCAGATGCAGGCCTGATCATGGCCGACGCCTTCGGCGCCATGATCGTCGCCGAGGCGCCAGAGCACCGGCTGGCGGCGGCGACGCGCAAGACGGTCATGCTGCGCTTTGCGCATGCGGCGGCACTGCGGCTGCAGGCGCTCGCCGATCCGCAAGGGCCTTACGCCGGCGAAGTCTGAATTATTTGGGCGCGCGCTTGGCGAGGATACGTTGCAAAGTGCGGCGGTGCATATTGAGGCGGCGCGCGGTTTCTGAAACATTGCGGCCGCACAATTCGTAGATACGCTGGATGTGTTCCCAGCGGACGCGATCGGCCGACATCGGATTTTCCGGCGGCTCGATCTTCTTGTTATCGAGCGCCAAGAGCGCCGCCGCGACATCGTCGGCGTCGACCGGCTTGGCGAGATAATCCACCGCGCCCATTTTCACCGCATGCACCGCGGTCGCAATATTGCCGTAGCCGGTCAGGATGATGGCGCGCGCTTCCGGCCGCCGCTTCTTCATCGCCGAAATGACGTCGAGCCCGTTGCCGTCGCCGAGCCGCATGTCGACGACGGCGAAGGCGGGAGCGGCCCTCTCGACCTGCAACAACCCGTCGGCGACCGATTCGGCGGTGCTCACCGCGAAGCCGCGGCCCTCCATGGCGCGCGCAAGGCGCTGCAGGAAAGATTTATCGTCTTCAACAATCAGGAGAGTCCGCTCACTCGGCGGCGGAATCGCGGCGGCATTGGTCATTGCTTATCTACTCCGTCAAGGCGAAGCAGTACCCGTCGCACCGTCGCCAATACACTTAAGAGGCGGCGGCGGCGGGCTCAAGAGGGGACGGCGCAATCGGCCGCTCGAAATCGGCCCGGCTCCAGGTCACCGTGACGGTGGCGCCATGCAGCGGCGGCGCTTGGTTAATGAGCGAAAGCTTGGCGCCGGAGCGCTCCAGCAGCGTTTTGGCGATGAAAAAGCCTAATCCAAGCCCGAACACCGGGTCGTCTTCGTCCTCCGGCCCGCGCGGCCCGGGCCGCCGGTGGGTCACATAGGGCGCGCCGATCCGGTCAATGACTTCGGCGGCAAAACCCGGCCCGTCGTCGCTGATGGTGATGGCGACCTCGTCCACCGTCCAGCGCGCGAAAATCTCGACCCTGGCGTGGGCGAAATCGACAGCATTCTCGATCAGATTGCCGAGGCCGTAACGGATCGCGGGATTGCGGGCGCCGGCCGGTTCCGCGGCGCGATTGGGCGGATAGGTCACTCCGATCGAGATGCCGAAATTGCGGTGCGGCGCCACCGCTTCCTCGATGAGCGCTGACAGCGGCGTGCGGTCGAACGGCTCACCGGTCGGAAGTTCGGTGATCTTTGCCAAAATCGCGCGGCAGCGCTGCGCCTGCTCGCGCAACAGCTTGACGTCATCGGCGAGCGGCGAGTTCGCTTCGAGCGCGCGCTCGATTTCGCGGATGACCACCGTGATGGTGGCGAGCGGCGTGCCAAGCTCGTGGGCGGCCGCGGCGGCAAGACCGTCGAGCTGGGACAGATGCTGCTCGCGCGCCAAAACCAGCTCGGTCGCCGCCAGCGCGTCCGACAGCTGGCGCGCCTCCTCGGCGACCTGCCAGGTATAGACGCCGATATAGCCGATCGCGATCAGGATCGAGAGCCAGACCCCGACCATGTAGATTTCCGGCAGTTCGAGCCGATCCTCCGCGTCCCACGGCAGATCGTAATGCAGAAACACCAGCATGGTGGCGCAGAACATGGCGAACGTGCCAATCAGCAAAGTCATGCGCGGCGGCAGCGCCGTCGTCGAGATCAGCACCGGGCCGAGCAGGAGAAACGAGAACGGATTTTCCAGGCCGCCGGTCAGATACAAGAGCGCCGCCAGCTCGGCGATGTCGAACGCGAGCAGCCACGCGGCGCGGTCCGGCTCGAGCCATTGGGTGTGGTGGAAGCTCAAGCGAAGCGCCACGTTCAACAGCGCCGCCAGTGCGATCACGGCAATGCAGGCCCCGATCGGCACCTCGAATTCGAGGCCGAAATGCACCACCAGCACTGCCGCGCATTGACCGAAAATGGCGAGCCAACGCAGCCGGATCAGGGTATCCAGCCGTACGTTGCGCGAGCGCCCGTAAGTCCGTGGCAGGCCGAACATGGCGACTAATCTAGCGACTGGCGGGATCATCTCCAAACCGCGCCAAATGGCACGCGACTTGATCCACGACTTGGCGATCCACGACTTGCCGATCCGTGACTTGGCGCTGGCGCCGGCCGCGCCGATGCGCGAAATTAGCGCCAAGCCAATCAGTCTCAGGAGTGACCGCAATGGCCTATGGGCTCGACCAGTTCATTTCCGATTGTCGTTCCATTCTCTCTCGCGATGGCGGACCGAACGGCCGCGAGGGGGTGCGCGTGCAACTTGAGCGGCTGCTGCAAAACCCCGACTTCATCCGCGAGCACGCCAGCGAATCAACGCCACGCGGACTGCACGTGCTTTACGAGGATCCCGATCTCGGCTTTCAGATCCTCGCCCACATCAACGACAAAGCGCGGGTCTCGCCGCCGCACGATCACGGCGAATCCTGGGCGATCTACGGTCAGGCCACGCATCATACCGACATGACCGAATGGGAACGCGAGGATGACGCTGGCGATGCCGACCACGCCAAGCTCAAGCCGGTGAAAAAATACCGCCTGACGCCGGGCCATGCCGGAATTTATCAGGACGGCAAGATCCATTCGATCGACTATCCCGATTACGCCCGCTTCATCCGCGTGACCGGCACCAATCTCGATCGCATCCACCGCGTGCGCTTCGATCTAAAGACCGGCGAGGTCAAGCGCATGACGCCGCAGCAAGCCACCTGATCGCCGTGACCTTATCCGTAGGCCCCGCCGCGCTGCGGGGCATGTTCGGTGACGGCAGCGAACTCGCGGTCATCGACGTGCGCGAGGAATTGATCTTTTCGCAACGCCATCTGCTGCTGGCCCGCTCGGTGCCGTTGAGCCGCTTCGAACTGAAATTTGCGGGCCTCGTGCCGCGCCGGCAAACGCGCATCGTGCTGTGCGACGATGATGACGGCCTCGCTGCCCGCGCCGCGGCAGTCTTGGCGCGGAACGGATATTCCGACGTGCGCAGCCTCGAAGGCGGCGTCGCGGCCTGGGGCACGGCGGGATACGAGTTGTTCTCCGGCGTCAACGTGCCGAGCAAGGCCTTCGGCGAATATATCGAGCACAAGAACGGCACGCCTAATATCGGTCCGGGCGAACTCGACAGGCTGATTCGCGACGGCGCCGACCTGGTCGTGCTCGACAGCCGTCCGTTCGATGAATACTCGCGGGTGTCGATCCCAACCGCCACCAATGTGCCGGGCGCCGAACTTGTGCTGCGTGCGCGCGACCTGGCGCCGTCGCCGGACACGCTGGTCGTGGTCAACTGCGCCGGCCGCACCCGCAGCATCATCGGCGCGCAGTCGCTGATCAATGCCGGCCTCCCCAACAAGGTCGTGGCATTGCGCAACGGCACCATGGGCTGGAGCCTCGCCGGCTTTCATTGTGACAGCGGCAAAAATCGGCGGGCGCCCGGCGCATCGCCGAAGACGCTCGATTGGGCGCGGCAGGCAGCATGGCACGTGGCGCAAAATTCCGGCGTCCAGCGCGTCGAGCGGGAAGCGCTCGACGCTTGGCGCAACGACGACAGCCGCACGCTCTACATTTTCGACGTCCGCGATCCAGCCGAATACGAAGCCGGACATTGGCCCGGCGCGATTTCGGCGCCGGGCGGACAACTGGTGCAGGCGACCGATCAATACGTCGGCACGCTCGGCGCGCGCATCGTGGTGGTCGACGATGCCGAGGCGCGCGCGGCGATGACGGCGTCCTGGCTGCGTCAGATGGGCTTTGCCGAGGTTTTCGTCTTGGCTGAAGCGGGAACCGAAACCGGATGGCCGGCCGTCCAAGTTCTTCAAACCGAGACGCGACCGGACAGCGCTATCGACTGTGCCGCGCTCAGCGAGCTTTTGTCACAAAGCGCGGCGACGGTTGTCGACCTTTCGTTGAGCCGAAATTATTTATGCGAGCACATTCCAGGCGCCTGGTTTGCGATCAGGACGCGACTCGCGCATGCGCTCAAAACGATGCCGCATCCGGGCACGGTCGTGCTGACCTCCGAGGACGGCGTGCTGGCGCAACTGGCCGTCGCCGAAGCCATCACGTTGCATGATGGAGCAGTGCGCTGTCTCGACGGCGGCAACGCCGCGTGGCGGGCGGCCGGCCATGCGTTTTCGGCCGAAGCAAAAATGGCCGACCAAGCGATCGATCAATGGCGCAAGCCCTATGAGCGCACGGGCGATACCGAAGCCGCGATGCGCGAATATCTGGCGTGGGAGATCGACCTTTTGCCGCGCATTGAGCGCGACGGGTCGCTGAAGTTTTTTAGCTTAGGCAGGTGACGCGCGGTCAAGGCTGCCAGGCGGCCTCCTCGGTGGCTGGCGCCTCGGCGCCGTGACGCGCCCGGTCGATCACTTTGAACAATGCTCGCAGCACCTCAGGCACGCCATCGCCCGAAACCGCCGAGACCAGGAGCGGCGTCTTCTTCGCCGCACGTTTGAGCAACGCCATTTGTTGTTTGACGTCGTCTGGCGCGAGCGCATCGGCTTTGCTGAGCGCGACGATCTCCGGCTTGTCCGCAAGCCCGTTGCCGTAGGCCGCAAGTTCCGCGCGCACCGTCCGGTACGCTTCGCCGGCGTCGCCGCCCGCGCCATCGACGAGATGCAGCAGCACGCGGCAACGCTCGATATGACCGAGAAAGCGATCGCCGAGGCCGACGCCGTCATGGGCGCCCTCGATCAGGCCGGGGATGTCGGCCAGCACGAATTCGCGGCCGTCAGCATCGACCACGCCGAGCTGCGGATGCAGCGTGGTGAAGGGATAATCTGCGATTTTCGGCTTGGCCGCGCTGACTGCGGCGAGGAAGGTTGATTTGCCGGCATTCGGGAGGCCGACGATGCCGGCGTCGGCAATGAGCTTGAGCCGTAGCCGGATCGTGAGTTCGGTCCCGGGCTGGCCGGGATTGGCGTGGCGCGGCGCCCGATTGGTGGACGTCTTGAAACGCGCATTGCCGAAGCCGCCATTGCCGCCGTGCGCCAGCACCGCACGCTGGCCGGCCGTGGTGAGATCGGCAATGAGCGTCACGCCGTCCTCGTCGTAGACCTGCGTGCCGACCGGAACTTTGAGCACGGCGTCGGCGCCACCAGCGCCATGGCGGTCCTTGCCCATGCCGCCGCGGCCGTTCTTGGCCATGTAATGCTGCTGGTAGCGGTAATCGATCAGGGTGTTGAGACCGTCGACGGCGACTGCGAGTACATCGCCGCCATTGCCGCCATCGCCGCCGTTCGGGCCGCCGTATTCGATGAACTTCTCGCGCCGGAACGACACGCAGCCGTTGCCGCCGTCGCCGGAGCGGATATAGACCTTGGCCTCGTCGAGGAATTTCATCGGCCACTCGTAAAGCGCACACGCCCCAGGCACAATCGCGAATTGCCGCGATGGCCGGCAAACTGCGTCTGATATAGGATAGAATTTCAGAAATGCGGCCCCGAATTTGCGCCGGATTTCGCGCGGAGAATGGGAAGAGTGTGGCGTATCGTTAAGCTTGCGGCACGGGCGGCGACGTGGCGGACGAGGCCCGATCCGCCGCTGGTGGGGCTACCCGTCCTGCTGGGCATTGCCGTCTTGGTGGCCGCCGTCCGCATCGCGCTGCAATTGCTGGCGGCGGGTTCCGGGCAGGCTTTCAACCCTTACGGGCTCAACGCGGTCGTGGCCTCGATCGCGCTTGAACTCGCTGTCGCGGCGCTGTTCGTGCGGCCCGCCGACCGCACCACGGCGCTTTCGGCGCTCCTCATTCTCACCGCGCTCGCAGAGATCGCGACCACGGCGATCATGCTTGCAGTGGCGCTGCTGGCGCCACGCACCGCGCAGAACGCGGTCGCGAGCGCGATCCTCACCGACGCGATTTATGCCACCGCCGTCGTCTGGTGGATCGGCGCCGTGGCGTGCGTCGTTCAGAGCCTGGAACCGCGGGCACCGCTACGTCTGATCGGCAGGGTCGTCGTATTGTGGCTGGCACTGTTCGCCGCCGCAGCGCTGGTGCCGCACGCGCCGGTCTTCCTGCCGCCCGACTTCGATGCCCGCACCGCCAATTGGTGGGAGGTTCTTTACGCGTTCCATGCCGAGAGGAACGGCAAGACGCAAGGTGTGCCTACCGAGCTCGCGCGCCTCGAAAAAGCCCAGCCCAGCCTCCTTCAGACGCAAATCGCCGATCTCGCGCCGCAACGCCAGGGCGTCACCGACATCTATGCGCTCGGCATCGCCGGCTGGGCCAAGCAGGACGTTTTCATCAAGGAGCTCGATGGCGGGTTGGCGGCCATTGCCGGCGTGCTGCCGATCAAGAACCACACCATTCGACTGATCAACAATGCCGACACGCTGCAAACCGTGCCGCTTGCGGACGTGACGAATTTTCAAGCCGCCGTGCACGGAATATCCCAAGTCATGGACAAGAACGAAGATGTTCTCATCCTGATGATGACATCTCATGGCGAAAAGACCGGATTCGCGCTCGAATTGCCGGACGGCATGGCCGAACTGACGCCACAACAAATCGCCACGGCGCTCGACGGCGAAGGTATCAAAAACCGCGTGGTGATTGTGTCGGCATGTTATGCCGGCATCTTCGTGCCGCCGCTCGCTAACGACAACACCATCGTCATGACCGCGGCGGATGCGAAGAACACCTCCTTCGGCTGCGCTCCCGAACGCGACTGGACCTATTTCGGCGATGCCTTCTTCAGGCAGAGCCTGCGACCGGGCTCAGACTTTGAAAACTCCTTCAATCATGCGCGCATCCTGATCCGGGGCTGGGAACTGATGGATCACGTGCCGCCGTCAAACCCGCAAGGCCATTTCGGCCCGGCGGTGGTGGCGAAGCTGGCGCCATATTTCGCCACCAATCCCGGACAGTAAGTGCCTGCGGCGGGCAGGAGATAATTGCCGCGCCGATTACGCCACGTCGCGAACCCGGCCCCACCCCTTGAGCGACGCCCACAGCCCGCGATCGAAGCGGA
>Ga0182013_10000537_pt1 | contig 51996 bp, 45 predicted proteins | sample 612S2MmetaG_FD_120487 | JGI IMG/M metagenome (GOLD analysis project Ga0182013, IMG submission 120487) | Permafrost microbial communities from Stordalen Mire, Sweden - 612S2M metaG | ecosystem: Environmental > Terrestrial > Soil > Wetlands > Permafrost | place: Sweden: Stordalen | collected...
CAGCTTCCGGACGATCTGCTCCGGCGTATGCCTGCGTCGCGACATGAGATAGCTCCTTCGACCCATTCAACAGGGCCATCGAAGCTCTCACAACACCCGGACCGATCCCAGGGGGTCCCGCCAACGGCGTCGGTTCACGCGGGTCCACGAACGCGCGAGCTATCTGTCGTTCGGTGAGCGTTGATCCGATGTGCGTGAGGTCCGAGCCCGGACCGAGGTTCCCGCTCTCGCCGATCCGATGTCACGCGAGACATCCCGACTGGACGATCGCAACCTTTCCCGCTTCGAATTCGCGCTCCTCGCGTCCGCCGGCGTGCTTCACGGCCGCCGGGGTCGGCAGTTCGACGCCCGTGGGCTCGCCTTCTGGTCCACCCAGAAAGAAGAGCAACACGCGGGCGCCGCGACGGCACCGACGGGGCTTCGCTAGACGGCAGCCCGGCACGGTCACGAGCCGCACCGGAGACGACACGAGCCAAACGCCACCCACTTCTTCCAGCTGGAGTTTGAACGGTCCCCCGGCGTGGATGACGGCCTTGGTGATCCCGACTTTTCGGTGACCGTGACGAACGTGAAGCGCAACGTCAGCGTCGCGTGCCGCCCAACGACTTGCAAGTGCTGAACGGCGGGGGTCAAGGACAGGCAGGCGTCCCCGCGCGGTTCGTTCGGTGCGACGGCGGCGAAATCCCGGCTCGCCGCCGATGTACAGCCGACACTCGGCGCGGCTTCGGCAGCGACCCGCGGCACCAGGTCGCCGCACAATGCGCCGGCGTCATGGCGTAGCGCGTCCTGGAAAGGCGCGGCCGCAGCACGAGCAATGACAGCTTCCGGACCGGCTACGGAAAGCTCGTGTGCCACTGCGCGGCTGTGAAGCAGCGAGAGCAGGCGTCCCTCGGTCACAGACGGAAACTGGGTCTTTCCAAGGGCGCTGAGTAATCGCCGCCGGGCCGACGCGAAAAAAGCCCGCGTCGCTGTGCAAGAACCAGTGCTTTCCCTTGAAGGACTCTCTGATGAGCTCATGCACGGCTATCGCTCCGGCACGGCGGGCTGCGGCACATCGGTGCACGCGGCGAATCAAACCGTTACGCTTGGCCGGACGGCGGGAGCACTGCCCATCGCCCTCGTGAGCCACGACTCGCGAGCACTCTCTTAGCGCCCTGAGGCGACTTAGTGTCCACGCCCAGGCTGCGAGGACCGTCCTCGCCACGCTGCCGCGGGCCGCGGGTTAGCATCGCTCTTCCCACCCGGCGCTCGTTACACCACTTCTACCGACACGACCGATCACGACCGCGCTTAGAGCGAGCATGTGCGTTGCCACCTCGTGCTCGTGACGATGGCAGTGAATACGCAGGCAGCGTGTCGAACCTGTCTAGGTCGCGCCGGTACGCGGCGCGCGTGCGAAGTACGACACATCGAGATCAGCGAGTGGCGGCGCTCCCACGAGCGCTCGCAGCCAGGTGTACGCGATGTTACGTGGGAGATAGGAACGGAGTAGCGGGTCCGCTTGCTGCGACTGCGGCCCGACGGTGTGAGCCACCTCGCGTTCGGCACTCCGGAGGAGAGCCCGCACCGAATGCTCAACCTCAAGGCGGTCCGCGTTTGAATCAATCACTTGCGAGTGTTGCTCTTGCAGTCGCCCGGCTATTGAGCCGAGTGTGGGTTCGCGTGCTACCAGCTCGGCAAACGCTTCGCGCAGCGGTGTCCAGCCAAGTTTCGCTTCTTGGTCGAACAGCTCGGCGCATGCTGGTGCGACCGGTCGGACGGGCAAGTTGCTGATGGCGGCGTCGATGAGGCGGATCGCACGGTCGCCCTCGTAGCATGGGGGCGTCGCCGCCAGGCGGTCGCGCGCCTCTCCGGCTGCGCCCGGGTCGCGTCGTACCTCCGCAGCGATCGTCGCGACGAGCAGCTCATCGCTCTCCTCGCGTCGCGCTTGAGCGAGGGCTACGTCTTTGACACGCAACCAGCTTGGCTCCGATCCCAGCTTGTAGCCGACGAAAGCAAGCCTCAGATCCGCAAGTCGGCGCCTCAGAGACGCGCCACTCATGATCGACAGTGTCTACGGCGAATAATAATCCACCCCAGCCCATTTGATCTGGATGTTGTAGACACCGTACCGCACGGAGCCTGCAATGTTGATGCGGACAATTGGCTCGGGCGTGAACAAAGACTCGCTTCCAGCTAGGAGGAGGGCACCACCGACTTTGGTAACGCTGTGATGGGTGATGTGTTCCAGCAGGCGATACGCCCACGTGGGCACACCCGCCAGAGACAGTTCAACTGAGTTTGGCTCGGAGCCCGTCGCCACCATGGCGCCGCCAAGCTGGATGGCCGACTCGCTCGGAATCGGGAAGGTCCGATCAAACGCCGCATAAGCGATAGGTTGCCCTGGGCTGCTGACTTCCTCATTTGCTTCTTGTTCCACGAAGTGCGCTTCTTCTGCGCCACCTTCGGCCGGTGCGGGCGGGGGTTCCACTGGCCACGGGCCACATGCGGACGATGGACATTGCGTTCTTGCTGCTTCTTCTTCAGATTGCTTTCGTGCCGCTTCGTCAAGTTCGCTTTCGTGTTGCGCAGCGAGACCTTTAAGCTGACCGGCTACGGTCTGGACGTATGCCGCTTGCACGACACCCGCCGCAGTTGTCCCGTCTGAGAACGCTCCGGGCGACGCTGTCGATTGCGTCTGCAGCACTCGCCCGATGAGCGGAACGTACGCGGCGCCACCGGGGTTCGCCGCTCCGTCTGGTGCTGCGGTGGTTGCGAGGCCATCCCCGCCGAGCCACGAGTACTTCGGAGGCGAGGTTCCGGACTGCGGGACGCCGAACTCAGTGCTGTTGTACGTCGTCAGAAGTTTCGTTTCGCTTTCGCTCAGGCTGGCGGTGGCAACCACGTCACCCTGCAGGTCGTGCAGCTCCAACGTGGTGGCGCCAGCGCTGCTCTGAACTGCGGTCATCGCCCCGTCGATGCCGGCGATGTTCCGTGTCCAGACAGAGCTCCCTTCGCTGGTCCAGCTCGCCGCTTCGCCGGGCCCATCGTAGTTGAATACGCTTGTTTTGGACCCCGAGGTCGATTCTTCCGTCCGCCCAACGGGATCGTAGTGATATGTGGTCGCCACGCCGTTTTCCGTTTGGCTTTCGAGCTGCCCGTCCACGTAGTATTTGCTCGTGAGCGCGTATTTACCGGCGTCAGCCGCGGGCAGCGTTGTCACGTTGCCGAATTCTTCGTAGACCATGCCGGGGTCGGCGAGGCGGTTCGCGGCATCGTACGTGTGCGTCTGGGTCGTCCCGCCTTCCGTTGCGCATTTTCCTTCGCTTCCTGGTTCGCGCGTTGTTAGGCTCGTGCGGTTCGCTTCTTCGTCGTAACTGTAGAGCCGCGTCACACAGTTTTTGCCGCCCGGTTCTTCCTGGGTCTGGGTGAGGCGGCCCACGTTATCGTACGTGTAGTGCTCCGTGGCGAGCGAGCTGGCTTGCATCAACGCTTCGCCGTGGATTGATGGAGTCACGCTGTCGGTGAACCAGTCGCATTTTTCGGCGCAATGGGTCGTCTTGACGTATTCGACCGACGTCGGCTGACCGACGGGGTTTATGGAGTACGTCGCGGTCATGCCGTTCGGGTATGTCTCGCGTTCGATCGAACCTTCGGCGTTGTAGCTCGCACTGAAGGTGCCCGCAGCGGAGTCGAGCAGTTTCGTGAGGAAACCTGTTGTCGGGTCATAAGCGTATGTCTGCGTACCCTTGGCGTCGCTGACTTCTTCGAGGCGGCCATCAAGGTCGTAGGCGTATTTGGCGGTATTGCCTGCGGCGTCGGTGTAGCCGGTGAGCTGGCCGATGGCATTGTCGACGCTGGTGATGGTCCTTGTTTTGCCTTCTGTCGTTGTGCTTTGCTTTTCCAATGCACCCGTTTGTGCGTTGTATTCGTTGGTGACCTTTGGCAGGGCCTTGTCGATGGCTGCGGTGATTTCGCTCGTCAAGGCGCGGCCTGCAGCGTCGTAGGTCTCGGACTTCGTTCGCGCGGTCGACCCGAACGTTTCCGTGGTCGTTTCGCTCTCATCCCACATGTTGTAGGTCACGGTGGTCACGGGTAGCGGAGGAAGCCCTTTGGTTTCCGGTTGTTGCGCCGGCAATGTCTCGCACAGAAGGCTCGCCCACTCAGCGTGACCCCCGCAGCCCGGATATTGCGCGTTGGCTTCGGCGGTGTAGTAGGCCTTCTTTGTCGTGTGGGCTGCCGGACTGTTGGGGAGCCATTCCTCGAGGCGCGGGGTTTCTGAGCCGTCGATGACGTCGAGATGCCCGGACGCGGTGAGAGCGATGCCTTCTGGCTCGCTGAATTGCCCGGCGCCAGTGCCGGTTTCGCCAAACTCCTCTTGGAATTCGGAGGTGCTGGTTGAGAACGCTTGCACGCGGGCGTTGTTGGTGTCGGACACGTACACGATGCCGGGGTTCGCGCTCACCGCGATGCCCACGGGCCGCTGGAACTGTCCGTGGCCGGTGCCTTTGCTGCCGAACTGGGATTGGTATTCGCCTTTTTCGGTGAACTTCTGGACGCGGTCGTTGCCCGGGTCTGTGACGTAGAAGCTCGTCCCCGAAAACGCAAGGAAGCCTGGTCGTTCCGCGAACTGGCCGTTTCCTGAGCCGGCGATGCCGGCCTGGCAGCCGCTGGTGCACGTCTGGAATTTCGCTTCGCCGTTGCTGACGCCGAACCCGATGGTCTCTATGAATTTGCCCGCTGGCGTATACTCGGAGATGCGCTGGTTGCCATCGTCGCTGATCCAGAGGTCACCGTTTGTGGGGTTTGCGGTGATGCCGAATGGGTGCGTGAACTGTTCGGCGCCTGTGCCTTTGGTGCCGAATGTGGCGGAGTATTCGCCGGCTTCGGTGAACTCCTGGATGCGGCTGTTGGAGTATTCGGCTACGTACATGTTGCCGCCGTAGAACGCGATTCCGGTCGGGCCGGCGAACTGCCCGTTCCCGGAGCCGCTGAAGCCTCCCAAGCATGATGCTGTGCACGTTTCGAATTTGTGTTCGCCGCTTTTGACGCCCCAGCCGATGGTTTTGATGAATGTGCCGGATGCGGAGAACTCGTCGACGCGGTTATTGCCGTAGTCGGGGAGCCACAGGTTTCCGTGGGTGTCGATTGCCACATCGGGCGGTGTGTGGAATTGTCCCGCGCCGGCGCCACGGGACCCGAACTCTGAGTGGTAGACGGCTGGGACGTTCGTCGCGGCCGCCATCGGCGTGATCTTTTCGGTCACGTTGCCGGTGAGTTCATCGTACACGGTTGTTGTTGTGAGGTTCAGGCCGGCGGGTTCGAGTGTCACGGACGTTGGTTTCCGCAGCGTCCAGCCGAGGCCACTCTGCCCTCCGTAGGAGGTGATGGTTGTGCGGACGTCGGATTCTTTGCCTTCGTATTCGGCGCCGTCGGTGGTCTTGGTGACGAGTCCGTAGTGGCGCCCTTCCGGCGCGTTTTCGTCGTAGAAGTACTTGACGTGGTTTCGCGCGGCGACTTCGCGCCCGTTTTCGGCGATCTTGACTTTATGTTGGGGGCCGCGGGTTTCGAGCAGCTCGGTGCCTGGTTCTGGCGCAGCGCGGTGTTTGGCTTTGGCTTCTTCTTCTTCTTTGGTTTCTTCTTCTTTGGTTTCCCCGTTGTAATGACTCTGTGTGTCGAGAAGTTTTGCCGTTTCGCTTGATTTGCTTCCTTCTTTGAGAGCTGCGGCACGGTTGGTGGCACTTAGGGTGCGTACGACGTCGTCGGCTTTGTTGAATTCGCTTGTTGCGATTCCGCCGCTGGGGAGGGATGTGTTGACCATTCGTCCTTCGGCGTCGAAGTAGCTCGTCGTCGCTCGCGTGTAGTCAGCGGCGGGCCACGCCATCGGTTCGTCGGGAGGGAACAGCGCCGTTCCTTCGACTGGGTCGTCTTTCTGGCCCCACGCTTCTGCTTCTTTGGAGCCCAGAGCTACGGGCGCCCCAGTGCCAGTGACGGGGACGTGATACTCAAGCGTCCAGGTCGAGTTGGCGGTCGTCGCCGGACGTGCGGCTGCCGGCTCCTTGTTGAGTTCGCTGGCGCCTTCGATGATGTGCTGGCCTACGCAGCGGCCTTTTGTGCCGAGGCACACCGCGGTCGTGCCGGTCGCGTTGGACGCCTTGACTTCGACCGTGAGGTAGCGTCCCCGGTCGGCGGCGAGCGGCGTGTAGGTGGAGCTGATCGCGCCGGGGATGGGGTTGCACGCAACGGGTTCTTCGTGTCCTTCGTATGCACAGGACTGCCATTGGTAGCTGAAGGTCTGCGCCGAGTGGTTCCATTCGGGGTTGTGGGCGGTCAGGAGGGCCCCCACCTGGTAGGTGCCGGTGATCGAGGGAAGGGCCGCGCTTTCGGGGGCAGCGCCGCTCCAGAGCGAGGCGGTGGGGCTCACGCGGGTCACGGACGCCGCTCGGCCCATGCCGGCGTCGCCTTCGCTCGTGCCGTAGCTGATGAGCCACGGTTGCTGCCCGGGAGGGCTGACCGCGGTGACGTGGCCTTCTTCGTCGTAGCCGTATGTGGTCTTGAGGTTCGGTGTGATGCGGGGGTCCCACTCGGCTCGAAGGCGCCCTTGTTTGTCGAAGGCATATTCCGCGACCGCGGTTTCGCTCATCGCTTTCGTTGCTGGATTCCACGCGTTGAGATAGACGCGTGTTAGGCGGCCCTTGTATTCGCCCCATTCGGCTGAGCTTTCGCCGGTGGCAGTGGTTTTTTCGGCGTACTTGAATGTCAGTGCCCTGCAACCTCGCGCGAGCGGCGAACACGAGCTGACGCCAGCCGGGATCGGCGCGAGTGCCTGAGTTGGCTGCAAGGCCGCTTTGCCTTCCTGTTCGACGGTTGTGTAGGCGTATGTCGTCGTGCTCGCGGCGAGGGGCCCGCCCGCTTCGATGGGAACCCAAGCGGTGCGCGCCCACTCGTCAAGCTGGTTTGCTCCCCAATCGACGACGTAGATCGTGCCCGATGGGCTGGCCGCGACACCGGTCGGCTGTTTGAATCGCCCCGGTCCACTACCGGAGATGCCGAACTTTGTCGTGAACACGCCGGAGGGCGTGAACTCCTGCACTCGCTCGTTGCCTTCGTCGACGACGTACAAGTTGCCAGTCCGGGGGTCGGTTGCAATGTCGTACGGGTTTTTGAACTGGCCGTTTTCGCTACCTGCCGAGCCAAACTGTCGGATTGCGGTCCCCGTGGTGGAGAACTCTTGGACGCGGTTGTTCCGGTAGTCGGTTACGTAGAGGTTCCCGCCGGAGAGAGCGATGTTCGTTGGGCCTTCCAGCTGTCCGGCTTCTTTTCCGACCGAGCCGAACGCTCGCTGAAATTCGCCTTTTTCGTTGAACTCTTGGACGCGATTGTTGCCGAAGTCAGCGACCCAGAGGTTGCCGCTCGAGTCGACGCTGACCCCCGCGATGTCGCCGAACTGGCCATTCCCTGAGCCGGCGAGACCCGCTTTGCATTCTTTGGTGCAGATCTCGAATTCGTCTTTGCCGTTGCCCACGCCCCAGCCGAGAGCCTTGATGAACGCGCCGCTAGAGGAGAGCTCCTGGATCCGGTTGTTCCCCTGGTCGCTTACGTAGACGTTGCCGTTGCGTGGATCGACCGCGATACCCCACGGTCCGCTGAACTGGCGTTCTGCGCTCCCGATGGACCCGTACGTAGCAAGGAGAGCACCAGTTTGCGAGAACTTCTCGACGAGGTCGCGTTCGTTGTTGGTCACCCACACGTTGCCGGATGGATCCACGGCATCAATCAGCGGACCCTTCAGCTGTCCGGCTTCTGCCCCGAACGCGCCCGTGTATGTCGGCGGCTTTGCTTCCGAACCCGCTGGCTGGGCGAACACGGTTTTTGTCCCTGCTGTCGCGTCGGTCAGAACGTATTCGCTGATCCCAGCGCCGGCTTTTGCTTCTTTAGCTTCCAGTTTGAGGTTGCTATCGCCTTTGGGCGGTTCGTATTCGCCTTTGGCGTTGCGCGCGAAACTGGTCGACGCTCCACCGGACGCATTGAGGACCGCGTTGCCGTTGGTGAGCACGGAAAGGCCCTCGCCGCCGCCGAGGTTGATCGCCCACTGCGGTCCCAGCGGCCCTTCCGCGCCAGCCGTCAGTTCGCGGGACTTGTAGGTCCGTGATACCCCAGTCGCCCCGGACAGGCTAACATCGCTCGCGGCAAGCGTCAGCTGGCCCGTGCTCGAGTCGACCGAGCCGGGCCCCACGGCGAGCGGCGTGGCGCCATGAACACGGAACGCGAATTCTTCTTGCACGACATTGTTGGCGTTGTCGGTGGCGGTCACGACCAGCGCGTGCTCTCCGCTCGTGTAGTCGCGAGACGACAGGAGGATTTCCGTAGTCGCCGTGCATGGGCCTTCCGCACAGGACGCCGCAGAACCCGTCACGGCGTGCCCGTCTATGGTCGCGAGGATCGATTTGACGCCTGAGCTCTTGGTGGAGCCTTCGCCGTCGGTCGCTTCGATTTTGAGTTTGGTTTCGCCGAGTGGTAGTTCGTTCCCGTTCTGGAAGCCGGAGATTTTGATGTTGTGCGGTGGCGTGGCGTCGATTTTGATCTTCTGGGGGTAGATGTCGGCGTACAGACCGACGGGGTCTACCACGAACGCTTCGAAGCTCGTTTCGCCGTCCGGCATGCCAGACTTGTACCCGTAGCCTTGGCTGATCGCTTCGGGACACTGCAAGCCGATGCATTCGCCGTTGGCGTAGTAGAAGCGGTAGTCAGCTGCTGGCAGCACGCGATATTCGCTTATGCCAAGACCGGGATCTTTGGCTTTGACTTCGAACGCGCCCGAGTGCGGGCCCAGCCACGTCCCGCTCCCGTAGAGCACATTTGGGACGGCTTCTTTCGTCGCTTCGTTGTAGATCGTTGCGCTGCTGGTGTTGAAACTTAGTTCCGGGCCTTTTTCCTGCGAAATCGTGACGCGCGCTTTCGTCACGGTGTTGACGCCTTTGGGATAGGGTTTTGTTCCGCCCGGGGTTGCTATCTGCTCGTACGCAGCCGTGTTGCCGTTTTCTGGCGCTGCGCCACCTGCGGTGGTTTCCGGGCATTTGAGTTCCGGCGCGCACGCGTAGCCTCCCCAACCTCGTTCTCTTTCGGTTTCTTCTGGGAGCGCGTCGTAGTCCTCGTTGCCGAGCGAGGTCCATAGGATTACGTAGTTCTGAATGTGTGCACCTTTGTCACTCCAATTGCCTTCGACGTGGGATGTGACGATCTGCGACGCGCCGCGGGTCGTATAGAAGAGGCCACCCCATTCGCTTTCACTGTGGCTACCTTCGATCGTCTCGACCCATTCGCCATCTTCGGGATGCGCGGCGGCGAGGAACGAGCTGCCGCTATGTTCGAAATGCCACTCCGTGCGGTAGTAGGTGCTGTAATACCATTCGTTCTGCCAGATCGAATCTTCGACGCTTGGGTCGACGTGGACCGGCAGCTGATAGATGCCCGCGACCGGAGCCACGCTGAGGGCGAGTATGTCGCCCGAGACGACGCTCACCGATACCGGCACCGACGTACCGCGCGCGTCCTGTGCGCTCGGGCGCGGGATCCTCGCGATCGTCGCGCCTTCGGCGACGACCGCCAGCGCGCCCGAGCCATCGGGTGCCGCTTCCAGATGCGCCCCCGCTGGCATGCCCACCCGGTAGTAGAGCTGCCGAGGGCTTTCGACGGATCGCAGGAGAGTGTCCTCGGCGAATCCAAACGTCGTCGGCTTGACAACGGTGTCCGTGTCGGTGCTGGTGTTGGGATACAGAGCGGTCGCTCCATCCACTTCGCCTGTCGCTCCGCCGACAGCGGAGCCATCCGAGCTGACCGGCGTCAGGGACAAGCCGATCCCGGGGATCTGGACCCCACTACTAATAGAGCTTGGAATCTGCACCGACACCAACGGGAACAAGGGCTGGAAGCCGCGGCCGGACGCGTGCAGATGTAGGTCGACCGGGGTCCGTTGGGTCTCCGACGTCTGCACGGCCATCGGATAGGTAGTTTCGACGGCCGCGTGTTCGCCGCCGGGCAAGAGGATCTGCTCGGCGTTGTCTGCTGGGAACGCAACTGCCTTTGCTCCAGGTTCGGGTGGCGGTGGCCCGCCGTCCAGTTCGCTGATCAGCGTTGGAAACAGCTGGCCATCTATTTGCTTGGCCTGTTCCGGACTGAGGCCCTCGTACGCGGTGCGCGACGCTTCCCGTTCCGCAATGGCTTCTGGACTCGTCAACGTCGCTTCGGCTTCCGCGGTGACTTGCTGATCTTCGTCGAGGGCCTCCAGCGCCGGCACGCGAAGCGCGCCTTCGGTCAAGAAGCTGGAGGCTCGAGAGCCACGAGCCTCGGCGTGCGCGGCGGGCGCGATCGCGAGCACGCCAGTAAGCGACGTGGCGCCGCCGACCAGACATGTCACCAGCAGCCGGCGTACAGGCCCGCGCACCTTCACGCCCCCCTCACTCGGTTTCACGGACACGAACCGATTCCTACGAGCACGCCCAAACTACACGAGCGTTTATGGTTCGTCAAGGGCCGTGACCGCGATCACGGGAGGACCCTGGCCTATAAGCGGTCATCTGATGCAGCAGACGCCCTGCTTTACTGCCGCAACCCACTGAGCGACGTTTATGCGCGCTCGTAGTTGCGGCTGTGGGGCCGTAGCCGTCGACGACTGGCTGCCGGACCAACCACAGCCGTTGCCGCGACATCGCCGCAGACTCTCTGCGGCTGGGCGGCCGCTGAGTCAGCCCAAGTGAACTCCAGTTGGACATGCCGGCCGCCGGAGCCGCAAAGAGTGAGGCCACCGAGGTGTGAGGCCGCGCCACCCAAGCCGGAGCGCCGCAAGGCGAGCCGGGGCGGGTTCCTCAGGCGGCCCGGGACCGCGTCGCTTTCGTTCGCCGGACGGCGGCAGTCACGTAGCGGTCAAGGCTGCCCACGCCGCATCCTTTATACCCTGCCATCTCCCGCACCCGAGCGAAGGGACGTAGCTGTGTCCGACGTCCTTGACGAGAAGCGCCGAGAGATCACAGAGCGACTGACGGAGCTCAAGCCCGTGGTCGACGAGTTCCACCGGCTGGAGGCGGCAGCGGCAGCCCTGGGCCGCGATCGGGTCGGCTGCCTCCGACGCAGGACACCAGGCCGAACAGGTAGAGGCCGAGCAGCAGATAGGTCATGGCGAAGTCCGGTGGCTACTTTGCGGGAAGTATGTAGCCGCTGTAAGCGGCTTTGAGGTGCTTCTGCAGCAGCTCGTATCGCGCGACTGCGGCCGCCCCTGCCTCACTGACCGGAATGCCGCGCTCCCCCAGGTTGGCTCGAATCCCGCTTATCTCCGCGTTGAGTTCGGCGACGTTGACCTTCCGCCGGCCGGAGGGCTGGGACGTGACCCGCAACATCGTCAGGAACGTCACGATGGCCTTGAGATGCCCGGCCGGGAGATTCCTAAAGGACGGCATCGGTTCCCTCGGGTCGATCAGCGCGCGTTCGATCTCGGCACGCGACCGTTCGGAGCCGACGCGCGAGAGGTTCTGGCCTGGCCCGACGTTGCCTTTCTCGCCGATCTTGTGGCAGGCCAAACAGCCAGAGGTCGCCACCAGGATTTCGCCCGCTTCGTATTCGGCGTGGGGCGAAGCTCCCGGCGGTAGGTTGACGTTGAACGGTGCGCACGGCTTGAGCTTTCTGCCGAGCAGCATTTCGAGCGTCGCCTCCGTTGGGGGCCCAGCGGAGTTGACGTTGACGCCGATGATGGTGGCTTGACAGTGGCCGACCTTCGCGACTGCCGTATGCGAGGCGCCGCCGCAACCCGCGACCGCGAGGCAGGCCAAGAGCGCAGCGACCGCAAGGCGATGACGCATCCCTTCAGTATCGACCCGTTGGCCCCACGCCTCAACGTTCGTCCGCCGAAGGTCCACCAATACGGCACCATGAGCCTGTGGCGAAGTACCTCCTGCGCGTCATCTCGGAGCCTGCGGACGCTAAGCGCGTCGTCTCGCAGTCCGAACAGCCCGGGTCGATGGTCTACGACGGCTACGACGGCGACTGGACGTTCTTATGCGGGGTCTGCCGCGACATTCTCGTCAAGAACGGCAGCCCGGACCGCGCCATTATCCACAGGGACGACGGCAAAGGCGGCTTCACGCCGGTTGCCACGATCGCTGAAATGGTCTTCCGGTGCAAAAACTGCGGCGCGTACAACGAGGTTGACGAGTCGATGCCGCGCGCCGACGCCTCAACCCCAGATCCGTGAGGCTTGGTCAGACGGCGTGGCCGGTGGTCGGCTCGAAAGCTGTGGTCAGGACAACCCGGAGAGTTCGGCACGACTCACAGGCGAAAACCTGCATCTGGTCAGGCTCAGGCCGGTCGCGTCGCGTCCGCGGGCAGCGACAGCGGCCTACTCCTGCTCCGACGCGTCGACCCACTCCGATCCGCCGAAGCCGAACTCTGCGCGGACGAACCTGACGAGCGGCTCAACCCCGGGCTGATCGCGCGGCGCGTAACGCGGACCATGAGCTCGCCTACATCTTCCGTCGACTCGGGGTGTGCCCCAGTACCCCGCCTCTGCTGCTTCTCGCGCAGATTCAACCCGTGCGAACAGCGGTGAGGCGCACGGCAGCTCGCGGCGCCCGCCGAAGCGCCACAAGTCCTCGGCTGGCCCCTCGCATCGCGAGGTAAACCGGGAAGTCGCGTTCGCCCCCAACCAGTAGGCCTAACACAACGAGCCGACGGCAGACCTCCTTCAAACTCACGTGTGACGTTCTCACCCCGGAGCACGGAAAGCAAGGCAGGCAAATAGCGACTATTTATCTCCAACTCCTGACGGCCCACAGCAGCAGGTTGACCGACTGTTGGTCTGGCTGCTTCGCGAGATGCGTGCACCGACCGGCATACGGCGACCGTCTCTCTGCTCTCGGAGCGCACGGCCGCGGCGCCTCTATCCGGCCAGCTCAACAGGGGACGCGGGCTGGATCACTGCTCCCCTCGCGGTCGTGACTTCATTAGCGGTGCCCCTCTGGGTTCCCGGCCACCAGGCAACGAACCACCCGTTGGCCACGGTCGCCTGGACGCGCGTGCCGTCGTGAAGCCTCACGACCACGCTGGTGACGCCCGGGCCCGTCCGGCCCACAAGCTCTGAGAAGTGCTGCGAGCCTTCGTCGGGCCGGGTCGTGCGGCTACCAGAGGAGACAGTCGTAACGTGTCCGGCTGGCACCGGCGGCGGCGTCGCGGTGCTCGAGCTGCCACTCATGGAAGCACGCACCGGCTCCCGTCCTGACAGGCACGTCAGCTCCGCGGAGCCGTGCGGCCCTACGAACAGGACCACCGTGTATGGCCCGCGGGTGTCGATGAGAGCGGCGTGCCAAGCCCCGGCGGGAATATCCCCGACCGGCCACGACTCGTGCCGACCTGCAGCCGTTTCCCGGGCGCGTTCGATGGCACGCGACGAGGGCAGCCCCGGCCGACACGCTTCCTCGGCTCTCCGCGCCTGATCGCCGGTAGCAACAGTAGGCGTGGCAGACCATCCCGCGAAGGCGCGGGGCGCCTCCGTGCCGAGGCCGACAAGGGAAACCGCCACGACGAGGGCCGCCAGCAAGGCGACCACGCCCGCCGCGAGGGCCGGTCGCCCGCGCCCCGAGCGGGGCCGGTACTCGGCGGCGAGGAGACGGCTGATCGCGTCCGGCGGCAGATCTGCCGCTCTTGCCGCGAGTGCGAGTCGCAGTTCACGCTCTACTTGAGAATCCATGGAATCGTGCTCCTCACCTTCTTGATGTGTCATCGGGCATCGGCAGCGGTGCGGCGGGGTCGAGGGCTTCGCGCAGCCGCTCCAGGCCGCGCGCGGTGTTGCTCTTGATGGTGCCTAGCGGACAGTCAAGGATCGTGGCGACCTCGGCCTCCGGCAGGTCACCGAAGTAGCGCAGGACGAGCACGGCACGCTGTCGTGCAGGCAGCGTGGCTAGCGCCTCCATAAGGTCCGCGCGTGCCTCCAACGCCCCCGCGCCCGCCCTATCGCCATCGGGACTAACTGGCGTCTCTGATGCCTCGAGCTCTTGCTGCCTGCGCGTGCGCTTTCGGCCGCTGTCAAGCACTAGGTTGAACAGCACCCGACGGGCATATGCGTCCTGGTGATCCATCGAGCGCACCCGCGGCCATCGGCGGGCGAGCTGCAGCAGGCAATCCTGAACAAGGTCTTCCGCTTCGCCGCGGTCGCCGCACATCAGATACGCGCTCCGCAGGAGCCCGTCAGCGTGCAAAGCGGCGAAGCGCTCAAACTCCGCACGGGTCCTGCCCTTTCTCAGCAGGTCCATATCCGAACGCGCCTCGTCTCCGGGTGTCTCATCATGACCATAAACCCCGGTCAGTCAGCAAAAGGTTCCATCGCTAGCCCCCCACCGCCGCCCAAGGTGGGCGCGATCATGCGAAAAGCCCCGACTACGCGCCCAGAGGGTCAACAGCTTTCCGATATCGCACGCGCGGCGCTTACACCGCGCGTGGGCTCAGCCCCCGGACCCAAAGAGCGTCGCCGGCTCAGACTCGACGACCGTCACCTCCACCGTCTCGCTGCGCTGCGCGCGTCGATGAGGGCGCAGGTCCCTCAATGCCTCCAGCTGCTCGCTCCGCTCCGCCCGTCGCTCCTGGTCCGCGTGCCGGTATGCGGCCAACTGGGCCTCCACACTGCCTCGGGCGCTACGAGCCAGCCGTTCTTGAGCTCGTCGGCCGCCTCTCCGGCCCTGCCGAAGACGCTCACGTTGATGTACTCGGTGCTCAGGGCAAACCGCTCGGCCCAGGCACTTGCGCGAAACCGATGGGCCGGGACGTTGGCGGGGCCGGCCGCGCGGCCCGTGGCTGCGGACGTCGGCCGAGCATGCAGGACGCACGGGATGCTACGCGACATCGGCACCGGTGCCGCCGGCTGGCCTGCACCTGGGCAGCGAACAGGCAAAGAACGTCGACGGTCCTCAAGTGACCGGGAAGTGACCGAGCTGCCGTCATGCGGGCGGATACCGGCGGATCCGTGCGGAACTAGATCATCCGTCGAGACGGACCAAATTTCGCTCTAATACGCCAGATGCCCCGCTTTTGCGGGGCATCTGAGGAGCGGGGGACCCAGGAATCGAACCTGGCGTTGCGGTTTTGGAGACCACCGTGTTACCGATACACCAGTCCCCCGGGAACGCAGAATTGTAGGCGCAGGGGCACGCTCGGGCGGCGTGCCTGTTCCGCCGGGCGTGCCGGCCCGGCAAACGCCGTGCCGCCGCGGGCCCTGACCCCTCGCGGGGAGTCCGTGAGAACAGCGCTTGCTGATCGCCGCCGGAGCTAAAGGACGCCGGGCAACCTGCCGAAGCTACCCGCAGGACCAGGCCGGATCCATGACCATGCGCATCTTCAACGCCAAGACCCGCCCATCCGACAACGGCCGGAGGCGCCCGAGGTGGCGCTCACAGGCGGGCGACACGCTCATCGAGGTCATCGTGAGCAGCCTGCTCATCGGGATCATCGTGATCGCCACCCTGACCGGTCTGGACAGCTCGAACCGGTCGACCAGCCTCGACAGGGCGCGATCGCAGGCGGATGCCCTCGCCCAGCAGGCAGAGGAGCAGCTGCGCAGTGAACCCGTGAAGAACCTCTCCGAACTCGATCGTGTGCGCGAAGTGACCCTCAACGGGACCAAGTACACGATCACGACAACCGCGACGTACTACTCGGACTTGACGGCCACGGCGAGCTGCAACTCGACCTCGGCGACGGCGGAAGACATCAAGACAACCTCGACTGTCACATGGCCGTCCATCGGGGTCAGCAAACCCGTTCAGGAGAGCAGCCTCATCAGCCCGCCGGCCGGGACGGCCCTGATCGTCCAGGTCACCAACCCAGTCGAACCGCTGGCCAACGCGGTCGTGAGCGTGACCGGGCCGACGACCACGTCGGTGGAAACCTCCACGGACGGATGCGCGATCCTCGCCCTGGAACCCGGCTCCTACACCATCAACGTCCACAAAGCCGGATACGTCGACCAGAACGGATACGAAAACACGAGCGAAGACTCCGCGGACATCCGCACCGACTACCTCGTCGCCGAGACCACCACGAAGGCGCCGTATCTGCTCGCTCCCGCGGCGAAACTCGAAGTCAGCTTCTCGGGGGCCACCGAAGGCGACACCTTCGTGGCCTTCAACACCGGGCAGAGCAAACTGCGCACGTTCGGCTCGCTGGGCACTTACAAAGCCGTCGTCACGTCGGGCACCCCGAACAGCATCTTCCCGTTCCCGAGCACCTCCAAGTACTCGGTCTATGCCGGCACCTGTGAAGCGAACCTTCCCTCGAAATATGGCCAGGCGCCCGTCGAAGTCGCGGTGCTGCCGGCGAGCAACACAGCCGTGACCGTCCCGCTCCCGCCGGTCAACGTGAAGGTCATGAGCGGCACCAGCGAAGCCAGCCCCGGCACCGCCGTGAGCGCCGGCGAAGTCAAGGTCAAAGACGAAGGGTGCAAAACGACCGCCCGCATGCTCACCACTAGTTCCACGGGCGCCATGACCCACAACGGCCTGCCATACGGCGAATACAAGTTCTGCGCCAGCACCGGCAAAACAACGGGCCGCCACTGGGAAGGCACCCTGCTCAACAACTCGCCGACCGGACCGACGTCGACGACATGGACCAACGGCGGCGAACACTCGGGCAGCGACGTCATATATCTCGGTACCAGTCCCTCTGGAACACCGGCCGGCACGGCGGCAGGACTGTGCCCATGAGTGCGCGGCCTCCAGCTTCCGCAGCGCGCTCCGAGGCCGGCTTCACCCTGGTCGAGATCCTTGTCGGGATGGTGCTGACGCTGATCATCAGCCTCGTGGCGTTCACGTTCCTCGAGTTCGCCACGCGGGACGTTGCGCGCACCACCGAACGTGTCCATGTGGATCAGGGCGGCCGCACGGCTCTGGAAAACCTCATGATCAAGCTGCATTCCGGCTGCGTCGCGGCAGAGATCACGCCGATCCGTGGCGGCAGCAACGCGAGCGTCCTGAGGTTCGTGAGCGAACACGGCGAAACGGCATCCCTGCCGTCGGTGACCCTGCACGAAGTTGTCTACACCCCGGCCAGCGGGAGCAAAGAAGGCACCCTCGTCGAAAACTCCTGGAAAAGCACCGCCGCGAGCGTCGCCCCGAAGTATCTGTTCAACGAAGCCAGCACACCCACGACTGTGAGGCTGCTCACGGGGGTGCGCCAGACCCTCGACTCGTCGGAAAAAGCGATCCCCGTCTTCCAGTACTACCGCTACTACAACAGCACCGACCACTCGCCCGTCTACGGCGAACTCAACCCGTCTCCGCTCACTGCGGCCAACGTCTCCAAACTGAGTGAAGAAGAAGCAAAGACGGTGGCGAAGGTCACCATCGCCTTCACCCTCGCACCGGAAGGAAAAGAAGCAACGAGCCTCGGCTCCGGCCGCCCGGTCGCCTTCGAAGACTCGGCGATCCTGCGGCTCTCACCCTCGTCCACCTCCTCGGAAGTCACTAATTTCCCATGCGCCTCCTGAACCCCGTCGCCACCATCTCGAGCGTCTCACGCGGACTGCAGCGTCTGCACCGTGAGGACGGCATCAGCATGATCATCACACTGGGCGTGATGCTCGTGACAGGATCGCTGCTGGTCGCGGCGTTCACGTCGGGGATCGGTGAGGTCCGTCTGACTAACACCAACGTGGCCTCCAAGAAGGCCTACTACGCAGCACAGGCGGGAATCAGCGAATACGCAGCGCACATGACACAGGACAGCAACTATCTCACCTACTGCACGACGCCCACACCGGCGAACAAAGCACTCAACCAGGTCAGCGAAGGGACCAAAAACCGCGTCGCGGTCCCAGGCACGACCGATGAGGAATACGCGATCACCCTGCTTCCTGCGGAAACGGCCCCCGCTGCCGACAAACAGTGCGACAGGGCTCACCTTGTCGAAACGATGATCGAGTCCAGCGGAGCTGCCGCCGGCACGTTCCGGGTCGAGTCGACAGGCTTCTCGGGTAGCGAGAAGCGCACCCTCATCGCTACGTTCCGGAACGCCAACTTCGTGAGCTTCATCTGGTACGACGAGTACGAAACCGGCGACCCGGTGCTCTACGGCAGAGAAGACGAACGCAACGAAGCCAAGTACGCCGAATGCGGTCAGTTCTACGGCGAACGCCCAAGCTTCTGCTCGACGTTCGACAACTACTTCATCAGCGGAGAAACGATCAAAGGACCGATGCACACGGAGGACCACGTCGGCATCTCCGGCAACCCGGTGTTCGGTCGCAACATCAACGACCGGATCGAATTCGGGCACAGCTACCAGGGCGACTCCGGCTATTCGGCCGAGTCCAACGGCGGAAGCGCCTCGCCGGTGTTCGTCGGCACCCACATCCCGCCGAACGAAGTCCCGTCCCTGAAGCCTCCGCCCGGAGACGAAGAACTCGAACACATCGTCGAAGAAAAATACCATTTCGAAGACAAGACGGAAATCATCCTTGAAGGCAACGCGATGACCGTCAAGCAGCATGTCGGCAACAAAGCCAAAGAATCGACTTCGAGCATGGCATTCCCCCCCAGCGGAGTCGTGTACGTCTCCGGCGGCTGCGCGCAGCGCTACTCCCCCTTCGGCCCGAAACCCGGATACACCGAAGACAGCGAATGCGGGAACGTGTACGTGCACGGCGAATACTCGACCTCGCTGACGATCGCCTCCCAGAACGACGTGGTCATCAACGGAAACATCACGACGCCGCATGACGCCGAAGGCGTGCCGACCTCGACCGCGATCCTGGGCCTCGTCGCGAACAACTTCGTTCGCGTCTACCACCCGCTGGAAGGCACGCGCGAACCTGAATTCACGAGGTGCGGCAACGCGAAAAACCTTGAAAAAGGAAAAGAAGCGGACCTCAACAAACCCGTTATCTACGCTGCCGTGCTGGCACTGAAACACAGCTTCATCGTCGACAACTTCGACTGCGGCTCTCCGAGCCTGGGCTCGCTGGACTTCTACGGTGCGATCGCGTCCCTGTTCTCGAACGGCATGACCGGCGTCTTCCAGAACGGGAATCTGATCAACGGCTACGGATACGCCGCCGAATATGACGACAGGCTCCAGGCCGAGGAGCCTCCGCACTTCCTGAACCCGATTCAGGCCGCCTGGTACGTGCGTCGAGAGACGCTGTCGCCGTAGCGACCGCGGCCACCCGGGGGTGCGGCCCGGTGATATGGTCGCGCCGTGGCCGAGCTCTCACCGACAGCATCCGCGCTCGAGCTGGCGGCTGCTCTTCGCAGCCGCGAGATCTCGTCCGTCGAGCTCCTGGAGGCCTGCCTTGGAGTCGTCGACGCTCTCAACCCTGAGCTCGGGGCGATCACGTGGCGCAACGACGAGCAGGCACGCGCCGCAGCCGCGGAGGCGGATCGGCGTATCGCCGCCGGCGAGGACGCACCGTTCCTGGGCGTCCCGATCCCGATCAAGGACCTGACACCCGTCGCCGGATGGCCCGTGACCTATGGCTCGCACGGCGCCCCCGAGGCTCCCAGTGCCGTCAGCGAGCTGGTGGTCGACGCACTCACACGAGCGGGCTTCGTGCTGTGCGCCCGTACGAACACCCCCGCTTTCGGGGTGATCACGGCAGCCGAGAACACCCGCCACGGGATAACGCGCAACCCCTGGGATCCCGCCCTGTCACCCGGCGGCTCCAGCGGCGGCGCGGGGTGCGCCGTCGCGGCCGGAATGTTCCCCATCGCTCACGCCAACGACGGCGGAGGCTCGATACGCATCCCTGCCTCGTACTGCGGGCTCGTCGGCCTGAAGCCGAGCCGAGGGCGGGTACCGCGGCTCGCGCAGAGCTGGCTCGGCGGAGTCGTCGAGGGGGTGGTGACGAGGACCGTCGCCGACTCCGCAGCCGTCCTGGATGCGATCTCGGGCCCGGACCCTCTCGCCTGGTACAACGCCCCGCCGCCGGCGCGCCCCTTCTCCCACGAGACCGGGTCCACGCCTCCCGCGCTGCGGATCGGACTCATGGCGCAGGCACCGGGCGGGATGCCCACCGACCCCCAGTGCGCCGCTGCAGCGAGTGCGGCGGCAGCCGGTCTCGAGTCTCTCGGGCATTCCGTGCACGACGTCGAGGTGCCAACCATCTCCGAAGAGATGATCCCCCCTTTCATCGCCCTCACCCAGGCCGGCCTTGCCGACTACGAGGGGGTCGACTGGTCGCTCGTGGAGCCACATATCGCCCACCAGCGCGGCCAGGCGGGCGAGACATCGTCCTATGACTTCGCTCTCGCGGCACGGTCTCTGGAGCTGCTGAGCCGCCGTGAGCTCGTCAGGTGGGGCCGGGACTTCGATGTCCTTCTAACCCCCACCTCAGCGATCCTGCCGCCGGCAGCCGGCTCGATCATGCAGGCTCAGCACGCTGCGCCCGATCAGCCGGTGTTCGATGTGGTCGCAAGCGTCGCGTTCACAGCGTTCGGGAACATCACCGGGCTGCCCGCCGCAAGCCTTCCGCTCCACTGGACCGATGACGGCCTGCCCGTCGGCGTGCAGCTCGTCGCGGGGCCATGGCAGGAGTCTCTCCTCATCTCTCTCGCTGCCCAGCTCGAGCGAGCGCTGCCATGGGACTCGCGCCGGCCGCCCGTGAGCGGCGCAACGCGCTAGCCGGGATCCAGCCCGACACCCGTCCCCGAAGCACCCTGTCTGCATCCGGACGCTCGCCCGTGAAACCAAGTGGGCTATCGACCCACACCGCGAGACTTCACAAGGTGCGGCGGGTGGGACTCGAACCCACACGCCCTTTCGGACAGGGCCTTTTGAGGGCCCCGCGTCTACCGTTCCGCCACCGCCGCAATGTGGCAAGGCAACGCGAGGATAGCCGCGAGTGCCTCAGGCAGGGTGCGCGGGCGAATCCACCAGGTGCCCGCCCGCGGCTGAGGGGTCGCGGCGCTCGAGCTCCACGTTCCATCCCTGTTTGAATCCCCGCATCGCGAAAACGACGAGGAGTATCTGCACGGGCACGAGCAGCAGCGTGAGGATGCCGAGCAGGCTCGCGTCCAACGTTGGTTCTTCGTAGCCAAACCCGTCGCGGTTGAACCAGCCCGGCGCGGCGGCGAGGGCGAAGATCGTCAGGAGAACCGCCAGTGCAGCACCCACAGGCAACACTCCCCGGTTCCACCGGACGGCGTAGAAGGCGAGGAGGCCATAGACGATCACGTAGAGCAGGTCCACCGGAATCGCTCCCTCGAGCTGATTCCATCCGCCCACCGTGACGATGAGCACGAGCGCTGCACTCACGAGGAAGAGCAGCACCACCGTCGCGCGGGTCGCCTGGACGACGGGCTTGTCGCGGTTCGGGTGCGTGATGATCACGTCGGCCCGATCGTCGTTGCCGTGAGCAGTCGACATAGCTCGTGACGATACAAGCTCGCGCGGCTCAGGTGCTCGGATGCTGGGCGGCCATTGCGGCGGATAGGCTCTGAACCGCGCGCGGGCGTGGTGGAATTGGTAGACACGCCGGCCTTAGGAGCCGGTGGCCTAACGGCCTTGGAGGTTCGAGTCCTCTCGCCCGCATGCGTTGTCGAAGTCACAACGATCGTGCTGCAAAGAGGCATGTTCTTATGTCGCGTCGCTCGGCCCCGACGCTGGCCGGAGCAGGCGCAGACGGCTGCCGTCCCACACGCCGGAAGAACTGCGCATGCGGCCGCTCCCGCTTCGACCGGAAGCAGAAGCCCGACCGTGAGGTCAGCGAGGCTGTTGCTCGTCATACATGGCGAGAGCGGAGTGCTCAGCGCTGGCGGTCGAGCACGGGAGATGCGGCCGCCGGTGAGCCGTGGCCCTCGACCAGGTGGCGCATCTGGCGATATTCCTCCACGGTGATCGGGCGACCGCGCAGGGTCGAGAGCGTAGGGTGGCCTTCGAGGTCGGCCTTCTCGTTGCGGCGCCAGACGGCGAGGTAGCGGTAGAACGGGACGACCGGATGCAGGTGATGGACTAGGTGGTAGTTCTGGTAGAGCAGGATCGGGGAGGCCCACCTCTCGCCGCCGACGCGGTTGCGAGTCGTCTTCAGCCGGTCCTCTGTCGGACGATGGTGCAAGCGACTGTGCGGCAGGTAGTCGAACGCCCAGGCGAGGTACATGATCGCGAGGCGCTGGGGGACGAGGTACAGGAACACGACATCGAGTCCATGGCCGGCCGCGATGAGCAATACGAACAGCACGAGCAATACCGCAAGCTGCACGCCTATCTCGACGAACTCGCGCCGAGGCCTCTTCCCGCGGTGTCCCCAGTAGAAGCGCACATAGCTGAGATCAAGCGTTGCGAAGCGCGGCAGGCGCTGCCAGGACGCCCTCCATCGTGTAATGATCGGGATCCCGGCCGTCGTCGTGGTTCGTGAACCGGTGGTGCTGCATGTGGATGAACCGGAACGCGCCGAAGCCGAACGCCGGCGAGAGGAACGGGGTCGCGATGCGGCCCATCCACGTGTTCAGCGTGGTGCCGCTCGACGCCGAGTGGTGCGCAGCGTCGTGGGCGACCGTGAAGAGGACGTAGATCGCAACGGCGTTCGGGAGTGTCGAGATCGGCCAAGGCCACAGCCCGCTGAGCGCTGCGGCAGTCGAGCCCGCGAAGAGCGCGAGCCCGCCGAGCAGCAGTGCGAGCGTCGGCCAGGCGATCTGCGGGACCGGCTCAGCCGGGTCCGGGATGCGCGTGACGGTGACGGGAGCGTCAGAAGGGAGCGAGCGAGCGGTCGTCATGGTGCCCACCGTAGACCTGGGATCCGCGCTTTTCGATGTCCGATCTGCACCGACGAGTGTGCATCGTGCACAGTCAGACGTCGCGCAGCACCCCCGTGCCAAGAGCCTCCGTGAGGGCGAGCGCGGCACGAAGCTCCGCACCGTTTTGCGTCACCGGGCGGCCGCGCAGATCCTCCGCGCGCGCGAGCCGCTGACGCACGGTGTTGCGGTGGACGCCGAGCGCGGCGGCGGTCGCGGTCGCGTCGCCCTCCTTCTCAAGGAGCACCCGCAGGAACCCCCGAAGTGCCTCGCTGCGCTCGTCCCCGGTCGCCAGGCCGCCGAGCTCTGCGGCGACGAATGCCCGCGCGGCGGGTAGGTCGCGCGAGAGCAGGTCGACGAAGCGGATGTCCTCGAAGCTCGTGATGGCCGCTGCCCGGGGTCCGGCGATCCGCGCGCAGCGCTGCGCTTGCCGCGCATCCTCGTGGCCGGCGCGGAAGCCCTCCACGCCCAACCCAGCGGTGCCGACGGCGATCCGCGCGCCCGGGGGCAGCTCCGCGGCGGCCGCGACCGCCCGCGCGACCGCACCGGAGGCATCGGTGTCCAGCTGCTGCCAGCCGGCGATCTCCGCACCCCCGTGGGCGACGAGGAGCGGGCGTCCGCTCGCTAGCAGCGCGGCGAACGCCGCGGCGGTGCGCTCCAAATCAGCCGGATCGCCCTCCGTCCAGCAGATGAACGCCAGATGCCGCGCCGAGAAGGCGAACCCTAGTGTCCGCTCCGCACGCGCAGCGTCAACCGTCTCGCCCGCGAGGATCCGCACGATGAGGTCCTCCCGCTGCGCCGTGAGCCGGCGCACGCGGCGGTCACGCTCGGCGAGCAGCTCCACGCTCACCGCCGTCGAGATCTCATCCAGGTAGGCGAAGCTGACGGCCGACGTCTCCTGCAGGACCGCCGCCAGGCGTACCCCGTCGGCGATCTGCGTGCCAAGCGCGTCGACCCACAGGTTCCAGAACCAGGCGTGGCCGAGGCGATAGAAGCGGAGGGTCGCGTTGATGCTCACGCCGTGCGCGGCCATGTGTCGCGCGTGCTCGAGCGCGGCGACGGGCGGCTCGGCACGGGTTCCGGGGATTTCGTGGCGCAGCATCCACAGCGCCGCCTCGAGGTTCGACGCGCAGCTAGCGAGCGTCAGGCTGCGCGCCTCGGCATCCATGTCGACCTCGGGGATCCGCGCCGTCAGGTACGCGAACATGCTGTTCGCGAGCGCCGGAATGTCGGCCGAAAGGCGCTCGGCGACCGCGCGGGCCTCCGGCGCCGTCACAGGCGGGCCAGCCGCATCGGGCTCCACGTGCATGCGGCAACGCTACCGGCCGGCTCGCGGAGCCACGGCGTGACCGGCGCGCAGCGGTACCGCACAGCCGTGCGGACGAACACGTCCGCAGTCCTGTTCGTCGTCGGGCCGTTCAGCATGATCGCGCTCAATCTGCGCCGGTGCACCGGCGTGCCCGTTTACCCTGAGCCTTCCCATCTCGAAGCCTCCCGAATAAGTTCAGGCGGACGTACTCCACCCGCGAGGGAGACCACCTTCTGAGTCGTCGTGACCGGCACCACGAGATCGTAAACGCCCTCGACAGCGCCTCGGCCCCTCACCGGACACCAGCACATAGGCGGCAAGGGCCAACGTGCTCGACACGAGAACATCGATTGCAACAGAAGCGTCTCGCCCCACCTCGGTCCGGCTCGCGCTGCGGACGAAAGCCAGGCGTCTCGCGGAGCGCGCAGTGCAGACTCCTGCTTTCGGTTGTCACGCCGCCAACACGAGCTTCTCGTCGGCCCGGATCGAGACGAGTGCTGGACCCAATCTGGGCCTGAGCGTCGCCGAGCAGTCCGCCGGAAACGCCCAGCAACGCTGACGAATGGTTTTAGGTCTGTCCTCTTAAGTGCATTTGTTGTCGATTCGACAACGAGTGTCCTGCAGACGGGCGGTCCGGGATGTCGCGTCGCTCGGACGCCCGCGCGCGTTCGGGCGCCGTCTCCTCTCGTCGTAAGCGCTCCGGCATGCCGACTTGATCTGTGTAGCCGCGCGCGCAGAAGGCCGGTCGTACTCCTGCTAGCGCCATAACGCATCTACCGGCGCCTAAATGGCGCTAGACTGGCGCATATGCCGAGCGTGCAGATCAAGGATGTCCCAGCTGACGTACATGCCGTCTTGCGCCAACGCGCCGCAGCTGCGGGCCAGTCCCTGCAGGAGTATCTGCTCGGCCGCCTGGTCGCAGACGCCCGTCGCCCGTCGCTCGACGAACTTCTTGATCGCGCCGGGCAGCGCGCTGGCGGCTCGACAAGCTTTGGCGACTCAGCCCGCCTGATCCGAGCCGATCGCAACGAGCCGTGATCGTCGTCGACGCGAGCGTGCTCGCGCCGGCCCTCGGCGACGACGCCGCCGACGGTGAAACCGCCCGCGCGCGGCTTCGAGGCGAGGATCTGGCTGCACCGGAGATCATCGACCTGGAGGTCGCGTCTGTCTGGAGGCGAACGCTCACGGACGATCGCCGCGCATCCCTGGCGTTGGCCGATCTCGCGGATCTCCCGCTCCGGCGGGCGCCACATCTACCCCTCCTGGCTCGTTGCTGGGAGCTACGCCACAACCTCACGCCCTACGATGCCGCCTACGTGGCGCTCGCCGAGGTACTCGACGTCGCGTTCGTCACCGCCGACGCACGCCTCTCCCGCGCAAGCGGCATTCAGTGCCCGGTCGAACTGCTCACCTAGTTCCGAACAACGTGATGGTTCGAGTCCGCTCGGGTGCATGCAACGCTACGGCTCGCTGACGAGCCGGCCCTTCCGTCAGACCGCGACGACACCGACCGCGTGATGGGGCGCTGGCATCGCCTGCCCGCGCTCGCGGCGGTCACGCGAATACACGGCCTCGGCGATGAGCTCAGACGCCTCCGCACGCGTCGCACCCAAGGCAACTACACCCGGCAGGTCAGGGATATACGCACCCCAGCCACCATCGTCGGCCTGCTCATAGATCACCACGTACTCGCTCATCGAAGTTGCTCCAAGCCGCTTGCTCGTCTAATGCTACTCAGCGTGCCCACCGGGACCGTGTCGCTCTCCTTGCCGGCCACGATGATGCGCACGTCACGATCCGGATGAGACCAGACCTCGCGGGACCCGCTCTGACGCAAGAGTTTCCAGCCAGCGTCGGCGAGTGCCTTCCTGACTTCGCTGTACTACTTCGGCATCGGTCCCGACAGTAGCCGCGTCCGGAGACGGGACGCACCAGCAGCGGACAGCGTCGTGGGCCTCCGCCCGACCGGGCCGCGGTCACGTACGATCCGGCTGGCGGCGGAACAGTTGTCGCGCTATGGCCCGCTCGCGACCTGTGGCAACACTTTGGCAACGTCCAGATCGTCCCATGTGTCCGATGCGTCCGATTTCCGGACGTTAAGGACGATCTGGACGCCAGCGGACGCATCTACAGTTTCTGTGCAAGGTTGAGGGCCTTGTGGGGAAATTTCCCCTGGTGGTTCGAGTCCACTCGGGCGCATTGGGCGTCCGTGGCCCCTTGATTGTGCGAAGAGCTCGATGCCTCCAGCCGCGGTGGCGACGACACCGGGGCAAGGACGGTGCCGTCGCTGCGGCGTCCGCTGGGCTCAGGAAACGCCGGCAGGCGAGCCCGCCGCGAGAGCGTGTACGGCCTCGGTGGTCAGGCATTGACCGGCGATTCCCCAATCCCCGCTCTTGACCTCCTCGAGCACGCACCAAGTCACTTGGCGCATGTTCTCGCCCTCGATGCTGACCATCGCGTCGGTGAGACGCTCAATGATCTGAGTCTTCTGGTCGGGCGTGAAGACGCCCTCTATCAGCTTGACGTTGATTAGTGGCATTTGCGGCTCCTCTGCTGGTGATTGGAGGCTGCAGCCAACCATGACCGCGTGTGACGAGGCGTGTGATCAGACCAGGGCCGCGAGAGCGGCTCGCAGGGCAGGGCTGTCGATCGTCTCGGCCAGCGGCCGGACGGCCTCCACTCCAGCGGGATCCCCCAGTGCCGCCCGGTGCAAAGCAGCGCGAACGATCAGCTCACGCATATCCGATCGGGCGGCGATCTGCTCGAGATCGGCTACAAGCGCGGCAGCATCCTCGGCCTCGAACCGGACCGCCACGCCGGCGAGGGCGTCCAGGCTGTGCGCGTGAACCCAGAGATACGGGTCGCACACCCGTACCGCACGCCGAGTGGCGTCTCGCAGAGACTCGAGGGCGGCCGCGATCTCACCGCGCGCTGCGTGAAGCAGACCGATCGCTCGAGCCGCAAAGGCCTCCCAGCACGGATCGCCGATGCGGCATCCCAACGCAAAGGCACCATGCAACAACTCTTCCGCCTGCTCGAACTCGCCGTACATTAGTGCCACCTCGCCCCGCAGCGCCTCTGGCAGCGGCCGGAAGGCTACCCAGCGATCCTGCTCTGCCAGGTCCAATGACCTGTCAAGTGCAGCCGTCGCAGCGGAAAGGTCGCCGCGGAGCAACAACGTGCGACCAAGTAGCGCCAGCGACCACGCGGTCTGGCGAATCGCCCCGCAGCGCTCAGCGGTCGACACCGACTCGCTCAGCAATGCGACCGCCGATACATAGTGAGCGCGGTCTGAGAGGGCCATTCCCCGCACACCAAGAACGGCCGCCCGCTCGCGGTCAGTGATCGCCAGCTGCGTGGACCGTTCCAGCCATCGCCCGGCCGACGTTCCGCGCCCGGCCTGCACGTCGATGTAGCCGAGCTCGCGGCAGACGCGGCCAACCATTTCACGGTCACCTGTTTGCTCGCTGATCGCCAGCGACTCGTGCAGCAGAGCGGCTCCCTCTTCATCACGGCCACGCACGGCATGCACGAGCGCAGATCCCAACTCGGTAAGCGCACTGGCGACGAGCTGCGGATCACCGCAGGCGCGAGCCTCAGCACACGCCATGCGCATACACGCGACTCCCGGCTCGGCCGCTCCAGAGGCCAATGCGGCCATCCCAGCTTCTAGCTGCCCGATCGCTGCGGACCGGTCACCACTCGGCGGCAGCCCCGCGGGTTCGTCCTCCTCGGCCGCGCGACGCACCCGCGGATCCGGTGACCGTCCAAGCTCCCGGCGAAACAGAACCTCGCAAGCGCTCGCCTGGTGACGCGCAGCTCCAAACTGTCCAGCTCTCGCGAGGCAGCGCACCAGGAGCTCGTGCAAGCTCTCATCGAACGGGTTCAGCGACAGCGCCCGAGAAGCAAGACCGGCCCCCTCCAGCGGTACCCCCGCCGCCAACGTGGCCAGCGCGGCGTTGCGCAGAACTCCCTCGCACACGCCGGCCAGCCGTCGGCGTTCGACCAGCAGCCATGCGTTGAACGCCTCACCCGCGTCAGGATCTGTGCCCTCCAGCAATTCGCCGCGGACAAGCCCAGGATCAGCGCTGCCATCGAGCAGCGAAAGCAGATCGACCTGAACCGAGCTCGGAAGCTCGAGCTTGAGCGGGTCACCGCGCAAGACCCCTGCGAGCCCCAGGGTGCGCCGGACCTGCGAGAGCGCCCAGCGGAGCGCCCCGAGCGGATCGTCTGCACCCTCGAACATGAGCGCAGCCAGTCGTGACCTGGGGACGCGCTGCTCGGCTAACACCAGATAGGCAATAAGGGCCCAAACCTTCCGACCACGCGGACCATCGACGATCGCGCCGCCGCTCTCGATCTCCGGGGCGCCGAGCAGACGAACGACCATGCCAGACACAGACAGCCGATTCTACCCTCGGCGGAGCTGCTAGCACCCTCGAGCAGTGCGCTCGAAAGCCGCGTGGGCATCTTCCGATGTCGCGTCGCTCGGCTCCGATGCGAACCGATGTCGCGTCAGAGCCTCCTATCCCACGAGGCGTGAAGGTCGAGACCTGCGGCGGCTCCCGCCTCGAGGCCAAAGCAGGAGCCGACCCACGGCTCAGCGAGACGCTTGCTTGTCGTCCTAAGCAGCGGCGCCATCAGGGCCGACGGTGGCTACCACTCGCCAAGGGAAAGCGAGCTCGGCGGCCCTGCAATTGGCGAGCTGCAGGTCCCCGGAGGTCAGTCGTCAATGTGATCGGCGCCCGCGCGCTTTAGCTCGGCGAGGCGCTCGCGCATAGCATTCAACTTGTCGGGAGAGTGCCCGACCCAATCGACGATCTCGCCGACGATCCGTACCGGATCTCGCGTGCGGTAGGAGCGGGTCGGGTTGCCCGGGAACTTCTTGTCCGTGACGTTGGGATCGTCTTCAAGGTCACCGGTCGCCTCCACGATGTAAATCCTGCCCCGGCCCTCGCCGAGCGCGAGCTCCGCCCCCCATGTCGCTGCGTCAAGCGTCGCGGTCACGTAGACGTGGTTGGTGGTCCTGCCCGCCTGGAAGTTCGAGGCGCGACCCGGCACAAGCAGATCCCCCGCCTTCAGGTCGGCCTTCGTGCCATGTAGCAGGGCGCCCGACTCGTGAACCTCGAACGGCGTCGGCCCGCTCATGTCCCCTTGGTAGCAGGTCTTGCCGGTCTCCGACGGCTCGTCCGGCACAGGGCTCCGGCGGCGATGCCGCCTTCCCTGCTTTGCGCGGAGTGCGAGTCAGCGGGCCGCCTTGGTGAAGCGACCCGCTGATGCTCGATGGTCTAGCTGCCGATGAGCCCAGCCGACGCTGAGATCACGGGTGCTGGCCGGGAGTGGACGATGTCGATGATCTCCGAGCTATCGATGCCTTGCAGATAGATCGAGGTGATCCCGAGGTTGGCATGGCCCAGCTGGCGTTGGATGATGACCAGCGGAACGCCCTCGTGGGCCATCTCGACCGCGTGAGCGTGCGCTGGATGAGCCTCCTGGCGAAGCCGGGGCCTCCCAGTGTGCGACATCATGTGCGCGAAATGTGTGCGACGCAGCCAACGCCGAGCAAGGGTGTCAGACGCGCACTGCCGCGCGATCGCGACGAGGTCACCGAAACCGTTGCTGCGGCGTTCGCCGAAGACCCGGGGTGGGCGTTCATCTTTGGCCAGGACTACGAGCGGCTCGCTGCGCATTTTGCCGGCGCGCTGTTTGACGTGCGCGTGGCGACGCGCACTGTTTGGGTCGCTGACGATGGGGCGGCGGCCGCCATGTGGGATCCCCCCGGCGAGCCTGGCGGCAGCGAGCACGCGGACAGCGTGTGGCGCCGCTACCACGCTCTCGCCGGGGAGACCGCAGCTCAGCGGCTCGCTGCCTATAACCACGCTGTGCATGTGGTGGCGCCGGCCGAGGACCACTGGTATCTCGGTGTACTCGCCACTCGCCCGAGCTACCAACGCGCAGGGTTAGCGTCGGCCGTTCTCGGGCCGGTCCTCGATGAGGCAGACCGCCACAACGTTCTCTGCTGCCTTGAGACCTCGACCCTCGAGAACCGCCGGTTCTACGAACGGAGAGGGTTCACCCAGACGACCGAGATCCTCCTCCCTGGCGGTCCACCGACTTGGTGGCTTCAACGCCCGCCGACCCGTGGCATCCCCTTTTCGAGCAGCCGAACCTAGCCGGCGCGCCAAACTAGTCGAAGTATCCGCTGGGCCCCCGCCTACCCTTCTGTGAGAGGAGTGACGGCCACGGACACCGCGACTGAGCGCGTTTAGGCCTCGCGCCGTTTCGGTCGTTTGATGGCGGTCTGTAGTTCATCGAGGGATCGGCTCATTAGTTCTGCGAAGTCGCGTTCTGGGTGGTCGATCCAGTCGTCGTAGGCGGCGTTGAAGACGGTGATCGCGGCCTGGGCTGTGAACCGTGCCGTCCTGGGCGGTGTGCCTCGGGCGATGAGTCCGTCCTGGAGGGCTTGGGTCAGCGTTGCCAGCTTGACGAGGTTGCGCTCCTGTAGCTCAGTCGAGCTGGCGATCAGCTCTCGGCGTGCGCCCGCGGCCTGGCTGTAGTTGGCCAGCGAGAGGCCCGCCTGAGTGAGCGCGTAGATTGCGGCCTCGAGGGGACCGGTCGCGGGGTCCAGCGCAGCCAGCGGCTCGGTCAGGGCGCGGAGAAACGCGTCGGCGTCGGCGAACAGGACCTCACGCTTGTCGACGAAGTGGTTGAAGAAGGAGCGCTTGGTCAGGCCGGCCCGCTCGGTGATGTCCGCGACGGTCACCTCGGCGTATCCCCGCTCGAGGAACAGCGTCATCGCGGCGCGCTGGAGTCGTCCTTTGGCGTCGGGCTCCCATCGGGACATGGGCCGATCATACCGCGCTGATTGCACTCGGTGTAGTTATGTGTCATGCTGTGACTGCATCAAGTGCAATCAACCAGTCAAGGAGCTCGCCCATGCCCAGCACCTCCCATCCCGATAACTCCGCTGCCTGGCTAACCGCCCCGCACGCGCAGCTTGAGTTCGCAGACGCGCCGTACACCCGGCCCGACGATGACCAGATCGTCGTCCGCGCTCACGCTCTGGCGGTCAACCCGCAGGACTGGATCACCCAGGTCGCGGCCAACTTGACCTACCGCTGGCTGACCTACCCGACCGTGCTCGGGTCGGACGTCGCCGGCGAGGTCGTCGAGGTCGGCAAGGACGTCACGCGATTCGCGGTCGGGGACAGAGTGATCGGACAGGCCGTGGGCACCGACAAAGACAGCAACCGCGCGTCCGAAGGCGCGTTTCAGCGCTACGCGGTCATCTTGGAGAGGCTTGCCTCGCCGATCCCCGACTCGCTGTCCTACGAGGGCGCTTCCGTCCTGCCCCTGGCGCTTTCAACCGCCTCGTGCGGCCTGTTCCAACAGGACTACCTGGGTCTACATCACCCGTCAGCGGACCCCGCGCCCACCGGAGAGACCGTTCTCGTATGGGGCGGCTCAACCAGCGCCGGGAGCAACGCGATCCAGCTCGCCGTCGCCGCAGGCTACGACGTCATCACCACCGCCTCCCCGCGCAACTTCTCGTTCGTCAAGGAGCTCGGCGCCAGCGAAGCGTTCGACTACAACAGCCCCACCGTGATCCCGGACATCATCTCCGCGTTCGCTGACCGCCGGCTCGCGGGCGCAATCGCCTTCGGCACCACAGCGGCACCGGCGTGCGTGAAGATCGTGGCGTCCTGCGAGGGAAACCGATTCGTCGCCATCGCCACCCCGCCCGTCTCATTCGACGGACTCGCAAGCGAAAACGGGCGCCGCCGCGAGACCGCCCGCACAGTACGTCGACTGATCAGTTCAAACGTCGCGCTGCAGCTGCGCTCACGGCCACGCGGAGTTCGGATCAAATACATATGGGGAACCTCGCTGAAGCACAACGAGGTCAGCCACGCGATCTACCGCGACTTCCTGCCCGCCGCGCTGGCCGAGGGCCGCTACCGCGCCGCTCCCGCGCCGCGCGTGATCGGCGACGGACTGGAGTATCTGCAGCGCGCACTGGACATCCAGCGCGAAGGGGTCTCCGCCGAGAAGATCGTCATCACCATCCCCCAGGACGAGGACCGCTGATGGCAACCCTGCCCTGGACCGCCACCGCCCCGATCGACCCCGACGCCAACTACCTGGTCATCGCGACCCGGTTCGCGGTCGTCCGCCGCCGGGACCTCCCGGGCGTCGTAGCGGCCACCACCGGCCTGTGGTCACGCTTCGGCGACACCGACGGCCTGATCGGCTACAGCCTGTCAGCACGACCCGTCCGCGGAACACTCGCCACGCTCTCAGCATGGCGGGACCACGACACGATGCTCGCATTCGTCCGCGGACCCGCCCACGGGGAGGTCGTCGACCACACCCGCGCCAGGCTGAGAGAAAGCACGTTCACAAGCTGGCGCGCCACCGGCGCCGAACTACCCGCGGACTGGAGAACGGCTGACCACAGATTGGACCTCGCGACGAGCCAACAGCCCGGTCAGACTCGCGAGGGCATCGCTCGTGGCCCGGCCCGGGTGGCGCGCCGACGCTACCGCGTCCCCTCTCCGCGCACACGAGGATCCGCCGGGCACCGATGGCGGCGCCGCGGCGCGAAGGCCCTCATTCCTTCACGTCCGAGCGGTCCTCGCCCGTCCGTCACGGCCAACCGGTGGCCTTGACTTCGTCCGAACAACGCCGGCGCGTCCCTCAAGAGCGACACAGGTCACGAAGAGCACCGACGAACGGCAAGATGGGCGACGCGCCTATTTGGCGGTCTTGTAGGTGAAGTGGTCTTTCTTGGTGATCGGGCTTGAGCCGGTGCTCGTGGTGACCGTGACATCGACGATTCCGGCGGCGCCCGGTGGCGACACCGCGCTGATCGACTTCGATGATTTGACAGTGACTTCCGTGGCGAGATTCCCGTTGAACCTGACGGTGGCAGGTGCCGCGAAGTTGCTCCCCGTGACGGTCACGACGGTCTTGCCCGTGGTGGGGCCGCTTTTCGGCGTGACCTTCGTGACCGTCGGAGGCTGCGCTGAGCGCTGCTCGCATCCGCCGGCTTCGTTGCTCCACTCTTGCTGATACCAGTAGAGGTCGCCGTTGATCACCTGGTTGTAGTTGGCCCCGTCGGGAGCCTTGCCGAGCGGTTCGCCGAATTCCGTCGCCTGCTTGAAGGTCCGGCACTTGTCGGCGACCTCATCGCCCTTGACGTCGTACCACGCGGTGAGCTCCGGGTCGGTGACCGACTCGCTGTGCTCATGGGCGAGCCCACCGGCGATCGTGGCGTCGGACGGATTGTCATTGGGGTGTTCTTCCCCGGGCTCGCAGTTGAGACCAGCCACGTACGGGTTGTTCGCGTAGACGATGACACCCGTGCCGACCGTGATGTAACCGTGGTATGCACAGTAGGTCGCGTGTTTGGTCCCGTCCGAGCATGAGTGCCCAGCCGCTTCAAAACAGCTTTCGACGCCGGGAGGCGTCAGCAGGAAGTACTCGTGCTGCAGGTCGCTCGGAAGTTTGTTGCTTTCCACGAACGCGGCGATCTCCGAGCGAAGCTGTTCCTCCGTGAAACAGATCGGGGCAGCCGAACACCCGTTGGCCGGGTACGCGTCTGTGTCAACGAGCGCACCGGCGAAATGCACGTCGTAGCTCGCCGTTTCTCCAGCGGCGTCTTTGTACTGCGTGAGCACCGAGTCCGTGTTCTGCACGCCCCCGCTGTCGTGGGCGAGGTCTTCAAACCACCGGTCGATACCGGCCTCATAACCCGCCGGGTACACCGGAGCCCCCGCCGGATCCCAGTAGAGGGCGTAATCGGTGTTGCTCGGCATCACAGGACCACCGTGGTATTCGAGGAGCTTGCTGACATCGGGCTTGGCGTTCCCCTCAGCGCCGGACTGCGGTGCTCGCATACCAGGCGGTGGCAGGTAACTGATGGTCGCGCCAGGCAGATGCAAGACCACCGCCCCCGCGCTGGCCGCCCCTGCCGCCCCGGCGACTGCGCAGATACCGGCCGCGATGGCCACGATCCGCCCTGCAAGACCCAGCGCGTGCGCGCGGGCGCTGCTCTGGCGCGTTTCCTGCCTTCCCCGCCCAGCCCTCATGGCGCTCTCCCCACATTTCCCTCGCGCGACAGCGGGAGGATTCTAGGCGATTGGTCCGCTCGAGGCGCGCATGCGGTCGATGACCGCGAGATCGTTCTCGCGGGCGCGCACGAGTCAGGCGGATGCTCGGGGTCTGATGGGGGTGCTGCCGTGTGGGCCGGCGAGCACAGCCTCGTGAAGTGCGCTGCCGTGCACCCACTGCTTCCAGGACAGGAACCACATGGTCCAGCCGTTGTCCCAGACCCCGGCCTTCGGGCTGCCCTGGATGGTCACGGGGTCGCCCGGGTCTGCCAGCCCGTAGAAGATCTCGGCGTCGGCCGGAGACATGTTCACGCAGCCGTGACTCACGTTGGTGAACCCCTGGTCCCCCACCGACCAATACGCGTCATGCAGGTAGTCGCCGCTCCATGTGAACCGCACCGACCAGGGCACCTCGATGTTGTAGCCGGGACCGATCATGTCGACGGGGTTCGCCTTTTCGATCGTCAGGTACGTCCCGTCGGGGGTTTCGTCGCCGGGGCGCCCGGTGCTGATCGGCCAGCGCGCGAAGACCCGGCCGTCGCGGTAGACGGTCATGGAGTGCTCCTGCGTGTTCGCCACCACCCCCACTGGGTCGCCGATCGTGAACGTCTGCGTCAGCGTGTGGCTGCCGTAGACGCCGGGCGCGACCTCGACGCCGTCGAGGTGACCGGTGAAGCTCACGTCGGTGTGCGCCGGCCAGTAGCTGCGTGGACGGAAGTAGACGCACATGGCCGCCAGGTTGCAGCTGGTGTCCCAGTACCAGGCGCCGACAACCCGCTTGGAGCTCCTGACCTGCAGGGCCCGTTCAACCGCTGCCCTGTCCTGGATCGGCCGGCTGAAGTAGAGGACGATCGGCATGCCCACCCCGTAGGTCTGGCGATACCCCTCGATGACCTGCGTCGAGACGGTTTTGCTCGGGGTGAGCGTGCGGAACGAAACCGTCCTGGTGATCGGTATGCCGTTCCGGCCGACGGCTGTCGCGACGACCGTGAAGTGCTGGGACACGTCGAGCGCCCAGGTGCTCCGCCATACCGTTCCCGAGTCGCGGAGCTTCCCGCTGACGGGTTCGCCGCCGGTGTCGACGGCGACCTTCGTGATCCTTCCCCCTGCCGCTCGCACGGTGATCCCGTGCTCTGGCGCGTCGTCGATGCCGCTTTCGGCCGGGGTGATCGACAGGCTCACGTCGGGTGCACCACCAACTGCGCCACCCGCGGCGCTCGCCGGAGCCGACCGGGCTCCACCCGAACAGCCGGCGGCGATCAGAGCGAGTGAGCAGGCGCCGGCGACCATGAAGCCGCGTCGTCCGGGCGACGGTCGTAGGCGGGTGTCGGAAACGGTCGCTGGACGCAAGCTGCAGCTCCGAACTCTCATGGGTCATCTTAGGCCGCGACCGGCTCGCGCACCGCCGTTACCCGGCGAAACATCACGGGCTCGGCGAGGTCCTTGACGGCCGCCTTCCCAGCGGGCTACGCTCGCACCGGCGTCGGGGCACGGGGGGCCTCGTTCGCAGGGAGTCGCTCGGCCCTCGGAGGAAAGGATCATCATGATCAGCAAGCGCCGGACGCAGCTCGTCCCGCTACTCGCGACACTCGCCCTGATGCTGGTTCCGGCGGTGGCGCATGCCGCGCCGGAATGGGAAAAAAACAACGTCCTCCTCGGCGCCACGCACGTCGCCGTCAGCACCAAAGGTGTGCTCGCCGTGAGCATCCAATCCGTCGGGGTCGTCAAGTGCAAAGTCACCGACACTGAGGAAATCTGGAATCCCGGCAGCGGCAAACCCGGGGAAGACAGCTTCACGGCGTTCGGCCCGGCCCCATGCAAGGGCACCACGACGCTGTGCACCTCCCACACGTACACGCTGGTGCCCGAAGGCCTGCCGTGGGCATCCGTGCTCGTCGCCGGCACCCCGGTGCGCGATGAATTCTCGCCGAAATTCGGGCTCGAATGCAACAGCGTGGTCGTCGACAAACTGCACGGCACGCTCACGCCCGAAGTTGCGCTCAACCTGCTGGACTTCAGCCTGACGTCCGGCACGCTGACGGACAGCGGAGGCAACTCGGTCGACGTGATCGGCAAAGACAAAATCACCGGGTCCGGGAAAGTCAAAGCAAGCTGAGCAGGAACTCTCGGACTGCACGGTCGCCGGCCCTCCCCGGCGACCGTGCCGCGCGCCTGCGGTGAGGGCGGACCCCGTCGCTAGTCGCCCGTGGCCGAGAAGTGCTCGGGGTCGACCGGTCCGAGCACCCCTCCGATCAGCTTCAGCGGACCGGTGTAGCCCCGCAGGACGGCGATGAGCTGAGACGAGTTCGTGACGTCGACTGCTCCACCGGGATAGACGGTGGTCTCGTGGTTGCTCACGCCGGCGGGCGCGCTGAACGCACCGGCCGCATTCAGCTGCTCCTGTTCGTAGAAGGTCCTGTAGCCGCTTGTCACCGTTCCGGTCCATCCATGCGCGGCTGCCCAGGTCAGCACCGGGATGATCCAGTCGGCGATCGGCTTGGCGCGCGGGTTCCACGACGTTTCGGGGGTTTCGATCTGCAGGCCGGCACCAGAGTTCGCCGGAGCGTTTTCGAAGGACGCAGCGGTGTCCCCCGAGGGCAGCTGGATCCCGGCCTTGCGCGCCGCCGCGATCTCGCGCCGTACCTCCGCGTCCGACGGCGCCCCGGACGCTATGTGCACCTTGCCTTCGGCGATGATCGCGTCCGAGGAGACGTCCATCTTCGCGATGAGAGCACTGTGCTTCGCCGCGGCGGGACTGGGCCTCGGCGCCGCGGGATCGGGTTTGGGCGTGACCGTCGCCGTCGCCGTCGTCTGGTGCGGGGCCGTCCGCGTCGCGACGGCTGCTTCGCCGCAGCCCGCCGCGCCGATGCAGCAGCTCGCGATGAGCATCGAGAGGGTCACTCGGGGTGCTCTGCCGCGCCGCCCATGCGCCCGGGCCGCGGAGCCGGGCGTGCACTCGAGCCGGGGCAGTGCCGTCATGCCCCGCCGCCTGTCGAGAGAGCGATGATGGAGCTTTCGGAGACGAGCAGTTCGCCCGGTTCTCTTGAGGTGAACTCGGCGCCCGCGGCTTCAAGGACGACCGTGTGACGCCCGCCCGGCACGCTCACCGCGACCCCGATAGTCACCTGCCGGTGCTCTCCGCCCGGCACACTGACGGTCTCTGAGGAGACGGCCCCGCCGTCGAGATAGACGGCGCACTGCACGCTCGCGTCCGTCCCCGCACCCGCCGTGTCGGCGATCGCGGTGCTCGCCCGCAGGTATACGCGGCCGGCGTGAGCGCGGTCAAGCGCCAGTCGTGTGCCGAGCGCGCCTGCCGGCGGGGGCGGAGCGCATGGCGGCACCGGCCGTCCGGGCAGCAGCGGCTCGTCGCATTCGTCTTTCAAAAGCCGCTGCGTCGTCGTGCTCCGTGCGCTCTCGCCGCTCAGCGTGACGGGCGTGCCGGCCGACGCGAGGGACGGATAGTGGCTGCGAAAGCCGAACTCGCCGCCGACCGCCTCGCCCTTGTTCACCGGCAGCACCAGCGTCATGATCGATCCGCGGGGAGCTCGAATCCCATGCGGCGGGCTGCACTCGTCGCAGACGAAACGCCCTCGCATCGCGATCAGGTACACGGCGGGTCCCGGCCCCCTCTCGAGCGTGGTGACCCCGCCGGTTGCGCGTTCGGCCAGCTTGAGGGTGGTTCGGAGCGCACGGATGTCGTAGGGGTGGCTGTCACCCTCACGGCTCGCCTGCAGCTGCGCTTCGCCTAGCAGTTCAGCTCGAACAGGCGCGGGGATCGTGCCCGCGGCCTGAGCAGCAGCCGGGGCCAGGTATACGAGCAACAGCGCGAGGAGCGCGCATGCACCGGCGCCGGCCGTCGGGAGGCTGGGTGAGTTGGTCGCCCCGGCAAACACGCGTCTGATCTGGCTCACGCACCTGATGCTGGCACAGCGGGCACACGGCTGAGCCGGGATGCGTCCATTGAGCGTCCGGCCGAGCGCCCCGGTGGCCGGCGCCACTAGCAGGGCATGGGCGCGGCACTGCAGGACGGCGCGGCTACTCTCTACGCCGCGCGAACCGCAGGACGCTCACCTGCGATCGAGCGGTCGAGCACGGCCGCCAGGTCGCGTGCCTGCTCTCTGATCTCACCCACGGCCGTCGTCTCCCACAGCTCTCCGCGCCGTAGGGGGCCGAGCGTGAAGATCCGGCCGTCGCCCTCGCGACCCTGATCATCGAGTAGCGCGCCGTCACCGCTCGCTCTGAGGCCGAGGCCGAGGTCGTCCGGCACGACGCGGCCGCTCTGGAGAAGGCTCTGCAGGAGGCGGCTCGGGGACCTGCGAATGTCGGTGCCGGGGCCTGCGCAGACGATGATGCGCTCGCAGTCGAGCTGCCGGCTATCGCGCCCGCCTCCGAGATCGACGGTGACCCGCAGGCGCGGCCCGGCCCCGTCGACGCCGCTGAGCCTCGCGGCGAGCGTCGTCAGCCGCCCCGTGGAGGCCAGCTGTGCGAGGCGCTCTGCGACCGCGGGGGCCATCCGGTGGCGGCGACGTTCCCACTCGCGCACGTGCCGCTGCAGGAACTCGCGTCTGTCCGCGACCGATAGACGCGACCATAGCTCGCTGGTGACGGGCCGCAGACCGTCGAAGGCATCACGCCAGTCATAGCCCTCGCTCTCCATCCGCGCGATGTGGTCACGCACGAGCTTCTCGGCCTCGTCCAGCCCGATCGCTCCCTCGGGGATCGCGGGCGCCGGTGAGGGCGTGTGCTCGCCGGACAGGTGCGCGAACGGGAAGCGGCCGCTCGGCGAGAGGGCCAGCACCGCCGCGTCGTCGTCGTCGGCCGTCAGGGAGAGGATCGTGTCGACGGCTGTCAGGCCCATCCCCACAACGAGGGTGCGGCCCTCCTGTGGCGTCTTGACCGGCCCCGCGGCCCAGGGGTCCGGGATGATCCGCGGGTCGCTTCCCAGAACCCCGATCGGGGCTCCCGGAAGGTTGCCGAGCGCTAGTACGAGCCTGTCGCAGGTGATCGGGGCTCGTCCCTCGAGCGCGAGCTCGATCGCCCCGGCGTCCTCGCGCGCATCGAGGACCTCGGCGCCGACCCTCGTGAGTTTTCGCTGCGGGGCAGCCTGGCTCTCGGCATCCGCCAGAGCCGCCTGCAGGTAGGCGCCGAAGTCGCGCCGGGGCAGGAACGCCTCCGGCGCGCCGTCCCCGGTCTCCCTTCCCGCCCAGTCACAGAGGTCCAGCGGCTCATCGCACCAGGCGCTCATCCTCGCGGCAGGCACGTTCAGCAGATGCCGCGGATCGCTCGTGCCATATGCAACGCCGGGCCCGAACACGCCCGTGCGCTCGATGAGCAGGACCTCGATCGGCGTATCGCCTGCGCGCAGCAGGTTCGCGGCGAGCAGCGTCCCCGTGCATCCCGCGCCGACTATCGCCACGACGGGCACGCGCCCTTCGGTCAGGTCTGTGCCCCCGTGGCCTGCGTCGATGCCTGAGTTCACTTCGCGAGATGATCGCAGGTCATCTTGACGCGGCCCGCGCGTCCCTGCCGCCGTCCGCGGCTGCGCCCGCCGTCAATTCGGGCCGCCGACGAGCGAGATCCCGAGGTCGGCGAGACCCACCACCCCGCCGTCCGACACTCGCACGACCTCGTTCCAGCCACCGCGACGCAGCAGGCTCGCCGCGAACGCAGCGCGCGCCCCGGCGGCACAGGCGACCGCGATCGTCCCGGCGCCCTGCGGCTCGGGCAAGCCGCGGCCGCTGCCGAGCTCGATGAGCGGAAGGTGTAGCGATCCCTTCACGTGACCCTCTCGCCACTCGCGCTCCTCGCGCACATCGACGAGCGTCACAGCGTGCTCGCGCAGGCCCTCCGCGAGTGCCCTCAGTCCGAATGACCGCTCGCTTGCGAGCGGCAGGCCGTTCCAGTCCAGCGTGAGTCCGAGGATGTTCCACAGGCCGACCGCGTGCAGGGCACGCTTCATCGCCTGTGCGTCCTGCTCGTCGCTGGCGGCGATAAGCACCGGCTCCTCGGGGCGCAGCGCCCAGCCGGCGCGGGTTCCGACCGCCGGCGCGGCGACCGGGAGATTCAGCGCACCCGCGATATGCGCCCGGTCGAACGCGTCTGGGTTGCGGGCGTCGAGGACGGTCACGTCGGCGTCGAGGACGGCGAGCACCTCCTGCGCGTCGAGCAGCCTCGGCTCCGCTGGCTCCTCGGGGTCGAGGCGCATGTTGGTGGTGCAGATGTGGAGCACGTTCGGCGGCCGCGACGGCACGCTGCTCGTGAGGACGTCGACGAATGTCGGCTCGTCCAGTGAGAGCAGCGGATCGTTGAGCCGCTCGTAGCCGATCGTGGAGCTCGTCTTGCGGCTGAGTCCCGCTCCGCCGCACAGCGACCCGCCCACGTGGCCGGGCCACACCTCGACGTGGTCGCCGAGCCCGAGCAGGGCCCGCAGGCTGGCGTACAGGTCATGTGCCCCGACGTCGGGCTCGACCGCGAGATCCGGGCGCGCCAGATCACCGACCAAGAGGGAGTCGCCGGTGAGCACCATCCACGGCTCGGGCGAGCGCGTGTCGTCTATCACGGCGAGGACGATGTGCTCGGGGCGGTGTCCCGGCGTTGCGAGAGCACGGACGCGCACGTCCCCCACCGTGAGCTCATCGCCCGGCTCGAGGTCCTCCTCGCGCGGCTCCTGCGGGCGTGCGGGGCGATGGGCGAGCGCACCAGTCGCCGCGGCGAGCCGTGAGCGCCCGCTCACGTGGTCGGCGTGGTCGTGGGTGTCCACGACGTGGCTGATCCGCAGGCCCTCTTCGCGCGCGATGTCCAGGTAGATGTCGATGTCGAATCGCGGATCCAGGACGATCGCCTCGCCGCCGTCGCCGAGGACGTAGGACGCACATCCGAGATCGCGGTAGAGCACCTGTCTGAAGAACACGGTGGGCCTCCCATACGGGGTCGTGGAATAGGTTGGCTATTCCTCAGTTTATCACTGCGAAAAGTAGTCAACCGTCTGGCCCCCGTCAAGCGGGATACCCACCAAGCGACCTTCGGCCCAGCCGCAGCTGAGCAGCCGGCCGGGTAGATTTGGCTCTCAGAGCGCCATGCCAGAGTCGCTTCCCGAACTGATCCTGCCCAACGCCTCCGCGTGGCGGCGCTGGCTGTCGGGCAACCATCTGCATGCCCCCGGCCTGTGGCTCGTGCTCGCGAAGAAGGGGACCGTTGAGCCCACATCGCTCACCTATGACCAGGCCCTCGAGGAGGCGCTCTGCCACGGCTGGATCGACGGCCAGGTGAGGGGCCGCGACGAGCGTACCTTCCGCCAGCGGTTCACGCCCCGAAGGGCGCGCTCAGCCTGGTCCGCGCGCAACGTCGGGATCATCGAGCGGCTGCTGGCAGAGGGGCGCATGCAGGCCGCCGGCCTCGAGGCTGTGGAGAGCGCCCGCGCGGACGGCCGCTGGCAGCAGGCTTACGCCGGGCCCGCGACCGCCGAGGTGCCCGACGACCTCGCCGCCGCCCTCGACCGCGAGCCAAAGGCGAGGGCGATGTTCGACATCCTCACGAGCCAGAACCGCTACGCGATCCTCTACCGGATCCAGAACACCCGCACGCCCGCCACGCGGGCGAGAGCGATCGAACGCTTCGTCGCGATGCTCGCGCGGGGAGAGAGCATCCATCCGCAGCGGCGCGGCCTGCCGCGCTGATCAGCCGACGATCTCCAGGAGAGCCTCGGCGAGCCCCGGCCGCGCGGCGAGGATGCCCCACGGCAGGCCCTCACGCTCGGGCAACTCGATCACGGACAGGCCCGCGCGTTCGCACACGAGAGCTCCGGCGGCTATGTCCCACTGCTTGACGGTTCTCTCGTAGTAGGCGTCATAGCGCCCGGCGGCGGTCCATGCGAGGTCCAGTGCGGCGCTCCCGAAGCGCCGGATGTCACGAACGCGGGGTATGAGCCTGGCGAGCACCGCGGCCTGGGCCTCGCGCACGCGAGCGTCGTAGGCGAGGCCTGTCGCGACCATCGCACCGGCGAGGCCGTCATCGGCGCCGGAGCTGTGCGCGGCCGCCGTCCGGCCGCCCGCCAGCTCCCGCGTCGCGCCTTCGCGGGCCGCCGACGCGGGACCTGCGCGCGTGGCTGTGAAGAGCTCCTCGCGGGCCGGGTCCCAGATCGCTCCCGCGAGCGTCCCGGCGTCGTCGCGAACCGCCACGCTCACGCACCATTGGGGTATCCCAAACAGGAAGTTCACGGTGCCGTCGAGCGGGTCCACGACCCACTCAAGGCCGCTGGTCCCGCGCTCGCTGCCCCCCTCCTCTCCGACGAAGCCGTCCTCGGGACGGCGCGTGTGCAGCAGGTCACGGATCGCCCGCTCGGACGCCCTGTCCGCCTCGCTGACGAGGTCTGTCGGGGTGCTCTTGCTGCTGACCTCGTGCTCGCTGCCGGTCCGGACCCTGTCGGTGAGCAGGGCACCGGCCATCCTGGCGGCGTCGATGGCCACCTGAAGGAGCTCCTCGGGTTCGCTCACGAGAACCCGGGCGGGCGCTCCCCGGCCCACGGGCGCTCTGACTCGATCTGGGCGGAGAGCGAGAGCAGGGTCGCCTCCTCGCCCGGCCGCCCGACGAGCTGAACGGCGCGCGGCAGCCCGTCGGAGCCCATGCCGGCGGGCACGGACGCCGCGGGCTGTCCCGTCACGTTCCAGATCCCCGTGAACGGGACCATCCCGGCGACGGCGTTGAGCGTCCAAAGGGCTCCGCGCCCGTTGAGCTGCCCGATCTGCGGCGGCCCCGTCGCAGTGGTGGGCGTCAGCAGCACGTCGTGGTCCTGCAGCAGGGCCGAGACCCTCGCGGTCAGCGCCTGCTCGCCGGCCATCGAGCGTTCGAGCAGCGCCGGCGTGATCAGGGCTCCCATCCTTGCCATGCCGCGCGTGCGCCGTTCCAGGCGCTCCGGGTGCGCGAGCGCGGCCGCGTCGTCGTGGACGCCGCGCAGGTAGCGCGCCAGCACCGCGGGAATCGCGTCCAGCCCATATTCCGGGTCGTGCTCTGAGACCTCGTGCCCCAGCGAGCGCAGAAGGTCGACGGTCTCCGCCAGCGCCCGTTCGACATCTGCGCTCAGACTTGAGATGACGCCCGGCGGGATACGCCTGCTGTATGCGATCCGCAGCCGCGCGGGCGGGGTCGCGGCGGCCTGCGCAAAGGGGATCTCCGGCGTCGGCGCGCTGTCCGCGTCCGTGTCGATCGCGCCGGATGCGACGTCGTGGAAGAGTGCCGTGTCGGCCACGCTGCGGCACAGCACACCTTTCACCGAGAGGCCGTGCCAGCCGCGCGACTGCGGCGCCATCGAGACCCTCCCCCGCTGGGGCTTGAGGCCGAACAGCCCGCACCAGGCCGCGGGGATCCGGATGGATCCGGCGCCGTCGGAGCCGAGAGCCGCGCCGACCAGCCCTGCCGCGACCGCCGCAGCGCTGCCGCCGCTGGAGCCGCCCGGCGCACGCTGGGTGTCCCAGGGGTTGCGCGTCGCACCGTATGTGGCGGTCTCGGTGAACGGCCAGAGGGTCATCTCGGGAACGTTTGTCTTGCCGATGATCAGGGCGCCGGCCTCGCGGAGCCGTCGCACCACCTCGGCGTCGGCTCGCGCCGGCCCGCCGGTCGCGTTGGTGCCGTACGTCGTGAGCTCGCCGGCGACGTCGATGTCGTCCTTGACAGCGATCGGCACACCGAGCAGGGGCCTTCCCGCGCCCGCCCCGCGGCGGGCGTCCGCCTGGCCGGCTTCGAGCAGCACGCGCTCTCCCAGGACGACACGGAAGCTGTTGAGCCTGCCGTCCAGCCGCGCGATCCGCTCGAGGTACAACTCGACCAGCTCCCGTGAGGACACCTCGCCGGCGGCGATCAGCGCGGCCTGACGGGCGATGCCTGCGTATGCGAGCTCGCTTGCGTCCATCGCGGGCAATCTATTGAAAGTGCCCGCGGTCCGCCGTAGAGGCGCATAGTCTCTGCGTGCAGCGCCCGGATGCCCAGCCGACAAGGGAGATCTCCATGTCCTACCCGGTCAGCTTCGAGGTTGACTACATACACGAGCGCAACCGCCTCACCACGTTCTTCCGGCTGATCCTCGCGATCCCGCTTGCGATCTGGCTGTACATCTACGCCATCGGAGCCACGGTCGCCGTGGTGGTGTCGTGGGTCACGATCGTGATCACGGGCCGCTACCCGCCCGCTCTGTACGGGTTCCTGGCCGGCTTCAACCGGTTCGTGGCGAGGTTCACCGCATACGCCGCTCTGCTCTGCGACCCATATCCGTCGTTCGGGGGAACGGACGACCCCGCCTACCCGGTGCGGATGGAGTTCGAGCCGCTCGAGCAGTACAGCCGTCTGAAGACGCTGTTCAGGATCATCCTCGCGATCCCGATCCTGATCGTGCGCTACGCGATGAACATCCTCCTGGAGATCGGGGCGATCGGGGCGTGGTTCGTGATCCTGATCACGGGTCGGATGCCGAGGGGCCTGTTCGACCTGATGGTCCTCGCGAACTCCTACATGGCCCGCAGCGATGCCTACGTGCTGCTCCTCACCGAGACATACCCGCCCTTCCAGGACGAGCAGACACGTTCCGCGGGAGCGCCGGGCGGCCTCTAGACAGGCGTGACGGGGTTGTGCTTCGCCGGCCAGTCGCGCTGCCTGGCGGCTGACTGGGCGAACCGCCGCACCAGCTCCGGGCGCAGCACGCCCGGGTCGATGACCGCGTCGACGACGAGCTCCGAGGCGAGGTGCAGGATGTCGATGTCCTGCGCGTACTCGGTGCGCAGCTCCTCGGTCCGCCTCGCCCGCTCCTGCTCGTCGTCGATCGACTGCAGCTGGTTGTAGAAGACCGCGTTGATCGCGGCCTGCGGCCCCATCACCGCGATCGACGCGGTGGAGAGCGCGATGCAGCAGTCCGGCTCGAACGCCGGCCCCGCCATCGCGTAGAGCCCGGCACCGTAGGCCTTTCGCACGATCACCGAGATCTTCGGGACCGTCGCCTCGCTGACGGCGCTGATCATCTTCGCCCCGTGCCTGATGATCCCCTGGCGCTCGACCTGGGTACCGATCATGAAGCCAGGTACGTCCGCGAGAAACAGCAGCGGCACGTTGAACGCGTTGCAGTTCCAGATGAAGCGGGCCGCCTTGTCGGCGGAGTCCGAGAAGAGCACGCCGCCCTTGTGCTTCGGCTGGTTCGCGACGATCCCCACGACATGCCCGTCAAGTCGCGCGAAGCCGACGAGCAGCTCCTTCGCCCAGCGAGGATGGATCTCCATGAACGAGTCCTCGTCGACGACGGCGCGGATCAGGGCCCGCATGTCGAACGGCTTGTTCTCGTCCTGCGGGATCAGCTCGCCGATCGAGGAGGCGCCGGCGGGAGCAGCGGCCGGCGGCCCCGCGGGCGGCTGATCGCGCCAGCTGCCGGGCAGGTAGGAGAGGTAGCGCCTGGCGGTGGCGATGCCCTCCTCGTCGCTGGCGACGAGCTGGTGCCCGCATCCGGATACGCCCGTGTGCATCCGCGCGCCGCCCATCTCCTCGAGGCTCACCTGCTCGCCGATGACCATCTCGGCCATACGCGGCGACCCGAGGTACATCGACGCGTTGCCCTCGCGCATGATCACGATGTCGCAGAACGCCGGTATGTATGCCCCGCCGGCGGCGCTCGGCCCGAACAGGACGCACACCTGCGGCACGACACCGGACATCTTGACCTGGTTGTGGAATATCCGCCCGGCTCCCCTGCGGCCCGGGAACATCTGGACCTGCTCGGTGATGCGCGCGCCCGCCGAGTCGACGAGGTAGATCATCGGGATCTGGAGCGAGATGGCGCGTTCCTGTATCCGGAGGATCTTCTCGACCGTCTTCGGGCCCCACGATCCGGCCTTGACCGTCGGATCGTTCGCCATCAGCGCAACGGTTCGCCCGTCGACCGCACCGACGCCTGTGACGACCCCGTCCGCACCGAGGCCGTCCTGGTCCCAGTTGGCGAGCAGGGCCTCCTCGGAGAAGGAGCCCTCGTCCAGGAGCATCGCGACGCGCTCGCGCACGGGGAGCTTGCCCTGTGCGCGAGCCTTCTCGCGGTGATGCTCGGGGCCGCCCGCGAGCGCGCGGGTGTTGGCGGAGCCGAGGTCGCTCATCTGGGTCGTGGGGTGCGCGAGGAACCCACGCGCCTAGATGCCCGGGTTCTCAGCGGGCGCCTGGCCGGAGTAGTCGTAGAAGCCCATCCCGGACTTGCGCCCGAACCATCCGGCGCTGGTCATCTTGCGAAGCACCGGCGGGCGTGCGAAGCGCCGCTCGCGGAACTCCTCGAAGAGGACGTCGCAGATCGAACCGAGCGTGTCGAGTCCGACGAAGTCCGCGAGCGTGAGCGGGCCCATCGGGTGTCCCGCACCTGCCTTCATCGCCTCGTCGATCTCGGCGACCGACCCGACGCTCTCTTCGTAGGCCCGCATCGCGTCGAGCATGTACGGGACCAGCAGGCGGTTGACGATGAACCCGGCTTTGTCCCTCGTGGGAATCGCGAGCTTGTGCTCTGAGCGAACGAACTCGAGCGCCGTGTCGAAGGTCTCATCCGAGGTCGTCACGCAGCGCACGACCTCCACGAGCTTCATGACCTGCGCGGGGTTGAAGTAGTGCATCCCCACGAACTTGTGGGGGCGGGACGTCACGGCTGCCTGGTCGATGACGGCGAGCGAGGAGGTGTTGGTTGCGAACACCGCCGACTGCTTGGCGATCTCGTCAACCTCGCGCCACATCTCGAGCTTCATGGCAAGGTCCTCGGTGATCGCCTCGATCACCAGGTCGCAGTCGGCGAGCTCACGGTAATGGGTGGTGCCGGCGATCCTCGAGCGGACCTCGTCCGCCTCGGCCTCGCTCATCTTCTCGCGCTCGACGGCTCGCGCCAGCTGCTTCTCGATCTTGCCGACACCCTTCGCGAGCGTCGCGTCGTCCACCTCGCGCAGCACGACCTCGTAGCCGGCCTGCGCGGCCACCTGGGCGATGCCGTGCCCCATGAGCCCTGCACCGAGCACTCCGACCTTCTCGATCTCCTGCGCCATACCGGCCTCCTAGTGATCTCCGTTTCGCAGACGGCAGCCTATTACTCGCCCGTCGCCGGGAGCCCGACGACGACGCGCAGCACCGGCGCGGGCGCGTGTAGGCTCAACCCATACGGGTCGCCCACAGGTCCCGTGGATCGGCAAACGAGCGTCAGGAGCCCGATATGAGCATCGTCCTCACCGAGGATCACGCAGACGTCCGGCACATCGTGCTCAACCGGCCGGAGAAGCGGAACGCGATGAACCAGGAGCTGCTGAGAGCGCTGGGCACAGCACTGAGGGACGCCGCCGATGACCCGTCCGTGCACTGTGTCCTGCTGCGTGGCGAGGGCCCGGTCTTCTCCGCCGGCGTCGATCTGGTCGAGCTCGCGCAGTCCACCGGCCACGCGGGCATGCTGCGTCCCTTCCGGAACGTGTTCCTGGAGTGCGCGAACCTCTGCGAATCGATGGCCAAGCCAGTGGTCTGCCAGATCCACCGCGCCTGCATCGGCGGGGCGCTCGAGGTCGCGCTCGGCTGCGACCTGAGGATCGCATCCTCGGATTCGCAGCTCGGGCTGCCCGAGGTCAAGTTCGGGATCATCCCGGACGTCGGCGGCTCCACCCGCCTTCCCGCCGTAGTCGGCCTCGGCCGCGCGAAGGAGCTGATCATGACGGCGCGCCTGATCGACGCCGCCGAGGCGGAGCGGATCGGCCTGGTCAACCGTGTGGTCGCCCCCGAGGATCTGCAGGATGCGACGCAGGCGCTGATCGAGGAGCTGACCGCCAACTCGCATATCGCGGTCGGGCGGGCCAAGCGCGTGATCGACGCCTCGGCACGGCCCGCGCTCGCGCAGACCCTCGAGATGGAGGTCGCCGTCCAGGAGTACTGCGTCTCCGCAGCGCGCGAGGCCGCCGAGAGCGCCCAGGAGGCACTGGCAGGCTAGGGGGACGGCTCCTCGGCCGGCGCCCAGTCGACGGCGCCGGCGATCAGGGTGTGGCTGCCGAGCGGCCTGCCCAGGATCTCCTGCACGCGGCGCGCACACGCGATCAGCGCGCCGAGGTCTATCCCCGTGTGGATCCCCATCTCGTGGAGCATGGACACGAGATCCTCGCTCGCGATGTTCCCGGTGGCACCGGCGGGGACGGGGCAGCCTCCGAGCTCGCCGAAGCTCGACTCGAAGCTGTCGACGCCGGACTCGAGCGCCGCGAGCGCGTTCGCCAGACCCTGCCCTCGCGTGTTGTGGAAATGCGCGGTCAGCTCCAGATCGGGCCCGAGCCTCTCGCGCGCCGCGGTGAAGAACTCGCGCACCTGGATCGGGTTCGCCATGCCCGTCGTGTCGCCGAAACCGATCTCCTGGGCCCCGGCGTCCGCGAGACGCGCGGCGATCCCGAGCACCCTGTCGAGTGGAACGTGTCCCTCGTAGGGGCATCCGAAGGAGGTGGAGATGACCCCCTCACACCGAAGGCCCGCCTCGCCAGCGCGGGCGAGGACGCGCTCGATGCCGCGCATCGACTCGGCGATCGTCCGGTTCACGTTCTTGCGGTTGTGGGTCTCGGACGCCGACAGGAACACGTTGATCTCGTCGAAGGCCGGGCGCGGGCCGCCGACGGCCTCCAGGACCGACATCGCCCCTTGCAGTCCGCGCTCGTTCGGGATCAGCACGGACGCGCTGACCTCACGTGGCAGGTCGACCCCGGCGAGCACCTCGGCGGCGTCGGCGAGCTGCGGGATCACGTCGGGACGGACGAAGCTCGTGATCTCCATCCTGTGCACACCCGTGCGGGCGAGCATGTTGATCAGCTCGATCTTGCTGTCGGTCGGGATGATCTCCGGCTCGTTCTGGAAACCGTCGCGGGGGCCGACCTCGCGGATCCTCACCTTCCGCGTCGCGGGAGCGCCCTCGTTCGGATCTGAGGCGGGCGGGTTCACCACATCGAGAGGCCGCCGCTGACGTTCAGCGTCTGGCCGGTAACGAAGGACGCGTCATCGCAGGCGAGGAACGCGATCGCCGACGCCACCTCCTCGGGCTCGCCGCATCGCCCCATCAGCGTTGCGTTGACCATTCCCTGCTTCAGGCGCTCGCCGATCTCGCCTAGGGCCGCTGGCGCAGAGTTCAGCAGCGGCGTCTCGATCGGCCCGGGAGCTACCGCATTGCAGCGCACGCGGTAGCGGGCCGACTCGCGCGCGATCGCCTTCGTGAAGCCGATCACGCCCGCCTTCGCTGCGGAGTAGACGGCCGAGCCCTGCGATCCGACTCGTCCTGCCTCGCTTGCCACGTTCACGATGGCGCCGCTCCTGCGCTCCTGCATGTGCGGCAGCAGCGCGTGCGTCACGGCGAGCACGCCGCGCAGGTTCACGCCGAGCACGAAGTCCCACAGGTCCTCGTCGGTGTTGACGAAGAACGAGAACCTGTCGGTGCCGGCGTTGTTGACGAGGACGTCCACGGTCCCGAAGGCGTCTAGCACACCGGCGCTCGCCCGCCGCACCGAGCCCACGTCCGCGACGTCCAGCTCGCACGCGAAGCCCTCGAGCTCGCCCGCCAGCTCGCGGGCCCCCTGCACGTCGATGTCGCCGATCGCGACCCGCGCTCCCTCAGCGGCGAGCCTCCTCGCGGTCGCGGCGCCGATTCCGGACGCTCCCCCTGTGACCAGAGCGGTCTTTCCCTCGAGCCTCACGCCGTGCAGCCTATACTCGGGCGCCGTGCCTCCGTCGACCGCAGAGCCCGTCGCAGTCATCGGCGCGTCCGGTGCTCTCGGCTTCGGTCTCGCGATCAGGCTCGCGCGGGCGGGAGTACCCGTCGCGATCGGCTCGCGTGAGCTCTCGCGCGCCCAGGAGACCGCTGAGCGCGCACGGGAGATCGTCCCCGGCGGCGAGTTCTCCGCGCACGAGAACAGCGGGGCTGCGCAGGCGGCGCCGGTCGTGATCCTCAGCGTGCCCTACCGCAACCAGGCGGGGACGCTCTCGGACATGAAGGACTCGCTCTCGCCCGGACAGCTCCTGATCGACGCCACGGTGCCGCTCGCGGCCGCAGTCGGCGGGCGGCCGACGCGAATGATCGGCGTCTGGCAGGGCTCGGCGGCGCAGCAGGCGGCCGAGATGGCCCCGGACGGCGTGGGCGTCGTGTCGGCCCTGCACACCGTCAGCGCGGCGTCGCTCGCCAATCTGGAGCACCCTCTCGAGCAGGATGTGCTCGTGTGCGGAGACTCGCGCGAGGACAAGCACCGGGCGGCCGACGTGATCGAGAGGATCGACGGGCTGCGATGCGTGGACTGCGGCCGCCTTGAGATGGCGCGCACGACCGAGTCCCTGACGGCGCTGCTGATCGCGGTCAACTCCCGTTACAAGATCCATGCCGGGATCCGCCTGACCAGCCTCCCCGACCGCCTGTGGGAGTGAGCGACCCGGAGATCGTGCTCCTGTCCGGAGGCACCGGCGGAGCGAAGCTCGCGAGGGGGATGGCGGACGCCGCGGGCGCGGAGCAGCTCGCCGTGCTGGTCAACACGGGCGACGACATCGAGATCTACGGCGCCCACGTCTCGCCGGACCCGGACCTCGTCTCGTTCTGGCTCGCCGACCTCATCGACGAGCGCGGGTGGGGCCTGTCGGGAGACACCTTCAACGTGATGGACGGGCTGCGCGAGCTCGGCGTGGACGTGTGGTTCAACCTCGGCGACCGCGATCTCGCGTGGTGCATGGAGCGTTCGAGGCTGCTCGCCGCCGGATCGACGCTCACCACAGCGCTCGCTCATCTGAACGAGCGGATCGGCGTCCGCTCGCGGGTGCTGCCGATGAGCGACGACCCGGTCCGCACATGGGTCACAACGACCGCTGGCCTGCGGCCTTTCCAGGAGTTCATGATCCGCGACCGCGCAGCGGGGAGGATCGAGGAACTCGAGTTCCGGGGCGCCGCCGAGGCAAGGGCCAGCGATGCTGCACTCCGGGCTATCGCCGCTGCGGGGGCGATCATCATCGGCCCCTCCAACCCGCTCGCCTCGATCGCTCCGATCCTCGCCGTGCCCGGGATCCGCGAGGCGATGCTCGCCTCCGACGCTCCCGTGATCGCGGTGAGTCCCGTGGTCGCGGGCGAGGTGCTGAAGGGGCCGACCGCCTCGTTCATGGCGTACGCCGGGCAGTCCGTGAGCGCCTCGGGGGTCGCCGCCTACTACGGCGATCTGCTCAGCGGGATCGTGGCCGACGAGGACGTGGAGGGACTGCCGACGCTCAGGACCGACATCCGCATGGACGACGGCGCCGCGCGGGTGCGGCTCGCGCAGGAGACGCTCACGTTCGCAAGGGCGATGCGCGGATAGCCGATGCGCACGGCAGCGGTTCTTCCCGTCAAGCGCTTCACGCTCGCCAAGCAGCGCCTGGGCGAGAGCGTCGAGGACGGACTCAGGCTCGATCTCGCGCGCGCAATGGTCGGCGACGTCCTGGACGCGCTCGCTCGCACGCGATCGATTGAGCGCACGATCGTCGTCACGAACGAGGAGTCGATAGCCGGCACCGCGCATGGGCTCGGCGCGACCGTGATCCCCGACACCGCCGAGAGTGGCCAGTCGGCGGCGGTCGCGCTTGGCATCGCGCTCGCAGCGTCGGGGGGCATCGAGCGTGTCCTGTGCGTGCCCGGCGACTGTCCCGCGCTCGATCCCTCCGAGCTCGACGCGCTTCTGAGCGACCCTGTGGATCAGCCCGGCGGCCGCGGGCTGGTCGTGATCGTGCCGGACCGCCACGGGACGGGCACGAACGGGCTTCTTCTCACCCCGCCCACGGCCATAGATCCGAGCTTCGGTCCGGGGAGCTGCTCCCGCCACGC